>Ga0209321_10001120_pt1 | contig 18186 bp, 13 predicted proteins | sample Rifsed16ft4_FD_184012 | JGI IMG/M metagenome (GOLD analysis project Ga0209321, IMG submission 184012) | Soil microbial communities from Rifle, Colorado, USA - sediment 16ft 4 - CSP-I_5_4 (version 2) | ecosystem: Environmental > Terrestrial > Deep subsurface > Rock core/Sediment | place: Rifle...
ATTGTAATCATTCCGGCCTTTGGAACCACGTTAGAAATTCAAAAGAAATTGGATGCGATAGGCATTAATCCATATCAATACAACACGACATGCCCTTTTGTTGAGAAAGTTTGGAATCGTTCATCCCAGCTTGGTAAAGAGGATTTTACAATTATAATTCACGGAAAGCACTATCACGAAGAAACTCGTGCAACATTCTCACATAGTAAAATTCATGGTCCATCATTGATTGTTAGAAATTTGGAAGAAACAAAATTTCTTATCGAAGCAATCTTAGGCGAGAAAAGTAAAGAAGATTTCTATTCATACTTTGATGGAAAATACTCCGAGGGTTTCGAATCAGAAAAGGATTTACAAAAAATTGGAGTTGTAAATCAGACCACAATGCTTGCAACAGAAACACAGGAAATTGCCGAACAGTTAAAAACAGTAATGATAAAAAAATATGGAACGCAAAATTTAAGTTTGCATTTTGCGGAAACTGGGGACACACTATGCTATGCAACTTATGATAATCAAGAAGCAACATATGGACTGCTTGAAAGTCCTGCTGATTTTGCAATTGTTGTCGGAGGTTACAATAGCTCCAACACGAGTCACATTGTAGAGCTTTGTGGAGAAAAGCTGCCAACTTATTTAATATCATCTGCTGAAAAGATAATTTCTAAAAATTTAATCAAGCATTTTGATATTCATTCCAAATCTGAACTGCTTACAAAAAATTTTATTCCGGTAAAAGATAAAATAAGTATACTTCTTACCAGCGGAGCTTCCTGTCCAGATTCAGTCGTTGATCAGGTATTGAACAAAACTCATTCTTTTTTTGAAAAGACTAAAAGTGTTGAAGAGGTTCTCAGAGAAGTTTTGAATGATTAAGTAGCTTATTTATTGCATCTTATCAAAAGAGAATAAAAAAAAATCTTTCTTTTATAGTTTTAAGTCACGTTACCTTCAATGACGATTAGAATTCATAAACAAACCCAGTTTCTGAATGAATGAATCGAACAAGACTGAGAAACTGGGTTTGTAATTCTAACATTGCGTGAGGTGAGGTTTTAAGTAATACTACATACTTGCTATCCCGGCTTGGGTTCGAAAAAATCAAATTTATTTGGTATTCAAAATGGGATTCGGTAATTTTGTTCGCTTTAATTCGAAAATCAACAATATTTTAATATGCGAGCAGTTATTCCTGTTGCTGGAATAGGTACAAGACTTAAACCTCATACATTTACTACGCCAAAAGTTTTACTAAATGTTGGCGGCAAACCAATGTTAGGTCATATTCTTGACAAACTTCTGGAAGAAGGAGTTCATAAGGCAACTTTTGTTATTGGTCATCTGGGAGATCAAATAAAAGATTATGTTATAAGAGAATATCCTTCTATAAAAGCTGATTTCATCGAGCAAAAAAAAATGGAAGGTCTTGGTCACGCAATTTACACTGCTATTCCAACTTTTGATGATAAGGAAATATTCATCATCCTTGGAGATACGGTTTTTGATGTGAATTTAAAGGATGTTTTCAAGAATAAGCAATCTGCGTTGGGTGTTAAAAAAGTTGATGATCCAAGTCGTTTTGGTGTTGCTGTATTGGAAAATGGTTACATTAAAAAACTTGTTGAAAAACCAACTACTCTGGTTTCCAATTTAGCACTAGTGGGACTTTACTACATTGCCAATTCAGACGCTTTAATTAAAAGCTTAAATAATCTTGTTCAAAAAGATATTCGAACAAAAGGAGAACTTCAGCTAACAGATGCACTTCAAATGATGCTTGATGATGGTGAGAAAATCAAAACGTTTGATGTAAATGGATGGTATGATTGCGGAAAGCCGGAAACGCTTTTGTCAACCAATAAATTTTTATTAGATAAAAAAAGCTTAACGAAAAAATTTAATAACGTAGTAGTAAATCTTCCTGTTTACATTGCTGATGATGCAAAGATTGAAAATTCTGTGATTGGTCCATACGCAACAGTTGATAAAGGATGTGTTATCAAAGAAAGTGTTATAAAGAATTCAATTGTAGGATCAAATTCTCAAGTAAGCAAGGCAATGCTTAGCGGCTCAATAATTGGCAGCAACACAATAGTTAAAGGTGCGTTTAAGAAACTGAATATTGGCGATTCAACAGAAATAGATTTTTATTAATTTTTGTTAAAATAAATAAGGTAGAAGATAAATCATGTCCTTTCTTTTCACATCAGAATCGGTTTCCGAAGGTCATCCCGATAAAATTTGCGATGCTATTTCCGATAGTGTTCTAGATGCAATACTTGCGAAAGATCCAAAAGCAAGAGTAGCTTGCGAAACATTTGTAACTACGGGATTAGTCCTTGTTGGCGGGGAAATTACAACGAAAGCTTATATCGAAGTCCCTGAAGTAGTAAGAGAAACTGTAAGAAGAATTGGTTACACAAGCGCTGAATATAAATTTGATGCTGATTCCTGTTCAGTGTTGAATGCAATTCACTCTCAATCTCCTGATATTGCAATGGGTGTTGACACTGGCGGAGCGGGCGATCAAGGATTAATGTTTGGTTATGCTTGCAATCAAACTCCTGAACTAATGCCAATGCCAATTATGTATGCTCATAAACTGGTGAAAAAATTAGCAGATATCAGAAAACGAAATAACGGATTGATGCCTTATCTTCGACCTGATGCTAAATCACAAGTTACAATTGAATACGATGGTAAGAATGAACCCAAGCGCGTTGATACAGTTGTCGTATCAACCCAGCATGATGGCGATGCAAAACAAAAAATGATAAAAGAAGATGTAATTGAAAATGTGATAAAGAAAATAATCCCCGCAGAATTTCTTGATAAGAAAACCAAGTACTTTGTTAATCCTACAGGAAAATTTGAAATTGGCGGACCGCATGGCGACAGCGGATTAACAGGAAGGAAAATTATTGTTGATACTTACGGCGGTTGGGCTCCTCATGGCGGTGGTGCATTCTCCGGGAAAGATCCCTCAAAAGTTGATAGAAGCGCTTCCTATGCAGCACGGCATATTGCAAAAAATATTGTCGCAGCTAAGTTGGCAACCGAATGTCTTGTGCAAATTGCTTATGCGATTGGAGTTGCCGAGCCAGTTTCGGTTTATGTGAATACTTTTGGAACCGGAGTAATTCCAGATAAAGAAATTTCAAACATAATTAATAAAGAAGTTGATTTAACTCCTAAAGGAATAATCACCAGGTTAAATTTGCTGCGACCAATCTATCACAAAACCTCTGCTTACGGTCATTTTGGCCGCAGTGAAAAAGAATTCAGTTGGGAACATTTGGATCTAGTTCCTTTGTTCAAGAAGTACGCATAGTAAAATTTAGAAATAAAGTGAGGTAAAATATAATGGCTCAAGTGCTCGAAAAACCCGAAGTGAAAAAAGTTAATTATAAAGTAAAAGATATTTCTTTAGCCGAATGGGGAAGAAAGGAAATCAAATTAGCTGAAGCTGAAATGCCGGGACTTATGGCAATCAGAAAAGAATTCGGTACATCAAAACCATTGAAGGGTGCAAGAATTGCCGGCTGCCTTCACATGACAATTCAAACTGCGGTACTAATTGAAACATTAGTTGAACTCGGTGCCGATGTTCAATGGTCATCTTGCAATATTTTCTCCACGCAAGATCATGCCGCTGCTGCAATTGCCGCAAAGGGAATTCCTGTTTTTGCCTGGAAAGGTGAAACCTTAGAAGAATATGATTGGTGTATTCAACAAACCCTATTTTTTGGTGATGCTAAGAAACCTTTGAACATGATCATGGATGATGGCGGCGATCTTACAAACATGGTGCTTGATAAATACCCTGAATTAGTGTCCGGGTTAAAAGGAATTTCAGAAGAGACAACTACAGGTGTTCATCGTTTGTATGAAAGAATGAAAAATGGAAAGCTTCCTGTGCCAGCAATAAATGTGAATGATTCAGTAACTAAATCCAAGTTCGATAATAAATATGGATGCCGCGAATCATTGGTAGATGCACTTCGTAGAGCAACAGATTTGATGATGGCAGGTAAAGTTGCAGTAGTCGCCGGTTTTGGTGATGTCGGAAAAGGTTCTGCTGAATCACTAAGCAATGCAAACGTTAGAGTTATCGTTACTGAGATTGATCCTATTTGTGCTCTTCAAGCTGCAATGAGCGGTTATGAAGTTAAGAGGATGATTAACGCAATTCCCGAAGCTGATATTATTGTAACAGCAACAGGAAACCTTAATGTTATTTCCGAGGAACATTTTAGACTAATGAAGGATAAAGCAGTTGTTTGCAACATAGGGCATTTTGATAATGAAATTAATATGGCTTGGCTAAATAAGAATTATGGCAGCACAAGAGATACAATTAAACCTCAGGTTGATAAGTACACTATCAATGGAAAAGATATAATTGTTCTTGCTGAAGGCAGATTAGTCAACTTGGGTTGTGCTACCGGTCATCCTTCATTTGTAATGTCAAATTCATTTTCAAATCAAACGCTTGCGCAAATTGAACTTTGGACAAATCCTAAAAAGTATGAGAACAAAGTGTATGTTCTTCCAAAACATCTGGATGAAAAAGTTGCTAAGCTACATCTGGAAAAATTAGGTGTTGAACTGGATGGGCTGACTGAAGAACAATCGAAGTATATTGGTGTGCCGGTTAAGGGTCCATTCAAACCGGATTATTACAGATACTAGTAATAGGTTAAATTTTTTCGTTGGGTGACTAAAAGGAACTTCTAACTTCGATATTCATTATTCAACTGAATATCGAATATCGAACAAGGAATTATGAATCTTGAAAAACTTTTTGGTTACCCCTTTTGTTTTTAGTAACTTGTTTTTAAACTTATTCAAATCGAAATCCAAATTATATTTCACATAGGTGTTCTGGTTTTTCATTTTCCCTACCTTAGTAACATTTAACATAAAAAGAATTCAACCTTATCACTTTATTCACTTGAGTGCAGCAATACTTTTACTAATCAAGAGAAGGTAATAAGGTCAAAAATTATTTTTCCAAACAATTTTACTAAGGTTAATCCCAAATGAATTCAAGTTTATAATTGGTAATCGGGTATATGATTATTTCAGGTAAGTCACCTTACGCAGGGTTTAAGAGTACAAACCCAGTTCCTAACGCATAACCTAAAAATCAAAGGAACTGGGTTTGTTTACGAATTTTTATTCTGCATATGCAAGGCGTGAATCAGTTAACTAAGTCAGATAACTACGAATTAGTTTTAAGTAAATCATTCAAAGCTTTTTCTAAATTTTCAAACTTAAACTTGAAGCCGTGATCAATCAGCTTTTTAGGAATAACTCGCTGGCTGGATACTATTGTTGATGCAGCTTCACCGACTAAAACTCGCAAAGCAAATTCAGGCACTTTAAAGATTGATGGCCGATTCAAAACTCCGCCTAAAGTTTTTGCAAACTCATTCATTCGCACACTTTCTGAAGATACTACATTTACTGCGCCGGAAATCGCAGCATTATCAAGAATGAACAAATAAATTTCTATTAGATCAGCAATATGAATCCAAGGAAACCATTGTTTACCGTTTCCTAAGGGGCCACCGATAAAATATTTAAATGGTGTTAAGAATTTTGTTAATGCACCTCCATCTTTGCTTAGTATAATCCCTTGTCGAAGCATGGCAGTACGGATTCCAATTTCATTCGCTTTTTCAGCTTCTTTTTCCCAAACATCGCAGACTTGTGCTAAAAAATCATGTCCTAATTTGGAATCCTCAGTAAGAATCTCATCTTCTCTCGAACCATAGTAACCGACTGCGGATGAGCTTATAAAAACTTTAATTCTATTTTTTGTACTTCGTATAGCAGAAACTAAATTTCTAGTATTGAGTTCTCGACTTTCCAAAATCACCTTCTTGTATTCAGCCGTCCATCTCTTACCAAACAAATTTGCTCCAGCTAAATGAATCACTGCATCTTTATCTTCTAACTGTCTTGCCCATTCATTGGGATTTTTATAATTCCATTTAACATAATAGAATTTATCACCAAGAATCTTTTTTGCTGATTCGATATTACGAGTGAAAACAGTTACTTCATCTCCTCTATTAATAAGTGTGCGACATAGCTGAGTTCCAATTAATCCTGTTGCACCGGTAATAACTATTTTATTATTCATAAAAATCTTTGAGAAGTTCATTAATCATCTTATAAACCATTGAAACGGTTTCAAGCAATCCTATTTTAAGTTTCTGTTCGGGATTAATCCCGAACAGAACTATATAGCAAAAACCAAGTAACCGTTTTACCTGTACGCCTATGGTGTAACGGTTTTTTGTTATCAATTAAAAAAGGCGACCAATTAGATCGCCTCGCCTAAAGATAGTGAAAATCAATAATCAAATATTCAAAATATCATTGTAAAGAATGAATGCCATGAGTAACAGAAGCAATACAAATCCCACATTTTGAATTGCTACTTTAACTTTAACAGGTATTTCTCTTTTAAAGATTGATTCAATTATTATTATCACCAAATGACCACCGTCCAACACTGGAAACGGCAGGATGTTAAGGATTGCTAAGCTAAGACTGAGAAGTGCGAGGAAATACAGAAAGCTTAATATTCCTGAGTCGGCAGATTTTGCAGCGAACTGCGCAATCTTTATTGGTCCCCCAAATGCTTTTCCAAATTCTATTTTTCCTGTTATAACTTTACCAAGCATTTTGAAAGTAAGCTCAATCATTCTGGTAATTTCCTGCCCGCCAAGATAGAATGATTCGAAGAATCCGTGCGTTTTTAATTCAACAGGACCCGAATAGCTCTGCATAATGTAAACACCAATTGTTCCGTCTGTTCCCGGAGTGACACCTAAGTTAATAGTATCTTTTCCGCGAAGTAAAATAAGAGGAAGTGTTTTGTTCTGATTTGACGATATTATCTCGATTGCCTGTTGCCTCAGGTGGATTGGAGTTTTATTTAGCTCTAAGAAAATATCACCTGAGACAATTCCTGCCTTGCTTGCAGGTGAGTTAGCTACAACACTATCAATAGCAGGTCTGGTTAAACCGGCAGGTAAAAGCAAAATTTTGTCGGGTTGTTCAGGAATTCTACTTCGAGGAATTTTAACTTCAATCAAGTTCTTATTTCTTTTCAACTCAAGAGTGACGTCTTCACCAATTGTGTTGATGTATATGGCATTTGTAACTTCCTGCCAGTTAGCCACGCTTGCGCCATTAATCGAAACAATGTTGTCATTAGATTTGAATCCTAATGAATCTGCAAGACTTCCAGGTAATACTTCACTTATCGTTGTCGTTTTCCAATATTCCTTTGCCTGGAAAAAATTTGCTCCCCAGAAGATTAACCAAGCAAGAATTAAATTCATTAAAACACCGGCAGTGATAACAAAAACTTTTCTTGGCAAAGATTTAGATCTAAATTCGTAAGGTTTGGGAGGTTGGTTTAATGCCTCAGTATCGAAACTTTCGTCAACCATGCCGGCTATTTTAACATATCCGCCCAAAGGTAAAAGGCATAATCTGTAGTCAGTGTGTCCTTGTCCGTCAAAGTCTTTTGGAAGATCACCAACGCTGAAACCTGATATTTTATTCCAACCCAATAATCTTTTTCCAAACCCGATGGCAAAAACGTCTGCGCGCATTCCGCTAAGTTTTGCTGCGGCAAAATGACCGAATTCATGTACAAAAACTAAAATTGCGATTGTAATCGCAAAATAAATTATGTAATCCATTAAAGAATATTCTCCGTATAATTATAATTGAACTGCTAAATCGCGAGCAAGTTTATCGCATTCGAATATAGTTTCAACATCCGGCGATTTATGATTTTCTATTTTATCTAAAGTCTTGTTTATTAAAGTTGGAATATAGGAAAATTTAATATCTCCGTTTAAAAATCTATCCACAGCAACTTCATTTGCTGCATTCAGAACACAAGGAGCCGTTCCGCCATCATTCAAAACTTGATAAGCTAACTTCAAGCATTCAAACTTTTGTAAATCCGGTGAAAAGAATGTTAAGGTCTTTATATCCGGTAAACAAGTTTTTTGAAATTTAGATTTCAATCTTTCAGGATAACCAAGTGCATACTGAATTGGAAGCCTCATATCCGGTAGCCCCATTTGGGCTTTAATTGAACCATCGATGAATTCAACCATTGAATGAATTATTGATTGCGGGTGAATTGCAACTTCAATTTTTTCTTTTGGAAGTCCAAAAAGCCAATGTGCTTCAATTACTTCAAGTCCTTTATTCATCATTGATGCCGAATCAATTGTAACTTTATTTCCCATTTTCCATGTTGGATGATTAAGTGCCTCTTTTACAGTTACATTCTTCAGCTTTTCTTTGTTAAGATGCAAAAAAGGTCCGCCGGATGCAGTCAAAATTATCTTCTGAACAGAATGAATATCTTCACCAACGAGGCATTGATAAATTGCACTGTGTTCCGAGTCAACAGGAATTAATTCAGCATTATATTTTTCACAAAGTTCTGTTACAAGTTCACCGCCGACAACCAACGTTTCTTTATTTGCTAATGCGATCCTTTTTCCACGTTTTATTGCTTCTAAAGTTGGAGCCAATCCCGCAAAACCAACCATAGCTCCAAGCAAAATATCATAATCTAGATTTGCAGCGACGTAGATCAATCCCTCAATTCCAGAAAGAACTTCACACTTAACAGTTAACTTTTTGCGAAGTTCAGCAGCTAATTTATCATCTTTAACTACGACAACGGGTGGTTTAAATTCATAAATCTGCGGCTCGAGTAAATCTATACGAGTGTTTATTGTCAGTGCGGCTACACTAAATTTGTCAGGAAAATTTCTTATAACGTTTAGAGTATTTACACCAATTGAGCCGGTAGAACCTAAAACTAAAACTTTCTTCATTTTCTTATAATTTAACGGCTAAAAGTATCAAAGTATGAGAAGATTATCAATGTAATTTAGATTTGCCGTATGTTAATAATCATATGTTTTTGACTTTAGGGAAAATATTTTTTACGAACCCGGGAACATTTGGTCGTTTTTATCATCTTTAAAGTAAGAGACTAGAATAAGAATTGCACGAAAAACAGAACCAAATAGTTGAGTTCACAATTCTTTTCAACAAGTACAAGAAAAGGATTTATAACTATGCCCGAAAAATGCTGAATGATCAAATGCAGGCGGATGATATTGTGCAGAATGTGTTCATTAAACTCTATCAAAATCTTGATAGCATTCATAATAAACAAAGCATACAATTTTGGTTGTTCAAAACGTCAAGGAACGAAATTTTAGCTCTATTTCGAAATCGAGGAAATAAACAATTATACTCTAACTCTCTTGATGTGGAAGACGTTGAAATTGAATCTACATTTTCTTTAACTGAAGAATTTGAAAACAAGGAGTTATGCAAATTGATACGAAACGAACTGAACAATATGAATGAAGATTTCCGCGAGGTTTTTGTTTTGAGAGAGTACTCCGGACTTAATTACAAGGAAATGGCTTCACTACTGGGAATTAATGAAGAACTGGTAAAAAGCAGATTGTACAAAGCCCGGCAAAAGCTGGTATGCAGGATTTCAAAACTCATTAAGTGAGAGGAATAGTAATGCAAGAAAATAAAATAATATCAATGATTAACCTTTACTTTGATGGTGAACTTAACAAAGGTGAAGAAGCCAATCTCTTTTCTTCACTTGCAAATGATCAAAGCGGAAGAGATTACTTTAAAAAGTTAAGCATCATCAGAAATACGGTCGATAATTCAACTGAAGAATTGCCTGCGGAACTTGAAGAAAGAATTTTAAGATCAGTCGGATCGAAAAAATCAGCAGAGGCAGGATTCTTCTCCAAAATCAGGATCATATCAGCCATATCTTATGCTGCTGCCTTGATTTTGCTTTTCTTAAGCGGGTATCTTTTTTTCAAAGTTTCAAGCTATCAGGAAAGAGTTGATAACCTTTCTCAACAGATGATAATTCAATCCCGCACAATACAAATGCTTTACAACAGTTTGCCTGGAATAGAAGTACGCGCAACTTTTGATAACGAAATAATTATTAAACCAAACATTTGAGGTGAAAAATGAACATTAAATTAGTCCTTCCAGTACTGCTCTCTTTAATCTTCTTAAGCTGTAAAGAAGAAAAACAAATAGAGATTATTCCCGACTATGACAGAATCTATCTGCTTCCAAATCAGTTAACAGAAACACCACAGCTGCTTGCCGGGGATGATAAACAGCTGCTTGATAGTATGCTTCAACTCTATGGAAAAATTTATGACGTAAAGTATGCAGATTCGAAGTGGAAAAAGGATAAACCGACGATGGAATATAAATTCATGATTGGCGAAACGGGTTTGATTGAGAAAATTTTTATGGGAAAAAATAACGATGAGAAAATTAATCAGCTTGTTTTGGCAACAATAAAATATTGGAAATTCAAACCGGCAGTAAAAGATGGTAAAATTGTAAAATCACAATATCCAATGATTTTATGGTTTGAATCTGATAAACCAATTAATGAAGACGAATACCTTCCGATTGTTGAGAATATGCCTGGTCCAGTTGGTGGAATGTATGCAATTCAGCAAAAAATTACGTACCCGGAAATTGCGAAACGAGCAGGTATACAGGGAAAGGTTCTTATTCAAGCATTTATTGATGAAAATGGAAACGTAGTTTATACGAAGGTTGTAAAGGGATTAGGTGGAGGTATAGATGAAATGGCGTCGGATGTCATAAAAATAACAAAGTTCAATCCCGGGAGACAAGATGGTAAACCAGTAAAAGTACAAGTTACAATTCCAATTGTGTTCAAACTTCAGTAATCAGATAATGTAGAGACGCTTCCCGCATATCTATAGGCAAATGCGTCTCTACACTCGAATGTTTTTTTTCATTCGAAGAAAGTAAAATCAGCCTTAATTGCAATGTAAATAAAATTGAGTGCAATAGTAATTTCAGTTAAGCATACAGCTAAATTAGAAGTTTATGAAGAACTGTTACGATCTAATTGTTATTAAAAAAGGAGTTACAAATGTATCGGTCAATGTTCTCAACAATAATTTTTCTATTTTCCTGTAATTTTTTATTCACACAAAATTTTTCAGATAGTGTAATGTTTGAATACGGAAAAAAGTTTTGGAATGAAAAAGAATATGTTTTTGTTCAAGGAAGACAATGTGATGCTTTTAATGAAGAGTTGAACAATCTTTATAAACGATGGAGAAATAATCCTGGCTTTATAATCAAGTATGAAGATGAACTGGACTCAACTGATTTAACTAAACATTTGAATTTTTTTGGCCCTATTAAATCTTATAAGTATTTGTACAAATATTTACCTTTTGCTTTAAATATTACAAAGTACGGATTTAATCTTGGCATGTACGAATTCAATGACTCATTGGATGCAATTACTTTAATTTCATCTGAAGGTAATAGACGGTTTCAACTTGGTAATTCCTTTGAGGGCACGATGTCTTTATGGACAACATTTCAAGATATCAGCCAATATTTTATAATGCAAAACTATGCTATAACACGTCACGGTTATTTAAAAAACGATGAATATGGCAGAGAAAAAGATTATGATGTTAATTTTCTTAGAGGACAGCAATTAATTCAATATGGAACAAAATATTATTCATTTTTTTATGACCCTAGAATATTCAGCCGTAACCAAAATATTGATAGTTTATTCACACTCGAAGATGTAAAATTAGATGAAGTGATAAATATATTGCACTTTGATTATCCAAAAAGAAAAATAGAATGTTATCTGTATAACGATTTGGAGCAGAAATATTATTTGTCTGCGACACCTGGCTTTGGAAATCCGTTCCCAAATGCTTATCAAAATCATTCTGTTGGTTTTGGACCAGCTGAGCACGAAAGTATTCATATTTTAATGGGAAATGTTTCTACTATATTTTCAGAGGGGATAGTAGGTTATTATTATTCTACAAAAGACAGCTTAGAGTGGAAAAAGAATAAGGCAATTATTTCACAACATCCCGATTTCTCTATTAAAGATTTTCTTAACAATACAAACAACTTTGATTTCTCACAATTATCATATGCAGCATCCGCTCATTTTGCAAAATATTTGATTGATACTTACGGAATTGAAAAGTTCAAATCTGCTAGTACATATGATGATATTAAAAATGGATTTAGGGAAATATATAATAAATCATTTGATGAAATTTCTGACGAATGGAATGAATATTATTTGCAAAACAAAGTTGAATTAGGTCAAGAAAGAGAAATAACATTTCAAGTTATTGCAAGTCGTTTTCCTGATACTTCTTCGATCTACATTGTCGGTGATAATTCACTACTTGGGAATTGGAATCCAAATGCAATTAAACTCTCCGAACAAACCGATGGCAGTTGGTCTAGAAAATTTATTTTTGCTGAAGGTAGAATTCTCTCTTATAAAATAACGCGTGGAAATTGGGAAAGTGAAGCTTTAGATAATAATGGAAATGTTCCTCAAAATTCTGTTTTTGAAGTAACGGCAGATAATACAATAATTATAAAAATAGATAGATGGAAAGATCAACAAAATAAATAGCAAAGTATGCCTAACCAGCTTTTCCACACGACCGCGTAATCTCCGTGTGCCTATTTGCAATTATAGGGTTTAGTGGCTTCGTTCAAGTAACTTGGTCAAGGTGTTCTTAATAAACAAAATATTTTAAAATCATTAAGGTTCGTGATTCTATTCGGCAGTCTTGTTATGGGCTACGGGTTAGCCGTAACGCCGTTAATGTAGAGGCGCTTTTGGCAAGTTTCTTGCTGAGAGTGTCTCTAAATTCATATTTACTTTCCTTCCCCAAAAAAATCAAAATTATCTCATTGAACAATTTCCCTCAAAATTGAAAACGATTGCGAATTTAAGCGCAAAAATTTTGGCACTTTTTGTTTGTTTCCAGAACTATGTTGAGTAATGGCGAACATCTAACTGTTGGCAATATAAGAATCATTAGTTAACTTCCTACAGAAAATCAAATAATCAAAAACTTTAGGAGAATTCATGAAAATATCTATCAGTATGTTAACAATTTTATTTTTTTTACTCTTTCTTGGCGAAACATTATCACTTCCAAGGTTTGCATTAAGAGAGAACCGCTCTTGCGTTGATTGTCACGTAAATCCAACCGGCGGAATAATTCGTAATCGAAGTGGTTGGTCTTACAGTAAGAATATGATGGCAATGATTTCACCGCGAAGCGATTTTGAAATGAACAACAAAATCGGAGAGAACATTCAATTTGGCTTCGATGTAAGAGGACAATACTTATTGCAAATGACGGACTCAACTAAGAAAACTGATTTTCAAAAAATGAATGCTTCGCTTTATGCTGATGTTGACCTATCTGAAGATATTTCATTCATTGCGCGATATGATTTTATCCAGAATATCTGGGAAGGATATGGAATTGCTCACCTTGTCCCTGAAGTATTTTATATCAAGGGCGGTACATTCTCTCCCAATTTTGGAATTCGTCTCGATGATCATACTGCTTACACAAGAGGCGGAGATTTAGGTTTACTTTTCGCAAGTGGAGTTAAGCAAGGACTGATTTATAACCCAACTTATGTTGAATCAGGAATTGAGGCGGGAGTTAATCTTTATGATTTTGCATTTTTAACAGCAAGTGTAGGAAATCAAAGTTCGGCACTTTTTGCTGAAGATCCTTCTTTTACAGCAAACTTAAAAATATCTCCTGCGATAAGTGATGAAGTCGGTTTATTTGTTGGAGGTTCGCTTGGAATTTACCGAGATAGACGATCATCGGGCTCGCCAAAATTTCAACAAATATTTCCACAGGTAAAAATGTACGGTGGATATTTCGGTTTTGGATTTGAAAATTTTACTCTGATGAGCGAGTACGATTTTGCGGATGACTATCTTATCAGTGATACCAAATCAGTTTTTTTTATGCTTGAAGCTTCGTACAGAATTTTTAAAGGACTCGATGCCGTTTTTCGGTTTGATAGATTCGATCCGGACACAAAAGCTGATAGGGATGATCTCAACAGATACATCATTGGGTTTGAGTTTTTCCCTTACAGCTTTATTGAAATTCGTCCGCAGTACAGAATTCAATCTGAAAAACCATCTGTAATGAATAACTCGGCGTTGATCCAATTTCATATTTGGTATTAACACTTTGTCCAAAAATCTCCCTTAAGTCATTGCGAGTCTCCACAGAAAGCGGAGACGAAGCAATCTCAGTTTTTACTGAAAGTTGAGATCACTTCATCCCGACTGAAGTCGAGATTCGTGATGACTAAAGCCAACTATGAAGCCCCCTGAAGTGGGTTATTCTTTCCCTTGATAGCGCCTATCAAATTACTATCTTTGAAGCATGAAAATCACTTATTTAGCTATCATAACTTTTTTGTTTTTTGGCTCAACCATTTTACCTCAAGTTGATATTAATAACAAAATCATGCTTGCACAAAGTTTTGAACAAGCAGGTGATTATGATAAAGCCATAACAATATTTGAAGAAATATATTCTGTCCAACCGCAAAATTATCTGGTATTTGAATCGCTTAACCGCGTTTATGTTCAATCTAAAAAATATGAAAGCTCGGTTAAGTTAATTGAGACAAGAGTAAAGAATAACCCTCAGGACATCAACCTTTTTGGCATGCTTGGTACAACTTATTACCAAATGGGAAATGAAAGCAAAGCGTACGAAACCTGGGAAGAAGGGCTGAAAATTTTGCCCGAGAATCAAATGCAATACCGGGTTATTGCTAATTATGCAATTCAGCGAAGGGCTTTTGATAAAGCAATTGACTATCTGAAAAGAGGAAAAGCAATTTCACAAAACCCCGATTTGTTTTCATATGATCTTGCCAACATTTATGCGCTCACGATGCAATTTAAAGAAGCCGCTGAAGAGTATTGCTTCATATTAAATCTACAGCCGACTCAACTAAGCGCTGTTGAAAATAGAATCTTAACTTATTCCAACAAACCAGGAGCATTACTGCAAACAATTGAAGTTTTGGAAAATTGGAGTAAAGGCGATAACATAAGCTTTGATTATCTGCGTGCGAGATTGTACATGGAAGCTAAATCATTTGATAAAGCATATTCGATTTATCTTACTATTGATGAACGACAGCAAAACAAAGGTTTAGAACTATACAATTTTGCTCAGCTCGTTTTTAATGAAGGTGAGTATTTATTGGCTTCAAAAGTTTATAAAGATATAATTAATAAGTATCCAGAATCACCTTATTCATCGGGTTCAAAACTTGGTTATGCAAAAACTTTAGAAGCCATTTTAGATAAAGAAACTTCTATAGCTAATCCGAATTGGAAACCTCTCTCTCAATCTTATCTTATCGATGCAACCCAATCTAATAGCGTAATTAATTCTTACATTGATCTATCTAATGCTTATCCCTATTCAGACATAGCTTTTGAATCTTATTTTAGAATAGGAAAAATTTATTTCACTAAACTTAATGACCTTGGTGAAGCAAAAAAGTACTTCGAGAAAATAATAAAAGATGCATCCATGTCCCGGTTTGCTATTGAATCATCCGGGCAGCTTGGAAAAATATTTATTATTGAAGGTGATCTTCAAAAGGCGAAAGATAATTTCGAAAGAATTATAAGCAATGGAAGATGTACAGATGAAAACAGAAACTACGCAAATTATCAAATGGCTCGAATAAATTTATTTGAAGGCAGCTTCACGGAAGCAAAAACACGGTTGAGTAAAATCATTACTAACCTAAAAGATAATACAGCAAACGATGCAATTGAGCTTTCACTTTTTTTGAACACAGCGTCTGCTGATTCGTCTAATCTTTTAAAATTTGGTAAAGCAGAATTTCTAATTGAGCAAAGAAAATTTGCGGAAGCGGATGAGCTGTTCAGGAATATAGCATTAGATCCGAATGCATTTATTTTACATCATGTTTCTAAAATAAGAGAAGCAGAAGTTGAATTGGCAATGGATAATCTTGATAAATCTATTGGATTGCTGGAAAAAATAACCGACGAAGCCGAGAAGAATATTTATGCAGACAAAGCACTATATTTGCTGAGCAGAATTTATCAGTATGGTAAAAAGAATTATCCTAAGGCAATTGAATCTTACGAACTATTGCTGGCAAAATTTCCTAACTCATTATACCAGGATGATTCGCGAAATGCAATAATAGAATTAAGAAACAAATTGAGCTAAATAAAAGATGGCAAAAAAAATCAATCAAAAAATTGTTAAATGTTCATTTTGCGGAAGAGACGGAAGCGAAGTCGGCAGCATGATTGCCGGACCCGATGTTTACATCTGTGATATTTGCATTGGGAGCAGTGTTGATATTCTTAAAAATAATCTTGCGGCATTTAACAACACAAAATCCAAAAGCTATAAGCAGCATACACCAAAATCATTAAAGAAAACTCTTGATGAATATGTGATTGGTCAAGATAGAGCAAAAAAGATTTTAGCCGTTGCAGTTTACAATCATTATAAGCGAATAAATTCTAAATCAACTTTTTTTGAATTAGATGATGTTGAAATTGAAAAAAGCAATATTCTCCTGATAGGTCCAACCGGTGTTGGCAAAACTCTACTTGCTCAAACTCTTGCAAAAATTTTAGAAGTTCCATTTGCTATTGCAGATGCAACAACTTTAACCGAAGCCGGATATGTCGGCGATGATGTTGAAACTGTTTTAGTTCATTTACTTCAAGCAGCAGATTATAATTTAGAGAGAGCGCAAAAAGGAATTGTGTACATTGATGAGATAGATAAGATTGCAAGAAAAAGTGAAAGCACTTCAATTACACGAGATGTTTCAGGTGAGGGAGTCCAGCAAGCATTGTTAAAAATTTTGGAAGGGACAATTGCGGGAGTTCCCCCAAAAGGCGGCAGAAAACATCCCGAACAAAATCTGATTAATGTGAACACAAAAAACATTTTGTTCATTGTGGGCGGTGCATTCGATGGAATTGACAAAATTATCGCATCACGAATCAATAAAAATAAAATGGGATTTGCTGCGGATGCATCGAGAGATAAAATTACCGAAGAAATTCTGCTAAATAATATTTTGCCTGAAGATTTATTACGCTTCGGATTAATTCCCGAACTTGTCGGAAGACTTCCTGTTATTGCTCCGCTGCATTCGCTTTCACGTGAAGCACTCAAAAACATTTTGACTGAACCAAAGAACGCAATCCTGAAACAGTATAAGAAATTATTTCTCATGGAGAATATCGAATTAGAGTTTGAAGACGCTGCACTGGATTCAATAGTTGAAAAAGCTATGGAGAGAAAAACCGGTGCACGTGCTTTGAGATCAATAGTTGAAGACTTTATGCTTGATATTATGTATCATCTTCCCAATAAAGAAAATGTTGAGAAATGCATAATCACTAAAGATGTGGTTGAGAGTGGTAAAGAACCAATATTTCTTGAAAGCGATAGAAAATCTGCTTAATATTCATAAAAGATAACATTTAATAATCACACTGTCAGTCTGAGCCTGTCGAAGACTGATACATCTTACAGTCACACTTCGACAAGCTCAGTGTGACAAATACAATACATTTTGAGCTTGCTTAATTTTGAAGTATGAATGAGTTTGCCGAAAAGAATTATTAGAACGTTACTATTAGTTACCCTCCCATTTATCTGCGCTTTCCCCCAATCCAAAATCCTAATCTTCATGGATTTGAAACAGACCGATCACCTTAAAGCTTACGGAGTTACTTTTCATGCACTAACTAAAGGATCAAAAGCAGATTGGCTGTTAAATTATCGCGGCGGATCTTTTATGATTGATTATTCCGACAAAGTTGCAACTGAATGCAGAGTTGAAGGTGTTGCATTTGAAACTGTGACATCATCGCAAGTCGCTGAGATTTACTCTTTGGTTCAAAGTGAAGATAACAACATGGATGTTGTTCGATTAGAGAAAGCTCCGAAGATTGCTGTTTATGTTCCGCCGGGATTTCAGCCATGGGATGACGCTGTAACTCTTGCTTTGGAATATGCTAAAGTTCCTTATGATAAAATTTGGAATGATGAAATTCTTCGCGGCGATTTGTCGAAGTACGATTGGTTGCATCTTCATCACGAAGATTTTACAGGACAATATGGGAAATTTTATGCAAGCTTTGCCAATGCGCAATGGTATATCGATCAG
>Ga0209321_10001123_pt1 | contig 18178 bp, 15 predicted proteins | sample Rifsed16ft4_FD_184012 | JGI IMG/M metagenome (GOLD analysis project Ga0209321, IMG submission 184012) | Soil microbial communities from Rifle, Colorado, USA - sediment 16ft 4 - CSP-I_5_4 (version 2) | ecosystem: Environmental > Terrestrial > Deep subsurface > Rock core/Sediment | place: Rifle...
GACACGCGGAAGCTGCTCCAGCGGATTCTGGCCAACCTGGGCTACCAGACGGAGGCCGCGCAGGACGGCCTCGAGGCGCTGGCGAAACTCGAGCTGGACATTGACCTCGTGCTGCTCGACGCCGAGATGCCGGGCCTGGATGGCTTCGCGGTCACCGAGCGTATTCGCCAGAACCCCCGCCTCATTGACCTGCCGATCATCATGGTCACGGGGCTGGGTGGCAAGGAGGATCGCCTGCGCGCGGTGGAGGCCGGGGTCAACGACTTCATCTCCAAGCCGTTCGAGATCCACGAGCTGCGCCTGCGCTCGCAGTGGCTGCTTAAGCTCAAGGAAGCCAGCGACCTGTTGAAGCAACACCAGGCCGACCTGGAGCGGACCGTCGAGAAGCGCACGGCGGCCCTGCGCCGCGCCTTGGAGGAGATGGCCACGGCCCAACGCCGGACCCACGACGCCCATCTGGACACCATCCGCCGGCTGGTGATCGCCGCGGAGTACAAAGACCGGGACACCGCGGCGCACATCGAGCGGATTGGCCAGTTCTCCGAGGTCATCGCGAGGGCGCTCAAGCTCTCGCCTGGCCGGATCGAAACCATCCGTCACGCCGCGCCCATGCACGACGTGGGGAAGATCGGTGTCCCCGACGCGATCTTGCTCAAGCCGGGCCAGCTCACGCCCGACGAATGGGAGATCATGAAGCGGCACACCGTCATGGGCGCACGGATTCTCCATGGCTCACCGTCCGAGGTGCTCCAGGCCGGCGAGGAGATCGCGCTGTCCCATCACGAGAAATGGGACGGCAGCGGCTACCCCAACGGCTTGCGCGGCGAGGCGATACCGCTGGGGGGACGGATCTGCGCCGTGGCCGACGTGTTCGATGCCCTAACCAACCACCGCCATTATCGCGACGCATTGCCTAACCAGACCGCCTACGACATGATTGAGACCCAAGCGGCGCGACACTTCGACCCGGAGGTCGTGGCGGCGTTCCTGGCATCCAAGCCCGAGGTCGAACGCATTCAGCAGGAGTGCTGGGACTCCAGCGCCCCGTTTACCACCGGATGACGAGCGCATGGACATTCTGATCGTTGACGACGACCAAGACGTGCGGCGCGTGTTCACGCGCTCGCTGGAGCGGGCAGGCTACATGGTGACCGCGGTGGAAAACGGTTTGGCCGCGTTCGCGGAGCTACAACGGCACCAATACCGTGCCATCGTGTGCGACGTCCACATGCCGTTTCTCGAGGGGCGCACCTTTTACGACGAGCTGCTGAAGGACTACCCCCAGATGGCCCAGCGCGTGCTGTTCGCCACCGGCTGGACCGAGCACGACGAAGTGGGCCCGTTCCTCAAGCAGACCGGACGCCCCGTCCTGCGCAAGCCGGTGGATCTCAAGGAGCTGGTGACTACGGTGCGCGGCGTGGCCGAGCGGGGCAGCTGAGCGCGCCATGGCCCGCATCCTGGTGGTTGACGACGAGGCAGACTTTCGGCGGATCGTCTCGCGCATGCTCACTGGAGCCGGCCACACCGTGGAAGAGGCGGCCGACGGGCGGCAGGCCATCGAGGCGTATCGCGCCCGGCCTTGCGACCTGGTGCTGGCCGATCTGTACATGCCGGATATCGACGGGGTTGAGACTATCATCCGGCTGCGGCATGAGTTTCCGGATGTTCGCATCATCGCGGTGTCCGGCGGCGGGCACCTGGGCAAAGAGGACGTGCTCAAGATCGCCGCCGGCGTGGGTGCCCAGGCCACGCTGTCCAAGCCGCTGGAGAAGAAAACCCTGCTCGCCACGGTCGAGCAGGTGCTCACGGGGCGCTAGCTCGCCGGCCGCCGCGCCGGCCCTTTCAACCACCGGCCCGGCCGCTCTCCCGTCAATGCGCCGTCCCGGATCACCGGCGTCCCGTTCACGATCACGTGCCGGATCCCCACGGAATACTGGTGCGGGTCGGTGTAGCCGGCGCGATCCTGTACCCGGGCGTCGTCGAACACCGTGAGATCCGCGTACGCCCCTTCCTGAACCGCTCCGCGCCCCGCCTGGCCCAGCTGCTCCGCCGGCATGGACGTCATCTTCTGGATCGCTTCTTCCAACGTCAGCACGCCGAGCTCCCGCACGTAACGCGCCAGAATGCGCGGGAAGGTGCCGTAGCTCCGCGGATGGGGGAAGCCGACGCCGATCTCCACCGGATCGCCATCGGTCTCGAACATGGCCAAGGGGTGCCGCATGATCCGCTGGACGTCGTCCTCGTTGATGCTGTGGTAGATGGCGCTGAAGCCACCTTTCATCTGTAGCTCGATGACGAGCTGGATGCCGGTCTGCGTGGTCATGGGCATGCGGCGGTCGCGCGCCAAGTCCGCCAGGGTCTTGCCGTCGTAGCGGCGGTCGGACGGGACCACGCGGAACTGGATGCGTGAGAGATCACCCCCACCGCGCTCCTCCTCCATGAGCGGGACCATCTCGCGCTCGATGGTACGGCGGGTCGCGGAATCGTTGAGGCGCACGACCAGGGAGTCCTGGCCCCCGGCGAGCGCCCACGGCGGGAACAGGATGCTGGAGCCGGTACTCGAGGCCGTGTAGGGATACAGGTCGTGCTTGATGTCCAGCCCCGCCGCTCGCGCCGAGTCAATCATGGCCAAAGTGCGTTCACTCCAGCCCCATTGGCTCGCGCCCACCGCCTTGTGGTGGTTGATCTGCGCCGGGATCCCCGCCTCGGAGGCGATTCTGATCGTCTCGGCCACCGAGCTGAGCAAACCCCGCCCCTCATCGCGCATGTGCGTGACATAGATGCCGCCGTAGCGGGCCGCCACCTTCGCGAGCTCGATGATCTCCTCGGTCTTGGCGTAGTTGGCGGGTACGTACAGTAACCCGGTGGAGAGGCCCAGCGCGCCCGACCGCATGGTCTCCTCGACCAGCGCCTTCATGCGCTCCAGCTCGTCCGGGGATGGGTCCCGGTTGGCCATGCCGATGACCTCGCGCCGCACCCACCAGTGTCCCGCGAAGAACCCCACGTTGGGAGCGACCCGCAGGGAGGCCGCGTAGGGCTCGAGGGGGTAGGGCTGATCGCCGCTGTGCAGGCTGGCGACGATGGTGGTGATGCCCTGGCGGATGAAGTTCTCGGCCAGGGGATGCTCGTGAATGGTGGTGGCGATGTGGGCGTGGTTGTCCCAGAACCCCGGCGCGACGATCAGTCCCTCGGCATCGAGCACCAACGCGGCGGAGTCGGCCGGAATCGGCTCACGACTCACTCGCACGACCCGATCGCCCTGGACCGCCACATCCGCCCGGAAGCGCGGTTGGCCGGTACCGTCAACGACGGTGCCGCCGGAGACCAGGACATCGTAAGGCTTCGTCGCCGTCGTGCCCGGTGCGCACGCCGCGGCGGCAAGGAGAGACGCGCTGACCCAGACGGAGCGACGCATGATCATCACCACGCCAACCGGTTCACCACCACCTTGCCGTTGTTCACCACCAGCAGCACGTCTGCCGTGGTCCGGATATCCTCCAGCGGATTCCGCTCTACCACGATCAAATCCGCGTCCAGGCCCGGCGCGATACGGCCGGTGCGGCTCTGGACGCCCAGCAGCTCGGCGCCGGCCGCGGTGGCCGCCCGAAGCGCCTCCAGCGGCGTCAGCCCGCAACTCACCAGCTCCTCCAGCTCGTGGCTCATGCGGACCACGCTGTTGGGTCCGTATCCCGTGTCCGTCCCGGTGACGATCTTGACGCCGAGCCGGTGGGCGCTCGCCACCATCTGGTGCACCCGGGGCACCATGAACCGGCCGCGGATCTTGAGGCCCGCGTTGTCGTAGTCACCCCCCGGCTCCAGCAGATCGCTCTGGATCGCGATGGTGGGATCCAGAAACGTGCCTCGCCGGGCCATGATCGCCAGCGTGGAGTCGCTCAAGAACGTCCCGTGCTCGATGCTCCTGACGCCCGCCAGCACGGCGGCACGGGCTCCCTCGTCACCATGCGCGTGCGCCGCGACCGGGATATTCCCGGTACCCGCCTCTTCCACGACGGCCCGCAGCTCGTCCTCCGAGTACACCTGCTGGCGCGGGTCCGTGTCCGGCGTGCCCGCCCGCTCGGTGGCCAGCACTTTGATCACCTGGACCCGACGCTGGAGCATCACGCGCACCACGCGGCGCAGCGGGTCCGGCCCGTGCAGCGGGGCCTTCATCAGGTCTCCCACCTCGGGATGGTCCATGAAGAGGGCCGGATCCGGCTGCGGCCGCAGGTGATAGCCCGCGGCGACGATCTCCGGCGCGTCCACCAGCCCTTTGGCGGCCAGCTCCCGCAGCCCCACGTCTGCGAAGTTGCCAACGCCCATGCTTCGGGCGGTGGTGACACCGGACGTCAGGGCCCGCCGAGCCGCATCGAGACTCCCGATGTGCACGTGGGCATCCACGAAACCCGGCAGCAGGTACTTGCCGCCAAGGTCCAGCACCTGAGCGCCCGGTGGCTCCTGGACGGCACCGGTAGCGATGCGCTCGATCTTCCCGCCGACGATGATGACCGTCGCGTCGCGGATGGGTTGAGGCTGCGCGGGATCCACCACGTTCGCGTGCCGGAGGACGAGCGTCGGCTGCGCGCCCGCCTGAAGCGGCAGCCCGAGCGCCAGGATCAATGCCAGGGTTCCATGCGTCATGAGCGATCTCGGCCTGGTGGGCAGATGGCGCCATAATACGGGCGCACCACCGACGCCGTAAGCGGCGCCCTTGGTCGCAACGCTGCCGTGCATCTAGATTCCCGCGACCATGTTCCCTGGCCCGCCCCGTACCGCCTGGACAACTGGGTTCGTTGCCGCGCTCCTCATCGGGGGCGGCGCCGCACCGTGCGCCGCCCAGTTCCCCCAGTGGAGCACCTTTCCCTTGGGGTACGTGGATGCCCGTGTCCTTCCCCGCGGGATGCTCCAGATCGGGTTTCTGCCCAGCTACGCCCACTACGACACCCGCTTCGACAGCAGCGGAACGATAGAGCCGCTGGGCCGCTACCTCTCCCCGAACACCGCCGGCAGCAACTTCTTGCCCTCTCTCGCGGCGGCCGAGGCCGCGGTACGCGACCTCACGCGCGACAGCACCTACCGCATGAGCCTGGGCAAGGTGACACTGCCGCTGGACGCGGACGTGCGGCGGTTCCCGTTCGACTTCTCGGTTGGCCTCACCGACTGGCTCACGCTCGGTGTGCGGGTTCCCTTCGTGAAGACGCGGGTCCAAGGCGTGCTCGCCGTGGACAGCACCGGGGCCAACGTGGGATGGAACCAGGCGGCAGCGGCCGCAGGCAACGCCGCGGCGGCGGCAGAGATCCTGGCGCTGCGGTCACAGCTCGGCGCTGCTATTGCGGTGCTGCAGGCGCAAATCACGGGGGGGAGTTACGGCTGTCCATCCAGCGCGCAGTGCGCCGCTGCGAATGCGCTGTTGGCGCGAGCCATCCGCCTCCGTGATGCGCTGGTGATCCTGACCGGGGCCCCGGGCCAGGCCCTGCCCCCGACTGCGCCGCTCGCTTTCTCAGCGGCCGGCCTCGCGGTTCGGGCCGAGATCAAGGCCGTAGCGGACTCGCTGGCGGCGTTGGGCGCAGGCACGGTCAGCGCGACGCTGCCGTTGCCAACGGCTCCGCTGGACAGTGCCGGCATTCAGACGGTGATCACGGACTCGGTCTTCGGCTACGACCTGCTGCGGCTGGCCACGCCGAAGCGCATTTACCGATTGGGCGACGTCGAGGCGTTCGTGCGCATCGGCCTGCTGCGCGGTACGCGGCTTCGGGCCGTCCTCACCACCGGCGTGCGGCTCCCCACCGGATACCGCCAACAGCCAACTCACGTCTTCAACCTGGGAACGGGGGACCAGCAGCTCGACCTGGAAGGAGGGGTGGAGTTCGCATGGGAGCCGGGCCGACTGGGGCTCTCGGGCACGGCGATGTACACGCACCAGTTCGCCGACCGACTCTCGATGCGCTGGGCTCCCCCGGAGCGGCCCATCGCGCTCGCCGCCCACGAGTACCTCACGGAGCGTCAGCTGGGAGACGCGTTCCGCGCCGCGGTCTACCCTTCGCTCAGGCTGAGCGAGGGGTTTCAGGTGTACGGATCGGCGTACTACTTCCACAAAGCGGCAGACTCCTACGCGCTCTCCGCCACGGTGTCCCCGCTGCCCGGAACGCCGGCGCCGGAGGACATCGCCCGCGGCTCGGGTGGCCAATCGCTGAGTCTGGGCGGCGGGATCGCGTACCGAGCCACGCGGCCGCAACGGGACACCACCGGGACCCGGACGGCGCTGCCGGTCGAAGGGGGGTTGAGCTACCAGGCGGCCTTCTCGGGGTCAGGCGGGCTGGTGCCGAAAAGCACCGTGCTGCACTTGTATCTGCGGTTTCACGCCAAGCTGTTCTAGATCGTAGGGCGACAAGAGGGCCGCCGGGTCCCTTCGCGCGCTAGCAGTTCCGCGCGCGCCGCAGACGAGGGGAGTTTCATGGCGCGCGCTCCACTGACGCGCGCTCCGCGACCCACCGGCCCTCTCGTCGCCGTGCTGGTGGTGACCCCTCAGCCCACCAGCGCCGACACCTTCTTGAGCAGCTCCTTGGCGTGCCGCCGGGCCACGGGATCGCCTGCCCCGCCCAGCATGCGAGCGATTTCCTCCACGCGCTCTTCCCCGTTCACCACCCGCACGTCGGCCGTGGCGATGCCACCCTTGGGCTGCTTGCTCACCACCAGATGGTGCGCCGCCTGGGCCGCGATTTGCGGTAGGTGCGTGATCACCAGCACCTGGCGCGACGCCGCCACCTGGCTCAGTGCCTCGCCCACCTGCATCGCGACCTCGCCGCCGATCCCCTGGTCCACCTCGTCGAACACCAAGGTGGGCACCTTATCGTGACGGGCCAGGACCACCTTGAGCGCCAGCATGATACGGGAGAGCTCTCCGCCGGACGCCACCTGAGCCAGGGGCCTGGCCTCGAGCCCCACGTTGAGCTGCACCAGGAAGACGACCTCGTCCGCTCCCGCCTGCGTGACGCCCAAGGCCGGCGTGATCTGCACCGCGAACTTCCCGCCCGGCATCCCCAGTCCCGGCAACAGATCCTCCACCGCGCGCGCCAGTTTGGTCCCGGCCTTTTTCCGTTTCGCGGTGAGCCGGCGGCTGGCCTCTTCCAGCGTCGCCTCCGCCGCCTCACGCCGCTCGGCGAGCGCCCTGAGGTCGTCATCCGCCGTGTCCAACAGCGAGAGTTCACGCTGGGCCTCTTCGCCAAACCGGATCACGTCGTGGATGGTCGGCCCGTACTTCTGCGTCAACCGGTACAATACGTCGCGCCGCCGCTCCACCCCTTCCAGCCGGCCTGGGTCCATTTCGATCTCAGACGCGTATCCCCGCACCAACCGCGCCAGCTCTTCGGCGCCGGCATACGCCTGGTCCAGCAACTCGCGCCAACGCGCCACGCTGGCGTCAATGCGCTCCAGCTGATCCAGCGCGCGCGAGGCCTGCGCCAGCGCGTCCAGCGCGGCGCCCTGCTCCCCGTCCAGCAGCCCAGCCAGCCGCTCCGCCAACCGGGTAAGCTCCTCGACATTGGACAACCGCTTGGCTTCAGTGGCGAGATGCTCGTCTTCACCAACCTTGGGCTGGGCGGTCCCGATCTCCTGCACCACATGGCGCAAGTAGTCGGCCCGGCGCTTGACCTCGTCCAACTTCTGCGCCAGCTGCCGCTCCTGGTCTCGCAGCTCCGCGGCCTGGGCATACGCCCGCGCCACGGCCTCGCGTTCCGGCTGGGCGTCGCCGAAGGCGTCCAGGATGTCCCGTTGCTCGGCCGACTTGAGGAGCGACTGGGCCTCGTGCTGGCCATGGAGGTCCACCAGCCGCTGGCCCAAGGTAGCAAGCGCCCCGACCGTAGCGGGCGAGCCGTTGGCCCAGGCACGGTTCCGGCCCTCGGCGTTGATGTCTCTGCGGACTACTAACTGATCGTCGTCAAGGTCGATTCCAAGCTGCTGAGCGGCAGAGGCGGCAGAAGCGGCAGAAGCGGCAGGAGGGGTGGGAGGGGCAGAGAGGTCAAACGCGGCCTCCACGATGGTCCGCGGGGCGCCCGGGCGCACGATGTCCGCGCTGGCGCGCTCGCCGAGCAGCAGGGCCAGCGCATCCACCAGCATGGACTTCCCCGCCCCGGTCTCGCCGGTCAGCACGTTGAGCCCGGCCTTGAGCTTCAACGTGACGTCGGCGATGACGGCGAGATCTCGAACGCGCAGTTCGGTCAGCATAGCGTGGTCACGGCAGACACGGCGAGCGACGCCTTGGAACCAGCGCAGAACACGCCATGGTGGGTCCCGGAGCGGCCGTTGGGGCTGTGCGGTCTCGGCGGACCCGAGGCACGATCGCACAACGCACGACGGACCCTACGGGTCCGCCGGTCCGCACGCACCACAGGCCGCGAAGGAACCCACCATGGCGCGTTCTGCGTATCCACTAGCTCCGCTCGCGGTCACTCAAGTCTCCCCATTGTAACTTGCGCCGCATCCGCGCGAAGAATCCTTCTTTTTCGAGCCGTATCAAATGAACGGCGGACCGGGCCCGCCGGACCAGGACCCGCTCGCTGGGTTTGAGCGTGGTCCCCACCTGGCCGTCGTAGGAGACCAACACCTCGTCGCCCACCGGCGGGACCTGCTCGATGGTGACCTCCGAGTCCCCGGGAACCACGATGGGACGGACGGCCAGCGTGTGGGGGCAGATCGGCGTGATCACCAACGCCTCCACGCCGGGCAGCACCACCGGCCCGCCGGCGCTCAACGAGTAGGCCGTGGAGCCCGTGGGCGTGGCCACGATGATCCCGTCCGCGCTGTAGCGGCCGATCTCCTCGCCCTTGAGCAGCACCCGGAGGCCGATGACCCGCGCGACGCCCCCTTTGTGGAGGACGACATCGTTGAGCGCCAGCGGCCCGGGCCGCTCGATGCCGTCCGGGGCACGGATCCGACCCTCGAGCGCGCACCGGGTGTCCACTTCGTAACTACCCGAGGCGGCGGCGGCCAGCGCCTCGTCCAGGGTTTCCGGGGTGGCGGTGGTGAGGAATCCCATGCGGCCCAGGTTCACGCCGAGGATGGGAGCGTCGCGCTCCGCCAGGAGCCGGGCACCGCGGAGCAGCGTGCCGTCGCCCCCGAACGTGATGAGGAGGTCCAGCGGTTCACCGTCTGCCAGCCGAGCGACGGGTTGGGGCCAGAGTTCGGCGAGCTCGGGTTCGGAGAACAGCGTGAAGCGGTGGCGTTGCGCTGCCTGGGCCAGGCGCGTGAGGAGCCCGCGGAGGTCCGAATACCGCGGGTTCCCAACCACGCCGACGTTCATCTGACCGACGGGCTTTCCTCGGAGGCCCAGGCCCGGACCTGGTCCGCGATCCCGGTACCGGTCAAACCAGCCTCCGCCAGCTGCTCCTGGCGGGAGGCGTGCTCAAACGTGCGATCCGGCGCACCCATCACCACCACCCGAACCTCCGGCGCCAGCTCCTGCACGGCGGCGGCCACCTGGGCGCCGAATCCGTTCACCTTGGTACCGTCTTCCACGGTCACCAGCAGCCGGTGATCCGCCACCAGCGTCTTGAGCATCGCGCGGTCCAACGGCTTCACGAAGCGGCAATTCACCACGCTCACGTCGAAGCCGTCACGGGCGAGCAGCGCCGCGGCCTCCAGTGCCGGGTACGACATCACGCCCACGGCCAGCACGGCGCACTCGCGACCGTGGCGCAGAACCTCCCAGGTCCCATAGGGAATGGGCGCCACGGCGGATACGGCGGGCGCTGGGGCTGAGACACTATCCCGGGGGTAGCGGATCGCGAACGGGCCCTCCGGGTGCGCCAGCGCGCAACGCAAGAGACCGATCAACTCGGCCCCGTCCTTGGGCTGGGTCACCGTCATGTTGGGCACGGCCGACAAGTACGCCAGATCGTACAGCCCCATGTGGGTCTGTCCGTCCGCCCCCACCATCCCGGCGCGATCCAGGCAGAAGATCACCGGGAGTTTCTGGATCGCCACGTCGTGGATGATGCCGTCGTAGGCGCGCTGGAGGAACGTGGAATAGATGGCGACCACCGGCCGGAAGCCGCCGGTCGCCAGACCGGCCGCGAAGGTCACCGCATGCCCCTCCGCGATGCCGACGTCGAAGAACCGCTCGGGCCACTTCTTCTGGAAGATGTTGGTCCCGGTGCCCGAGGGCATCGCGGCCGTGATCGCCACGATCTCGGGATGCTCCGCGGCCAGCTGGGTCAACGCCTCGCCGAAGACCTTGGTCCAGGCGGGCGGGCCGCCCCCGGCGGGGCGGAGCACGCCGGTCACCGGGTCGTACGGATTGCGCGCGTGGAACTTCTCGAGGTCCGGCTCCTTGAGCGGGAAGCCCCTGCCTTTCTCGGTGATCACGTGGACCACGCGGGGCCCCTTCAGCGTCTTCACCAGGTCGAAGGCCTTGAGGATGGCCTCGACGTTGTGCCCGTCAATCGGCCCGAAATACCGGAAGCCCAACTCTTCGAACAGCATGCCCGGCGACCACAGGTTCTTGACGCTCTCCTCCACCGTCTTGGCGAACTCGACCATGTGGGGGCCGCCGACCACGTGCGAGGCCTTCTCGATCAGGTGCTTCACCCGCTCGCGCCACCGGTTGGCGGCCGGGCTGGCGATGATCGAGCCCAGGTACTTGTTGATGGCGCCCACGTTGGGCGCGATGGACATGCCGTTGTCGTTGAGGACGAGGATGACGTCGCGGTCGGAGTGCCCGGCGTTGTTCATCCCTTCATAGGGCAGGCCACAGGTCAGCGCGCCGTCGCCCACGACCGCGACCACGTGGTATTGATCCCCCGCGAGATCCCGCGCGGCGGCCATGCCCAGCGCCGCCGAGACGGCGGTGCCCGCGTGTCCGGCGCCGAAGGTGTCGTACTCGCTCTCGTCGCGCCTTAAGAAACCCGACAGCCCGCCCTGCTGGCGGAGCGTGGGGAGCCGGTCGTTCCGACCGGTGAGGATCTTCCAGGGGTACCCCTGGTGGCCCACATCCCACACGATCCGGTCGCGCGGCGTGTCGAACGCGTGCACCAGCGCCACGGTCAACTCCACCACGCCCAGCCCCGCGCCGATGTGACCGCCGGTCTGGGAGACGACCTCGATCAGGCGCTGGCGAACTTCGTCCGCGAGCTGCGGCAGCTCGTGGCGCGCCAACCGGCGCAGGTCCGCCGGGCCGCGAATGGATTCGAGCAAGCCCATGCGGACCTACGACCTCCGCTCAAGCATGAAGTGGGCAAGTTCCACGAGTAGCGTGGAATCTACTCTGGCCCGCCGCAGGTGGTCCACCGCACGCGTCACCCGGCGCGCGGCCTCGGCGCGGGCCGCGTCGGGGCCCAGCGCGGTCGCGAAGGTGGCCTTGTGCTGCCGGGCGTCCTTTCCGGCGGTCTTCCCCAGCTCCGCCGAACTGCCGCTGGCGTCCAGGAGATCGTCCGCGATCTGGAACGCGAGGCCGATTTCCTCGCCGTAGCCCCGCAGGGCGGCCACCCGCGTCTCGTCAGCGCCGGTGGCCCGGGCGCCCAGCACGGCGGCGGCGGCGATCAAGGCCCCGGTCTTGGCCCGGTGCATCCGCTCCAGCTCGTCCTGGGTGAGACTCCGCCCCTCGGCTTCCAGATCGAGCATCTGACCCCCGATCATGCCCCGGACTCCCGCCGCCCCGAACAGCTCCGCCGCCATGGCGCCCACCACGCCACGCTCCAGTCCCAGCAGGGCGGCGCCGGCCACCAACACCCGGCCGGCCAAAGGGATCATGCGATAGCCGGCCTCCGTGGCCACCTCCACGCCGAACTGGCGGTGGGTGGTGGGCCGGCCGCGACGGAGGTCGTCGTCGTCCATACAAGGAAGGTCGTCGTGAACCAGCGAGTAGCAGTGTACCACTTCGACCGCCGCTGCCAGCGGTGCGATGTCTCCCGTCCCGCCGAGCGCGCGATACACCGCCATCACCAGGGCAGGACGGAGGCGCTTGCCGGGGGACTCCAGGGCGTAGGCGATCGCGGGACCCGCCCGGGGTTCCTCCGTTCGGACCCGCGCCCCCCAATCCGCGATGACGCGCTCTACCGCCGCGCGGGCCTCGCTCAGGAAGGCGCCCAGCTCAGAGATCGGTGCGGCTCGTGCGGAGTGTTCCGTCGGCGGCCTCCAGCACCCGTTTGACCGTGAGTTCGGATTGTTGCAGCAGCTCGCGCGCCGCCTTGAGGCGGGTGACACCCTCCTCGAACAGCTGCAACGCGCGGTCCAGGTCGAGATCGTCCTGCTCCAGGGCCCGAACGATCGCCTCCAACCTCTCTAACTCTTCCCTGAACGATGGCATATCACCACGCTGGGAGGCCATTCACGGGAGAGGCTGCCAGGATCATTGCCAAACAGATCACCGCAGAGGACGCAGAGGAGACGGAGAGTTCGCAGAGAGTGTGTTGTCGTTGGCAATGCCCATGCGATCCCTCCGCGCCCTCTGCGCCTTCTCTGCGCTCTCTGCGGTGAATTCTCATGAATGTCCCCTGGACTGGGATCCCGCCGCCCGAGCCGCAACGTCGCCATCAGCGACCGTGAGACGAAACGGCATGCCCGGGGCAAACTGGGCCACCCGCTTCATGACCACGCCCCCTTCATCGCGCGCGACGGCGTAGCCCCGCTGGAGCACTTTGAGCGGACTCAAGGCGTCGAGCCCGGCGGCCAGCCGCGCCAGCCGATGGGCGCGATCATCCAGGTGCCCGCGGATCGCGGCCTCCAGCCGGTCCCCGGTGCGCTCCAACCGCTCGGCGCCCAATCCGGTGCGGCGCGCCAATCCGTGACCCAAGCGGCGCGCCAGCACAGCCACCGCCTGCGCCACGGCGGCCCGGTCGGGCACGGCGGCCTCGGCGGCCGCCGACGGCGTGGGCGCGCGGTGGTCGGCTACCAGGTCGGTCAGGGTCACGTCGGTCTCATGCCCCACGGCGGAGATGGTGGGCGCGCGCTGGGCCGCGACCGCCCGTGCCACGCGCTCCGCATTGAACACCCAGAGGTCCTCGCGCGACCCGCCTCCCCTTCCGACGATCACCACGTCCACCTGCGGCAACCGATTCACCCGCTCAAGGGCCTGCAGCAGCTCCCCTTCCGCGCCTTCTCCCTGGACCCGCGCCGGCACCAGCAGGACTTCGACCGCCGGCCAGCGTCGCCGCAACACGGAGACGACGTCCGGAAGGGCGGCCCCGTCGGCGCTGGTCACCAGTGCCAAACGAGACGGGAACGGCGGCAACGGGCGCTTGCGGGCCGGATCCAGCAGGCCGTCCCGCTCGAGGGCGGCCCGGGCCTGCTCCAGCTTGAGCTGCCAGGCTCCGGTGGCATCGGTGGGGATGAGCTGCCGGACCGTGAGGCGGAACTCGCCCTTCTCGTCCCAGACGGTGGGCTGCGCCTCGACGAAGGCCTGCGTCCCCTCGGCCGGCGCGGCGCGGCCCTGGTTGTCGCTGCGCCACATCACGCAGCGCACCTGCGCCTGCTTGTCTCTCAGGGTGAAGTACCAGTGCCCGCTGCGGTACGCCTTGAAGCCGGTGACCTCGCCGCGCACCCACAGCCGGGTGAACCCGCCCTCGATCAGTTGCCGCGCTCGCCGAGTCACATCGGCGACGGTCCAGGCGCGATCGCCGGGACCCATGCCCGCCGACGTGAACCGGTCGGGCGCCTTCACTGCCGCGCGGCCTGCACCGTGTTGTAGAGGAGCATCGTGATGGTCATGGGCCCCACGCCGCCGGGTACCGGGGTGATGGCGGAGGCGATGGCGGCGGCCGGCTCAAAGTCCACGTCGCCCACCAGACGGTAGCCTTTCTTCACCGCGGGGTCGTCCACCCGGTTGACGCCGACGTCGATGACCACCGCGCCGGGCCGGATCATGTCGGCGGTGACGAAGCGCGGTTTGCCCATCGCGACGATCAAAATGTCCGCCAACCGGGTGACCGATGGGAGGTCTCTGGTGCGCGAATGGCACACGGTGACCGTGGCGTTGCCGCCCGGCCCGTCCTGGAGCAATAGTGACGCCATGGGCCGGCCCACGATGTTGGACCGCCCCACGATGACCGCGTGCGCACCCTTGGTCTCGATCCCGCACTTCACCAGCAGCTGCTGCACGCCGTACGGCGTCGCCGGACGGAACCCCGTGAGATCCCCGGCCGCCACCTTGCCCACGTTTTCCGGATGGAAGCCGTCCACGTCCTTGCGGGGGAGGATACGGTGCAGCACACGGTTGGTGCTGATCTGCTGGGGCAGCGGCAGCTGGACCAGGACCCCGTGGACGCACGGGTCGGCGTTGAGTTTGTCGATCAGCGCCAGCAGCTCGGCTTCGGGCGTCGTCTCCGGAAGGCGAATCGTGCCGCTCCGCATTCCGGCCTCCTCACACGCCTTCCCCTTCATTCGCACGTACACCTGACTGGCGGGATTCTCGCCCACCAGGACCACGGTGAGCCCCGGCGTCACGCCCCGCTCCTTGAGCTCGGCGATCTGGGGCAAGAGCTCGGCGCGCATCGCGCGCCCCACGGCGTTTCCGTCAATGATCTTAGCGGGCAACGTTCACCGCCCTGGTTTCCCGAATCACCACGACTCGGATCTGCCCTGGATACTGGAGCTCCCCTTCGATCCGGCGCGCGATGTCGTCCGCCAGCTGCACGGCTTTGGTGTCGTCCACCGCATCCGGGAGCACCGCGATCCGCAGCTCACGCCCGGCTTGAATCGCAAAGGCCTTCTCCACGCCGCTGAAGCCCGTGGCGATCTCCTCCAGACGGGTCAGCCGCTTGACGTAGGTCTCAAACGCTTCGCGACGCGCCCCCGGCCGCGAGCCGCTGGCCGCGTCCGCCGCCTGTACCAGCACCGAGATGGGGGACTCGTGGGGCACGTCGTCGTGGTGGGCGGCGATGCAGTTGATCACCACCGGGTGCTCGCCGTACTTGGTGGCCACCTCGACGCCGAGCTGCACGTGGGTGCCGTCCTGGACGTGACCCAGCACCTTGCCCACGTCGTGCAGCAACCCGCCGCGCCGGGCCAGGTGCACGTCCAGCCCCAACTCGGCAGCCATGATCCCCGCCAGCCAGGCCACCTCCTTGGAGTGGTAGTACATGTTCTGGCCGTACGAGGTCCGGTACTTCATGGTCCCGACCAGCTTCATCAGCTCGGCATGCATGCCGTGGATGGAGAGCTCGTAGGTGGCCTGCTCGCCCGCCTCGACGATGCTGGCGTCCACTTCCTTCTTCACCTTGACGACGATCTCCTCGATGCGGGCCGGGTGAATCCGGCCGTCCTGGATGAGTTGCTCGAGCGCCAGCCGCGCCACCTCTCGGCGCACCGGATCGAAGCAGGAGACGATCACGGTGTCCGGGGTGTCGTCGATGATGACGTCCACGCCGGTCGCCGTTTCGAAGGCCCGGATGTTCCGCCCCTCGCGCCCGATGATCCGACCCTTCATGTCGTCACTGGGCAGCGCCACCGCCGACACGCTGGCCTCCGCGGTGATCTCGGGGGAGATGCGTTGCACCGCCAGCGCCACGATCTTCTTGGCTTCTCGCTCCGCGTTCCGCTTGGCCTCTTCCTTGATGTCCCGCGCCAGCGCCGCCGCGTCCCCCTTGGCCTCGTCCACCAGGCTGCGGACCAGCTCGGCCTTGGCTTCTCCCGCCGACATGCCGGCGATCTGCTCCAGCCTGGCGCGCTGCGCCTGCAGCGCCCGGGCCAGCTCGTCCTCCGTGGCGCGCGCGTGCTTCTCCCGCTCGCCCACCGAGCGGTCCCGTTTCTCCACCTCCTGGTCCCGCTGCTCCAGCGTCGCCACCTTGCGGTCCAGCTGGGCCTCGCGCTCCTCCAACCGGCGCTCCAGCCGATCCAGCTCCTGGCGCCGCCGCTGCGCCTCCTGCTCCCAGAGCTCCCGGGCCTTGATGATCTCCTCTTTGGCGGCCAGCACCGCCTCCGCCCGAGTCGCGTCCGCTTCGCGCCGGGCTCCCTCCAGAGCCCGCACCGCCTGCTGCTCCGCCGCCCGCCCCGACGCCTCTGCCACCCGGCGCTCCACGCGCCGGCCCACCACATACGACACCACCCCGGCGGTGGCACCGCCGGCCAGAATCGCGGCAATGGCGAGAACGAGGTCAATGACCATGCGGATCTATGCTCCAGCGACCGCCCAAAGAGGGGGCTGGGAACAGCTCGGGCGTCGCGCTGACCGGTCAGAACGCACCGGGCGCCGGTGCGTCAATCAAGATACTACGACTCGTCCTCCCGCGTGGCAACCGAGCCGCCGGCCCGCGAGGCGCGCTTGGCGGGGGGCAGCAGCCGCGCCAGCTCAGCCGCCAGGCGCTTCAGGCGCTCCGCCACCTCCTGCTCGCCCGCCCGGGCCTGGAACAACTCGTCGGTGATGGCCAGGGCCGCCAGGATCGCGGCCTTGTGCGTCTCGACGCCGGCGGATCCCGCGTGTTGCACCTCCTTCAACGTGCGATCTACGTGCTCGGCCACGGCCTGGGTGTAGTCGGCCGGCCGGTCGGACCGGAGCGTGTACTCGTCCCCACCAATCCGGACCTTGACGACGGTCCTGGCCTCGGTCACCGCGCCTGCTCCTCCAGCGCCATCTGGTCCTCGAGGAACTGCAACCGCTTCAGCAGCTCTTCCACCCGCGCCCGCGCGGCCGCCAACCGTTCTTGCGCCCCGCGGTTCTCCGCTTCCAGCTCCAGCATGCGCTCGCGATTCACCACCGCGTCGTGACCCTCGCCCAGCATGGCCTCCGCCCGCAGCGCCCGCCGCCGCCAGGCCGCGAGCTCATCCGCCACGCCGCGCAGCACCTCCTGCAGCTCCTCCAGCGCCCGGAACTCAAGCCTCTCGTCGTGCGACACCAAGCCGCTCCTTGAGGATCTTGACCATGCGCTCCACCACGGGATCCACCTCGTCGTCGCGCAGCGTCCGGTCGGCTACCCGGAAGACCAATCGCCAGGCGACGCTCCGCCCGGCCAGCTCGGGGTGACGGAACTGGTCGAACGGCCAGGCCCGCTCCAACAGGGGTGCACCGGCCTCCCGCAACACCGTCTCGACCTCACGGGCGGTGAGGCCGTCCGGGAGCACCAGGGCCAGGTCCCGCTCCAACGACGGCGTGGCCGGCAGCCCGACGAATCGCACCGCCGGGCGCTCCGCCACGCTCACCTCGAGCTCGAAGCCGTACACCGGCGCACTCCACTTGGGGCCGTCCGCCTCAAGCACGCCGGCCCACCCACCCTGCCGGCCGTCGCGACCACGCCACAACCACCCTCCGTCCGTCTCGATCACGTCGCCCGGCGGGCCGGCCAGTCTCGCTGCTTCGGCAAACATAGCCTTCAAGTCCCAGACATCGTAATCCGGGGGGCGATACCCGTTGGACCAATGGGGCGGCACCCGGGCGCCGGTCACCACCGCCGCCAGCCGCAACTGCTCGTGGAGCGTCCCATCCGCCGCCCGCTGAAACGCCGCGCCGATCTCGAACAGCCGGATCTCACGCTGCCGTACCGACCAGTTCTGCGCCACCGCCCGGAGCAGCCCGGGGAGCAGACTCCCGCGCAGCGCCGAGTGATCCTGTGACAGCGGATTCAGGACCGTCACCGTGGCGGGGTGATCCTGTGCCGGCATCAGCGGCAGCGTCCGCGACTCGTGGAGGCCCATGCCGGTGAGCACCCGCCGCAGCCGCGCCTTGAGCGCTTCGACCGGATCGTCGGGAACCGTGGAGGGGCGGAAGGGTCGGAGTTCAACCGGGAACGCGTCGTATCCCTTGAGGCGCGCCACCTCTTCGATGAGATCCACCTCCCGCGTCACGTCGGGCCGCCAGCCCGGCACCTGGACGTGCAGGCGGTCGTCTTTGGGAGCCACCGCGAACCCGACGCTGGTGAGGTACCGCTCGATTTCGTCTCTCGGAACCGACACGCCCAGGAGATGTGCCACGCGCTCGGGCCGGACGAAGATCACCCGCGGACGGACCGGCTCTGGATAGACGTCCACGGGCGGGTCTCGCTCCTCACCCCCCGCCACGGTGCGCATCAAGGCGACGGCGCGCCGGACCACGTCGGCCATGCCCAAGAGGTCGGTGCCGCGCTCGAAGCGATACGACGCCTCGGTGTCCATGCGCAGCGCCTTGCGGGTGGCGCGAATCCGCCTGGGATCGAAATAGGCGCACTCCAGCAGCACGTCCGTGGTGCGCTCGGCAACTTCCGCATCCCGGCCGCCCATC
>Ga0209321_10001134_pt1 | contig 18086 bp, 19 predicted proteins | sample Rifsed16ft4_FD_184012 | JGI IMG/M metagenome (GOLD analysis project Ga0209321, IMG submission 184012) | Soil microbial communities from Rifle, Colorado, USA - sediment 16ft 4 - CSP-I_5_4 (version 2) | ecosystem: Environmental > Terrestrial > Deep subsurface > Rock core/Sediment | place: Rifle...
ACCCAATAGGCAAGCAGGGGTCTAAACTCGCTATACCTATAACGTCTGGTGACATCGTTATTCCTCATAAGATAAACAAAGACGATGTGCAAGGACCATGGAAGATGCATATTGATTATGGTGGTGCTACAAGATATGCAATCTTCTTTGTAGAAGGAGAACTTGTAGATAGCACTAATATTGTCACTTCTGATGTCGCCGTACCAAAGCTACTTTTGACACTTGGTTTTGGCACTGATGTTAAATTCAAGAATCCAAGAGGTATTGCAATTGATTCAGAAAATAATATCTATGTAGTAGATTCTGGAAACTCACAGGTCAAGAAGTTTGACTCTACTGGAAAATTCCTTTTGTCATGGGGATCCGTTGGAACAGAATATGGGCAATTTAAAAACCCAACAGGAATTTTTGCTGATCAAAACTATATCTATGTGGCAGATACTGGAAACGCGCGTATTCAAAAATTTGACAAAAGTGGAAATTTTGTGTACTCATGGGGAACCTTTGGAGATGAACCTGGAATGTTTCGTACACCAGTAGCGTTGGCAGCTTCCAAGCTTGGTGACCTTTTTGTGTCTGATTCTGGTCAAAACAAGATTTTGGTATTTGATTCCAATGGTCAGTACAAAGATGAGATCCGGTCTCTTCTTACTGCAGCGGCAAAATTTTCTTCAACTAACTACATAACCTTTGATTCAAAGAATAATTTTTACGTCGTTTCCGATGACAATAGAGTATTACAATTTAGCGAAATTGGAACTTTTATCAAATCTTTTGGAACTACTGGTGAGAAAGATGGCCAGTTTAACAAGCCTAGTGCTATAGCAACAGATTCTAGGGGAAACCTGTATGTGACAGACACAGACAATCATAGAGTGCAAAAATTTGATTTACGTGGAAACTTTCTAGTTAGTTGGGGTTCACTTGGCACTGGTCCTGTACAGTTTAAAGAACCAGTTGGGATAACAGTAGATTCCAAGAACAGTGTGTATGTAGTTGATAGAGCAAATGACAATGTTCAAAAATTTGCTCCATACAGCGCTCCAGATGAGATAGTAATACCAGAATGGGTCAGAAATACAGCTAAATGGTGGGCACAGGGTGCAATTTTAGATTCTGACTTTGTAACCGGTATTCAATACATGATAAAGCAAAAAATAATCAATATTCCAAAAGGAGAATCAATAACAACCGGCTCTAATGTTACTATTCCGTCATGGATTAAAATTAACGCTGGTTGGTGGTCTGACAAAAAAATCTCTGACAAGGACTTTGCTGCTGGTATTCAATACCTCGTCTCTAGGGGAATAATAAAGGTCTAGCTCAGGTTGTAATTTGAGGTGTTTTTTGAGCAAAGAGCCCCGCAATAAAAATTATAACACCAAGAATTCCAATAAGACTTCCCACAAACTCTATCGTCTCTTTAATATCAATTTGGATTGGGGCAAGCAAGAATGCAACTAATGCACCAACTACAATCATTGGTATTCCTATACCAACAGAGATTTGTCTAGAAACCATGTGGTGAGTGCTTTTGAAAACGTATATGAAGTTTATGTAAGTTTTGTGTCATATCTAGTGCAATAATTTCCATTAGAATGCATGTTACAGATTGGACAGGAAATCTCATGGTATAAAATTAATGATTGTATAAAATTAATCTTGATGTCTTTTAGATTATTGCGCTATTCTTTGTATCATGCGTATAATTTTGTCAATTTCGTTTAATGTACGCATGGCTTTGTCTGGTGACTTGTCAAGTTCACCTTTCGCCTTTTCAACAAGTGAAAATGCACGCTTGAGCCACTGGGCAGCAACCTCATTTTCACCTACCTTTTCAGAAAGGCTGTTTAGCTGCTCTTCTATGGTTTGGATTTTCGTCTTTATCCTTTCTAGTTTGGAATCCTTTGCACTAATTGCTTCATCTGAAGTTTGTGGTGTACTTGGTATTTCATTTGCAGTATTGGATCTATCTCTGTCTGATGGCTTTTGCTTGACTACATCTTTAATTGAGTTGTGAGTATGAATTAGGAACTGTTTTGCAATTTCAAGTGTCTTAGTTACTTCTTCTAGGTTTCCTGCGTTTAGGTGTTGTCTTGCAGTCTGTATAAGGTTATCAAATTCAGTAAAACCTGTATTCAGGTTATATTTTGTGGCCAACGCTTTGACCATTTCTCCGTCCTTTTCCATTCTATCAATTGCTTTTTTATATCGTGTTGTATCAGGTGGTGGTGGTGGATCTATTGGAGTTAAGGAGTGCATCTTATTGCTCACGTCTCTGAATAGTTTCATTGCAGAAAGAAAGTGTTGTCTTGAAGAAGAAACATCTTCTTTTGTTATTGACTGTGCAAGTGCATCGGTTTCTGCTGAGCCTTCTCTATAGAGTTTAGCAATTTCACCAGGTACAGTTGCAAGTTGTGATAACCTGATCTTTATGTTATCTCTTGCTTGATTTGCAATTCTAAGTAATGAATCAAGTTGTGGATCAGCGTAAACTTGAGATGATATACTTGTAAGTATCATGCTACCAACTAGAACAAGTAAAACTAATGCTAATGGTTTCATTCCTGATTTCCCTCCAGAGTTTTTCTCAGCCTTATGCGATTTTTCTGGTCTATCTTGTCTATTTCTACAATTCCTTCTCTTTCAAGGCGTTTTACTGCACGCCAAGTTGTTGTTCTGGGAAGGAGAAATTTCTTGCGTAATTCACTTTCATAGACTTGACCTCCATTTTCAGAGATAAACGTCACTATGTCTTTATCCTCCTGGCGCAAATCTGGCTTGAGTCTAAAGATTGTCTCTTTGTCTGGCGGTATGTAATTTGTATCCTTTAGCAGAAGCTCCGCGGTTTTCTTAACAGCAGACTTGGCTCTTTTGATCAAAAGTGCAACCGTTACCACAGCTCCTGCTATCGTGCCTATGGTTGCAGCTATCCCTACAATTGTGCCTCCTATCGAAGTTAAAGAGTTATTTGATATTGAGCCTGGATTTGAAAGAGCTGTTTGCTGTTCTTGAGTCGCAATATTCTTTGCCTCATTAGCAAGGATCTCAGCACTTGAGAATTTGTCTTCTTCAAATGCAGCAACAGCCTCTGCAAGTTTTGCAGAAGCCATTGGTGTTTGAATTCTTTCAGTATTAATTTGATCAATTAGTGTCTGTGCTTTTTCTATCGCAAGCGTAGCAGTTTGAGCTGTTCCTAAGACTCCAAACACGTAACTAATTTCAGCCAAACCACTTGGAAGTGAGATGAATGATTGTTCGTCTACAATTTGCATGTTAAGTGGATATGTATTCATACCAACAATTACCGTGTTTTTTGGCAAAAGTATAGAATAATCAAAAGGTGCATCAATGCTAAAGGACCAGATCTTGCCATTTTTTGTTACAAGGTCAGCAGTGTCATAATCGATTGTAATTTTAGAAGCACCTAATGTTTCAATTACTACAGAATTGGTGTCAATCTTACTAGAAAGTAAAAGATCATTTTCATCCCTTACCACAAAGTTGTCAATTGTATTTCCAAAAAGCTTGATTGTAACATCTGGTTCTAGAGGATCAACTTCGGTCTGATAAAAGACATGAGTGGTACCATCAGTATAGATTGTAAAATCAATAACCCTAAGAGCACCATACGAGTGATGCACAAACGACGTTAGAGTGATTAGAAGAAAACAGACTGCTATAATGGGCGCCCTGACCATCATTGACAGGGTATATGTAATCCTTACAAAAATCATTCTCTCCTGTTGAGTACACTCGTGTTGAGCATACTCACGTTGCATTAACTCCGTTGTTTGTTTCATTTTTTAATACCTTAGGTTCATTGATTGGACTAGAGATTGGAATCTTTGAAACTCTTGGAAGAATCTGATCCCTTTCTCAGTGATCGTAAAGAGGCGATTTCTGTTATCTTTCATTGAACCTACTAGACCTGCATCTATTAGCTTCTGACACTTGTCAAGCACCGCATAGTGTGACAGGTTTGCCCGCCTAGATATAGCAGACACTATAACCCCTTGTGTACCACCATCCATGGTCACACCCAAGATATCGGCCATTATGCCCATTTCGGATCGGTATTGTTGTTTTGACATTGGTTCTTTATTGGCAGGATCTATTATGAGGGACACCTTGAAACAGCAAAGCGGAACAGCTAGCGGAACGGGTGTTCCAGGGTAAAAAACAACCAAAAATAGGTTATTTGTTCGGCGGGGGCGGAATCTTTGAAAAGTAAATTTACGTTTGGTTAGGAATAAACCATCTTCCTTTCTTTTTTTAAAAATATGGAGGTAGTACATTTACCCCCAATCACAGAATTAACCCCGACGCACAGAACTGCTCTGACTTTTTTGGGGTAGCCAGCCCACCTACAGGAAATACCATTGAAGTTAATAGAATGTTAGATCGCTTTGATTAAACAAAAACGTGTATGATTAGTGTTGATATGTATGCTATAGCAGCACTTCCTGGAATAGTAATTAACCATGCAAAGACAATTTGTCTTCCTACCTTCCATCTTACCGCGAGTTTTCTTTTTGCAGCACTTGCGCCCATAATAGAACCAGTAATTGCATGAGTTGTGCTTGCAGGAATTCCTAATACTGCAAAGATGCCTAAAACTATACCACCACCAGTTTCAGCAGCAAATCCTTGGTATGGTCTCAATCTTGCAACTTTCATTCCTAAAGTTTTGATAACTTTATAGCCACCTGCAAAAGTTCCAAGGGCAATTGCAGAAGCTGCTATAAATATTACCCATAATGGAACTACAAATTCTGTAAGAATTCCTTCTGATAACAAAACTAGTACAATTATTCCCATTGTTTTTTGACCGTCATTAGCGCCGTGAGTCAATGCAAACCAAGCAGAGGAGACAAGTTGTAGTTTTCCAAAGATCGAATTTACCTTACCTGGATGGTGTCTTGCAAAAATAGTCATAATTATACCAGCAACCACAAAACCAATAGCTAATCCCCCTAATGGTGATGAAATGATTCCTATCCCAACCTTGAATAAACAGTCAAAGAGAAGCTTTGCGGGACCTACAGTGGCTAATCCAGTTCCTATAAGACCGCCAATCAGTGAATGGCTCACTGAAATTGGAAGCCCAAAATACGTGCACAGAGACGCCCAAGTAATGGCTCCAGCTAATCCACCTATTATCATGTAAATTGTGACATCTTCAGGATTGATGATTCCTTTTGCTATTGTTGTAGCTACAGCCACCCCAAAGACAAAAGGGCCAACAAAGTTTGCCACAGCTGCTAAAAGAACTGCGTAAGACGGTTTCAGTACTCTTGTACCAATAACTGTTGCAACTGAATTTGCAGCATCATTAAGACCATTTACAAAATCAAAGATTAAGGCTGCAATTATAGCTCCGATTGCTAGTTCTAACATAGGAAAAACCTAAGCGTATTTTAAAACGATGTCCTCTACAACGTCTGCCACGTCAACACATCTATCAGATGCTTGTTCTATAGCTTCATAGATATCTTTTAGTTTTATTATGTTGATTGAATCATTTGTTTCAAAAAGTTTTCCGAGAGCATTTCTGTAAAGATCATCAATTGTGTGTTCTATATCACTTGTATTTCTGCAGTGAGTAATCAGATCTTTTGATACCTTTAAATTTTTTAATTTAGAAATCATAAATTCGACTTCTTTCGTCTGCTTTGTAAGCTCTTTTGCAATCTCAGGCATATATGGTGGTGTAGATTGGATATGATAACTAATGATCCTTCCAGATATGCCTTCTGAATAATCTATGACATCATCTAGTTTGGATGCAATTCGCTGAAGATCCTCTCTGTCTAAAGGAGTGATGAATGTTTTGTTTAATTCTGCAAAAACCGATCTAGTAAGCTCGTCTGCTTCCCTTTCAAGTTTTTTAATTTTAACATGGTACTCATTGGAATTTTTAATGTCTTCAAAGAGATTAACTAACTCTTCAGAAACTTCAACAGATTTTTTTGCAAGATCATTTAAAATGGCAAGAATCTCTTTATCATTTGACCTTAGCCAAGACATCCACTGTGTCATAATCTTGTGGCTAATTTACATAGTTAAATCTCTGTTCTATATATGACATGAGAACTATATAGTTCAGTCAATGCCTAAAAATCATCAAAAACTAACGCAAAGCTACAATACAAAGTCAATCATCTAATAGAGAAGAAAATGTCTACTCTAACTAAAGGCCAGAAGGCAATAGTTGCGGGTTCATTTCTTGGATGGTCACTTGATGGATACGATATTGTTTTGATGTTACTTGTCATACCATCTGTAAGCCAGCTCTTTTTTCCGTCTGAAGATCCTATCTTTAGCTTGCTTGCAACCTTTGCAAGTTACACCATCACACTCATTATGAGGCCACTTGGCGCAGCTATTTTTGGAATTTATGGTGACAAATTCGGAAGAAAAAAATCTATGATAATTACGATTTTGGGATTTTCGATTGCGACTTTTGTTACTGGACTTTTACCAACTTATGCCATGGTTGGTGTATTTGCACCAGTCTTGTTGGTCTTAACAAGATTGATTCAGGGAATTTTTGCAGGTGGTGAGTGGGGTAGTGGAGCTGTAATAACAATGGAAAGTGTGCCAAAACAAAAACGAGGCTTTTTGTCTGGTTTTCTGCAGAGTGGATTTTCCTTTGGTTTTCTTTTGGCAGCAATTGCATTTCAGATAATGACAGTTGTCTTTGTTGGAGAGGCATTTGTTGAATTTGGATGGAGAATACTTTTCTTTACGGGCATTATTCCTGGATTCATAGCTCTTTTTGTTAGGTTTAGAATGGATGAATCAGCTCTTTGGTTGGAAAAACAACAGGGGCATGAGTTGGAAAAGACTCCTCTCAGAAAGATTGTTTTTGGTAAGCAACATAGAAAAGCTTTCTTTCTTTGCGTTTTTGTAATGACTGGTCTTGTCTATATGTATCACGGTTCAGTTGGATTTCTGCCCACATTTTTACAACAGTTTGGTCACGTAGAAAGAGCAGATGTTGCACCAATAATGATTTTTGCTACTCTTTCTTCATGGCTTGGGATGATCTTTACTGGTTGGCTAAGTCAGAGAATGGGACGAAAAAAGTCCATGATCTTCTTTGCAATCGCATCAATAGTTGTGGTAATTCCTATTGCTTATGGAATTCTTGGAGGCGTCCTATCGTTTACTATTCTTTTTGTAGTGATTTATGCTTTCATAGTTTCCACAGCTTCTGGACCTGTGCCTGCATTTTTTTCAGAAAGATTTCCAACCGAGGTTAGAAACAGTGCAGTGGGTTTTGCTTACAATGGAGGCTTGATAGTAGGATCATGGTCTCCCCTGATCGCAGTAAGCTTAATCTCCTTGGTTCAAACTGAGTTTATTCCAGTGGCTTTGGGTGCAAATATAATTATAGGATCAATAATTTTACTTGTGGGTACACTGCTAAATCCAGAAACAAAAGATCGTGATCTTACCGAGTCCTAAACTTAGCTACTAAGAAATAAGATATATTTAGCGAATATAGATTTGGCATTTCATATATTGAAAAACAGAAATCATAAGACGAATCTGGTTCCCATCGTAGAAGACATATTATCACTAGACTCTTCTATGAGATTTGTAGCCATAATAGATCTCAAGGGAAATATCTCAGAGGCAATAATGAAGAAAGGTAAAACTTCGCTGAAATCCCAAAAGGAAGAAGAACATTTTTGCAAGCAGGTTGCACTCGGAAGAAGGATGCGAAATGAGTTTAACAAAAGTCTAGGAAAAGTAAACTATGTTCATATAGAACGAGAAAGAGTAACTCAGATAGTAGTATATCCTAAGCGAAAAACGATTTATGTTACGCTGGAACCAAAATTAAACATGGAAAGAAAAATGGAACTTGTACATCTTATAAAAAAGAAAACTGCACACTTGTAAAATTAAGAAAAATTGGGGAAAAATTAGTTTTTGGGTTAGATAGACCTTTAGCTTGCAGGTTCTGCTGCGGGTTGTGGAGAACCTTCTCCTACTAAATCAGCAGTAGCAAATCTTCCACCAACTTGGGTGATCTTTACTTTTGCATTCTGCCCAACTTGTCCACCTTTAACAAATATCACAAAGCCGTCTACTCTTGCGATACCGTCTCCTTTTCTACTAATTTCCGTTATGGAAACGTCGTATTCCTTTCCTGTTTCTACTGGTTTTGGCCTGTCATCAAATCGTCTACCGCCGCCAAATCGTCTACCGGCGCCAAATCGTCTACCGCCGCCATAGCTTCTGTCGCCGCTGTATCCTCGGTTATCAGAGCTTTCGCCAAAACCGCCTTCGTTATAGCTCATCGTTGCATCTCCTTCTTGACTTGCCATGGATTTATACCCTATAAAATCTGATCAGCTGCTAAATTTTACCATGAGGGCAAGTTTAGTTAGAAAATGATGTCAAGTAGTTTTCTGCGTCTAGAAAATATTAAAAGTAGTCCTTTTGTCTAGTCTGAAAATGATATGAGTTATACACTCTACATCTATTAGCTTTTTATATATTGTAAATTACACTATTCTTAGACAATATGTTCGAAAAGTTCAAAAAAAACCTAGAAAAGTTTAGAGAACTTGCGTCAGAGGAAAGTCAGGGTGGTAAAGGCGATGTTATGGTAAAAGAAATGAGTTATAAGTCTCAAAATTTGGAATCTGCCGAACGACCTAAAACCATTGAACAAATAAAAATACCCGAACGTCTTGAACAATCCAGTATGACTCAGCCAAGTGATGACATAGGCATAAATCTACTTATGGGTAAACGTGAGAAGCTTGAAGAAGCAATTGATTATGTTGGTCTAATGATTAAGAACCTAAAGGACAAACGTACAAAGCTTGAGAAAAACATTGAGGATGAATCAGTTGATATTAAAAATCTAAAAGAAAAGCTGATCAAAGTTGGTCAGTATATAGAAGAGGAAAAACAAGGAATCAGAAATTTAGCTCAGAAAAGAGCCGAAGTGGAAAAGGAGGCAGATGATGTGGGCGTTATGATTAATAATCTGCGTGAAAAACTTTCGTCTATTGATCGTGTGGTAGATGATGAAGGCAGCAAGATAAAGAACTTGAAAGAATCTAGCTCAAAGACAGAAAGTACACTAAGTTAAAAAGTAAAGCCTTCTTTTAGAATTGCATTAAGATTTTCTTTAACTTCGCCATCATCCAATATCGAATCCAAATCTCGTATCAGAACCTCTGTTGCGAGACATTGATTCTTTGTAAATTGGTAGTAACATTCAAGCCTTTCTTGATAGGTTTTGGCTTTGTGAAACGTTACCCAAAAGTTTTCTGAAGCGTGTTGCACATAAAGCAAAAATATGTATATTGACTCTCTAATCTTTGGCGATTGGTTGTCTTTTGTCAGGCCGATTAGAATCTGCTCTAGCTTACTTTCCAGATTTGACTCATAAATCATCTGATAGAGGTCGATTACTTTTGTTATAATTCAGTTATGCGTGCATAACATAAAAATGTTGATTAGATAATTTTCAAGAAAAGTTCCGTATAATGTAGTTCCTATATTTTAAAATGAAAACTCTAAATTTCAAGTAGAATAATCAAACAAAACTTAAATAATTTGATGACGTATATTATATCCCTATCAAAGGAACATCCTCCCAAGGTAGGAATCATGCAGTAAAGCAATCGGTCAAGGAAAAACCCTTTTCCATAGAAAAGGATGAAGCTGTCTATGGGATGAAAAACTCCCAGGAAGTGGTGACAAAGGTCATCATGAAGCTTTCTGGGTCTTAGGATCCAACCTTGTGCTTCGGCGTGTTGTAACACGCTGCTGCATGATGATATTTTTCCGTTTTCAACTGCATCGTACAATAATATGGCAGCCTGTTGATTATCGAAAACAATGTCATTTCCTAAGAGTCGAAACTGGCTATGGTATCTTCTTCCTGCAAATATAGCAGCCGAAGGATTACACACCGTTCTCCCGTTGTATGTAATTTTTCTTGGTGGAGGCATTAATGAGGTCTCAGTTATAGCAGCATTACATTATGGATCCGCTGCATTTGGTTCTATATTTTGGGGTAAAGTAATCGATAGATTCCATGTAAGGCGAGCGGTTCTTCTGGTCTCATTTTTTGTCATATTGCTTTGCTGTATATGGCTGTATTTCACAAAAAGCCTTGACGCACTTTTTGTAATTTCGCCGATAATTGGGTTCTTTGTAGTAGGAAAAAATCCAATAACGCATCTGCTTATCATGGAATCTGCTCAGAAAAATAAGTGGGGATGGTTATTTGCAAGAACCTCGATAATTGCAACTTTTGGAATGCTTGGTGCATTAGTAATAGGAACTATCGGGAGCTTGTATTTCGATTTAAGCCCGTATTTTTTGATTTGTGCAATAGCAAGTGGTATAACTATAGTACTTAGTATGACCATAAAGGAATCCCGCTTTAATCTTGAACGTAGTAGTATTGCACATTCAATACATGCCTTAGCCTACAGCATTACTCACTTTCACTTTGTATTTCTCAAAATTCCTGAATTATATGACTACAGACACATAATCACTATATTCAAGGGAAGGGTTTCTGACGAAATAGGGATTTTATTTTTGACCAATTTTCTTTTCTACTTTGGTAGTAACATTTACTTTACTGCCTATACGCCCTTTTTGAAGAGTTTTAATTTTTCCGACTCGGCTGTGTTTTTAATTTACATGATACAAACTTCCATGATGGTTGCAATTTTCTTTGTTGTTCCTAGATTGATATCAAAGGTGGGAGAAGAGCGTGCTACGATGATTTCATATGTACCAAGAATAATAGCTGTGCTTATTGCAGGTTTACTTATTCCATTGATGTTTGGAATTGGCACTTTTGTGGTGGCAATTATTTCTGCTTGTTTAATGGTTGTGGCGTTTTCTATTTTCAGCACATCAAGCTCAGTTATTTTCTTCAAAAGTATTCCACAGGGTTTTGAAGGAAAGTATCTTGGTGTGAACAGTTCGATCACAGGAATCGGTGTTTTTGGGGGAGCGTTAGTAACAGGACAACTTACCAATTTGTTTGGTTATACTGTCTCCTTTCTAGCTTCTTCTGTTATTTTAGCTGGCTCCTTTGTTTTGTTCAGGTTGTATCTTCGTTACAGACTCTCGCAGAGGAAAGTCTAGATGTATCGTGCAGAGGATTGCCCAGCAGGCATTGATGGTAGTTTGTCGTTTACCGCTGCTTCTGCTACTGCTGCTGCTTCCTGTAGGATCTTTTCTGATTCTTCAGTTGTTGCTTCAGAATCGATTCCAAAGTCTCCGCTATGGAATGTGTCTGTCATAAGGCCGTTTAACATCTCGGTCATACCAGCTAGCTCGTGATCTGCTTCTGGCATAAACTTGACAAGTGATGATCTTAGGTTTCTCATAAGACCGATTGTTGGCATTATAGTAACTACTGTATCGCCAAGATCATGGAATGTACTTATTCTAAGCTCGATCTGTTCAAGTGCCATCCTTGCGTTTCCTAATAGCTTTGTTACTTTTCGAACTTCCGCTAATTCTTTTGATAAAACTTTGCTAGTGGTAATATCATGTTGCTGTGTTGCAGTTACAATTCTTTTGAAAAGCTTTTCGTCCCTTTGTTTTAGTTTGTTAATCATACTGTCTAATTTAGAAATTTGATTCTGCAATTTTCGTACTGCTACTTCTATTCTAGGCTTTAGTGGACCTTTTGGGCTTATTGCATCACTGATTCTTTCCCCAAAGCTTGGTGTAGGGGGCTTCGTCCATTTCTTATCGAAACCTGGCATGGCAATGAGTAAATAAATTAATTATTAATTCAAGGTGTGAAATGAGGTTCACTGTAGGCTAAATTTAGCTAACAAAACTGCTTTGTCTTCCTTCTTTCTCATAGTTACACGCACTGAAAAGTTCAATATCGTTCAATTTTGCTCTAGAATCAATCTTAGAAATTTCGTGGATAACCTCGATTGGATACATCCTTTCAATCGATCCTCAGACCAGAGATTATTACGCTATTTGTAAGCTAGGTCTTCTCTGCGGATGGATTTTCTTTATATGAACCTGGAGCGCAGCAGTTGATTGCTGTGGTTCATAGCAAAGTGGACATTTTTCCATTTTATTTAATGCCTGTGAATCAAAAAAATTGTATTTAAGTTTTTGCTTTGGACAGTTTTTGTAAACAAAATTTTATAAATTTAGATTATTTTTGATTTGAGCAGGCAAAACTAGCTGCAAAAAAAATCAAAGAGATGATTGTTTACAATATCTGATCATTTACTATCTCATGAGAGCATTCTATTTTATAAATTTAGTAATCTAAAAATGGATAAGAAAATCTTTGCCGCTCAAAGGCTGTAAAAGAAGAAAGATGGTGGGTTGCAATAATAAAATAAAAACATAATGGTGAGAAATGTAATTATTTATAATAATTCTAATTTTAATATAAATATATTATAGCTTTTATATCATAATCTGGAGTTTGATGTAAAGAATTGCTTAATTCCTTATAGTTAAATCTTTTTATTGCCGTACGATCGAAACTTTTATTAGATATCATATGACGCGTGAAACTTTCAATAGTGGTGGGCGTTGTCCACGTTGTGGAAAAGGCCCGATGGTAACAGATAGTACTACCGGCGAGATGTTTTGTGGTAATTGTGGCTTTGTCCTTACAGAAAGGGTTGAGGAATCAGGTCCAGAATGGCGTTCGTTTTCCAAAGAAGAGCATGAAGATAGAAGCCGGACTGGAACCCCTACATCGCTTGCAATGCATGACATGGGACTTGCAACTATAATTGGTCCTGCAGACAAAGACGCATCTGGAAAACCTTTGTCTGCTTCTATGAAAAGCACAATAGAACGACTTAGAACATGGGATAGCAGAAGCCAAGTTCACGAGCCAGTAGATAGAAACTTTAGACAAGCCTTCAGTGAGCTTGATAGGCTAAAAGACAAGCTTGCACTTTCTGATGCTGTAATAGAAAAAACTGCATATATCTACAGAAAGGCTTTAGACAAAGGTCTTGTTAGAGGCAGATCAATTCCAGGACTTGTTGCAGCTGCACTTTATGCAGCATGCAGGGACACGGAAACACCAAGAACTCTAACTGATGTTGCAAATGGAATCAATATTAAGAGAAAAGATGTGGCAAGATGCTACAGATTACTTCTTAGAGAACTTGACCTTAAGATGCCAGTTGTGGATCCAATAAAATGTGTAGCAAGAATAGCAAGCAAAGCTGGACTTAGTGAAAAAACAAAGCGAAGGGCATTGTTAATCTTAAAAGATGCTGCTGAGATTGAAATTTCTGCAGGAAAGGATCCGATGGGACTTGCTGCAGCTGCATTGTATCTTTCTTGTGTGATGAATGGTGAAAACAAAACACAAAAAGATGTTGCACAGGCTGCTGGCGTAACAGAAGTTACCATAAGAAACAGATACAAAGGACTCAAGGAATCCCTAAAACTCTAATTTTTTTAAAAATTACAAAATTCAATTTTATACATGAAAAAAGTAGTCTATGTTGGAGTGGCTATAGCTGTTGTCATAGCGATAGTAGGATTTTCAGTAGAACTCAAGTCTGAAAAATCTGAAAAGAGTGTTGCTTATCATGTAACGTTGGCAGATCCTAAACTGTACACCGATGGAATTTTTACTGACATTTTTAAAATTCAAAAAGGAACATACCAATTCAGTTTTGTACCAAATGGCGATAGCCCACAAACACTTTCGATTGCTCTAAAGGGTGCAACTTTTTCTTTTGCAGAAGATTTTCAGCTTGAGGGAACCCCACATGAGACAGGAATTTCCACTTACTATACTTGGGACTATCTTGGCAAAAAAGTGATTCAGGTTCCAGAAGACCAGCAGCTTCAAATTGTGATAAATCCATACGGCAGCCTGCTTGGTAGTGTTTCGGTGGATTTGACTAAAACATAATTGGCGTGGCCCCCCGTCAGAAGGGTAGAGATTACCTCTTTGAATCGACGCAGAGCGCCAGATTTCATTTATTGTTCTGCGGGACCACGCAGTTTAAGCAGTGGAAATTGCATCCTTCTGCATATTTTGTTATATGACTTCGAACTATTTATGATTTTATGTGGATTTTTTCACATATTGTTTTATTTTTAAAGGATTTTTTCAACTAAAGAATCGAAATCTATGAAATGGTAAACTTGAACATTTGGTTTTTTGCAAGAGGTATAGGATCTGCAATAGAATCCCAGACAAAAGTTACAATTTTATAATTTCCTTTTTTGGTCGGATCCATGAATGACTTACATCTATGGATTGTTGTGGTTGTATAGAACCTACCATCCATGAAAGATTAATCACGTCATCATTTTCATCTTTTATTTGGACGAGTTCCTATCTGCAGTGGTATATTCAGCATTTATTAATACATGAAATGTTGAATAAAGCCAAATGACACTGGGTGAACAAAATAGGTTTAGTAGAATTTCACTCTTTGCTAGACATGCCTTCAAGTATTACCTGGTAGGCACAAGCGGGATAATTGTAAATCTAGGAGCACTTTATGCCCTGACCGAATATGTTGGGCTATGGTATCTGCTTTCTTCTTCTATAGCAATCTATATCTCAATTACAACAAATTTCTTTTTTAATAAAATGTGGACTTTTAGAGATTCAACGAAAAAGCAGCGAGCTGCTCTCATGTATGTCAAGTTTATTGGCGTAAGTCTTGTTGGGATGGGAATACAACTTGGATTCAATTATCTGTTTGTAGAAAAACTATCGTTGTACTATATTTTGGCAGCTTTGATATCTATAGGAATTGCGTCATCTGTGAATTTTGTATTAAATCGCCACTGGACATTTGGTATAAAGCTCTAAAATTAAAAAGCGTCTTTTTGTATCTCATTTTATGAAGCTGGCTGGAAAGGTTGCAATTGTGACTGGTGTAGCCGCTGCTAAATAGTCCATATCATTGCAATCAAATTAATACGTCAATATCATAGCTACTTTGTGAACCCAAAGAATAAAAAGAAACTGGAAATAATTGTTCTAATTTCTGTAATCTGGTTTGTAATTACGTTGCCTTTACCATTTATCATAACAAACCCAGATGCGTCACAAAGTCAGTTATTCATAATCTTGCAAATTACGATAATGGTTTCTATTCCCTTTGTCATTCTAGCCGTTGCGTGGACCCTCAAACCTGAGCTTACCACCTAGCTATTTTCATGGTTTGATTTCGTATACAGATGCTAGTGATGGCGCAAGTGGGGAAGAATTTTCAAGAGACTTCCAGACAAAGGTTTCTACAGTATAAGTGCCAGCTTCAAAAGGAAGCCAGGATTGTGAGACGCCAAGTTTTTGGTTTATAGCCAAACTTCCCTCAAACCATGAAAGCCAGACAACAGTACCGGCATAGTCCTTTACCTGCACTAGATACACAAAAGGTTGTTCATAGCTTTGTTTATTTTGAATTTCTGAGACTACCTGTAGTTGTTGTCCTACCTTTGGGTCTTGTACTGTCATACCAAGGTTGTCTGCAAGAATTGTATTTCCAAATGCTACTTTTTCAAGGGTATGAGTTTGAGATGTTAATACAGAATTTGCTACAACATCGATGCTGTCGTTTATGCTGTAAGGTGAAGGAAGTGTGTTATCCTCGTATTTTGCGTATATCATATCATCTGGAATTGCATGGAGTCTATTGCCACTTGATACGCCAGTCTGCGTCAAAGAAATAGTTGCCTCAAAGACTCCTGAGCTTTCTTGTGTTTCTATTGCATCTGCCGTGATTCCTGCACTGTCAGAGTCTGATGATATTTCTACTGAAATTGTGTCAGGAGCTTCTGGGTTTAGATTCATGTCAGGATCTATTATCTGAACTTTTACAATCTCATCTGGAAGATATGATGATTTATCGAATTTGATTTCAGCTTGATTCCAGCTTATGCGTGCACTCTGTGTTAGAACAACACCATCTGCAAATTCAAATGATATGGTAAGACCATCACCCCTGTCTGCTTCTAAAAAGCCACTTGATGGACCTGAACCAGTTGTTCGTGGGTGCGTATCTATTTCTCCATCCCCATTGGCATCATGTGAAAAACCAGTGAGAATCACTTCACCAACAAATATTCCACTGTTTGGAGCTGTTTCAACCAATCTGTACGGTTCAAGCTCGTGACTAGTTGTTGATATTTTTATGAAATGGCCCTTGAAATCCCCTATGGAATCTATTCCATAGACATTTTCATTCCAGCTTGGTGCAGCTATTGTAATGTGAACCTTGTCTGTCCAGCTGTATACTTGCTTGTCTGTAGATATTGGTGCGTATGGATTGTAATAATCAGGGATCTTTTCTGCATATATGGTTGATGGCAGCAGCAAAAGTGCAAAAATTATTCCTAATATCATTTGAATAGCTTTGTACATGATTATTCCACCGTAAAGAGAGTCACTTTCTTTGGGTTGTATTGTATTATTCCAAAATGTGGTTGCGCTGTTCCAACACCGTAATAGCCACTGGGTCCACCAAGACCAAGCCTGATTAGATAGTTGTTAGATGGGTTGATCTTAATTTCCTTTTTGTCAAGTACAAAGCCTGCTGTTCTTTCTTGTGTTGTTTTAAGAGAAGAATAGAACTCTTTGATTTCATCATCTTGTATTAGTGCAGTCTCTGTGTGTTGATGGCCACATAAAATTACAAAATTATTTAGGTGATTATTTGCTTCGCCAAACGCAGAAGAAGGCTTGTAGTGATAGCCATAATAGCTAAAGTATTCAAACTCCTCTTCTGACAACCTCTGCCATGACCTCTGGTATAACCATGCCTCGTCATTAGCATCTTTTGGTGTAATCTTAAGCGGATCAAGTGGTCCACCATGAACGCAAAAAAGATTATTTTTTTTATCTATGAATAGCTGCTGACCAAAAGTACCATCTTTGTTTTTTGGAAAAAATGTTAGATCATCATCAGTAAGGCTTTGATGAGCAGTCCAGCTTTGCAGCGAAACTCCACTTACTGGTCTTTTGTACAAAAAGGCCTCATCATGGTTTCCCATGACAGAAAAAATTGAATTGTTTTTTGCAAGTGAGTCTAGTCTGGCAAGAACTTCTTTTGGGTGTGAGCCTCGTTCTAGGACATCTCCTAGATTTATTATTCTTTCAAAGTTGCCATATTTTTTGGTAAACTCTTCACTTGTAGCTATTTTTAGGATAGTATCTAGCGCATTAATGTCTGCATGTATGTCAGAAAAAATTAGATCCAATTACATGTATGATTTTGTAGTAGCTTAATTTCTAACTTTTTGTGCTAGCTTGACAATAGCCCACGCAGTAAATATTGCTGATACCCCCACCAGTGATAACACCAGCGCTGAAGTTGTTACTATTAGAACTGCCGAGTTTGTAGACACTAGAGCGCCAATAACTGATGTCGTTAAAACTAGGATTGTTCCAAGCGCTGGTTTTGTGTCTGGTTTTGAGCCATTTCTTACTCCCCTTAGCGCAAATCCGGCTGGCCACACGTAAGTTGCACCAATTAAAGAGGCGGCAATAAAGCCTGAAGTCAGAACTGAAAACTCTGATGGTTCTCCTGTGTGCGATATGGTGGAAAGTTGTAAAATTCCTAAAAGTGGATAGAGTGCTGTTTTGATTGTTTCCTGTAAGACTGGGTTTTGTCTTTCTGCATCTGCTACATATGGGCTAAACGAATAGTATACAGCATTAAAGACGCTCATGAAACTAGCTCCTGATGTTGTTGTAAGTATGGTATCATCACGGAATTCTCTTAGAAATTGTACCTGTGGTGCAAGCTCAGATCCAAACGCTGCCGTAGCTATAAGACAACCACTTTTTGGTGTGGAAGGCTGTGGTGACTCTGTAGTTTCTTCTTCTGCCTTTTCCATTCCTTCTTCAATGGATTGTTTTTGCTCTTCATCTTGGGCAGCAATTTGGTGTGGAAGCTTTCCAATCAGTGCTTTGGCTTGTCGTATAGCATCTGCATCATACCCAAGCTCTCCTAGTCTCACTTCAAACTCCTTTTCAGTTATCAAACCAAGTTCGTATTCTTTTAATGCGGCATCATGTGGGTTTTCTGATGTTGATTCTTGAACTTCGCCGCCTT
>Ga0209321_10001141_pt1 | contig 18039 bp, 16 predicted proteins | sample Rifsed16ft4_FD_184012 | JGI IMG/M metagenome (GOLD analysis project Ga0209321, IMG submission 184012) | Soil microbial communities from Rifle, Colorado, USA - sediment 16ft 4 - CSP-I_5_4 (version 2) | ecosystem: Environmental > Terrestrial > Deep subsurface > Rock core/Sediment | place: Rifle...
TTGATTGCGTCACAAGGGTCGAGCCGATGATGAGGGCAAGAACGGCACTGAACACCAGTGAAAGCTGAACGACGGAAGCCTTTGTTATTTGAATTCGCATAGTGGTCTCAGAACCATGTGAGGCGTTCGTTGAGGAAATAGCTCGCCCTGAGGAACAGGCGGACATCGTTCTTATAGATCTTGTTTTGGACCATCTGTACCTGCGTGTCGACGGAAAGTGCGGTCATCGGACGATAGACCACGCCAAGCGCGCCGCTCAGGACTTCGACCCGGCCTTTCTCATAGCGGCTGAGCTTGTATCGACCGTAGCTGAGCATGATGGTCGGCGTCAGCATGTTGTCCATCAGCGGATATCCTGCGTTCAGCGAGCCGGCATTGATGGTGCCGTTGTATCCGGAGATACTTGAAGCGCTGGCGGAGATATGGTTCCAATTCGCTCCGAAGGTGTACTGTTCCGATTTCTCCCCTTCGTACGATACGCGACCGTATCTACCGAAGACCTGAAGGTCCTTCACATATTGCACTTCATACTCGAGTCCGAGTTCGTACTCTTTCAGAGAATTGTAGGTAAAGGCTGAGAAGATCGAGTTGTAATAAATTCTGGGTTCCCTCTGAATGTATTCTGCCGTTACTCCGAACCTCTCGATCGGTTTCACGCGGGTGAAGAATTGAAATCGGGCCATCTTTTCCAGTTTGAGATCATGGTCATAGCGGAGATAGCCGTAGACCATATCGTACTCGGCGCTCACGTCCCCGCTCAGATATTCTTCGACACTTGCAGAGGGCCTGATCTCGACCAGGTAGGGATTGAAGAGGGAATCGCGGCGAAGTGCACTGTAGGCTTCTGGCTGGATCTGTTTTCTGGAATAGCTGACCGATGCCTGTGCGAAATCGACGGGAGCAACCACAACCTGTCCGCCGTACAATGCGTTATCCCAGATCCCTTCGGTGGATTGTGCGCCCAACGCCGGAGGTGCGAGCGGTCCCGCGTATCCGATAACCTTGATCTTATTCTCGAGGAACCTGCCTGTCGCTTTGATTCCGTCGATCGTTCCGGTGCCGGCGCCCGCGAAAATTGTCTGGCGTCCAAGGGTCAGTTCGCCGAGGTCGGCAATGTTGCGCCAGTTGAAGTAGAGATTGTAGAGGCGGATGGTCCCGTTGTTTTTCACAGGTCCGGAGAAATCATTCCACCCCTGGAGGTACGTCGACAACGTGTAATCGCCTTTGATCAGGGAGAGCTGAACGGTTTGGTATCCGTAGAGATGACTGGATGAAACTCCGACCGTGTCATGCATTTGCCAGGCGAAAGCCGATGTCACGAGGCGTCCCTGAAGAACCTGGGCGTTCGCAGATGCCGTAACCACTGCGAGGAAAACAAGGAAGGCGGCTGTAATTTTCATAGTGATTACTAGTTGGTGGCGAGATGGCTGCGCCAAAACCGCTCAAAACCCATGCCAATTTGGGAGTTCAGGCGTAGCTCAAAATGGGCGGAATATGAAGAGTCGCGGCGTGAAAATGTGCCGATATTACCAGACTTAAGAAACAAGGGACTGTTGAATTTTTCAATATTAGGAATGTTATTCCCCCAATAATGGTCAATTCCGGCCTAAAATACAAACGGCGCCTCCCTCGGAAGCGCCGTTGAATTATTCTACGAATTAGTTAGGACAAGATCAACCCTTTGGAACAGGGTGTTTGATCGAATCCCACTGCTCTTTGAACTTGAATTCCTTGAACGTGGGGCTCTTCTCGTTGTGACAGGTTTTGCAGAAGGCTTCAATTGCGGCTTCATCCTTGAATTCGTGTAACCCTGCCGCTACTGATTTTGCCTTGTCCTTCATGATCGTGAGAGTCTTGTATGCAGAGCCGGCATTGTGGCACTTCTCGCATTGAACGCCGTCTTTCACGTCGAAGGTCTTGGCAAGCAGTTTCGCATCGCCGGTCACGGAATGGCATTCGAGGCATTCTTTTGTCTCGGCCGCAGCCGTTGAGAATCCCTTTGCCTTGGCGATCTCATTCGCCTTGGGCGTCGTCAGAGTCTTGTAGGCCCCGGAATGCCTGCTTTTCTGCCAGACGTCAAACTGTTTTCCCTGCTTGTCCGTCTTATGGCACGGGGAGCACATTTTGACTCCCACGTATTGGTTCTGAGCATAGAGACCCTCAGCTGCAAGAAGGACGATTCCGCCCATCAGGAAGCCGTGAAGTATTTTTCTCATGTGTATCTCCTTTTGTCTGATTGAACGAACGACTCAAAGTCACAGCTTACACCTGATTGAAAGATACAAAGAGAAAGCAACAATGCAAATACTAAATCTTGCGGCGTTCGAAATCCCGTCAATTTATTATTCTTTCATTTCTTCTCTTCAAGCACTTCCTTGGTCGGAGTCTTGCCTGGTCTTTATGCGGGCAGTTCCTCTGCTCCACTTCACATAACGTTGTTGTGATGTTTGAAAGACAACAGGCGGGGGTCGTTATGACGTGATCGACTCTCTGAACCTGCGGGGCAAGCCTCAGGTCTTCCGCGACTGAAACAGATTCTCTACCAGGCGGACGACTTCGTTCACGTTAAAGGGTTTGTCAATGAAGCGGATCCCGTACGTCCTGATTTTCTCCTGAAGGTCTCCCTTTCCATGCGCGCTCATCATGATGATAGGGATGCCCGGAGACAATGTGCGAGACGCCTCAACGACTTTAAATCCATCCTCGCCGGGGAGTTTCAAATCGGTGAGAACGAGGTCAAACCTGTTTGCATGAAGAAGGGTGAGGGCCTCATTGCCGGTTCCGGCCTGGATCACCTCATGACCGGCTGCGGCGAGTGATTGGTGAAGGGACCAGAGAATAAGGGGATCATCATCGACAAGAAGTACGCGCATACTGACGGCCAAGGCGACAAAAACAATGCCAGAGGAAGGATCTGTTCTTCACTCATGAGTTATGACGGTTGCGCCTGGTTCTTCTGCGGATTAATCGGGACTTTCTGAGTCATTTCACCCAAATGGGCTAACTGAGCCCATGCTTCTTCATCCGATATCGAAGCTTGTCCCTGCTGACCTTCAAAAGCCTCGCCGCCTTTGACTGGTTGCTGTTGGATCTGCTCAGAGCATTGATGATCGCCTCTCGTTCGAGCTCGAAAAGCGAAATCGATTCCGTTGCCGGCGCTTCCGGCAGATGTCCATGACCGTGATGAAAATCCGAAGAGGGGGACACGTCCTTACGGCTTCCACCGTTTAATGAACCGAGCTGAACGTGACGAGGTTGCACGTACTCTTCATCATATAACAGGATGGCCCGCTCGAGGACGTTCTTCAGTTCGCGCACGTTGCCCGGCCAGCTATAGTGGAGAAACAATTGTCTTGTTGGCTCTGAAAGCCCCCTGAATCTCTTGTTGAATGTGACATTGTGTTGCTGCAGGAAATGTTCCGCCAACAGGATGACATCCTCGCCCCTCTGGCGCAAGGGAGGCACTTCGATTGAGGCGACGTTGAGGCGGTAGAAAAGATCTTCCCGGAACATCCCGGCGGCCAGCCGCTGCTCGAGCTGCTGATTCGTTGCGGCAATGATGCGAACGTCGACTGAGATATCAATGGAACCACCGACCCTGCGAAAGGTCTTCTCCTCGATGACTCGTAGCAACGCGACCTGGAGCGAGGGGATCATATCGCCGATCTCGTCCAGAAAGACCGTGCCGCCGTTTGACAGTTCAAAAATCCCCTTGTGTTGCGACCGTGCGTCCGTGAACGCGCCTTTTTCGTGTCCGAAGAGTTCACTTTCTATGAGATGTTCAGGGATTGCGGAACAATTGATGGCCATAAAGGGCATGTTCTTTCGGACGCCAAGGCAGTGGATCGCTCGCGCTATCAGTTCTTTTCCCGTTCCGCTTTCCCCCGTAATAAGTACGGTGGTCGTGTTGCTCTGTGAGACCTTCTTGATAAAGTCATGGACGGTCTTTATTGCGGGGGAGACCCCGACAATCTTGCTGCCCACATTCTGATCCTCCGCAAGCACAAACCGCGCCAGTTGCCTTCTCACCTTCGATTCCTCAAGTGCCTTTTGGATCAAGAGCTTCAGTTCGTCGTTGTTTACGGGCTTGGTGAGATAATCGTAGGCCCCGAGTTTCATGGCCTGGACCGCAATATCGGAACGATCATATGCCGTCAGGAGAATGACGGGGGAAGCATAGTTGATCTCCCTTAGTTGCCTGAGAACTTCTATGCCTGTTCCGTCCGGTAAACGCTGATCCAGGAGGATCAAATCCGGGTCGCGGTCCGCGGCTTGTTGGAGCGCCTCTGCGAGGGTGGTAGCTTCGAGGGTTGGATAGGATTCTTTTGCCAGTTCCTGCTTCAAGGACCAGCGGATCAACGGCTCATCGTCAACGATAAGGATGGATTCAGCCCGCATGGCTAGCCCGCCTTAGGATGGTGAATGGGGAGTGCAATACTGACAGTCGTTCCTTGGTCGGCCAAGCTTTCGACTGTTATTGATCCGTGGTGCTGTTCGACAATCTGTTTTGATACTGCGAGTCCGAGACCTGTCCCTTTGTGCTTTGTCGAATGAAAGGGCTTGAAGATCTTGTCGAGCTCGGACGGGGGTATCCCCTTCCCCGTGTCCTTTATTGCGATGTGAACCGTTTCATATCGGCCATGCACGGATCCATTGGAACACCATGTCTTGATCGTGAGGGTCCCCGCTGTACTCATCGCCTGCACCGCGTTTGCTATGATGTTCCAAAACAACTGTTGGAGCAGCTTGGGATCGACCGAAATCAACGGCAGGGCCTGATCGTACTGTCTGTCGATCTTGACTAGACTTGCCTCGGCCTTTGCTGTTGCAAGGGTGAGAGTCCGCTCGATGATATCGTTGACATTCATTGCACTGAATACGGGGGGCGTTGGCTTTGTATAACTGAGCAGGTCGTTCAACGAATCATTCATTCGTTCCATTTGAGAGATCATTTCCCTCAGGATCTCTTTTCGCGAATTCTGTTCCGGCATCTCTGCATGCAATACCTGGAGCGCGCCAAGAATCCCGGCCATGGGGTTTCGTATTTCGTGCGCAATACTGGCCGCCATTTCCCCCGCAGCGGTGAGCCGATCAGCCTGCTGGAGTTCGGTTTGGTGCAGCGTCCGAAGTCTGTCGTATGCTTCGTTCAGCTTTCGAGCGAGGTGGTTGAACGAATTGATGACGCTGCCTACTTCATCATTGGCTGGCTTGCGGTCAAGCGGGGCAACATATTGCTGCTTGCCTTCCTCAAGAAGTTGGAGCTGGCTCGCTGCAGAGGAGATCTGGGTTTGCAGTCGTGACAGTGGGCGGGTGACGAAGAGAAACAAGGTGACAAAAACGACAACGCCGATGCCAAGAAATGAAATGGCAGTCATGAGAATGTTCGTTGTCCGATGTTCGTCGGCCACAGCGGCAAGATCGGCGATCGAAATCTTTACGCCGAAGAAGCCGCGTAAGCTCTCGTTGCTCGCATGGCAGCGGCCGCACGCCGGTTTCTGCTCGATAGGATTGATGACGAATTGATACAGCGTGTCGTTCTCATCACGGCTGAAAAACCTTGCACCGGGCCAGTACGGACTATCGACGAATTCACCGATGGGGAGCGCTTTGTTCGTGTAGCTCGTGTCCGAGCTGAACGCCACTGTCCCATCGGCGCGCAATATGAAAAGCGCTGAGGCCTCCCTTGATTTGACGCCGGCTCTTAGAATATCATCGACGTGTCCCTGCTCTCCTTCGAGCATTGCGTGTTCAAGCAGGGCGATGCCGAACTCTGAGACACCATGAGCTTTCCCCTGTACTTGACGTGTAAAGAGTTGAGATCCGGTGCTGTTTGCGAAATAAACGAAGCCGGAAGCTGCAAGAAGGACGGTTGCGGCGACGGCCATGATCATCTTGGTCGCAATGCGGAGAGAGGGTCTTGCGGAGCTATTCTTCATGCAGGGAAGTCCATGTCAAGTTGTGGGAAGGCCGCAAGTCCTGTGCCAAATCACCCAATTATCGCAATGGCCCTTTTTGTCGTTTATTGGGCACCGAAATGAGAACGATTCTCGGAAATGAGAACATCGTCAGGTCACCCAAACAAAAAAGGCGCCTGGAAGCGCCTTTTTTCGCCGGGAGAGATTGTTGAAATCGGCTCAATCAACCCTTTGGAACCGCGTGCTTAATCTTCGCCCATCGCTCTTTGAAGTTGAATTCCTTGTAACTGGGACTTTTTTCGTTATGGCAAGTCCTGCACCAGGTCTCAATGGCAGCCTCATCCTTGAATTCGCGCATTCCGGCTGCAACAGCCTTTGCCTTGTCCTTCATGACGGTGATGCTCTTGTAGGCAGACCCTGCCTGGTGGCAGGTCTCACATTGGACCCCATCCTTGAAATCAAACGCCTTCTCAGCCAGTTTGGCATCGTCGCCGTACCCCACGACGTGACATTGCAGGCACTCTATGGATTCGGCAGCGGGCTTGGCGAGTCCTCTCGCTTTTGCAATTTCGTTTGCTTTGGCCGTCGTCAGTGTTTGATAGGCCTTGGCGTGATCGCTGTTCTTCCAGATGTCGAATTGCTTTCCCTGCTTCTCGGAACGATGGCAAGGAGCGCACATCTTGGTTCCGACATACTTATTCTGTGCGAGGAGGTTGACGGAGGTCAACCCGAATACCGCGGCTGCCAACAGCACGAACAAAGGACGATTGCGCATTGATCTGCTCCTGTGAAATTGTTTACGATGATGTCGAGTTTCGGCTTTCCCTCAAAATGGCTCTCTCATGTCGCCGTTCCCTCTCCCGGCAAATAGCTGTGAATCCGCGTCTCTACCTCCTTGCGTCCGTGAGTCCTCCCCTCTTCGATCTCCCAAATCGAAACAAGCGGGAAGAACTTTGAAAACAACATGAATCCCATCACAAAAGCGGATATGCCGCCTGCGAACAGCGCCCACTCAAGAATCGTCGGGACATAGATCCCCACGGGGAGATCCATCCTCGGATTTGCAAGCGACGGAACGACAATGATAAGCCGCTCGAGCCACATACCCACGACCACGGCGACCGAGGCGACGAAGATTCCTTTGATCGTTCTGAGCTTTTTGAAACTGAGCGTGATGACGGGGATGAGAAAATTGCAGGTCACCATCCCCCAAAAGAAGGGGGCAAAAGGACCGGTAAACTTGTACATGATAATGTGCATTTCGTGCGGTTCGGCCCCAAACACGCCCGTGAGGTACTCCGAAAAAGTGAAATAGGACCAGATAAGCGACATGATGAGCAACAACGTACTCAAGTATCGAAAGTGGATCTCCTTCAGGTAATTCTCGAGATGGTATGCTCTTCGAAATGCGATCATCACGATCATCAAAGCGGCAATCCCCGAAAAGATCGCTCCCACGACAAAGTACGGACCGAAAATGGTGCTGTGCCATCCCGGCTGAAGAGTCATGGAGAAGATGTAGGAGATGACCGTGTGAACAGAAATTGCGATGGGGATAACCATCACCATCAAAATGTTGATGGCACGATTCAGGACACGTTGTTGATGCTCCGTGCCGGTCCATCCCCATGCCATGAATGAATACAGCCATTGGAGCTTTCCGCCCCGATCGCGGATCCTGGCAATGTCGGGGATCATGGGCAGGTACAGATAAACAGTGCTTGCGGTGAAGTACGCGGTAATGCTTGTGACGTCCCACAGCAGGGGCGACTGGAGCCGGCCGGATTCGAGGAGATTCAGCATTCTGTCGGGGCGGCCGAGGTCGAGGATAGGGTGGAGGCCACCGATGGCCAGGACGATGGCGGTAATGACTTCTGCCATGCGCGTGATCGGTCTTCGCCATTCTGCTTTCGACAACCGAAGGATGGCCGAGATAAGCGTTCCCGCATGGCTGATGCCGATGAAAAACACAAAATTGACGATATAGAAACCCCATGTAACCGGTTGATTCATGCCGGTCAGGCCCAGGCCAAACCACACCTGGGTGACATACATATACAGCGCCCAAAGGAACACGATCAAGAGGATTCCGAAGGCCACATAGAATCCCTTGCCGGTCTCGTAGATGGGCCTGAACAGGGTTTCATCCCGGTCAATCGAGGGCTGCGGTTTTGTCTTCATGTAGCCGTTCTTCTGGCGAGGTAATAGACTTTTGGTTCGACTCCGAGATCCTCTCCGTATCGGAAAACCCGATAGCTGCGGGAGAGCCGTGCAGCTTTGCTGTTTCTGTTTTCAAGGTCTCCAAACACAATGGCATCGGCAGGACAACTCTCCATGCATGCGGGGACGTATTCCTCATCGCCGATGGGCCGGTCCTCGATGTCTGCTGTCTCCTTCACTTTCTGGAGCCTGTGTGAGCAGAAGGAACACTTCTCCACAACGCCCACCATTCGTCGTGAGACGTCGGGATTTCCGCCATCGTTGGATTCGCCGATCCATTTCGGCTCGTACCAATTGAAATACTTGGCGGTGAACGGACACGCAGCCATGCAGTATCTGCACCCGATGCACCGGTGATAGATCTGCGCGACAATCCCCTCCGGATTCCGATACGTCGCTCCAACAGGACAGACCACCGTGCAGGGTGGGTCGTCGCAATGGAAACACGGCTTCGGGAGGCGCTTCACGTGCGTGTTGGGAAAATCTCCTTCAAACGTGGTCACCATGTCCATCCAGAACAGAGCCCTGCCGGACTGGGCTTCTTCTGCATCGACGATCGGTACGTTGTTCTCCATCTTGCACGCGACGTTGCATGCTCCGCAACCGGTGCACCTGTCGAGATCGATCACCATTGCCCACTTCGCCATCAGTACTCCTTTGTTTATGTGGCAGGTGAGATGCGCACTTTTGTTGCCTGCAGCGCGGGCTTGCCGCTGAGCATATCATACAAATTCTTCATGATGGCGTTGGGATTTGCTCCGTGGCCCTTTGCATATCGTCCCATCGAAGTATGTCCGAGCCCGAAGGGAATGGCTATGACGTTTGGCATGATCCCTTGAGAGATCTTCGCCCTTGCCTTGAGAGTCCCTGCCGCCGATTGTACCAGGACCCACTCTCCATCCCGGACATGGAACGTTGCGGCTGTTTCCGGATTCAGTTCAACCCACGTCTCCCAATGGCGGTGAACGGAATGTCCAAACATCTCCTGCATCATGGGAAGCGACGCGCCCTGACCGTCGCGCACCTGCAAAACACGAAATGTTGTCAAATGGACGGGCATGTCCGCGTCGTAGGGAACAGGCTCATGGTGGGGGAGAAACACATTGTCCCCTCGTGCCGAAATATTCAGTTGATTCAGAATGCGTTCTGCATTTCCCGGGGAAGATCTCCTTCCTTGTTTTGCGACAAGAGAATCGATCGTCTCCTTCAACCTCTGGGAATAGAACTCAAACCCGCCCGAGGGTGTCGAAAACAGTTGATCCGTTCCTTTCTTCTTCCTGATCGGGTTCCACCAGCCCCCTTGTTTTACCAGCCGGTCCCAAAACTCATCGAACGAAGCGTATTGTCCTATCTGCCATCCGCGCTGTTGAAGATATTCGATCCACATTGTGCCGACACCTTCGGACACGATGGCCCCGGCGCCCGACCGATAAACACCCCTCAGCGTCTCCTTCAGTTCATCTTCATAGGATGCCAGGGGAAATGCCCGTGCAACGGAACCGCCAATCCTCTGCGCGAGATTGATCAAAACGTCGCCGACATGTCTTGTGTCGTACATCGGGGAAACCACCGGGTGTTGCGTCCCGACATGGGTGAATCCGACGGTTGCGACGTTGGAAACTTCATCCCAGCGCTCCATGAAATGATGATCGGGAAGGACAATATGTGCGTGTTCGCTCGTTTCATTGAGGACGCCGTCGAAGCTCACCACCATGGGTATCTTTTTGAGAGCTTCGGTGAGCTCGTTGTGACCGGTTGACTCGAAGATCGGATTACCGCCGCAAATGAACAGAATGCTGATCGGATAGGGTTTCCCGGCAAGGATGTTCTTCGCGAATGTGTCGATGGAGAATTCTGCAAGGGGGAAAGTCCCCTCATCGGTTCTGCCGATCGGAGGCCGACGCAATCCTGCGCGGGCGATTCCATCCTGGGGAACGGCCCCGGCCTTGGTAAAGGGCGGCTCATCGACAAAGAAGAGGCCGCCACTCTTGTTGAAGTTTCCGAGAAGCGCGTTCAGACTGTACACGGCCATGGAAGCAAACGTCCCGTTTGTATTTTCCACGGCCCCCTGCCCGCCCATGACGAGGGCGGGCTTGGTGTTCCCCAGTTCTCTCCCCAGTTGCAGAATTGCAGAACTCGGGACCCCCGTTAGTTCCTCCACTTTTTCGGGATAGTAGTTTCCCAGAACCATGTTTTTGAAGCCAACGTGCCTTGCGCCGGATCCGTCTGTGCGATCTTCAAACCCAAATGTTTGCTGTCGGACAAAATCCTTGTCATAGAGCTCTTCGCGAATCAGCACATAAGCAAGCCCGAGGGCGAGAGCCCCGTAGGTTCCCGGCCGGATGGGGATCCATTGATCTGCATTGCCTGCGGTGAGGCTCATGCGGGATTCGATTTGCACATAACGCGTTTGCTGCTCTTCGTGATGACTATAGAGCTTTGTGTAGTAGACCGGGGAATACCCCTCTTCGAGGAAATTGGCGCCGAAACTGACAATGAGCCTGGCATTCAGCACATCATAAGCAGGAAGAGCAGAATGTCCCTGGACCAAGGCATACGCGGCGGCGTCGTTTTGTGAAGAAGAGAACTGAAAGTAGTTTGGCGAGCCATAGGCCTCCATGAAGGCGCGTATATGCCGCTTCATCAAGCGGCCTTCCGTATGACCCAGAAACGCAGCCTCATGGGACCTGCCCCGGCTTCGCAGTTCGGCCAGCCGGTTGCCGATAGTTGTGAGCGCTTCATCCCAACTTGTTGATTCCCACTTGCCCGAGCCGACGAGGCCTGTTCGTTTGAGCGGGCCTTTGATTCGATCCGGGTGATAGAGGGAGTGCAGGGCATTGAGTCCAAGAGGACAAAGGCCTCCCTTGTTGACCGGATACACAGGGTTTCCTTTGACCGAAACGGGGATGGCGTCCACCAGCCGCACGCGCAGTCCGCATCCCGAAGGACACAATCCACAAATCGTATTCTGCCAGGATTCAATCCGCGGACCGTTCTTTCCTTTTTCAAGCCATTCTTCCGGCAGGGCAATGACATCGTCAAGGCCTCCGACAAGGAGAGCGCCTGAAGCGCCGCCGAACAGCTTCAAGAAGTCGCGTCTTTTGATTTCCATCAAGATCCTGTCCTCATCTGTGACATGCGAGGCAGTCGTTTGTGACATTGTTCTCGCGATGGCACTTCATGCAGTTCTCCATCGTGAGCGGGAGGAACTGAGAGCTCGCAGGAAGGGTGAAATCACCGACATTCCCATGGCACGCAGCGCATTCAAGTTCACCCTTGGCAACATGACGGCGGTGTGAAAAATAAACGTGGTCGGGAACACGATACACTCGTTGCCACGGAATGGTCTCCGCCCGCTTTACGAATTCGAGCAGTTTCAGCTCTTCGGGGGATTGCGAAATTGGCTGTTCGGAATGGCATGTACTGCACACCTCGAGACTTGGAAGGGTGGCCGCCTGTGATGTCTGAACCGTTGAGTGGCAATCCGTGCAGTTGAGGCCTGCTGTCTCGATGTGTGCTTTGTGACTGTAGGCAATGGGTTGGGTGATGTCTGAGTTTGTTTTGGAGCCGAGGTAGAAGAGGATCACCGCACCCAGAACGACAACGACTCCAATGCGCAGAATCCACTTTGCGGGGGATGTCAGCTTGTCCATGACGGCGTCTCAGGTACGGGATTGGGCTCGCGCAACTTAGTTCTTCCCGGCCTTCCGGAGATACGTGTACAGGTCCCGCATCTCCCATGTGGTGAGCTGCGGCCATCGCTTGTTTTGAGTCAGAAGCATGTCTTCCATTTGTGCTGCATGATTCCACATGAGCTGGATCATTTTAATGGGAGAGCTTATCCCCTTGGCAGACTGAAGGTCCGGTCCTTTTCCCTGACCACCGGGTTTGTGGCAGCTGCTGCATCCTTTCTCACTGAAGAGTTCCCCTCCGCGCTGTGAGTTGCCTTCTTTGTCTTCGAAGCCGAGGAAATAGATGTACGCGATGATGTCGGCCATCTCGTTCCCGCTGAACTGCGGCCAATCAATGGATTCGCGTTTCATGTATTCGAGCATGGCCTGGCCGTGATTCCACATCGCACTGGCAACCTCGGTGACGCCCTTCTTGAGATCAATCTTGATGAGCCCTGCTTCGATGCGCTTTCGTTTTCCTTCCCCTACATGGCAATTGGAGCAGTGTTTTTGCCCGAAGAGCTCGCGTCCCCTTTTCGGATTCCCCACGGAGAGGCGCACTTCGACATTTGCGGTGCTGACTTGACGCAGGTAGGAGGCGATATCGACAATGTCCTGGCCAGTCAGTACGGGATATTTTGTTTTGCCCTTGTTTATTTGGTCAAGCATCGAGGGCCCGTGGTTCCACATTGCCTGGACCAGATAGAGCGGGGCTGAATATCGCTGAATGTTCCTGAAGTCCGGCCCTACGGTCCCACCCTGTCCACCGACGCTATGACACGAAATGCATCCCTTGGAGTTCAAAAGGCTCTTGCCGTTGGCGACACTTCCCGGCTCGCCGAGATAACGCAGGTAGTAGAGGAAGCCGAGGAGGTCCAGCATTTCAGCCTCAGTCAGCGTCGGGCGGTCCATTCTGAGCTGCCTGAATTTCCGGTTCATCTCGGGCGTGTGATTCCAGATAATGGATGCCAGCTCCAGGGCGCTTCCGAAGTACTGATCGTGACTCAGATCAGGTCCTGCCGTACCGCCGAAACCGCCCACGGCATGACAGGTGATACATTTCTTTTCCTCGAACGTGATTCTCCCGTTCAAAGGATCGGTTGGGAGTTCAAATTCCTGAGCCTGGACCAACCCTGCGAGAAGGGTCGCTGACATCGCGGCCATTGCGTGAATGCGCATATTACTTCTCCTCCCTGTTGAGTGAAAGGGAATCCTGTTTCCTGTGCAAGCCAATGAATACGTAGGTCAGAATGCTCGCGAGAGTGATGAAGACGGGAATGGCAACGATGCTTATAGCAACAGAGGCACCGGGAGCGTCGTTGAGGTCGATCGCGAGGAGAATGAGGTTGATGATCCAGAACGTGATTGTAATGACGAACACCCAGATGAGCAGAACACTGAGGAATTGAGCAATGCGGATTGCTTTGTTCGCTGCTGTATCGGGTTGGATGTCAGTCATCGGTCTCTTTGCTCCCAAGCGTCGTGCCTGGAAACGTTCAAGAACCGTGCCAATTTGACCCATATCCCGCAACTCAGCGAATTGTTAAAAATTCGTTTCAGGGTTTAAAAGAGCAGGCTTTGCAGTCCGGCGAATTCATCAAAAAAGGTCTCTCCCAAATCTGCAAATAATGTGGGGCAAACCTCTCAGGTTGGGGGTCTTTCAGAGTTGCAGCGTTGAAAACGAAGCAGCGGTTATCTGTTTTGAGCCTGTTCTTTTTCAATCCGTCGGATATAAACGAACAGGGAAACGGCGAGGATGGTAATGATGAGGGAAGCCACCAGGAGCCCCCAGCGGCGGAAGAAATATTGGTCTATTGCTTCACCGGCTTCTGCCGTGACCGTCGATGTTGCGGCGAGGCCGAGATCGGCAACTTCCTGAAATTGTTTGAGATCGAAAGAATGAACCTTGGTGCGCGTTTCGAGCCGTGCCTGACGAATTTCACGGAGTTTGAACTTCGCCTCTCCCACCTCCATTCCCTTTTGCTCGGCCTCGGAAACGAGTGAGATTGCCTCATTCTCTCCCGTAATGAGACTGTCCGCTAATGACCTCATGGTTCGGGCAACCTCGAATCCTTTGATATTCTCGTTCTCTTTGTGGCACCAGGCGCAAACAGCACCTTCCCCGACTCCCAAGAGTTCATCGGTTGCGGCAACGATCTCGTGATTGCCGTGGCATGTTTCGCATTCAGGCAACTTTCGCGAATCGAATGCCTTCTTGTGAGGGCTGGAGGAGAACAACTCGGCATTCAACGCGTGACACGTTCCGCATACTTTGGAAACAGATTCCAATCCCGGCGGGGCAGCCCCGTGGTTGCCGTGGCAATCGTTGCACGCCGGTGCCCCCAGATCCTTTTTCTCCAACAAGGCCTTGCCGTGGACGCTCTTGGCGTATTGCTCATGTTGGTCCGAGGCGATGCCGTATCCCTTCATATACGTCGCGTTGGAATGGCACTTTGAACACGTCGCGGGAAGGTTCGTTGGATAGACGCTGGATCGGACGTCTTTCGCAGAAAGGACTTCGTGACTGCCGTGGCAGCTTGCACACTCTGCCGCCTTCGGGTCTCCGCTCATGTTGCGTTTTCCGTGAACGCTGGTTCTGTATTTCTCGAGCTGATCGATGGGGAGGCCCGGGTCATAGGTCCGCATGAATGTCGCGTTGGAGTGGCACTTCGCACATGTGGCGGGAAGATTCAAGGGATGGACAGGGGATGTGCGATTGGTCTTTGTGACAATCCCGTGCGACCCGTGACATGACGTGCACTGTGCAATATGTTCTCTGCCCGAAGTGGAAAGCTTCCCGTGGACGCTTTTCTCCAAAAGCTCCATCTGATCCAAAGGAAGGGCAGATCTGTATCTCTTTACCATGACTGCCGCGTCGGAATGGCACTTTGAGCATGTGGCGGAAATACGATCGCCCTTCGGAACGCCGATATATCCCGCCTTGGCGTTCATGGCGGCGTCCATCTCTTCCTTCGAGGCATCTCCCCCGTGGCAGTCTGCGCAGGTCAATCCCTTCGCGTAGTGAATGTCTTTCTTGAACAACGCAGCGTGGCTGTCTTCCATGGCTTCATGGCAGGTGAGACACTGATCTTGTGCCATGATCGCCGTTTGCACGGAAGTCACGAGGAGGAACACGAAGCAGGAAATCCTCAAGCTATGACGCTGAGTCATGCAAGCCATCCAAGGATTGTGAAGAGGATCATGTACAGCACGACGAACAACCCGATGTAGTTGACCAAACGGTTCTGCTGGCCGGCAGCGCTCTTTCGGTCCCAGAAGGGAACGAGAGTCCATATGAGCCCGGCGAAACCAAACAGGAGGATGCCGAGTACCTCTCCGTCGACGAACAACACCTGGGCAGGAATGTACTTCAGGGATTGGAACATGAACATGAAATACCACTCCGGCTTAATGCCGCTGGGTGCCGGAGCAAAAGGATCGGCTTTCACGCCAAGCTCCCACGGAAACAGCACGGCAAGGACGGCGATGACGTTCAGCACGAGGAGCCACAGAAGAAGATCCCGGAGGAGGAAGTTGGGAAAAAACGGCATGGTCTTTTGATTCGCCGGTGAATTCTCAAAACCGATCGGCTCACTCATGCCCTGACGCTGAACCAACAGGAGATGGATTCCAAGGAAAACAACAAACAGACCGGGGAAAATGGCAACATGAAAGCCAAACATACGAGAGAGTGTCGCACCTGTAACGTCTTCACCGCCCCGCAACAGGATCATGATCGGTTTTCCGATCACAGGCACGACACCTGCGATATCCGTTCCGACTTTGGTGGCAAAGAAGGCCAATTCGTTCCAGGGGAGAAGATAGCCGCTGAAGCCGAAACCCATTCCCAAAAACAGCATGGCCATCCCGGTAAGCCACGTTATTTCCCTAGGTTTGCGATACGCCTTTGTGAAATACACGCTGAACATATGAATGATGGCGGCAAGGATGAAAAGGTTGGCGGCCCAGCTGTGGATGGAACGGATCAACCACCCGAATTCCACCTTCGACATGATAAACTGGATGCTTTCAAAAGCGAGCTCTTCGCTTCCTTTATAGTAAAAAAGAAGGAGAATCCCTGTTACCACCTGAATAATGAAAAGGAAGAGAGAGACCCCGCCGAAATAGTACCAAACCGAATGTTCATGGACGGGGACGTATTTCTTTCCCATGAACTCGATCAAATCACGGAGTTCAACCCTTTCGTCAATCCAGCGATATAGAGCGAGAAGTTTGTTTTTCATATGTTCTTGGAAATGAAGACTTCTTCACCCTGCACGATGACGCGGAGCGGATCCAGCGGACGAGGCGGCGGGCCGGCAATGTTTCTCCCTGTAAGGTCGTACTTGCCGTTGTGGCAGGCACACCAGATCACTCCCATATCCTTGCGAAACTGCACAGTGCAGTCAAGGTGGGTGCATGTTGCATTGAATGCGCTGAGTTCACCGTTGGCTGCCCGAACCAGGATTACGGGTTTGTTGCCGAATTTTACAATCTGCCCGCTTTCCTTCTCGATATCCTGAAGCTTCCCGACCTTGACACTGGTCACTTCCACCTCTGCCTGCTTTGGCGGCTTCAGGTACGCGACCAACGGATAGAGGATGGTTGCTATCCAGGCCAGGAAGCTCCCCCCGAGAATGTATTTCAGGAAGTCCCGCTTGGACTGCTTCGCTAGCGTTTGTTCGATGTTTTCCATGAGCCGGATTCTATTGAGCGCTGTGACAGTCGCTGCAAATCATTTCCTTCCACGAATCCCCGATGTCGACGGGATGACGATATTCGAGCCCGCTGACGGAAACCCGCTGCGGTTCCTTTTCAAACTTCTGCGACAGAATCGTATGGCAGGTATTACAGTCTTTGGAAAGGACTTTTCCGTCGTCCGTTTGATGTTTCCCGTCGTGACAGCGGAAGCATCCGGGCGAGTACATATGGCCGATATGATCAGGATACTGCCTCCAATCATGCTTCATCTCGGGGAAATAATTACGGGCGTAAATTGTCTGCAGTTCGGTTATTGCCTTGTCGATGGCCGCACGCTTTGAAACGGCAATGTCGGGATAATTGGAGCGGTAGAATTCTTCGACCACCGTTCGGATACTGTCAAGGGCAACCGTTCTTGTCGAATAGTGATTCTCAAGTGCCTGCACACCCGTGCTCTTGATGTAGGGAAGGCTTTTGTCGATCCAACCGAGCTCCATGACATGATTGATCGACTGGGCCGGCTGATGGTAGATGTGGGTCGGACGGTTGTGGCAATCGATGCAATCCATGCGGCGATGTTCGGCTGCCTGGATCTCTTCATCGGTGGCGTCCGACTCTACATTTCGGTAGATACGTTCAACGCCGTCCCTGTTCTTGACCTTCACCCACGGGATAACCATCCGTTCACTGTCGAGCGCGGCGTACGTTACTTCATTGTTGATGTTCATGTGCCAGTGAATGCCCGACGTCGGTCCTGCCTCGATATTCCCGCCGCCGATCTTCATCAGGAGAGTGATGTTCCATTTCGTGTTCTGCTCATCGGCAATGAAGTTGGTGATCTGCCTCTGCTTTTCGCTGAAGAAGTTTCGGGGCCAATGGCACTGTTCGCAGGTTTCCTGGGCCGGACGAAGATTCTCGATCGGGGTCGGAATTGGCCGCGGATACTTGTTGAAAAGTACGGCGTAGACCTGATATGCTCCCGAGAGCTTTGCCCTCACAAACCATCCTGCGCCGGGTCCAATATGACACTTCACACAACCGACCCGCGCATGAGGGGAGAACTGGTAAGCGGTATACTCCGGTTCCATGACTTTGTGGCACATCTCCCCGCAAAAGGCATCAGCCTCACCCTCCTTCTCCCCTCTCCGCTTCCAGCCTGTCAGCCATTCAGCGACCATGAGCGGAGAGGGGGATGAAACCTAGAGAAGGGGGAGGGTTGGGGTGGGGGTTGGACAGAACCTCAGGTAGCAACCTGAAGCGGAAGTCGAACCTCTTCATCCTCCGGCTCCGGGGCATGATCCACGACACTCAGGTGCCGGATCCCCAACGTCACAGCCAGCGCTCCATAGGCCACGATCCCGGCGCCGGTGACAATCTCGATCAGCGATGGCACGTAGGTCGTATAGCTCGCCGCGAATTCCTGCGGCAGGTAGCTGACGATCACCAGCAGCCCGGCCATCGTTGTGTCCCAGCGATAGGCCACCAGACCGACGATGACCAGGCCGAGGGCCAGCATCCGCAGCCAGGGGTTC
>Ga0209321_10001144_pt1 | contig 18031 bp, 12 predicted proteins | sample Rifsed16ft4_FD_184012 | JGI IMG/M metagenome (GOLD analysis project Ga0209321, IMG submission 184012) | Soil microbial communities from Rifle, Colorado, USA - sediment 16ft 4 - CSP-I_5_4 (version 2) | ecosystem: Environmental > Terrestrial > Deep subsurface > Rock core/Sediment | place: Rifle...
TACTTTTAAATAGATACAATTAGAAAGAAAAGATATATTATGTTAACTGATAACAGTAATTCAACAATAAGAGGTAATACACTTAGGGATTATATTAATTTATTTAAAAATAATGTCCGATTGATCGCTCTTATTACTATTTTAATTTTAACTGGAACAACTATTTATGCAATTATTTCACCCAATATTTATACCTCAACTGTATCCCTTAAAATTTCAGCTCCAAAGGGAAATATTTTATCCAGCAAATTAGGGGATTTCCAAAATTTTGGTAGTCAAGGCAGCGATAGATACATAGCGAATGAAATTCAGACTATTTATAACTCTTCTATAATGTATGAAGTTGCAGAAGCAGTTATAGACTCATTTAAAATCAAAAAGAATAAGGATGACTTTAGTTTGATATTTGATAAAGGTTATTTTCAAAGCAAAAGAACCTCATTAAAATCTGCTGATGAAATTGCGGGGGACTTATATGAAACCGTACAAATAGCTCAAATGAATGATCTGGATTTTATAGATATAACTGTAGAATCACAATCTCCATTTGAGGCGGCATTAATAGCAAACACTTTTGCAAAAAAATATCAAGAGTTTAATCTTTATGAAAATAGAAAACAAATCACTGTCATTAAAGAATTTCTTGGTGAATTGCTAAAAGAAAAACGGCAGCAGCTTTATGGTGTTGAAGATGCTATAAAAGAATATCAATTGAGTAAAGGTGGTGTACAGCTCGATAGACAAGCCCAATTGCTTATTTCCAAGCTAGCAGATTTTGAGTCGCAAAAGAATGTTACAAAAATCAATATGTCTATCGCTAAGGAAAAACTGAATCAGTACAAAAATGAATTAGAAAAGAAAGATCCCTCCGTAGCTAATTTTTTAACTAATAAAAGTTCTGAGCCATATTTGAAAAAACTCCAGGATGAAATTGCCAGTTTACAAACTCAAAGAGATGTTGCATTGGCAAGCAGCAAAACCGCTAGAACAAATGAGTCCATAGTTTCAGAATATAATTCTAAGATAAATGCATTAAAGGATAAACTTAATAAAAGCCTCGATGAATATAGAAATCAAATTTTATCTTCAAGCCCTGAGGAAATTAAAAGTTTATCTCAAAAAATATTTGAAGAGGAAATAAATTATCAAGCTTTAAATGCGTCAAATAATAGTTTATCAAATGTAATAAATACTTATGAAGCAGGATTTAATCAATTACCATCAAGTACACTTGAATATGCAAGATTAGAAAGACAAAGATTAGCTGAAGAAAGTTTATATAATACACTTAATGCAAAATATCAGGAAGCGCTGCTTAATGAACAGGCAACACCCAGTAATGTTTTATTGTTGGATGAAGCATACCCATCTCGTACACCTTCGCGACCCAACAGGATTAAAATTATAATTATGGGCTTGTTCGTGGGTTTGGGTTTTGCTCTTGGCTTTGTTTATGTTAAAAATTATTTTGATAAGACAATTAAAACGCCTGAAGATATAGAAGCGCAAAATGTTAATGTGTTAGCATGGATTCCAAAAATTTCAAGTGAAGAAACCGTTGGATTAAAAAATCCGGAGTTAATAGTTGCTCAGAAACCGGATTCACTTTCCAGCGAAGCATTTAGAACTATAAGAACCAGATTGCAATTTTCTCATATCTCAAAAGGTGCCAAGCTTATATTAATTACTTCTTCTGCACCAGGTGAAGGCAAAACTACAATATCTACAAATTTAGCGGCCAGTTTTGCTCAAGCCAATAAGAGAAGTGTTATTATTGATTGTGATTTGAGAAAACCCAGGTTGTATTCTTTATTCGGTGGTAATGATTCTGATGGGTTTCTCGACTATTTATTTGGTAACGTTCAATATGACAAAATCATTAAGAAATCAGAAGTTAGAAATTTAGACTTTGTTACAGCAGGTTCAATACCGCCCAATCCTTCTGAGATTTTGGGCTCTCCTGCAATGAAATCTTTTCTTGATAAACTTAAAAACGACTATGATATTATTATTATTGATTCTCCCCCAATCATGGCAGTCTCCGATGCGGAAATTTTAGCACGGTTTGTGGATATTTGCTTATTGGTGGTTTCAGCAAATTCATCAGAGGTAGATTGGCTTAAAGAATCGGTTAGTTTATTAAGACATGATAATGTTAACCTCGCTGGTGTTTTGCTTAATAATTTTAATTATAAGAGTGGGTACCATTCTTATTATAAATATTATGATCATTATAGTGACAAATTTAAGGATACAGCTAAGAAAAGTATTATTAAGAAGTTATCTTGATATTATTTCAATCATGTGACTTTTTTTGTTCAACTGGGATTTTCTTTTAGGAGGTTTGTTAGGGAATTATTTAGTGGGAGAAAACTTTTCTATATTTTTTTTGTAAAGATAGTTTGTATAATTTTATCATGTTTTGATAGTATTACTAAGATTAAAAATTGTGTTCTTTGGATTGTCTCATTTTATTTATATGTTATATTGATATCTCATATTAAGATCGGTTTACAAAATTTTAGTTCATATTGTTTATTTTTAAGTTAAAAATAATGAATTTAAAATTTAAGTGAAGGCATACTTTTTGAAAAAATGATTCATAAAAAAGTTAGTGATAATTTTTTAATATAATTCTTTATAAAAAAATATTTTTATGATAAGGTTTCCTAAGTTCAAATATTATCTTTTTGTTTTCGATGTCTTCATTTTTCTGATTTCATTTCTTACAACCGCAATTATTCTAAGATTTAATCATAATTTAACCATATATGAAATATTTTTTCCATCTTTACGAATCATTTTACTTGCGATTGGATCTATCTCTATTTTTCTATTTATTTATCAATACAATAGCTTATATAAAATAAACATTATTCTTACCAGAGCTGCTCATCTCACCGCAATCATTCATTCGATATTTTACGGATTCATTACAATCATTGTAATTTCCTTTTTAATAAAGTCGGCATGGATTACAGATTCCAGGCTAGCACTACTGATATTTACAATTATTTTACTTCTTTACTCGTATGTTTTAAGAGTTGAAATATATAGAAGAATTTATATTGGTCTAAAGAATAAGCAATTTAAAAGGAATCTGATTTTAGTTGGCGGGGGAAAAGCCGGTCAATTGTTGGCAGCAAGACTTATTCTTGAAAATGCGATTGGTATAAGTATAGTTGGGTTTATTGATGATAATAAAAGAATCGGCACATCAATTGTTGGTAATAAAACTGTAATTGGAAATGTTGCTCAAATTCCTTTTTTAGTCGATAGGCATGAAGTGGATGAAATTCTTATCGTTATTGATAATATATCCTATGAAAGATTGCTTGAAATTCTTGATACATGCAAATCACTTGATGTGAACGTTCGGCTTGCTTCCGAATTGTTTGATGTGGTTGTGAAAAAAATATCGACTGAAAAATATGCTGATTTTCCAGTTGTGGATGTGTCTCCTAGAATAAATAATGCAGTTAACATCTTCATGAAAAGATTTTTTGATATAGTCTCATCGGGCTTAGGAATAATCTTTTTATCACCAATCTTCTTAACCATAGGTCTTTTAATTAAACTGTCATCAAAGGGTCCAATCTTATTTTATCAAAAGAGAATTGGAAGAAACGGACGTGCATTTTCAATGTACAAGTTCAGATCTATGTACATGAGCAAAGGTGAAGACGAAGAGCGGAAGAAAATGATGATAGAATTTATGAATAAGAATTCTAATGATGCATTAGGCCAAAAAGTAATTAACGCTAAGAGAGTGACGAAGATTGGACAAATCATCCGTAAAACATCGCTCGATGAATTACCTCAGCTATTTAATGTTGTTAGAGGTGAAATGAGTTTGGTCGGACCGCGCCCCTGTCTGCCGTACGAATATGAGAATTATGCAGAATGGCAAAAGAGACGATTGAGTGTTATTCCGGGTTGCACTGGAGTATGGCAGGTCGCAGGAAGAAGCAATGTATCCTTTAAAGATTCAGTTGTGTTGGACCTCTATTATATTAATAACATGTCCCCTTGGTTAGATTTACAAATACTTTTAAAAACAATCCCGGTAATTTTATTTGCCCGTGGTGGTAAATAAAAAAAATAGTTTTGGAACCGACTAGTTATAATTAGAAAAAATAATGGAGTGAAAAATGAAAGTTGGAATTGTTGGATTAGGATATTGGGGTCCAAACCTGGTAAGAAATTTTATAGCCCAAAAAAATGTTGAAAAAGTAATCGCCTGCGATCAAAGAACAGATAGATTAGATTTTATCAAAGCCAAATCACCCTCCGTTTTGGTTAGCAGCAGTTATGAGGAAATGTTAAAAAGTGATATAGATGCTGTGGTCATTGCAACCCCGGTTCAATCTCACTATACAATTGCTAAACAAGCTCTAGAAGCAGGCAAGCATATCTGGGTTGAAAAACCTTTTACATCAACATCGCAGCAAGCGGAAGAACTTCTTGAAATTGCCGAAAAGAAAAATTTAAGAATTTTTATCGATCATACTTTCATTTACACCGGGGCTGTTCGCAAAATGAAAGAGATTGTTACCAAAGGTGAACTTGGTAAGATACTACATTTCGATTCAGTAAGAATAAATTTGGGTCTATTCCAAAAAGATATTAATGTTATTTGGGATCTTGCACCTCACGATTTATCAATTATGAATTATGTTCTAAGTCATTTAAAACCAACTGCAGTTTCAGCAAATGGCATTGCTAATTACAATGGAAAGGAAAATATTGCTCATATTTCTTTGTACTTTGAAGAAAATTGTTTTGCTCATTTTCATGTTAATTGGACTTCTCCCGTTAAAATAAGAAGGATGATTGTTGGTGGCGATAAGAAAATGCTCGTTTTTGATGATATGGAAAACTTTGAGAAAATAAAAGTTTACGATGCCGGTGTTGATATTCAAAATACCGCAAGTATCTACCAGGCATTAGTTCAATACAGACTGGGCGACATGTACTCTCCTAAGGTGATGCAAACCGAAGCACTTGAACTTGCTGCAAAAGAATTCTTAGACAGCATTGAAGAAAATCGAGATCCACTCACGAACGGAAAAGATGGTTTAGAGGTCGTCAAAATTCTGGAAGTAGCAGATCTATCACTTCAGAACAAGGGGCAATTATACGATATAAACAGCAGAGTAATGGTTTAATTCGTCTTCGCGTTCCAGTTCGGCCGACGAGAAGGTGGGATATCATTATCCGCTGCTTGCGGCGGATCAGGGTAGGGGCTTGTTCCAAGGTTCATATCATTGATTATAATTTGTATTTATAAATAAAAGTAAAGGTCAATCTCTAATTATGGAAAAAAAAAATATAAATAATGTAAAGCTTGGTAAAGACGTAAAGATATTCGATTTTGTAAATCTGTACGGATGTTCGATAGATGATTATTCCAAAGTGGGTACGTTTGTCGAAATTCAAAAAAACGCCAGCATTGGAAAAAATTGTAAAATTTCTACTCATACATTTATATGCGAAGGTGTTCACATTGAGGATAACGTGTTTATTGGACACAATGTCACTTTCATTAATGATAAATATCCTCGCTCAACAAATGTTGACGGATCCATGCAAACGGACAGCGATTGGAAAGTAGTTGAAACCTGGGTTAAAAAAGGAGCATCTATTGGCTCATCTTCAACTATTTTATGTGGGTTAACAGTGGGAGAAAATGCGATTGTAGGTGCTGGCTCAGTTGTGACTAGGGATGTTCCCCCGAATACTATTGTTGCCGGTGTTCCGGCGAAACCTCTTAAGAAAAAAGTTTTTACTGAAAATTAACAGGTTACTTACTATTACGACATTCGTCATTATTTTAATAGCATCATTTTTTTAGCGCTGATAACTTCGTTATTAGCTTCAAGTCTGTAAACATAAGTGCCGCTTGGTAATCCATCACTATTGAAAGTGTATTCATGGTTACCGGCGGCAATTTTATTATTAATCAACTCTTGGATCATTTCTCCAAGTAAATTATAGACAACCAATTTTACTTCACTCTCAGACTTTAATGAGAATCTTATATTTGTACTTGGATTAAATGGATTGGGATAATTTTGTAATAGCTGATAATCCGTTGGCGAATCTGTGTCAAGTGTTTTAGTAGAAAGAGTTAAATTACTTGTATGATTAAAAGGGTTGGTAATATTTTGAAATGCATCGCCAGTTAAGATGGTTGAAACAAATCCTCCAAAACTCCATGTGATATTTGGATCAACGTTTGCAAAAGGAACAGTATTAACTACTCTGAATCTACCCACCACCAAATCTGATTCGGTTATTTGATCTGCACCTGCCATGGACGCAAAAGTCAATTTTGATTCACCATCATAAGTATTAATGCCAATTCCAAAAGTCGGTAAATTACTTAGCTGCGAAGAGCCGTCTAGATATGTGAAAGTCAATTCTCCGCCATTTGCAACTTCTCGGTTGAACGAGAAAGAACATTGATAGGAAGTTAAAGTAAAAGATGTATCGCTGCTCTTAATCGTAACGTCAAACTCAACAATGTTATCATTTATTTTAACACCGTTTGCCAAACCCATATTATAATCTGGTTGGGATTGACCAAAATTTGAATTTAGGAAAGTTAGAATTATTAGAATTCTGAGGAAGTTTAAGCTAAGTTTTCTAATCAGTAAGCCAAGTATAATCATCATTTACATCTCCGAAACATTCGCATCTTAAATAGTAGTTATCAATCATCTACATATTATATTCATAGTGCCGATACCAAAATATCAACATGCTTGCCGTTAATAAACTGCGAATATCGGTTAAAATCATAAGATATTTTCTGGGACAGGTGTAATTATTACTGAATCAATTTTAGATTAAAATTAAGGAATAAGATTATTCGGTGCTGAAATGAAAGTTTCTACGACTCAATTTGAAAACTCATTTAATTCATATAAGTGGATAAAATTACTTCTAAAAAATCATTTCATTTCTCAAAAAAATAATTCATGTGGCTAATTTTGAGAATAATTTATTAGGCTTAATTTCCACGTTAGAAATTATGAAATTCGATATAACGAACGACAGATAAAATGAATTGGAGATGTTCTAAACTCTAAAGATAGGTTTCGGCTCTGTTTGAAGAGAGCTTTTCTGAAAAGTTTTAATATATTTTAATTGTCAATCTTTTCAGATTCCAGGAATGGCTGATAAAATGTTTTGTTATTTTTCTTTTAATAATGTACGACCCAAGGATTTAATTTTTGTAAGGCCCGCATTTATTGTGTAAAAAGCTATGTCCAATATTTTAAGCAACATCATTAAAAAATTTTCCACTCGTTACTTTTCAATACTTTGTTAAGTTATGTAAAAAATAATATCTTATACTGAGAAGCAGGTTTGACAAATGAAAAAAATAAAAATTATTGCTGATAATAAAATTCCATTTTTAAGAGGGGTGCTAGAACCATTTGCTGTGGTTTCTTATCTCGACCCATTTCAGATAACAAGAGAAATTATTAAAGATGCTGAAGCACTCCTCGTTAGAACAAGAACAAAATGTGATTCAGAGCTTCTTGAAGGTTCGACAATTAAGTTTATCGGCACAGCTACAATTGGATTTGATCATATCGACACTGAATTATGTGAGATTAATGGTACTAAATGGATTAATGCACCGGGTTGTAATTCATCATCAGTTCAGCAATATGTTGTATCAGCTTTATTAACAATTGCGAAGCTAAAAAAAATGCAATTGGACTCAATAACTATAGGAATTGTTGGTGTTGGAAATGTTGGGAGTAAAGTTCAAAAAGCGGCAAATATTTTAGGGCTAAAAATATTACTTAATGATCCTCCGCGTGAAAGAAAGGAAGGGAATGAGAAATTTGTAGGATTAGATCAACTCGTTGAAGAATCCGATATATTGACGATACATGTTCCACTAAACATGAATGGAATTGACAAAACCTTCCACTTAGTAAACGATGAGTTTTTTAAGAAATTCAATAAAGGCATGATTATTATTAATACTTCACGAGGTGAAGTTATTGATACTAATTCATTAAGGAATGCAATTAAAAATGAAAAGGTAATTTCAAGTGTTTTAGATGTTTGGGAAAATGAACCTAAGATTGATATTAAGCTTATGAATTTAGTAGATATAGCTACACCTCACATTGCGGGATATTCAATAGAAGGAAAAGCTAATGCGACGGCTGCGTGTGTTAATTCGTTAAATAAATATTTCAATTTGGGCCTCGCAGAAAATTGGTATCCAAACAATCTACCTTTGCCAGCAAGATCAAAGGAAATTATAATTGAATGCAACGGAAAATCAAGACAAGAAATATTTTTTGAAGGTATAAATTCTACTTATAATATTACTGAAGATGATAAACGATTACGGAATGATGTCACTAATTTTGAACAACAACGCGTAGAATATCCCACAAGGAGAGAATTTAACTTTTACAATGTTCAGTTGTTGAATGCCGATAAATCTCTTCATGAAGCTTTCAGCGAACTAGGATTTAATCTAATAGAACCCTAGGAAATAATATTTTAGATAATGTTTAACTTGGGATCGGAACGGTGTGCGAAAGCTTGGTTCTTGATATGGGTGGTTTTAGCTTTTATGAATTGGGGTAATTGTTTTAGAATATTTATTAAAAACATAACTGCTTCATCGGAAGGAGTAATGGTAATTTTTTCGTCGGGGTGGAGAGATTTGAACTCTCGACCTCTTGGTCCCGAACCAAGCGCGCTAACCGGGCTGCGCTACACCCCGAAAATAATATCTTGAACCAAAAATAAGCCCTTTGAAAAATATATCAAAGCGAAGTTAAAATCTCTTTTAATTGGTTGAAAAAGTTTTATAAGCAGCATGTTCTAAAAAATCTTATATAAATTTTCACTTTCCACTTCGCATCGCTTTACTTTCTAATGATATTCCCTTAATTTTGATTTGAGTTCCTTTAAATCTGTCCCGAGAGGTGGATAAGGATTAGAAAATAGAAATTTAATAATCATTTACCTCTAAGGTTCAAAACCAAAGAGGATTTTTTTTATATGGATGTAAAAGCAAAAATTATAGACGAAGATGGTTTATCAAGAATCATCACTAGAATGGCTCACGAGATTCTTGAAAAGAATAAAGGTTCTCAAAACCTTGTACTAATGGGTATGAAAACCCGCGGGGAATTTCTTGCAAGACGAATCTTTGAAAGAATTAAAGAGATAGAGAGGATTGAACTGCCGCTTGGAGTGCTAGATGTTACGCTTTATCGTGATGATTTCAGAACTAGATTGAAGCAGCCCGAAGTGTCTGTTTCTAACATAACTTTTGATATCAACGACAGAGATGTAGTTATTATTGATGATGTTTTGTACACCGGCAGAACAGTCAGATCAGCATTAAATGCATTAATGGACTTTGGAAGACCACGTTCAATCCAATTATGCGTACTTGTGGATCGGGGACACCGTGAACTACCAATTAGAGCGGATTATATCGGAAAGAATATTCCTACTTCTAATCAAGAAGAAATTAAAGTTAAAATGAAAGAAATTGACGGAGAAGACGCCATTTATCTAATGGAAAATTCTGTTAAAAATTAGTGAGGGTTAAACTTACATGTCCTTATCAAGTCGACATCTTTTAGGATTACAGGGTGTTCCTAAAGAGGATATACAGCTAATATTAGATACAGCTGCAACTTTTAGAGAAATACTTGAAAGACCCATCAAACGTGTTCCTACCTTGCAAGGAAAAACGGTTGTAAATCTTTTCTATGAAAATTCTACACGCACTAGAATATCATTTGAGTTAGCTGAAAAAAGATTATCAGCCGATTCCGTGAATTTTTCTGTTGGGCAGAGCAGTGTGAGTAAAGGTGAAACATTGAAGGATACAATTAAAAACATCGAAGCGATGAAAGTTGATCTTGTTGTTGTGCGGCATGCAGCGGCTGGTGTTCCGAATTTTCTTTCAAGAATTTGTAATTCCAATATTATTAACGCTGGCGACGGCATCCATGAACATCCAACTCAAGCTTTGCTCGATATGTATTCAATCAGAGAAAAATTTGGAAAGCTTGCAGGCTTAAAAGTCTGCATTGTGGGAGATGTTGCACACAGCAGAGTAGCAATGTCTAATATTTTTGGATTAAAAACTATCGGTGCACAAGTTTCAGTTTGTGGTCCTTCAACAATGATTCCAAAGTTCATTGAAGAATTGGGAGTTAATATCATCCACAATATTGATGAAGCAATTCAAGAAAATGATGTATTAAATGTGTTGAGGATTCAGCTTGAAAGAAAAGCACGAGAATATTTTCCATCAATACGAGAATACGCAAACTACTTTGGCATTACTCAAGAACGTTTAGAAAAAAATGGAAGGGATATTCTAATTCTTCACCCTGGTCCAATTAACAGAGGTGTTGAATTATCCTCCGAAGTTGCTGATGGACTAAATCAAATAATTTTAAAGCAAGTTACAAATGGTGTAGCAGTAAGAATGGCAGTCTTATATCTGCTCGGAACTCTTAATTAATTAGGTCAAAAATGAAAACACTTTTAATTAATTGCAGCATTATTCACCCTGAACAAAAGTTAAATGAAAAGAAAAAAGATATTTTGCTTGAAGATGGTGTTATCAAACAAATTGGAAATCTTTCATCTGGCATTTCAGCCGATAAAATAATTGATCTTAGAAATAACTATGTAGTACCAGGATTCTTTGATATGCATGTACACCTCCGGGAGCCGGGAAGAGAAGATGAAGAAACAGTAGTTACGGGATGCAATAGTGCCGCACATGGTGGATTTACAGGTGTTGCCTGTATGCCAAACACTGATCCGGCAATTGATTCAGCAGAGGTGGTTAAATTCATCAAAGAAAAAGCAGCAGATCATTTAGTTGATGTCTTTACAATTGCAGCAGCTACTGTGGGCAGAAAAGGTGAGGTCCTCTCGCCAATTGCAGAGTTATACGAAGCAGGTGTCGTAGGATTTTCTGATGACGGAACAACAATCAAAACGTCGAGCATTCTTAAAAGAGCGCTTGAATATTCTCAAATGTACAATCTCCCAATCATTGAGCATTGCGAAGATGAATCTCTCAGCGGCGGCGCAATGAATGAAAGCATCAATTCTACTCTGTTAGGACTTCCTCCGATTCCTTCAATTGCAGAAGATCTTATCGTTATGCGTGATATTATTTTGGCAGAATACACAAAAGGTAAGATTCATATTGCTCACATCAGCACAAAAAAAGCAGTTCAGTTGGTTCGCGAAGCAAAAGCAAAAGGAATTCATGTAACAGCAGAGGTTACTCCTCATCATTTCACATTAACGGATGATTCATTAAAAAATTATGATACCAATTATAAAATGAATCCGCCATTACGCACTCGAACGGATATTGATGAAATTATTTTGGGATTAAAAGATGGCACGATTGACTGCATCGCTTGCGATCATGCACCTCATTCTTTGGAAGAAAAAGAAGCTGAGTTTGAATATGCACCAAATGGAATAGTCGGATTAGAAACCTCAGTGGGATTATCACTGAGCGAACTCTTGCACAAGAAAATACTCTCTTTGGAACAGATAGTTGAAAAATTATCAATTAATCCAAGAAAAATTCTTGATCAACCAATTCCTCAATTTAAGGAAGGTGAAATGGCTAATTTTACTTTGCTTGATTTAAATGAAGTGTGGACAGTAGATATTAGCAAGTTCAAAAGTAAATCTAAAAATTCACCTTTTGATAAGCGGCTACTAACCGGTAAGTCCATTGGAGTTGTTAACAATAAGAAGATGCTGTTCGACGGCGATTTTTTCGATCTGTGATATTTTCATAAATCATCATGTCTAAAAAATATTTTTTAGTATACACCTCGTATATTTAATCATACATACATGTTATTAATTTCTTTCCTAATCATCCACTGAAACACTTTTTCTTTGGCACTTCATTTGGCTTATAGGACTTGAGTCAAATTAAGGAGTCACTAAAATGAAAAAGACATTATTAACCGCAGCATTTATTTCTGTTATAATATCACTAAGCTCATGTGATATTCACGATCCTTTTTATTATATAGATAATCAACCACCAGCACCTCCAACCGGAATTATAGTTTTAAACGGCGATAACCGGGTAGACATAAGTTGGCTGCAAAATTATGAAAATGATGTCGCTGGATATAATATCTACTACAGTCTAAGCTATAATGGAAAATATACGATGATAGGCTCTTCAAATAACAATTACTTTGTGGACTATGGGGCAAACAACGGTGTTACTTATTTTTATGCTGTTACTGCTTATGATTATAACGGCAACGAAAGTGATTTAAGCTATGATGCTGTATATTCAACCCCAAGACCTGAAGGATTTAACCAGGCGATTTTTGATTTCAATAGATTTCCACAAAATGCCGGTTACTCGTTTTCGGAATATTTTGTTGTTCCGTATGATGATCAAGGTGCAGATGTTTTCTTTGAGAACTATAATGGAACATTCTACCTTGATGTTTGGGATGATACCGATATTCAAGATTTGGGATTTACTCAAGATATTTATGATATATCTTATGCTCCAACGACCGGCTGGTCAGATACTAAGGATGCACTTGTTGCAGTCGGACATACTTATGTGATCTGGACTTGGAATAATCATTTTGCCAAGATGAGAGTCAAATCTATTACGAATGATAGAATAGTTTTTGACTGGGCTTATCAACTCGTTGAAGGAAATACTCAGTTGAAGTCAAAAGCTAAAGGATCTTTACGAGGAGAATTGAAAAGAATGACCCGGAAATAGCTTTCTTCCTAGCTCTTTGAAAAGATGTTGACCGGGTGCATAGATTTCTAAGTGATTATTCATTAAATTTTGATTACAAATGTTGACCGTCTTAAACAAAATATTGTTTACTCTAATTTTTAGCTTCCTGATCTGGAGTGTATTTGCGCAGGAAGCTAAGTTTTTTAATAAGCTGGATTCGAGTCAGCGTCAAAACATAATTAAAAATGTTTTTGATGAAATTGAAATGGGAATTTCAACCGGTAAAACATCCTCCATTTCTCGTTTTTTAAGTGGGCAAACCTACCTAAGCTTTTCTAATGGTGTTAACGGATATTATAGTTCAAACCAGGCATATTACATTTTAGAAGATTATTTTAAGATTTACAGGGTGATCTCATTCAAGCTGCAGAGTATAAAAACTGAGGAAAATGTACCTTATGCAACAGGAATTTTTTATTTTGACCATAGAGGAAAAAGAGGAGCTGCTCGCGTTTATATTTCCTTAAATAAAAGTGGAAACAATTGGAAAATTTCACAGCTCACAATTAATTAATGGTTAAAGCTTTTTCTGACAGATTTAAAGACGATAGAAAATATTTTACTATCGTCTTTTTTATTTTCATTCTTCTGATACTTTCGGGATTTGTCTCACCAATTCTTATTAATATTCAAAAAGAAAATTGGTCTAATGAATTGGCTGAAAATATTACCCGGATCGAGAGAAATACTTTAACTGAGTTCAATAAAATTGAGGATGAGCTTCTTAATATTTCACATTTAGTTAAAAATGATTTGAATGAAATACTCATCAATAATAACGTGTCTTACAGCGAACTTGTTAAAACGATTAATCAGGAAAGGTTCAACGACTATTCTCTTGAAATATTAGCACCTAACGGAAAGTTGATTGCATGGAATTCAATGATTGCAATTCCTCAAGAGGAAATATTTCCATTGGATTATCCGATTGGTGAAACTTACTTTTTTAATTCCGATTTGATTACTTATCTCACCATTACAGATACAATAATTTCCGAATCAGATGTTTTTTATCTGATATGCAGCTTACCTTTTGAAAAACATTACATCCTAAAAAATAACTATTACAAGGAAATAAATTTTTCAAAGCAGATTTCAGATAAAAATTCTGTTCAGGCGGAAATTGCATTTAATCCTTTTGAAGCAAAGACAAAGGATGGCAGAAAATATTCATTCGATCTGCTTAACAATAGAAACAACAAAATTGGACAAGTAACAATAACTAAACCGATTTTAGATGTTGCCATTAATAGGATAAATTATTCGATCGAAATAATTCAATCTGTTTTTGTTTTTCTTGCCATCACTTTTTTCGGGTTAGGATTAAGAAAAGAATTTGAGCAGCTCAAAAATTCTTTATACAAAATATTTTTACTGACGGTTTATATCTCAGCTTTTCGATACGTAATTTATCAAGTAGGGTTTCCGGCAAATATTGTGGATGGTTCTCTCTCCGATCCTTCGTTTTTTTCTTCTGCTTTTGCCGGTGGAATTGTCAGATCACCAATAGAATTTTTCATAACGGCGATTTTTTTCACTGTCCTTTGCGTCAAGACATTTCAGTACAGCATTGACTTTGTTTTTTCTCCGAAGTTTGAAAAGTATAAATCGTTAGTTAAATATTTTATAATTCCCCTCATTCCGTTATCTTTCATTTTCTTTTTAGGGTTACGCGGACTTAGCGCTTCGCTTCGGAGCGTTATATTCGATTCAACATTGAGGTATTTCCGTGAACCGGATATACTTTCCGATGTACCTACATTGATGATGAATTTTAATGTATTACTTCTTGGTTTTTCTGTTGTCTTAATTCTAAGTGTGCTTGTAATTTTTCTGCTTGCTAAACTGAATCCGTTAAGTAAGTATTCATCTAAAAAATATTTATTCTTACTCCTTCTATTTTTTCAAGGAGCAGGCGCAATTTTTGTTGTTTTACAAAAACAACCTTTAATCAATTATACTCTCAATATACTTTTCATAATGCTAATATTTACATTAGCGTATCATATTTACTTTAACCTTAAAAAATCTAAATATGTTTTTGTTTACTCAGCTTTGTGCGGATCAATTATTACAATTCTTCTGCTGAATTATTTTAATCTCGAATTAGAAAGAGAATCGCTTAAAACAACAGCAGTCGAAATCAATCGTCCTAATGACAATCTTTCCCGGTTTATGATTAGCGAAGTTCTACTGAATAGTTCGCGGGATGAAAAAGTAGTATCAGCCTTTACCAATTTATCAACCAACTACTATACTGAAGCGTATATTCTATGGTGTCAGAGTTTACTTCAACGCGAGGCGATGAATTCATCCATTTCATTTATTGATAAAAGAGGGGACCTGCTTGGTCAATTTTGGACCGGCGATGAAAAAATTATTGAAGATATTAAACCAACTTTAAGTTTGATAAAAAATGATCCGGTAATATTTGAAACTAAAAATTTGAATCAGCCGGATAAAAAAACATTAACCGGAATAGCGCCAGTAAATGATCAAGATGAAAGAGTTGGTTACATCTCGGCATCAATTCTTTGGGATCCGGGTTTTCCCGGCTTTACCAGCACACCTGAATATTTACAATCTAAAGGAAGTGCGCTGAATTCAGTTTTAGACTTTTCACAGCTTAAAATATTTGAGTTCAGCGATTCGAAATTAATGAAGGTGTACGGCGATATTTATCCATCAAGAGATCAGATACTGCCAATTATTAACTCGGATTTTTCTACGAACGATGATATCTGGCTGACACTAAATCTAAATGAAGAAAAATATTTAACCTATGCGCTTAAGCATGAATCCGATGGCAAAGCAAATATAACTTCTGTATCCCTTCTCGAAAAAAAGTTTTCATGGAATCTTTTTAATTTTTTCAAGCTGTTTATTATTCAAATCATTTTTATTGTAATTCTCTTTGCTGTTCTTTTTATTTCAGACATAAAAAATTTTAGATATACTTTTCGTTTTCAGCTAACGATCGCTTTTCTTTTAATCTCTTTAATTCCTGTTGTGATTCTTGCCTTTTACAACCGTCAGCTCGTTGAAAAAAGAACTGATGAGGCAATTTTTATCGAACTTAAGGAAAGATCGAACTACATCGAAAATCATATCCGATCTAAACTTCTTGAAAAAAATAAAGTCAATTTGCCGGATATTTTTGAATCAACAGGTAAAGATTTAAGAATTTCATTTGCAGTTTTTGAAAACACTCTGCAAATTTTTAATTCTCAGGATCAGTATTACAAAGCCGGTATTTTTCCTGAGCGCATTAACCCTCAAGTTTACTATAATCTAAATTACCTCAGCTTTAGAGAATACAGCATCAAAGAAAATATTGAAAAGTATTCGTTCAATTCTTTTTACAAAAAGATCTCGATAGATGACAAGAATTATATTCTCGCTGTCAATGATGCGTTTAACAAAGTTAAGCTAACTTATTCAACAAGTGATTTGGATGTACTCCTTTTTGGAATTTATTTGTTTGCTGCGTTGATAATTATTTTGATAAGTACATTTCTGGCTAATAAAATATCATCGCCAATAAGGAGATTGACAAAAGCAACGATGTCTGTAGCTCAGGGTGATTTGAATATTTCGCTTGAGAACAAAGAAAAAGGTGAGCTAAAATATCTTCTTAACGGATTTAATTTGATGACAAATGAACTTAAGAAAAATCAATCGGAGCTTGCTGAATTGGAAAGGGAAGCAGCTTGGAAAGAAATGGCAAAACAAGTTGCTCATGAAATTAAAAATCCTCTTACTCCAATGAAGCTGTCAATCCAACAATTAATCGCCTCTTTCAGGGATAAGAGTAAAAGTTTTGACGAGATATTTGAAAAGGTTTCATCCACAATTTTAAATCAGATTGAAAGCTTAAGCTCAATTGCATCGGAATTTTCACGCTTTGCAAAAATGCCAAGCTACAAAAATGAGGAGGTTGATCTTAGAAGCGTTTCAATAGATGTTATAAATCTTTTTACCGATGAAGCAATCAATATTAAACTTGAGATTGATGATAAGTTGACAACCGTGAATGCAGATAATGCACAAGTACGAAGGTTGCTAATTAATTTAATTCGTAATTCAATTCAGGCAGGAGCAAGTGAAATTATATTACTAATTAAAGGTGAGGATAAATCTTGTAATTTGTTCATAAAAGATAATGGAAGAGGTATACTGCCTGAGTTTAGAGACAAAATCTTTGAACAGAATTTCACAACTAAATCCACAGGAATGGGTCTGGGACTTAAATTAGCAAAAAGATTTTTAGATGGAATTGGCGGAGACATTCAACTTATTGAAAGTGAGAAGACCGGAACCACTTTCAAAGTAACATTTCCCATTACGCAGATAAAATAGTTTTAATTAATGAACATACTTACTCCTCATCAAAACAAGGCGCTTAATTACAAAAAGCATATTTCCTTAACTGCTAATGCCGGATCGGGAAAAACTTTTGTACTTTCAAAAAGATATTTGGAAATTGCAGTTAATGAAAATTTACCGCTTAGAAACATTGCTGCAATTACTTTTACCGACAAAGCTGCAGGGGAGCTTTATCAAAAAATTGCTAAGGAAATTGATTCGAGAATAAAATCTGCTGTAGAAAAAAAAGCGGTTGAACAGCTTGAAATGATTCGCCGTCAGCTTGTTTCTGCAAACATTTCTACAATACACTCATTTTGCATTGACATTTTGCGGGAACATCCGGTTGAAGCCGGTATTGATGCAAACTTTACTCCCATTGATGAAATATTTGCGGATGAATTGATCGAGCTTTCTGTGGAAGAGGCAATTAAGTCATCTCTCGAAAACTCGTCTGATGAAGATAAGTTGAAATATTTGATAAGACTCTTCTCATCTAAATCTATTCTTAGTCGCGAGATTGCTTCATCAATCAAGCATCGAAGAAATTTACTGAGTCTTGCTGCAAACATTTACAATTTACCTGCCGAGAAAATTGCAAATCATTTTTATGAAACGTTTCTTTTGCTGACTGAAAAAATATTAAGTGATGGTGTTAGCGATTTCATCAAAGCGGTGTCAATAATTAACTCTGCAGTTCTGAATGGTTCACCCCGAAATCCAATTGCAATTGATGCAAAACATATACTTTCGAAGCTTGAGAAAGAGAAAAATATTATAAATGTTTTAACGTTACTCGGAAATCTAAGAGATAAAATATTGATCAAAGGCGGAACT
>Ga0209321_10001152_pt1 | contig 17990 bp, 19 predicted proteins | sample Rifsed16ft4_FD_184012 | JGI IMG/M metagenome (GOLD analysis project Ga0209321, IMG submission 184012) | Soil microbial communities from Rifle, Colorado, USA - sediment 16ft 4 - CSP-I_5_4 (version 2) | ecosystem: Environmental > Terrestrial > Deep subsurface > Rock core/Sediment | place: Rifle...
TCTACATATTGGATGAGAATCATCCTTGTTTTTACTTTCAAATAAGGCAGTGATTGTGGCTTCAAGTTCCGCCTTTGGATTTTTTTTACCATCAGGAGAGAGAAAAAACCTTGGGTCATCTATTAAACTCTTAAAACCGAAACCACTTGGTTTATAGTGCAGAAGAACATGCCAGTATCTCTCATCATAAAGTTTCAATTCTTCTGCTTTTTGTAACAATTCATTTGAATCTGAAGTGTGAGCCCTTAAAAAATACGGGAAGATGATAAAAACAATTAAAATAAAAAGGGGTATGGAGTTTAAACCTCCATACCCCTTTGAAATTAAATTTAATCGTGAATATTTACCCGTTAATAATCGCAATTATATTATCAATCACATCTGCAATTTCAACCTTCTCCGATGTAAATATATTTGAAAAATTGGACTGTAATTTTTCATAGACAATCTTTTTGTTCTCATCAGAAATACCGAGCAACTCAGCCAGGGTATCAAGAGTTTCACCATTCCCGAGAGCAATATTCTTTGCCAGATTATCCATGTTTGCCTTAACAAATTCATTTAATCTTTCGTTGCTTGCAAACTTTGCCTGTTTTTCACAATTTGATGTCCCGGTTGTTATACCGAATGTCTGGCTTCCAAAAGTCCCATTTGTTGTTGCAGCAAAGATCTGAACAATTCCCGGCGTATTTCCAAATACGAAAGAACCTAAACCACAACCTGCTGATCCATATCCTTCTTTTGTGCTCATTGCGTCCTTTGACTCGGCAAAAGCTAAGCCACCTACCATTGAAAATATTGCTACTGCTGTTGCAAGTAAAATAAATTTTTTCATACATTCCCTCCTTTTACAAAATTTGGAATTAGCCTTAATATAATACTAAATCCCTAATTGTCAAGACAAATTTTTAAACTCATCAATTATTAACAATCAAAACGCGCGCCCGGCAGGATTTGAACCGACACTGCCAAGGACATACTTCTGCGAAAGGTCACGAAACTTCAAAGATATGCTTCCCTGGGAGGGCTACCTGCGGCCGAGCAGTCTAAAATCCTTAACATTCAATCAGCGCCCGAGGGGATTTGAACCCCTGGCCTTCGGATTCGTAGTCCGGCGCTCTATCCGCTGAGCTACGGGCGCATGAGGAATTTATTATAACACACTCCATTTATTCTCAGGTGCCCTTAACTGTCAGTGCATTATTAAAATTTATTCAACCTGCGCAAGCTCAACTAATACTCCGTACAGACTTTTTGGGTGCATAAAAGCCATTTTCATCGCAGGCAGCCTGCTTATTATCTGCATGCCCTTCTTTTCAAAATCATCGCAGGCGGAATCAATATCATCAACACACAGGGACAGATGGTGTATCCCTTCGCCTTTTTTATCAATAAATTTTGAGACAACACTATCCGGGGCAGTTCCCTGCATCAATTCAAACTGAGCATCTCCTATCTTAACAATGGCAGAGATCTGCTGCATGAAAGGAAGTTCCACTCTGGTGACAAGTTCACCCCCGAGCTTTTCCTGAAAAAATTTAACCGCCTGATCCACATCCTTAACAGCAATACCAATATGGTTAACCTTTTTAATCATCATCTACCTCCTGTTTTATTTTAATTACAATCCCTTCCCATTCAATCTGCAACAATGTAATTGTCTAAAGCCTAAATCTTATTTTTCAATGCCTCAATCGCATTCTTAATAATTGCCTTTTCCGAGTCATAACTTAGGATCTCAATTGCTTCATGCAACGGAACCCACCTTGCCTCATCAACCTCTTCATCATGATCGTCTGTACTGCCGCTTTTATACTCAATTAGGGAAAAATATACCTTTTTATGAACTCTGCCGCCATCATCCTTTGAGTAGAACCAGTAATCTATCTCCCCAAGTTTTCCTTTCAATTCTCCGGAGAGACCCGTCTCCTCCCTGACTTCCCTTAGTGCGGTTTCCTCCACCGACTCTCCCTTCTCAATCATCCCCTTCGGTATTCCCCAGAGAATCCTGCCTTTTTTGCTTTTCCTTGAAATTAACGCAACCTCAAGCAGCCCATTATTGTTTCTGTATATTATTCCCCCGGCAGAAAAATGCAATTTTACCCGTTCTTTTTCCATACCACCTTAACCTGAACCTAAATGCGATAGCACACCGTTTAATTTCTCTTCGGAAAACTCCTTTCCTGTAAGGATTATATAAGGATTAAGAATGTTATACCTTTTCATCTGCATTTCAATCGTTGTGGTAAAAAAGTTTGATTCTACCGCTATGATAATGGGTATAGTCCTGAGCCTTTCCTCTGCGTTCCTGAGAATTCTCCGCCACATCTCAGGGCCCGTGCTTATCCCCATACTTGTTTCCGGATTCTCCTGGGGATGAAAAGCGATAATCGCGGCGGAAAATTCTTTCTCCTTAAGTTCTTTTGCCGCCGCAATGGCGGAATTAGCGTAGATTATATCCGCGGTTAATGCTTCTTTAATCTTATTAATCAATGGCTCTATATATGGGGGAATATTCAGAGCCAAAATCCTTTTCATGTCTCCTGCCTTTTAAACATGAATCAGTACGGATTCATGTTTTTCCATATACATTATTTTTTAACCTGTTCATAACCAACCAGTGAAATATCGTATTTGGGATGGACAAAAGGATGAATATCAGGATATTGGGAAAATAACCAGATCTTTACGGGTTCATTCTTACCCTCGCTTATTGCAACCTGGACCGCTGGATTTTTTGCTTCGTTGGCAGAAGAGGTGATCGTTCCCTGACCCATTGAAAAAGAAGGCAAAAAATTCAGGACCTCAACCGATAGATCGGAGCCTGGAATCTTTAACACCTTTCCTATCTCAACATCATAAACTTTTGAGGTGTTTGCCTGCTTGTCTCCGATCTGTATTTTTACCAACTTCCAGGAATTCTTAACTTCAGGAGGGACTATTATCTCCGCGTCTTTTACTTTAGCAGAGGGAATTTGACCTGACTGATGCGGGCTTGGGACCGCAGACTTTTTTTCATCCTTTTTCTTGCACCCGGCTGCAAAAAACAGCCCGGAGATTACCGTTAAAACAAACAAAAATTTTAGATTCTTCATCTTTTTCCTCCATTTGTATTATAATATATTTATTATTTTTCTCTTTCAAGTAAAATAAATGAATGAATTTCTTTACACATGGGAAATTAAAAATAAAATATAAGGGGGCGTAAATGAATAACCCTGAGGTTCTTTACTATGAGGACATGAATATAGGGGACGAATGGATCAGTTCGTCAAGGACAGTAACCGAAGCAGATATTGTAAATTTCGCCGGGCTCTCCGGCGATTTCAATCAACTCCATATGGATGAGGAGTTTGCCAAAAAAACAACTTTTGGCAAAAGAATTGCCCACGGACTACTCGGATTATGTATTGCTTCCGGATTCAGCACAAGACATCCGCCGACTGCGATTATAGCGTTCCTTGGTATAAAGGAATGGAATTTTAAGGCTCCGATATTCATAGGAGATACAATTACCCTAAGAAATAAAATTATTGAAAAAAAGCTGACAAGCAAGGGAAACAGAGGTATAGTGACATTCCAGAAGACCGTCATAAATCAGAGCGGCGAAGCGGTCCAGGAAGGCAAAACTACCCTTATGATTGCGCTGAAGCAAAATAAAAGCGACAAAAAGAGCGGAAATTAAATGAGCAGAACGGTTTTTATAACCGGCGCAACAGGGTTTATTGGACAAAATCTTGTAAAAAAATTAATCGCATCAGGCGATACGGTTTTGCTTCTTGCAAGAAGCGAATCTCAAAGAAAAATTGCGCCTCTGATGAAGAGCCTGCCAAAATCAAAGAGCAAAAATGTAAAAATAATCAATGGAAACCTGACCAGGGAAAATATAATTGACGATCCCGCGGACTTGCAACTGATACAGGAAGCGACAACAGATATTTACCATCTTGCGGCTCTGCATAATCTTGTTGTTGACAGGAGAACGGCAACCGCAGTAAACATAAAGGGAACACAAAACCTTTTGTCGCTTGCGAAGAAGGTAAAAAATCTAAAAAGCCTTAACCATGTTAGCTCAATAGCAATATCGGGGGATTTTAACGGGACATTTTACGAATACACATTTGATGAAGGCCAGCGATTTTCAAACTGGTATGCATGGAGCAAATTTGAATCCGAAAAACTCGTAAGAGAATGCTGGGGTCAAATACCAACCAGGATATTCAGACCTGGGGTTGTTGTAGGCGATTCAAAAACAGGAGAGATTAATAAGGTTGATATCCTCTATTCTACAATGTTACTTCTTTCGCTTGGAATTCATCTTATAACTTCCGGAGCAGATGATTACAGGATACATGTTGTTCCGGTGGATTTTGTTGCAGATACGATAAATTATATAAGCAGAATAGAGGAAACCACCGGAAAACCTTTTTCACTCATTAACCCAAATCCGCCTACTTATCCTGAATTTATTAATACCATTTACGAAAAGATGGAGATGTTTAAACCTATCATGAAATTCAACATCAAACATTTTGACCCAATTATAAATATCCCTATGGAAAGCAAAGTAGTTAAAAAAATCAGCAGGCTCCTTGACATCCCTGCTGAAGAAATTCCATATCTGTTTCAGGATGCCGAATATGATACAAGCAATACAGCGAAGTATCTTGCTGGTTCGGGGATAAAATGCTGTCCATTCAATGAATACACAGAAAATATTGTAAAATATTTCCTGAAGAATCTGCTTCTGGAAAAACCTGCCGTTTATTTTATCTGGAAAAGAGGCAAAAGTCTCCGTAAAATTTTAAGTAACGCTATAAAATAATAAAGAAGTTGTTATTCAGATTTGGAAGAAATAAAGGCTTCTACTGCCTTCTGGAATGGTTCTTTTGCATTTTCGCGGACAATATGGTAACCAATATCGGCATCAAGTTTCTCAGAAAGCCCTAATTGACCGGATAGACCTTTCAGAACATCCTTTATCCTCTGGATCACGATCTGCAGGCCTTTTTGATCAGATTCAAATAGGAAAAGGAACTCATCGCCGCCAAAATTTTCTCCATTGCCAAGGTGCCTGCAAAACATATCCGCGCCACGCATTTTCTTTGTTAGGTCATTTGCAAAAATTTTCAGCACCTTATCACCTGTTTCCCTTCCGTAGGAGATGTTAATATCCTTAAAGTCCTTAATATCAACTATGAGAATAGCGAACTGCCTTCCATACCGTTCTGCCCGTTTTAATTCAATATCAAGATGTGTTTTAAACAGATGGTGCGTGCTTATATCCGTAACAGGATCTTTAATACATACTTTTCCATTACGGATTTTACCGGCAACATCAACCTTGCTGCTCCATTCAAAAGCCCTTTCAATCATGCCAGGAAGGAATAACCAGTAGCTCCCGCTCTTAACAACAAAAGAAAAAGCCCCTTTATTCATTGCATTAACCGCTACAGGCTCTTTACCAGGTTCCACCATAATTATTACCGGTATATGCAATAAATTTTTTTGAAGCAGCATTTCCATAAATTCCAGGCCGGAGACGCCGGAAAGATGGTGGTCCAATAGAATTAAACTAATTTTTTCCTCACTTAGGAGTGATATCGCTTCATCAGCGTTTCTCGCGTTGACAGTGCGTCCCACACATTTCTTAAGATGCTTATTTATAAGATCAAGCTGCTCAATGCTGTCTTCCACAATAAGCACATTAGATTTACTAAGCATATTTTCCATACAGAATAATTATTTGCAAAATCCGTGCCGAATAATTTAATAATGAGGATTTTTTCTTCTTTAAAATAGAGGGATTAAAAAATAGGGTTGAATAAAAAAACTCTTACGACAGATGAAACGTTGCAATATGAAACAATTGTTACACATTTAAAACTTTCCTTTTATTCAATCCAAGTTCTTTCATCTTTCTCCAAAGGGTAGTCCGGCTTACACCTAATTTCTTAGCCACTACATTTAGATTATCAGAACTTTCCTTCAATTTTTTCAGGATAAGCATCTTTTCCAACTCTGGCAGTGTAAGGGTATCAAATTCCTCTAAAATGGAATTCCCGTCATTTAACTCACTGCATTCGGATGGAAGATCATCCGGCATAATAACTGTATCTTTTGAGATTGCAACCGCATGCTCAATAATATTTTCAAGTTCCCTGATATTTCCGGGGTATGGATACTTTAACAGAAGTTTCATAGCTTCGGGGGAAATATCCTTTAAGCTCCTGCCCATCCTTTCCTTGTATATCTGGAAATAATGATGGATCAGCAGAGGGATATCTTCTCTTCTTTGCCTCAGCGTCGGCAAACGAATCTCTACCACTCTCAGCCTGTATAAAAGGTCTTTCCTGAACCGACCTTCTGTTACCTCCGACGAAAGATCCCTGTTTGTAGCTGTAATAAGCCTGACATTCACTTTTACCGTCCTTGTTGATCCAAGATGCCTTACCTCTCCGGTTTCAATAATCCTGAGAAGTTTAGCCTGAATGGACAGGGATGCCAGCGAAATCTCATCAAGAAAGATTGAACCGCTGTCCGCCTCTTCAAATAATCCTATTTTAGTATTTAACGCTCCGGTGAAGGCTCCCTTTTCAAAACCGAATAATTCGCTTTCAAGAAGCGTTTCGGGCAGCGCCGCGCAATTAACAGTGACAAGGTGCTTATTCCTCCGGGCGCTTAACTGGTGCAAAGCCTTTGCAACCAGTTCCTTTCCTGTTCCGCTTTCTCCGGTTATCAATACTGTGGAATCAGTCGGTGCAACCCTGGATATGATTTCATATATCTTTACTATTTCTTTGCTTTTTCCAATCATTCCGAAAAAGACCTTGGTTGATTTTAATTCCTTTTCTAACTCGCCAAGCCTTTTGCAAATCGCGCGCTTTTCAAGGGCATGATTTACCCTCACAAGCAGCTCAGTTGTATTGAATGGTTTGGTGATGTAATCAAATGCCCCATCTTTCATCGCTAAAACAGCAGAGTCAACCGAACCATACGCAGTTATCATAATGACTTCAATTGTGGAAGATAATTTTTTTACCTCCTTTAAAAGTTCAAGTCCGGTTATGGGTATCATTCTCAGGTCCGTTATTATAAGATCAAAATCGTCCATTCTAATCATTCTCAATGCATCAATGCCGTTCGGGGCAGAATCAACCTCATACCCCTCTTTTGAAAGAAGTATTGACAGACTTTTCCTTACCCCTGGTTCGTCATCAACTACGAGTATTTTTGGCATATTATATCACCGGGATTATCAATCTGATTCTTGTTCCATGCCCTTTCAACGTTTTTATTACAACCTCGCCATTATGCTGCTGAACAATTTTCTCTACTATCGCAAGCCCAAGACCTGATCCTTTTGGCTTTGTTGAGAAAAACGGCTCTAAGATTTTTGTCCTTATGCTTGAATCCATGCCGCATCCATTATCTTTAACGAAAAACTCCATCTTTTTGTCCGAATTACTTTGTTTTGCCATAAGACGATATCCTATCTCAATAGTTCCGCCGCTGTCAGAAAAAGAATCAACAGCATTCTCCAGCAGATTCCTTATCGCATTTCCAAACCTTACAGTATCAATGGATATTGATTCAATTCTCGGATCGTATTTCTTGAGGATATTTAATTCTTTCAACTGGTGCGCCTCATGCTCCAGAAAGCCCTCAATGATACTATTTAAAAATTGCTGAATATTCACCGCTGTCCGGGTCTTATCATCCGGACCTGCAAAGGTGTAAAAATCGTCAACAAGTTTATTCAATTTTATCTGCTCGCTGAAAAGAATTTCCAGCAATTCCTTTGCTTCTCCGGTAATGCCCTCTTCATTGTTAAGTATATCAAGAGCAGTCCGCATGGCGCTAAGGGAGTTCCTTATTCTATGCGCAATTTGCGTGGCAAAGCGTACCAGTGTCGACACCTTTTCAGCCCTTACTATAAGTTTCTGCGCTGCAAGGAGCCTCCGGTAGGAATGTTTCATTTCACCGAACAGAATCGCCCTATGGATAGATGCGGACAGAAATGAGAGAAACAATTTAAAAATTCGGATATCATTCTCATCAAAAGCATTCTTGCTCCTGCTGCCAATTGCAACAATACCATAGGTGTCCAAGCCGCCTTTTATCTTTGCGCCAATAAGCGAACGAAGGGTGACTGTCTTATCAGATTTTATGGGAGAACTGGGAAATCTTCCGTCCGCAAAGCAGTCCTGTATCACGACCGGCGAATCACTTTCGCTGTTAAAAACCAGGCGGCCGAAGGATGGCCTTAAAAAACTCAATCTTACTTTACGGAATCCGGCGGTCCGTATTTCTTTGATTTCCTTGTATTTTCTCAATTTCTTTAATCTGTGGTTAAATACTATAGCGTAATTATTTACCTGGAAAAGCTTTTCAAAATATACCGGTATTTTTTTTAAAATCTTGGAAAGATTGAATATCCCTGATATCTCAATTCCTATATCATTAACGGTCATCATTCTATTAACCTGACCTTTAACCCTCTTGAATAACGTAGCATTATAGATTGCATTCCCAACCGTTCTTCCAATGCTGAGAAGAAACTTCTCAAAACCTTTTTCAAATCTTCTTTCTTTAAAAGAAGCAACATTCATAACACCGATAGTTCTGTTGTCTGTCAACAACGGAATGCTTACAAAGCTGTGAATGCCCTTCTCCTTAACTATGCGTCTTGCAATCCTCGGTTCCCGGACTACATCGTTTACTATTTCAGGCAAACCCGTAAGTGTAACCCTGCCGGTAATACCCTCTCCTGTTAACATGTGATTGACTCCCTCCAAAAATTTAGGGGTAAAGCCTTTATGCGCCGCAAGGGACATGTTTCCGTCTTTATCCATAAGATAAATACACCCTGCATCCATATGAGTAATCTTAATCATCTCTTCAATGGAGCTATTCATTATTTCAGAAAGTTTGGTCGCGCTGGAGATACGTTCCTTTAATTCAAAAAGTTCGTATAACTTTTCCTGACTCATCTTCATATTTTATAGCGCTAATTTATCCTTCTCCTTCTGCCTGCAATATAATCCACCAGGAGGTATGAACCGATCTCTTCCGGTGTAGTGAAAAATACCCGTCCGCAATTGATCCTGCTCATTTCTTCAATAAATTCCTTAAGGACAGGATTATCATCAAGCATGAAGGTATTTATTCTGATTTTATGCTTTGTCAGAAGATGGACAGCTCTCAGGGTCTCATCAAATGCCCGGGGGCTTATTCCGAGAACCGGCCACTCAACCTGTAGAATGCCCCCTTCTGTATAGGCAGTGGGCTGACCGTCAGTAACAAGTATAATCTGACGGTTGCTATCATTGTGTTTGGAAAGCAGCTTCTCCGCAAGCAAAAAAGCATCCTGCATGTTTGTGAAAGGATCGGCAAGGCTCAAGTCAAGGGTCGGCAACTGATGCGGTTTTAATTCAACCGCAACTGTAAAAAATCCAACGATATAGAATCTGTCGCGGACAAACTTTGTTCTTATTAATTCTTCAAGCGCAATGCCTACTTTTTTAGCGGCGGCAAATTTATTACCCCAGGACATGGACCAGCTCATATCAATCAACAACACTGTAGTAGTGCTTATGGTTGTGTCAGTCTCATAAATCTCAAAATCCTGCGGATGAATTTGGATCCTTCCGCCGCTATTCCCGCGCAGGAGAGAATTTTTGATTGTCCTGGAAACATCAATATTGAAATCGTCGCCGAACTCATAGGACTTAGTAGTATACTCAATGTCCTGCCCCTTTCCCCTGTCCGCAACCGGGTGCAAACCGGAAGCATAATTCAGAAATAATTTTGAAAAAATATCCCGCAGCGCTTTTTCCCCTATCCTTCTGATCCCACGCGGTGTTAACTCCATTTTTCCGGCAACATTTTTTATATACCCCAGTGCCTCAACCTGGTGAACTACATGCCTGAGAAAATTGAACGACTGCATAGTTTCCTTTCCCAGGATTTCTTTTAATTCGTCAGCATCAATTTTTTCCAGATCCTCGCTCTGCAGCGCCTTTTCAATTTCCTCTATTTTATGAAGTTTCTTAAAAATCTCCATGGCTTCTTCAAAAGAAAGCGCCTCACTGCCATTAAACCTCAAATAATACCTGTCCATTGAATCTTCAAAACTGCGTATATCATCCATCCTGCTCTGAAATTCATGGAAAATATTCCTTTTTTTCAACTCCTGCAGGTAAGCGCTTAATTTTTCACTGGGGCCCTTTTCATTGAGAAACTCCTGGAGCCTGCTTTCAAGGTCATTTTTTGCGGACTGGATATTATGTTTCTTAAATATCCTGTCTTTAAGGTTTCTCAATTCTTCAAGAATTGCATCCAGGCCCTTTATATTCGCATCACTATCCATGAAACCATTTCTGAGCATTCTGGAAAGCGCTTCAGGAATACTATTCAACTCAAAAAGATGATTGATAAACTGATCCATGCCGCTCTCCGGATTGAAAACCTGATGTTTCCCCTCGGACTTCCACTTGGAATATCTGAACCTCATTCGGAATAACCCTTTTTTACACTGGAGCCTATGTAATGATATTTATTACCTACAATATTCTTGCTCAAAAGGTTATGCAGGTATAATGATTCAAGTATAAACTCTGTTGCTGAGGCATAAGCGCCGTTGCATTCTTCCAGTCCAAGCACGCTCAACTTTGTTTTAAATTCCGGAAACTCCTTTAAAAAACCAAAGTATTCAACAGCGGGCATAATATCCGAGACATCCATTGTTGCCCCTTTTTTGAAAACCTCAATAACATTTTTAAAATCATCGGGATTAAAGTATTCATCAAAAACAGCCTTGATGGATTTTCTAATAAACCGGTGGACTATTTCAGTCTCATCATCCTCTTTTCCGGTGTATTCAAGTTCAATCTTTCCGTTCGTGGATGGAGGAAGGTAATAAAGATCGCAGATCCTCGGCACAATATCCTTTTCTCCAAGGATAATGCTCCTTCTCTCGGCATTTGCAAGAAGGGTCTCATAGTTTGAGATTGTCATTCTGACGGAGACACCAGCCTTCTGATTGATATCAGGAGAACGCCTTGCCTGAAAGGTAATCTCGCTTATTATATCCTTCATAAACCCGGGCACAACAAGCCGTAATCCATCATGCGGTTTTATCTTACTCTCATTCTCCATAATTTTTACTTCAATATTTCTTTCTCTGGGGTAGTGGGTCCTTATCTGTGCCTCAAACCTGTCTTTCAGCGGAGTAATGATCCTGCCGCGGTTGGTATAATCCTCCGGATTCTCCGTAGCTACGATCAAAATATCCAATGGCAAGCGTATTCTGTACCCCTTTATCTGGATGTCTCCCTCCTCCATTATGTTGAACAGTCCTACCTGCACCCGTTCTGGCAGGTCCTGCAATTCATTGATAGCAAATATGCCCCTGTTTGTCCTTGGAATCAGTCCAAAATGAATTGTCAATTCATCGGAAAGATACCGTCCCTCTGCTACCTTTATCGGATCAACATCGCCTATAAGGTCGCCTATTGCAACATCCGGAGTAGCAAGTTTTTCACCGTAACGCCTCTCTCTTTCTATCCACTCAATCTCAACCCCGTCTCCATACTTTGACACGAGTTCCCGGCATATTTTGCAGAGAGGGCTAAATGGATTATCATTTATCTCGCAGCCCTTAATCGCCGGAATCAGCGGATCAAGAAGGGAAACAAGGCTTCTCAAAATCCTGCTTTTTGCCTGCCCTCTTTCTCCGAGAAGCAGCATATTATGAAAGGATAGATGGGCATTTATAATCTGTGGAATAACCGAAGCATCGTATCCTACAATTTCCGGAAAAAGCGGGGCAGGATCTTTCAGCCGGCGAACTAAATTTTTCTTAATTTCTTCTTTAACAGAAAGCGTCTTATATTCCGATGTCCGCAGTTCATTTATAGTCTTAGGAAGACTCACAAGATAAATTATAGCACAGTTTTATAACGTTACCTATATATAATCTTATACATCCCGGGCAAGACATCGCGACTCCGGAATTCTGCGAATTCCCCCTTCCTGGAGGAGACAAGGCTTATATTTTCATTGCAGAATTATCATTTCTTATCTTCAAATTCAGCATCAATTACATCCCCGCCATCCGCCGGTTTTTTCTGTTCTCCCTCCCCGGGCTGCGGAGGCTGCTGTGCTGATTTTTTATACATAGACTCTGCCATACTATGAGAAGCCTTGCTTAAATTATCAAAAGCACGTTTGAATTCTGACTTATCATTGCTCTCAAGTGCCTTCCTGGCTTCTTCAATGGAAGCCTCTAAATTCTTCACATCAGATTCAGAAAGGGATGAACGGTTTTCAGTAAGGATCTTCTGCGTATTATAAACCAGATTATCAAGCTGATTTTTCAACTCCATAACTTCCCTTCGCTGTTTATCCTCTTCAACATGAGATTCTGCATCCTTTACCATTTTATCTATCTCTTCCTTTGTAAGTCCGCTGGAGGAGGTTATGGTAATCTTTTGTTCCTTTCCTGTGGCTTTGTCCCGGGCTGAAACATTCAGAATGCCGTTTGCATCAACATCAAATGTTACTTCAACCTGCGGAATGCCCCTCGGCGCAGAAGGAATTCCGATAAGGTGAAATTTGCCAAGAGTTCTGTTATCGCTTGCCATGGGCCTTTCTCCCTGCAGAACATGAATCTCCACGCTGGTCTGGCTGTCTGCGGCAGTGGTAAACATTTCGCTCTTCTTTGTGGGAATAGTTGTATTTTTTGATATCAGAGCGGTCATTACTCCTCCGAGAGTTTCAATCCCCAAAGAAAGCGGCGTAACATCAAGCAGCAATACGTCCGTTACTTCCCCGGCAAGTATTCCCCCCTGAACGGCTGCACCTACCGCAACCACCTCATCCGGATTAACGCTCTTGTTCAATTTTTTGCCGCCGAAGAAATTGCTCACTATTTCCTGCACCTTTGGAATTCTTGTGGAGCCGCCGACAAGAACAACCTCATCAATATCCTTTGATTCCAGACCTGAATCTTTAAGAGCCTGCTTCATAGGCGAAATGCTTCTCTCAAGTATATCTATTATCATCTGTTCAAGTTTTGACCTGCTCAGTTTCATATAAAGATGCTTTGGCCCGGAAGAATCAGCGGTAATAAAGGGCAGGTTTATCTCGGATTCTATCATGTTGCTAAGCTCTATCTTGGTCTTCTCTGCCGCCTCCTTAAGCCTTTGCAGTGCCATTCTGTCTTTTGAGAGATCAATGCCATGCTCTTTTTTAAATTCTGAAATCATCCACTCCATAATTCTCTGGTCTATATTGTCACCGCCGAGATGGGTGTCTCCGTTAGAAGATTTAACCTCCACGACATTATCTCCTACCTCAAGTATGGATATATCAAAGGTGCCGCCGCCAAAATCATACACGGCAATGACCGCATCCTTCTTTTTATCCAGCCCATACGCAAGAGCAGCGGCAGTGGGCTCGTTGATTATCCTTTTCACATCCAGCCCTGCTATAATTCCGGCATCTTTTGTTGCCTGCCGCTGAGCGTCATTAAAATACGCAGGGACTGTGATTACCGCTTCCTTGACCTCGTATCCGAGATAAGCCTCTGCTGACCTCTTTAGTTTCTGCAGCACAAGAGCGGATATTTCCGGAGGCGAGCTCATCTTGCCCCTGATATCAACCCTTGCATCCCCGTGGGGGCCGCTCGCAACAGTATAGGGAACAAGTTTGCTCTCCTGAGTAACCTCATCAAACCTTCTCCCCATAAATCTTTTTATGGAGTAAATCGTATACTCCGGATTAGTTATTGCCTGCCTCTTTGCTACCTGGCCAACAAGAATCTCATTATCCTTGGTGTAGGCAACCACTGATGGTGTCAGCCTGCTGCCTTCCTCGTTCACAATAACCTTGGGCTCATTCCCCTCCATTACTGAAACCACTGAGTTTGTAGTTCCGAGGTCAATCCCTATTATCTTTTTCGCCATCTTTCGCTCCTTTTTATTCTAAAATTATGTATAAAAACGACAGCCCTGCGTCATAACAGGGCCATCCGCAATCCAATTCAGATAATCGGCTCATTTTATCTCAACTTTTATTTCTTTGGACATGGTTCCTTTGGTCATTGGAACAGAAACCTGAAGCACGCCGTCCTTATACTGCGCCCTGATCTTGTCGGAATCCGCATCAGCAGGCAGCGAGAAACTTCTGAGGAACGAGCCAAATTTCCTCTCAAGGCGATACGCACTATGTTCTTCGGTTTTATCCTCTTCGCTCCTCTCGCCTTTTATTGTCAGCGTGCCGTTTTTAACCTCAATCTTAATCTTATCCTTGTCTATCCCTGGCAGATCCGCTTTCACTACCAAAGTATCTTTGATCTCATATACATCAATTTTCGGGATCCAGGTGCCGTCTGAGAATGCTTCTTCAAGAAACGCACCGGGAATTATCCCGAAGCCTTCGTCAAATACACGGTTGAACCTGTCAACCATCGTCGTTATGTCTCTGAACGGTTCCCATTTTACTACATTCATATCGCACCTCCTGTTAATAAAATTGCTTACAATAGGAATTTAAGTATCCAACCTCGTTTTGTCAAGGGGCGTCCCAGCGGGATCGCACCTGCTAAATCCGGAATAAAAATCAAATCCCGTTTGGCAATATTTTTATTTTATTATATAATCTTGTAGCCATGCCAGAAATACTCAAAAACTGGTTTAAAAGAAACGAATCCGCTGCATGGGCAGCCCTGTTCGCTATTTATGTCCTGGGTTTGTTGATTGTTGCCATCTCTGAAATATTTGGTTTGGGATGGTTCTAATATTCTTACGGAGGTAGAATATGGGTGTAAAAAAACCTAAAGAAACAGAAACAGAATACTTCGCGCGGATGGAAGCAGATAAGAAGAAAAAAAGAGAAGAGGAAAAACAAAAAGAAGAAAAGCAACTTGAGAAGGAACGGTTGAAGCAACTTCACTGGATGCGCTGTCCGAAGTGCGGGATGGAACTCAAAGAAATTGTGTTCAAAAACGCGCGGATTGACAAATGCTCGGGATGCAACGGAGTATGGCTGGACACAGGGGAACTTGAAATGCTTGCCGGCAAGGAAGGCGGAATTATCAAAAACATAATAGCCTTCTTTGCCCAGAACAGTTCAGAAGATAAAGGGTGAGAAGATTTTTTTCCGACAGGCTTCTTTCTGTTGGCGAACCATATAAATTATCAAAAGAGTTATCCAGACACGTCCGCACGGTCCTGCGTTTAAAAACAGGGGATAGAATTGCGCTGTCTGATCCAGCGGGACGGGAGTACGCCTGTTTAATTGAATCTATAGACAGCAGCGTAACTGTCCGCGTTATTCAGGAAACCGTAAAAAAAGCCAACAGCAAACCGGAAATCATACTGTGCCAAGCCATTCCAAAGGCTTCAAAAATGGACTGGGTGGTGGAAAAGGCAGCCGAACTGGGAGCGGATCGGATAATCCCTTTCCGTTCAAAAAGAACTATTCCAAAAATTACTGCCCCTGCTTCAAAAATCCCGAGATGGCAGAGAATTGCGAGAGAGGCATCCAGACAGAGCCAGAGGGCATCTGTTCCGGAGATCGGGGGAATAGAATCCTTGGACAATATAATCGCTATGGACTACGGCAATGCGCTGAAAATAGTCCTCATTCCAGGATCCCAAAAAAGGATAAGGGATTTATTAGAAGGACGGTCTTTTGACAGTGCAACTATTATTGTCGGTCCGGAGGGAGGATTTGAGGATTCTGAAGAAAAAAAAATCATTGAAAGCGGATTTACTCCGGTCAGGATAAGCAGAAATGTCCTCAGGACCGAAACGGCCGGGATTATCGCTGTGGGGATTTTAAGATATGAATTCGGATAGATCGCGGGCCATTTGCCTAAACACCCTGATTGTATTCTTACTATGCCTGATATACATTACGCTGTTGCGCAAGGCACATATTTATGTCTATGATGAGGGTGAGATAATTGCGCCAACACTCAGAATAGCCAGGGGACAGGTAATTTACAGGGATTTTTTTACATTCAGACCTCCGGGCTCGCACTATCTCATGGCTTTAATCTACTGGCTCTCCGGATTTAAAAATACGGTCACTGAAACAGTTATAATTTTAAACCTCGCGCTGACAGCGACATTCACATTTGCGCTTGGCAAAATGCTCTTAGGATCAACCTTATGGGCATTTTTTCCTGCGCTGTTCTTTTTAACCTATGGGCCATACAACTGGTTTCTCCTTTCCCCCCACTGGTTCAGCGCATTGTGTCTTCTAATTTCAATCTATTTTCTGCTCAGGCATTATCATGGAGAGCGGAGACTGCTATATCTTATGATTTCCGGAGCGTTCACAGGATCGGCAATCCTGATGCTTCACCCGCCCGGAATGCTGTTCTGGTGCTTCGTAATGCTTCTACAATCCATAGACGGCATCATAACCTCACAAAAGATTAAAACCATTCTAAGGGACATAATGACATTCAGCAGCGCTGTTCTACTTACGATTATCCCCTTCGCCATATACCTTTTCTTAAACGGGGCGATTCACGACGCGGTTTACGATACAGTTATCTGGGTAATGGAAAATTACAGCAAAATGGGCAGGTACCCCGAATATTTTTATCCCGGCAAATTACTCCTGCGGGAAGCGTTAACCAAATTTGGCATTCTGAAGGGACTTTTCCAGACCGGCTGGGTTCTGATGCTCGGATACGCTCCGTTGCTCACCTATATCTTGTCGCCGCTCGTGATTATAAAATTATATAAAACTGACAGAGCATCCGCCGGGCTTCTCATTTTTTATTACTTCACCGGGCTGAGCATCTTCCTTTCGTCCCTGTACAGGTCCGACATTACCCACCTTCTTTTTCAGATACCTGTTACAATGATCCTATTCTTTTATCTGATTAGATTTTCTATTGCATATTGCCTCGCTTCCAAATTATTTTTTACCCGTTTAGCAGGCATAATCCCTGTCTTCGCCATCATATTGTGCCTGCCTTATCTCTTTTACAATTTTATAATTGTCCAGTACACCCTGCATACTGCCAATATAATCAAGGTTCATACCCCGGCAGGCGGTTTTTATATTAGAGATGGGCAAAAATCGGCTGAGTTATGGAACAATTTGTTTGCTGCCCTTCATGGGGTCAGGGATAAGGAAATATTTGTATATGCGCATGCCCCGAATCTCTATTTTGACCTTGGGGTCATAAATCCCACAAGGTATGATTACGCTATGACGGGGCAGTTCACGGAAAAGCAGCGCATGGAGATAATTCAAAGCCTTGAAAAATCCAAGCCGGAATTCGTTGTGTACGACAGAATCATAGAGCGAATCCTTTCAAATCCGGCAATGGCAGGATACCCAATGACAGATTTGGAGACAATTAAAAAAGATCGGGTCAGAGAGTACATTTTCAGCAACTACAGACCACTGCCGGATTTTATACTATCAGGACTGATAATTATGCGGAGAATTGAATAGTTGCTATAATTTTTTCAAAAACCCCTTGACATACAAACATGCATGCCTTAAATTATTAGCACTTAAATGCTAAGAGTGCTAAAATATTAAATTTATCAAAGGAGGTGAATTTATGAAAGTAAGACCATTGGGCGACAAGGTGCTGATCAAAAGACTGGAGGAGGAATCAAAAACAAAGGGCGGCATTATAATTCCTGAAACAGCCAAGGAAAAACCGCAACAGGGCAAGGTGGCGGCTGTAGGAAAAGGCAAATATGAAGACGGAAAACTCATTCCCCTTGATGTAAAAGCAGGGGATAAGGTTCTTTTTCAGAAATACGGTGGATCTGAGATCAAGATTGAGGGCGAAGAATATCTCATCCTCAGGGAAGAAGAGATCCTGGGAATTGTTGAAGATTAAGTTAATCTGGAGGTGATAATATGGCTGCAAAAGATTTAATATTCAGAGAAGATGCAAGGAACGCCTTGTTAAGAGGTGTTAATACCCTTGCTGATGCTGTAAA
>Ga0209321_10001155_pt1 | contig 17970 bp, 14 predicted proteins | sample Rifsed16ft4_FD_184012 | JGI IMG/M metagenome (GOLD analysis project Ga0209321, IMG submission 184012) | Soil microbial communities from Rifle, Colorado, USA - sediment 16ft 4 - CSP-I_5_4 (version 2) | ecosystem: Environmental > Terrestrial > Deep subsurface > Rock core/Sediment | place: Rifle...
CTGCGGGAGTCGACCCCGATACGCAACGATGAGGCGGAGGTTGTCCGCCTGAAGCGCCTTCAGTCGATAGCCCGCACTTTCCGATTCCTCCTCGCCCTCCAGCCCTCGGCCGGGGAGGTTTTTCTGAGCATCCGGCAGGGAGATTGGGCACCCCGGGTCGAACACGAGTTCCTTTAGCGGCGTGCCGTGTGGATCGAGTAGAAAGGCCTTCGCGATTCGTCCCTGGCGGCTTCGAAGGATGTTGAAGAGCACGAGGACAATCGCGGCCCCCGCGAGGCCGAGTCCAGCGATTCCGAACCACTCCCCAGAAGCGAGCCCCTCGAGCAAGTAAGGCGTCGGCACAATCGAGGTTGCCATCAGCAAGCCCCGGAGTCCCATGATAGAGTTGGGACCGAGCGTTTCACGTTTCAATCGGAAGTTCCGAATCCGCACAGTGACGTGCTCCACCCAACGGAAACCGCTTCGCCTGGGATTCGCTCGATTTGCGTTCGACTGTATTTAACGAAACGGACGCTGTTATCCATGATGATTTCGCCCTAGCGTGGTCTCAGCGTTGATTCTCGGCTCCAAAACCCAAGGGCGAAGCGATTTACCCGCAGGCGCCCACCGGAAACGTCTACCGTTCCAATCAATGAGGGATTTCCATCGACCCACGCATGCGCAGGCAGAGCTCGACTGACCGGTTTGGCCGGCTCGCGATGCTTGTTGTGGTTACCCTCGTCCTCATCTTGCCGATCTCCACTGTTTCAAGCGCCGGCACGTTCACGTTCCCGGTTCAATCGGAACAGCCAATTACGGGCACGACGACAGGCCTCGGTGGTGCCCAAACGGATGACGGCGTCCTCGAGACGCTGCGCGAGAACGACACCGCCCCGGATTCCGTCACCGCCCCTGCAACACAGACGTTGACGACGGGCACCATGGTCGGTGGAACGTTCCCGGGGGATGTCTCCTCGGAGGACGGGGTTTTCGTCCAGTACCGTGAGGCCGCGGCGGGCATCGACGCTATCGCGTTTGACTCCGCAACAAGCTTCGCACAGGACGCCGCCGCATCCAGTTTCAGCTTCAGCCACACGACGAGCGGCTCGAACCGCGTTCTGATCGTAGGCGTTTCGATCCGCAACGACCTCAGCCAGAGTGTGAGCACCGTTACGTACGCCGGGTCCCCGCTGACCTTCCTGCGGGCTGACACGAACGGCGTTAGCGTGAGGTCGGAACTGTGGTATCGCGTTGCGCCAGCGACCGGTGCCAACACCGTCGTGGTCACACTCTCGGTCAGCGCGAAGGCCGCGATGGGGGCCATCTCGTTGACAGGGGTCGACCAGTCCACACCAATCGATGCGAATGCAGGGGCGACCGGCAGCGGGACCGCCCCGAGCGTGAGCGTTACGACTGTGACTAACAACGCCTGGGTCGTCGATGCCGCCGCCTTCCGCTCGACGGCGAATGCGGAACCGACCGGGACCTCGGGTTCCGGTCAAACGCAGCGATGGAGCGGCTACACGGAAAGCGGGGGTGTGTCCGTGAACGTCCGAGGCAAAGGTTCTACGGAAGGGCCGAAGAACTCCCCCGGAGGCGTCGTCATGGACTGGTCCCTGTCGGCGTCCGTGGACTGGGCCATTTCCGCCGCCTCGTTCCGGCCGGGCGTGGAGGCGGAGATTGCATACAGATCGAACACGGGCGCAAACACCTTCAGTAGCCCAAAGACGCGGACGGGGGACGGCTCGACGTGGAGCGCCGAGGCAGAGCAAGCGACGGCGGGCAGCCCAATCCGGGCGGTCCGGATGGCGTGGTCGCCGATCGCACCCACGACGCGGATCATCGTTACGCAGAGCGACGACGGATGGCTCGACGCGTACGTCTGCGCGCCTTCCTGCACGGTGACGAACAACATCGGACAGGTCTGGTCCACAGCGCCGACCACATCCGAGATGCGATTTGACATTGCGTACGAGTACCTGAGCGGCGACGCTCTGCTCGTTTATGGAGTGCTTTCAGCAGACACAACGCGAGACATTGCCTTTCGGACGTATGTCAGTGGCTCCTGGGGCGCAGAGCAGTACCTCGACGATACGGGCCATGGCACGGACGTGCAGTATTCGCTGATCAAGCTCGCCTCCAGGCGGGGGAGCGACCAGATCGGCCTGATCGGTGGCGATGACACGAACAACGATGTCAACGCTTGGATCTGGGACGGGAACGCAGGGGGGTCCTTCACGGAAATCACCGCGAGCGCGCAAAGCCCGAACCGGGAGGAGGTCGCGATCGCGTGGGAGTCGAACTCGGGCCATCTCCTCGCGGTTGCGGCCTTGGTGAGCGACATCGTGTCGAAGGAATACACAACGAGCTGGAGCTCGGCGGTGACGTTCACGTTCGTGGAGAACAACCTCCAGCGGCTCTCCCTGAAACCGAACCCCGTGGGGGACGACATGATCATCGCGATGGGAGAGGACAACGATCAGTTCGAGACGAATTACTGGACCGGCAGCGCGTGGGCCAACAATGTCGTTCACGACGGAGACCCGTTGGGGACCGGCCGGGCGTTCGACTTCGCCTGGGAGGCCACCGGGAGCAATGGCCTTCTCGTGTGGAGCGACACGGCGGGGCAGATCAGTTACAAGACGTTCACGGCGCCGAACACGTGGGGATCCCAGACGAACCCCGCAATGGGTTCGAACGGCCATCCCTGGGTCCAGCTCCGGACGAACCCGTTCGCTGGGGCCGGTGCCCCGAAAATTCTCGGGGCCGTCATGGAGACGACCGCGAACGACCTCGGCGCAATCCGCTGGGACGGCGCGATATTCACCGTCGTCGGCGCGAGCACGTTCTCCGCCGACATCGGCGTAAATGCGCAGAATGAGAGCTTCGAACTCGAATACCAGACGCTGAGAGACGACCAACTTCTCGTCCGGTACGACTGGACAGGCGTCCCGGCTGGGGACTCGTACACGCTGCAGGTGAAGGGGTATCGCCAGGATGAGAACATCAACGTGCAGGTGCTCACGCCACCCTCGGCCTGGGCGACACGGATCACGGTCAACTCTCTCACGAACCAGTTGTTTACCATCGGGCTGACGCTGTCAGAGTACAACGCGGGAACTCCCCAGGTGCGCTTCGTCGATGCCGTCCCGCAAGACGGATCCCTGTCGGACCTGTTCCTCGATTGGGTGGCGGTGACGACTGTGAGGCTGACGCACTCACTCGAAGTTCGACAGAACGTCACTGGCATCATGACCGGATCGAATCCGATCCTCGTTGTGAAGGGAAACATTACCAGCGGTGGGGAGAACTTCCACATCTACGTGTGGAACTTCACCTCCGCTTCGTGGAACCTCCTCATGGCCGCACCCTTCACCCCGACGAACGCATACCACAACGCGTCCCTCGCGGCCGACCACGTGTCCGGAGGAACCGTCCGCGTCCGGTTCGTGGATGCGGCGTCCCAGGATGCGACCCGCTGGGCACTCAGCTTGGACTTCGTCGCGGTCGTGATCACGAACGACCAGGCGACCCTCACCAATGCCGGGGTTTCACCCGCATCGGGCTACATTACGACAAGTTTCACGTTCTTCGTCCGGTATTCCGATCCGGAGAACAACGCCCCGGCGTTCGTCAACCTCACCCTCGACGGGATCTCCTACGCGGTGGTCGAGAACAACTCGGCGGACACGAACTACGTCGACGGGAAGGACTACTTCCTGAACCGAGTGATCGGCATCCGTGGGACGTTCAACTACTCCTTCTCGGCGCGGGCATCTGCCGGCGACCTCACGCTCGCCGCGACGCCCGTGCGACAGCTCTCCGTCCTGAACCGAGCACCAAGCATCACCAACCCGATCACCTCCGATACAGTCCACACCGGCCGGGCGTACGTGCGGGACTTCAACGGCACGGACCCGGACGGTGACACACTGGCGTGGTCGGCCTCGACGAACGCCTCTTGGCTCTCGATCGGCTCGGCCAACGGAACGGTGTGGGGCGCCGCTCCCTCTACGGTCGGGGTGTTTTACGTCGATGTTAGCGCGGTCGACGGGTTCGGCGGGCTGGTCTCGAACAACTACACGCTGTCGGTCGGAAACCTCGCACCATCGATCTCCAACCCCATCACTTCCGACGCGGTCCACACCGGCCGGTCGTACGTGCGCGACTTCAACGGAACGGACCCGGACGGCGACACGGTCGTATGGTCGCTCGCGACGAGCGCGTCCTGGCTCTTCATCGGCGTAGCGAACGGCACGGTCTTTGGCTTAGCGCCGTCCGCACCGTCAACGTTCTTCGTCGATGTGGGGGCCAGCGACGGCTTCGGCGGATTGGCATCGAACAACTACACCCTCTCCGTCGGCAACATCGCACCGTCGATCTCCAACCCCATCACCTCCGATGCGATCCACGCCGGTCGGTCGTACGAGCGCGACTTCAACGGAACGGACCCGGACGGCGACACCCTGTTCTGGTCGATTTCCACCAATGCCTCTTGGCTCTCGATCGGCTCGGCCAACGGAACGGTGTGGGGAGTCGCGCCGCCCGCCATCCGCTCATTCTATGCGAACCTATCCGTCTCCGATGGTTTCGGGGGCTTCGCCGGGCTTAACTATACTCTCTCCGTGGGCAACCTCCCGCCCTCAATCAGTACGGTTGTCGCAAACGTGGTATTGGCCCGGAGGGCTTTCTTCTCGTACGACTTGAACGCCTCAGACCCGGATGTCGACCCTCTCATCTGGTCCCTCCGCACGAATGCATCCTTCCTTGCGATGGACCCAGGCAGCGGGACTCTCTCCGGAATTGTCTCGAGTGTGCCTTCGTCGTATTGGATCGAAGTTACGGTGTCCGATGGACTCGGGGGCATCGATTCCCGGAACTTCTCACTCGCCGTGGTGAATCGGCCACCGGCGATCTCCGTCTCCGCTCCGTCAACTGGCGAGGCCGGCGCCTCTTATTCTGGCACCTTCTCAGGCACCGATCCCGACGACGACACGCTCTCATGGTCGCTGACGACGAATGCGACGTGGCTCCTCATCGATGCAGGGACGGGCCGGCTCTACGGGACACCATCGGCCGGAACGTACTTCGCAAATCTCAGCGGGCGGGATCCGTACGGCGGGGTGGCATTCCAGAACTTCACAATTACAATTCAGGGACAGAGTACGACTCCGCCTCCAGACGGTCCGCCCGGGCTTCGATCTGAACTGTGGACGTTCTCCCTGATTGCGCTGCTGTTCGGTGTCCTCATCGCGGTCGTCATGCCGCGGAGACGGCCAATCATCGAGAGCGCGTTTCTGATCGATCAGACGGGTCGTGTTCGGTGCGAATTCGCGATTCCAGGGACTGCGTATGACGAAGGGCGTCTGCAATCAACCCTTCGAGGAGGCAGCTGGAGGGGATTGGAGCGGGTCAGCGATCCGCCGTACACTCTGCACATAAAGCCGGACCCGAGCGGCGACTGGATTTTCGTCTCACGAACGTCCGACAGCGATCGGGTCACGAAGAGCGGCGAGAAGTTGATCGCTAAGATGCGAGGTGATGTGACGTCCCGCAAGAAACCTCGGCTGAGTGAGCGATCTTCGTAGGCGAAATTCATTCGAGCGATTCCCGACCAACGGGAAGGAAGGGTTAGCCGCCGACTACCTTTCGAAGATCTTCCTCTCTCTTCCGGAGCGCCTCTTCTCGGTCGAGCAAGTCGAGTGCCTTTCGCTGGAGGATTTTCACCCGCGTGTCGATCTCCCTTCGAGCGGCCTGGGTGTCAAAGTCCATGGGTGCGGACTTCTTCGCGACTTCGAGTTTGGCGAGAACCGCCTCGTTTTCCTTGCGAATCGCGTCGAGCCTCTCCGCCTCTGCTGCGAGTTCCGCCTCCCGTGCACGCAGCTGCTCCTCGCGGTCGAGGAGGTCAACCGCACGATGTTGCACCGTTTTTCCGTCCCGGTCGAACTGCGTCTGATCCGGTGATGGGGACTCCGCAGACGAGGCGGGTCGCTGTAACTGTTCCACATCCCGTCGGAGATGCTCGTTCTCGGCCTCAAGCTGCTTCCGCTCCTCCGTTCGCTTCATTTCGAGCTCGGCGACGTGCGCGCGAAACGCACTCAGTTCCGCCACGAGAGGTTTCCGGGCCTCTTCGGCCTCCTGTCGCATCCGCTCGATCATCTCCTGGAGGGCCTTCTCGCGCGCGACGAGGTCCGCCTCTCTCTTCTCAAGGGCAGACATGAGGGACTCGATCACCGCTCGATCCGGTTCCGTGCCGGGCGTGCGGGATCCCTCCGCGCTCGTGAGGTGCGCCTCCGTGACAGTCAGGGCCGCTTTCGCCCACGTGAGGTCCTCGAGGGTCAGGGGACCCTTCGAGACGGCAACCAGGCTAAGCCGGTTCCCATGCAGAGCGGTGGCGATGTACTCCCCCAGGTATACGCTCTCCTGGTCGGCGAGACCCTCGTCGGGAACTATGCGCAGGAAGTCCCCGTATTCGATTACGCACTCGTTGTCGACGACGTATTCGCCTGTGTAGCCACCATGCTCATCGAGAATGAACATCTTCAGCAGGGTCGCCTTCGTGGCCTTTCGTAGGAGCGGTGGTGGCACCGGAGTTCCTCCGGACAAGGGAGATGCCCGACTTGAGAGTCGGGAAGTCCGATGTTTCTCCCTTGCATTATTTAACCCTCCTCTCATGAGTTCGCCCTATGATAAGACCCCTTACGGGAGACCTGAGGGCGGAATCCGGGGCGTCCTCGGATGACCGCCGCGCGGCGGCCCCACGTTCATCCCCCATGTCCCGTTCCGGTTCCGGTGATTCCATGGGCTTCCGATATACGGGGATCCGGGTGCGGGACATGGCTCGTTCCGTCGACTTCTACACGCGCGTGATGGGGATGCGCGTCGGTTTCCGGATGAACATCGCGGAGACGGGCGGGAAGATCGCGATCTTGAAGAGTCCGCGCGGGAGCCAGCGCCTCGAGCTGAACTGGTACCCGCCGAAGGGGATCCACGCGCGGTACCGCCACGGCGACGAGCTCGACCATCTCGCGTTCGGGGTGCGGGATGTTCGAGGGTTCCTCCGCGAGCATCGGACCGATGTGAAGGTCCGCATCCCGCCGTTCCGTGAGGGCGGCGACTGGCTCGCGTTCATGGTGGGGCCTGACGGCGAGTGGATCGAAATCATGTCCGCCGCGAAGCCGCGAGCTCGCCGGAGCGTCTAGAGGACGATCCGTGCGTCGATGACTTTGTACCCCTTCCCCTTCTCGAGGGCCGCGACCGGATTCAGGTCGATCTCCGTGATCTCATCGAAGTCCTCGACGAGGACGGAGAGCCGGAGGAGAGCGTCCGCGAGGGCATGGACGTCGCAGGCCTTCTCGCCGCGGACGCCCTCAAGCAGAGGGTACGTCCGAATCGACCGGATCATCCGGACCGCGTCCATGTCTGTGATTGGCGCGAGCCCGAAAGCGACGTCCTTGAGCCACTCGACGTATATTCCGCCGAGGCCGAACGCGAGGAGCGGGCCGAACACCTTGTCGCGGTTCATCCCGATGATCGTTTCCTTCCCGGCACGAACGAACTCCTGGACGAGGAAACCGTCGACCTCGACCTTCGCCTTGCGGAGACGCCGCTCCATCCGCCCGCACGCAGCCCGCAGCTCCTCGGAACTCCGGATTTCGAGCGCGACCGCGCCGAACTCCGTTTTGTGGACTATCTTCGGGCCGACGGCTTTCACGGCGACGGGATAGCCGATCTTCGCCGCGGCGTCCTCCGCCTCCTCCGTATCCTTGCAGAACCGCCCCTTCGCGATCTTGAACCCGTACGCACGGAGGAGCTCCATCGCTTCCGTCTCCCCGAGGCGGGTCCGGCCCTCCCGCTTCGCGCGGTCGAGGATCCGCCTCGCGGCCTCCCGGTCGACCTCGAACCTCGGATAGTCACCCTCTTCCCGCTCGAGGTACTCCCGGTGGCGGTACATCATCGCGATCGTACGGGCCGCGCTCTCCGGGAACAGGTACGACGGGATCGAGTTCCGGACGAGCTCGACGAAGCCCGGGGAAGCCTCACTCCGCCCGAGGAAATTGCAGAGGACGGGCTTCTTCGCCGCCTTCGCGCCCTCGATGATCGCTTGCGCGACGGCGACCTCCTCCGTGACAATCGGCGGGACGTAGATCGCAATAAGGGCGTCGACGTTCGGGTCCTTCATGACGGCCTCGACCGCCTTCCGGTACTCCTCCGCGCCCGCGGACGCGATGAGGTCCACCGGGTTGCGCAGCGAAGCCTCCGGCGGGGCCCACGCCCGCATCGACTCGACCGTCGCTTCGGAGAGGGTGGCCATCTCCATGTCCTGCTGGATCAGGAAGTCCGTGCACATGATCGCGGGTCCGCCGGCGTCCGTGATGATCGCGACCCGCTTCCCCTTCGGGAGTGGTTGCCGGGCGAACGCCATCGCGTAGTCGAACAGCTCCTCGATCGAGTTCGCCCGCATCACGCCCGTCTGCGTGAACGCCGCGTCCGCGGCGATGTCGCTCCCGCCGAGGGAGCCCGTATGGCTCACCGTCGCGCGGCCGCCCGCCTCCGTCCGTCCCGCCTTCACCGCGATCACGGGCTTCTTCTTCGTGAGGGCCCGCGCGATCCGGACGAAGTTCTTCGGGTTCCCGAAGTTCTCGAGGTACATCAAGATCACATGGGTCTCCGGATCGTCCTCCCAGCTCACGAGGCAGTCGTTGCCGCTCACGTCCGTCTTGTTCCCGAGGGACACGAACTTCGCGAATCCAAGCTGGAGGTTCTTCGCGTGGTCGAGGATCGCGACTCCGAGCGCGCCGCTCTGGGAGAGAAATGAGAGATGGCCTTGGAGGGGCGGCGTCGGGGCGAACGTCGCATCCATCCGCACTTCCGGGTGCGTGTTGATTACGCCCATGCAGTTCGGGCCTACGAGGACCATCCCATACTTCTTCGCGAGGTCCTTCAGCGTCTTCTCCCGCGCCTCCCCGACGGGCCCGATTTCACGGAATCCCGCCGTAATTACGACGAGCCCGCGAACGCCCTTCTTCCCACACTCCTCAACGACCCCCTCGACGAGGTCCGCGGGGATCATGATGATCGCGAGATCCACGGAGTCCGGGATATCGAGGACGCTTGGGTACGCCTTGATCCCCCAAACGGAATCGGCCTTCGGATTCACGGGGAAGAGCTTGCCCTGGTACTCGTTCATGATGAGGTTCCGCATGATGGCGTACCCGACCTTTCCCCGGTGGCGGGACGCGCCGATGACCGCGATGGATCGGGGATTGAAGATCGGCTCGAGCCGGTCGGCCATGGGAACGTCTCAAGCCGCGTCACTCTATTAAATGTCAGTGCCTACGATCTCTCGGGAGAACGGATTCCCGGAGGTCCACGATTTCCCGCCCATGAGCCCGGGTCTGTCAGGGCAGCGTCGTGATGACGACCGTGACCCGCTCTCCTGGCTGCGCCTCCGCACCGTGCTTCGCTTCGAGCCGAGCGAGCTTGTCTCGCGCGTCCTCGAGGATCTCCTCGACCTGCTGGATCGCGTCGCGGCGGTACGGGATCCGGTAGAAGTGGAGCCGACCGACCTCCCACTCCACGGTTCCGTGCGCCTGGACCGTCATCATCGCCTCGTTGATCATGCCTTTCAGCATCCCCAGGATCGCGAGACGGTACGCGACCTTGTCCGCATCTTTTAACTCCAACCAGACCTGTGAGGAGTCAATTCCCTTCGCGGGCATCGCGTAGTACTTCTCGACGACGTTCCCGCGAAGCTCTGTCCGGGTGTGCCGGATGAGCCGCGCGCGCCGGAGGACTTTGATGTGGTGATGGACCGTGGCGGGCGTGAGGCCCAATGCCTTCGCAAGGCCCGAGATGCTGTTCTCCTGCTCGAACAACATCGAGAGGATTCGCAGGCGGGACGGCTCACTCAGGATCTTGATCTGGCGCGCGGACACGCCGATAGGCTTCTCGGGCACAGGACCCCTCCAGTTTAATTAGATGTTATCAAAGCGAGATAAGGTTGTCAAAACGTATAAGTACATCGGCGGTGTCAGTTCTGATTAGATAACATCGAAACGGTATGAGGAGGTGAAGAAGTGAAGACTCTGAAAACTTCAAAGTCGACGACAATCCGGCCATCGGATGTAGAGATGGCCAGTGTGGTCCCCCTCGCCCACGTCGTTCGACCCCGATTGCCTTTCCCCCTGTAGGCCCGCTGGGCTGGTACGGCCCTTCCTTCTTTTTCCAACCCAATCGCTTCGAGAGGGAGCTCTCCGGCCCTGCTCTCCTACGGCCGCGATGGCGGGGAGGGCCCCGCCGGTGGCGGCTCTCCAGGCCCTTGGCGTGTTTCTGGTCCGAGCGTCTGATAGGGTGTCGGCGGCGGCATCCTGTACGGAATTGACTGTGGGCGTGGAGCCGTCTTCCGCCGGCGGATCAGCAGGATGACCGCCGTGATCGCCAAGATCGCGACGCCGCACAGGATGAATAGGGTTCCGCCAAGGAGGAGGTTCGAGGATTTCGATAGGGTCAACGCCACGGTCACGGCTCCCGATGGCTGCGCCCCCGAGAGGGCGACGTTGTCGATGATTACGGTCACGGGGCCGATGGCATTCGGGTCCGCGAAAGCCCCGCTGAACTCCGTCCGCGCCTCCTCCGCGAGGTACCGTCCGAATGTGCTCGCGACGCCCGTGGCGTACGTCGTCAGGCCCTCCGGCGGCACGAAGTACACATCGATCGCCCCGCCCGCGGTGACCCGGACGCTGTACAGGAGCGAATCCCCCGCCGCAAGCGAGAAGGCGAACGCGGAATAGTAGTCCCTCGGCAGCGTGAGCGATTCCGTCAAGGAATACTCGACCGTCCTCGTCGTGCCCGTGAACGCGAGCCCTCCCGGGCCGGAAGCGAGAACGAAGAGGACGAGGAAGGCGGCGAGGAGGGCGGCCCGCTTTCGGGTCCGAGACCTGCGGAACACCATCGAGTCCGCATCGGGAGCGGTCCTGCCCCTCTTAATCCTTCTATGTTCGAGCACCGAGGAGGGCTCCTTTATCCGACGGCATCCGTTGCCGAGTCCGCGAACGGACGGGGCGAGATGGCGGGGCGGTTGACGGGCCACAAAGCTCTCGTCACGGGAGGGGCGCGGGGGATCGGACGCGCGATTGCGCTCGCCCTCGCCCGCGAGGGCGCGGATGTTGCCGTGAGTTATCTCACGAGCGCCGCCGGCGCCCGGACGCTCGTATCGAAGCTCCGGGGGATGGGTGTGGGGGCCATCGCGATCCGCGCGGACGTTCGGCGCGAGGGCGAAGTTCGTCACCTCGTCGACACGGTCGCAAAGCGGCTCGATGGCCTCGACATCCTCGTGAATAACGCCGGGAACTATGTCGTGAAGAACGTCGAGGACCTGTCGTACGCGGAGTGGCGGGACCTGCTCGACTCGAACGTGACCGCCGCGTTCCTCTGCGCGAAGTACGCGATTCCGCCCATGAGGCGGCGGGGGTGGGGGCGGATCGTCTCCCTCGGCGCGGCGGGAGCGTACCGGGCCCATGGCTCGAAGGGAATGTCCGGCTTCTACGCGGGGAAGGCGGGAATCGTCGCCCTCAGCAAGTCCCTCGCCCGAGAGGTCGGGCGCCACGGGATCACCGTGAACGTCGTCTCCCCGGGTGTCGTCGAGGACTACGACCTCACGGTCGCGGAGGCGCGCCGTCGGAAGGACAAGGAGACCGCGACGGGCCGGCCTGGCACTGCGGCGGATATCGCGAACGCGGTCGTGTTCCTGTGCACGGAGGAGGCCTCGTTCATCACGGGGGACGTGCTGAACGTGACAGGCGGCTGGCTTCTGTAGGCTCGAGTGAACGACTTTAGCCCCGCACCGGATTCACCGATTGTGGTCCCCCTCGCGATCCTCTACCGCGACGAGTACCTCGAGTACAACTTCGGACAGGATCACGCGCTGCAGGAGACCCGCGTGAAGCTCGCGTACGAGCTCATGCGGTCCTACGGTCTGTGCGATGGGCCCGCGGAGCGCGTCATCCCCGAGCCCGTGTCGGAGGCGGACATCCTCCGGGTCCACGAGCGACGCTACGTGGAGGCGGTGAAGGAGCTCAGCGTGTCGCCGAGGGCGGACGCATATGAGTTCGGTCTGGGACCCGGAGACAACCCGATCTTCGCGGGGATGTACGGGAGCGCGGCCCTTCAGGCGGGCGGGACGAAGCGTGCGTGCGAGCTCGTCGCGACGGGTGCGCGGGCCCGCGCGTACAACCTCGGCGGCGGCTTCCATCACGCGATGCCCGGCAAGGCGTCCGGTTTCTGCATCTTCAACGACATCGCGATCGGGCTCCGGCATCTCTTCGACAAGGGCCTCGTGGAGCGCGTCCTGTATATCGACATCGATGCGCACCACGGGGACGGCGTGCAGTGGATCTTCTACGAGGACCCTCGCGTCCTCACGATTTCGTTCCACGAGGACGGACGGTTCCTGTTCCCCGGGACGGGCTTCCCGGACGAGATCGGCCGTGGCAAGGGCAAGGGCTACGCCGTGAACGTCCCGCTCCCGCCCTACACGAGGGATGCGAGCTACATCCACGCGCTGGACGAGATTGTCCCGCCTCTCGCGCGCGCGTACCGGCCAGACCTGATCTTCACGCAGACCGGCGCGGACGCGACGTACCTGGACCCGCTCGCGCATCTCAAGCTCACGAGCCGGACGTATGAGGCCTTCGGCACCCTCATCGACGCGCTGTCGCGGGAGCTGTGTGGGAGCCGATGGGTCGCCTCCACGGGAGGCGGCTACGACTTGGCGGCGTGCGCGCGCGTGTGGACCCTGATTGCCGCTGCGATGGCGGGCGTCGCGCTGCCGGATCCCATCGACCCCGCGTGGCGGGAGATGTGCCGCCGCGCGACGGGCTCCGCGCCCACGACCGTGAGGGACCGTCAAGTCCCCGCCGGGGGCGAGCGGGTTGCGGACGGGGTGAAGGAGGTCGTCGCGGCCGTGAAGGAGCTCGTGTTCCCTCTCCACGGGCTCTAGCCCGAGAGAAGCGCTTCCGCGATCACGAGGACGCCCGCCACGATAAAAGTCGCCGCGCTCACGAGCTGGAGCCATCGGGCCGTGAGGAACCGGCGCAGCACGCGACCTACGGCGATCGCGACGAGGATCATTCCGAGGAGAGCAATGGACGCTCCAAGGAACACGGAAGCGGGCGCCTGCAGCGCGCCGCTTAGGGCGATCACTGCAAGCATCGTCTTGTCGCCGAGCTCCGCGAGGAACGCGAGGCCCGCGGCATTCACGAACGGTCGTGCGATTTCTGCGCCTTCGGTCTCCTCCGCTTCCCTCGGCCGCAGGTTCCACACGCCCAGGACGATGAAGATCGCTCCCGAGGCGAGTTGAAGGAGGAACACGTCGACGACGCTAGCGATCGCGATTCCGATTGTCACTGCGATCGCGGTCACGCTCGCCTCTCCGAGGAACGCGCCCATGGCGACAGGGAGCGGTGGATGCTTCGCCGCGAGGGAGATCACAAGGAGCTGCGTCTTATCGCCGAGTTCGAGGAGCGCGACGAGAGCGAATGCGGCTCCGAATGCTGCGAGCCCTTCCATGCGCGACCGGAAACCGCCCAAGGGCCATTAACGGTTGTGAAATTTCGTCGACATCGGGCGCGACTTCGACGATTTTTCTGACGAAGCGTGAGGAGCCTTTATGTCGTAGTCCCCGCGACGAACGTGCGAAGCCGGGAACTTTCACTTTTCGATGCGACGATAACTGTTCCAATAATCTTTATACGCAGCTGATAATTAGCACTAAGGGATGGGCGCATTCGCAGCTCCATCGCAGACGTTCGTTGCGGACCCGCTTTGCCGTTGTCGTTCCGCCCCCCCGTTTTCCCACGGTGAACGATAGATGCTCGACAGTGACCATGACGACGACGAGAAGACGTCCGAGGATGTCCGGGACGCGTACGAGGAGAAGATCGACCGGCTTCGGAGGCAGTACGAGCGAGACGTTCACTCGTTCCGGTACGAGATCGAGGAGCGGGACTACCGCCTCAAGGCGTACGAGGACAAGTTCAACAAGATCAAGCAGCCGCCGCTCCTCTACGCGTACGTCGTCCGCAAGGACGGGCCCGACCTCGACGGGAACCAGATCGTCGTCGCGCGTGCGACGGAACTCCTGAAGGTGTCCACGGGCCTCGTCGAAAAGGGCGCGCTCGGCATCGGCCAGTACGTGTGGGTTCACCCGCAGACGTACGCGATCGTCGAGGGCGCGGCCTCAAAGAACTCCGGCGTGATCGCGAAGGTCGCGGAGATCCTCGACGGCAAACTCGTGATCAGCATCGAGGGCGACATGGAGAAGCGGCTCATCGAGTGCGAAAAGTCCGTGTTGAAGAAACTCAAGCCCGGCTTCCAGATCAGCGTGCTCCCTCCCACGATGGAGATCCTCGACATCCTGCCAAACCTCGACGTGAAGTCCCTCCTCCTCGGCGAGAAGCCGAACGTGACGTACAAGATGATCGGCGGGCTTTCGGAGGCGGTTGAGCGGATCCGCGACGTCGTTATCCTCCCGTTCCAGGAGGCGAAGCTGTTCTCGGAGATCAAGCTCGAGGCGCCCCGGGGGATCCTGCTCTACGGCCCGCCCGGCTGCGGCAAAACCCTCCTGGTGAAGGCGATCGCGACGGAGAACGACATGACGTTCTTCAACGTCAGCATCGCGGACGTCCTGTCGAAGTGGGTCGGCGAGTCGGAGCGGATCATCAAGGAGATCTTCCGCCAAGCAAACGAGAAGCGCCCGAGCATCGTGTTCTTCGACGAGATTGAGGCGCTCTTCACGGTGCGCGGGATGATGGACACGTCCGGTGTCCACAAGAACATTATCGCGCAGATCCTGAGCGAGATGGACGGCCTCATCGCCCTGAAGGACGTGTTCGTGCTCGGCGCGACGAACCGCGCGGACCTCGTCGACCCGGCGCTCCTGCGGCCCGGCCGGTTCGACGAAATCATCGAGATCCCGAGGCCAACGCGCGAGGCGGCGGAGGAAATCGTTCGAATCTATCTCACACACGACCTCCCGGTCCAGGAAAACTCGGAGAAGCAGTTCGGTGGCCACGACGCGGCGATCGACTCGCTCCAGAAGTACGTGATCGACGAGCTCTACAATGAGAACAAATGGGTCACGGTGAAGCTCGACGCGGAGGCGAAGGAAGCGATCAAGACCGTGAAGCGCAAGGACATCGTCAGCGGCGCGATCATCGAGGCGATCGTGAAGACCGCGAAGAAGAACTTCGTGAAGCGCGTGATCGCACTGAAGAAGGCGGACCGGAAGAAGCAGGGCCTCTCCTTCAAGGATCTCGAGATGGCCGCCGACGAGGAGTGCAAGGAGCACGCGATCACGGAGATGTACGTCTACGAGAAGCGCCAGCGTGAGGTCTTCCGGACCGGTGCCGACCCGATGGTCGGGTGACCATGCACACGCGGGTCCAGGGGACCGAGCACGAGTACACGCTGTACTGCCGCAAGATGGGCTCCCTGGGCTTCGACCCGCACACCCTCGCCCTTGACCTCCTCCGGGAGAGCGACCTCCACCTCGCGGGCGAGTTCATCAAGAACGGGTCCCGCGCGTATTACGACGTCGGCCACTTCGAGCTGAGCACGTGCGAGGTGTCGAACCCGTGGGACCTTGTGACGTGGGAGAAGGCGGGCGAGAAGATCCTCGACTGGCTCCGGAAGGTCATGGAAGAGAAGTACACCGCGGGTGACGTCAAGATCCACGCGTTCAAGAACAACACGTCGCCGGATGGCACCTCGTACGGCTCGCACGAGAACTACTGCGTGAGCCGCGACGTCGCGTTCCCGGACCGGTTCGTCCGCGAACTCGCGCCGCACCTCTCGACCCGGATCATCTACACAGGAGCGGGCGATATCATCGACGGGAAGTACGTCCTTTCGCCGATGGCGTACCTTACGTCGACCGTGGTGAGTGGGGAGACGATGCACGATACGGGAATCGTGAACACGCGCGACGAGCCCCACGCAGATCCGCGGCGCTGGCGTCGCCTCCATGTAATCGTGGGGGACGCGCTGATGAACGAGGTCGCGATCATGCTCCGACACTTCACCACAACCGCCGTGCTCGAGCTCATGGAGCTCAACATGCTCGAGGACGTCCCGGCCATGAAGAGCCCGGTGGAGGACATGTGGCACAATGTCGAGACCCGGAACCCGGAGAAATGGGAGGTCCACCTTCAGGACGGATCCGTCGTCTCTCCCGTCGAGATCCAGCGGTACTACCTGGAGAAGATCGAGACGATCGTGGAGACAGACCGCGAGCGCCGCGCGCTGCGCCTCCTCGAGGATACGCTCGACGGCCTCGCAAATCGAAAATCAAAGGAGCTGGCACGGAGGATCGAGTGGCTCGATCGGTACTACTCGATTCAGGAGCAGACCGCGGACCGTCCCGGCCCCGACGTTGAGATGATGGCGTGCAAGCAGTACTCGGAAATCGGAGAGGAGCGTTCTCTCTTCTACCGCCGACAACGCGAGGGCCTCGTGGACCGCGTGACGACGGACGACGCGATCCTCCGAGCGATCCAGGAGCCTCCGCAGGACACGCGTGCTGCACTCCGACGCAACTTGTGCGATAGGTTCAATATCGAAATGATTGATTGGAGCTTGTTGGTCATCGACGACGCTGGCAGGCGGCGAATCGACCTGTACGATCCCTACGCGACGGAACTGGAGGAACGACATGTCGCAGCAGCAAGTTGAGCCGCGGCCGCAGAAGCGGAAGAAGAAGAGCGAGAAGAAGCTCGAATTCGAGGCCGGCAAGGTGTTCAGCCCCGGCGAGGTGAAGGAAGAGGATTTCGAGCTCGACCTTGAGTCGGCGAGATTTCATGCTCAGAAGGGAGAAGGCGGTGATCGCAGGACGTAGTTTCACCTACCTCCCCCGCGAAGGCCCATGTCTCTCCAACGAACTCGCAATCCGTGAGTCGACTTTTTTCTTCCGAGAAACCGACCATTTCGCCGCAATATCTGGCCGGTTTCATTGACGGAGAAGGTTACTTGGGAATCCTGCGTATCGCGAATGGCAAACCGCATCCATATCAGCGCTCTCCCGTACATCCGGTCAAGATGTACAACCGTTCTCCTGAACACATCATCCGCGTGCAAGTTGCGAACACCAACCTCGATGGATTGAAGGCGATTCATGCGGTCTACGGGGGGTCACTGAAGGCGATGACGACGCCCAACCGTCCGAGGAGTCGCCAGGCGTACAAGATAACCTGGAATTCCAGCAAGGCCGAGCGAATCCTGGGGATTGTGGGACCCTACCTAATCTTGAAACGCCCTCACTGCTGCCTGCTCTTGGATTTCCTGCGGCACCGCCAGAAGAACAAGCGCCTGGGGAGCTCGCACGGGCCACTCGACCCAAAGGAGATCGCCATTCGGGACGATTACCACAGACGAATCAAGGAATTGAATCGCAAAGGACCTAGGGAGGGCGACGCTCAGGCGTACGACGACCTGGCGAACTTGAACCCGTAAGGGGCGACGTAGCTCGCAGGAAGATTCCAAAACACCAAAAGCCCAGGCCCTCTATGGGAGCCGGAGGTGAGAAGGCCATGCCCGAAGCAGTGATTGTCCAAGCCGTGCGCACGCCGATCGGGAGGCACAACGGTGTCCTTCGCGACGTGCGCCCGGACGACCTCGCGGCCCTCGTAGTCTCCGAGGTCGTGCGGCGTGCGGGGATCGACCCCGCGGCGGTCGAGGAAGTCTACCTCGGCTGCGCGAACCAGGCGGGGGAGGACAACCGGAACGTCGCCCGGATGGCGGCCCTTTTGGCGGGATTTCCGATCTCCGTCGCGGGCCTCACCTTCAACCGCCTCTGCTCCTCCGGCCTCGCGGCGATCAACGCCGCCGCGCGCGCGATCAAGTGCGGGGAGGGCGACGTGTTCGTGGCGGGTGGGGTCGAGAGCATGACGCGCGCACCGTATGCGATCCCGAAGAACCCGAACGGGTCCATGTCCC
>Ga0209321_10001156_pt1 | contig 17969 bp, 15 predicted proteins | sample Rifsed16ft4_FD_184012 | JGI IMG/M metagenome (GOLD analysis project Ga0209321, IMG submission 184012) | Soil microbial communities from Rifle, Colorado, USA - sediment 16ft 4 - CSP-I_5_4 (version 2) | ecosystem: Environmental > Terrestrial > Deep subsurface > Rock core/Sediment | place: Rifle...
TCCCCGAGGTTGCGACACCAAAAAGGCGTCGTTTCAACTTCTAGTATACCCCAGTGAAGCAAACCAATCTTTCCCCGATCCCAGTGCCTATGCTCCCTGCTCCTCTTTATAATGGCGCTATGCAAACCGGAGAGCGCATCGGCCAAGGGCGCACGGCAGATTTCTACGCCGTCGGCCCTTGGGCGTTGAAGCTCTTGCGCCGCGGATACTCATCGAAAGAAGTGCTCGCAGAAGCTCAGAAATCGCTGGCGGCGGCTCGCGCCGGACTGCCGGTACCGGCGGTCCTGGCGATCCTGGAGCAGGACGGCAGGCCTGGCGTCCTCTACGAAAGGGTGAACGGGCCAACCATGTTGGATCGCATCCTCGCAAAACCCTGGCGAGCGTTTGTTTATGCCAGGCAACTTGCCCGGCTGCATGTGTTGGTACACAGCAAAAAGGCGCTCGAACTGATCTCGTTCAACCAGAGATTGCAGCACGCCATCGAACGCAATAACGACCTGGCCCCGCGCCTCCAGGCTGCGATATTGAGCTTGCTTGCCAGCCTTCCGGCAGGCGACTCGTTCTGCCATGGTGACTTTCACCCCGCCAACATCATCATCACCGAGCAGCAACCGGTCATTATCGATTGGCTGGATGCCGGCCAAGGAAATTCGCTGGCGGATGTGGCCCGCACGCAGATGCTATTCACCATCCCGCGCTTCTCCATGCCTGCCCCGAGAAGATTTTTGATCGATTTGCTACGCGCTGGAGCGTTACAGGCTTATCTCGATGAATATTTCACGCTGCTGCCTGGGGGAAAGAGCCAGCTGAACGACTGGCTAACCGTTGTGCTGGCCGCCAGGCTGGCTGAGCAAGTGCCCGGGGAAAAAGAAGTGATTATCACCCGACTGGCACGTCGATTTAAGTAAATCAAGATTTTCCTTACGTACAGAAACTTGGTCAATCCGAAGACTACGCTGCATGGATTCTTCGGACTGAGACCAGGGAAAAGATTACCCAGGCAAGCCTGAACGACACACGAAGCTTGATCTTCCCTGATCTCTAAATCATTACTCGCTGCCCTTGTAATTCTCCGCGTAATAATCACATAAGTTCTTCAGCGGGCAATCGGGGCATCTTGGTTTGCGCGCCACGCAGATCTCGCGTCCCAAGCGAATAAGGTTGAGGTGCGCAGCGTAATAGTTTTCAGGCGGTAACAATTTTTCGAAATAATCGTGGGCTTTTTCCACGTTCATGCCGGCTGGCCGCAGGCCAAGGCGGCCGGTGACGCGATAGATATGCGTATCCACCGGAAAAGCGGGTTTGCCCAGCGAAAACTGCAGAACGATGGCGGCTGTCTTGGGACCTACGCCTTTGAATTGCCGCAGCCAGATCTTAGCCTCCGGCGCGGGCAGGTCACGTAAAAATTCCAGCGATAACTGGCCGCGCAGTTTAGTTATGGATCGCAGGGCAGCCTGGATGCGTGGTGCTTTTTGATTTGCCAACCCGGCGGTACGGATGGCGGCTTTCACTTGCCTCAGGGGCGCATCGCGCAGCGCTTCCCAGGAAGTGAAGCGCTCCTTCAGTGCGTTAAATGCCGTGTCGCGGTTGAGGTCATTGGTATTTTGAGACAGGATGGTGGAAATAAGTTCATCCAGCGGCGGCAGGGGTTTGCGCCATTGGGGGTGGCCATAGAAATCTAACAGACGTTGGTGGACGGCCAGAGCACGCTTCGCCAGGTCCATAGCTAGCGTTTCAGGTCGAATATCGGCTCGCCCTGCCCCACCTGCAAACCGCGCCAATTCGTTAGGCTGCGCTGCGGCCCAAAGGCGGCCAGGGCGACCAGTTCTTGCTCCGCGAGGACGCCGAGTTGGCGCAGAGTTTCCAACGCCACTGCGTGGTTGACCCAACCGCGCCCGTCACCATCGGCGATCTTGAGCGCAATGCCGATGGCAGGGGAGCCACCTGATTTCACGCCACCGCGTAAACCAATCCCCTGGAAACCTTCCGCCCCGCCTTTCGAAAGGATGCGCCCGCCAGCCGCCTGCATCAAATGGGTATCAAAGCGGTTTGGCCCCGCCACCATATTGGGATAAGCCAGCATAGCCTCGCGGATCTGTTCGCAAGCCTTGCGGTGCGCGGAATGCAGGCCTGCAGGATCCATCAAGCGAGCGTAGGCCAAAGCCGTGTTGTAGAGCGGCGCGGCCCAAATGGGCGCTGAGCATCCGTCGGTCCCCAGCGCCAGCTTGCCTTCAGGCAAGCCGGCCAGTTCGGCGAATTGGTGGCGGATCTTTTGCTGGAGTGGGTGGTGCGGATCGAGATAGCTATCCAGCGGCCAGCCGCGCAACTTGGCATACGCCAACATGCCGGTGTGTTTCCCAGAACAGTTGTGGCGGTTGGGGGTTGGGTCTTCGCCGGCTTTTTTCATCCGTTCTACCGTGGTCGCATGATAGGGAGGGTGCACGCCGCATTGCAGCTGGCTCTCGCTGATCCCGATCTTGCGTTGCAACGTTTCCAGGGCGGCGGCGTGCTCGTCGGTGCCAGAATGCGAGGCGCAGATCAGGGCGAGTTCCTGGGCCGATAAGCCAAAGTGCTCCAACCCGCCGGCCAACACCAGCGGCAGCGCCTGGAAAGGCTTGGCGGTAGAGCGCAGGAAGGTGGCTAAATGCGGGTCACCATAAGCAGCCAGCAAGTCGCCCGAAACGCTAACCACAGCAATGGCGCCGTAGTGCAGCGATTCCGGGTGCCCGCCTCGGCTTAATGCATAAACAGGCAGGTAGGCCGCCGCCATCATGGAGATCAGTCGTTATTTGAGGATTTAGTGGCTGGCAGGTAGCGTCTGGTGAAATATGCTTGCATGCCATACCGCAGGCGCTGGGTATACAAAAGCTGGCGTTTTCCCGAGCCTTTGAATTTGCCAGCCAGCCTGGCAGCCAGTTTGTCAATTTCAGCCGGAGCAGATTTTTTCCTGGCCAGAGGCTTCAAGCGCGCCTCCACGTCTTTGAGGAAACGTCGCATGGCGTTTAGATCCGTCACGGTGGTTTTGCCCCCACGCCCGGCCAACACTGTGTATCCCCTGAATTCCTTCGAAGCCAATAGGTCGAGTTGTTTAAGCCAGGCCGGGATATCCGCTTGAGCCAGAAATGGGGGCTCACCCACCACCACAGCATCTCCAACGAAAACTACTTTGTCCGCCGGCGATCGGAGCCAGCAAGCGCCCGGGCTCGGCCCGGGGTGGTATTCCAGGCGCAGCTCGATCTCATCGAAGAACAGGGTGATATTTTCGGAAAAGGAAAGCTGCGGCAGGACCCAGCGCAACCCGCTCAACCCCGGGGTCTCTTCCCATTCCGCGCCGCTTTCCTGTTTGAGCGCCTTGAAGATGGCGGCCCGGCGGCGGATCTGGCGTACGACGTCGCGGTGCGCCAATACCTGCGCTTGCAGGGTCTGGGTTCCCAGCGCGCGATCGGGGTGCGAATCCAGGTTGATAACCAAACGCCGTGGCTTGGCCCCAGCCTTGTGCAAGTCGTTCAACCAGGCGCGTCCATCTTCTGGTTTGAGCGGGGCGTCCACCAGGATGGTGTCTTTAGAAAATAACAGCGCCCCGACTGTGGCCCCGGTAAATGAGGATTCGAAATAAATACGGGACTTCAGTTTTTTCATTGCAATTGGGCTGTGCGTGCAATCGGCAGCGTAAAGGCAAAGCGAGAACCTTTGCCCACTTCGCTTTCCACCCAGATCTTGCCGCCATGCCCTTCAACGGCCAGCTTGCAATAGGCCAGCCCTAATCCCAACCCTTTGGTCTTGCCGGTGGCGCCTACCTGGACGCGGGCAAATTTCTCGAAGATGCGCTCCTGCTCGCCCTTAGGGATGCCGCGCGCCTGGTCTTGCACCCACATCTCCATAAAATCTGCGGAGCGTTTTGCCCCCACGGTGACCGTCATCTCTTCTGTGGAATATTTAATGGCGTTCTCCAACAGATTGATCAGCACGCGGCGGATCATCTCGGTGTCCACCATCACTTTCGGCAAGCCTTTGGGCACCGCGGCTTCCAGTTTGACTTCCTTGCCCTGCGCGTTTGGAGCTACTGCCTCCAAGGCGGATTGCACTAAATCCGCCACGGAATTTGGTTCGGGTTTACCCAGGTTCTGGCCGGCTTCCATGCGCGAAGTATCCAGCAGGGAGTTGACCAGCCTTTGCACGCGTTCAGTGGAACGCATGGCAATATCGAGAACCGAGCGCACCGTGGGGTCTCGATCCGTGGGCAGCATCATTTCCAACACATCCAGGCCTGAGACCACATTAGCCAGCGGGGAGCGCAGGTCGTGATAGATCATCGAAGCCAGGTCTTCGCGCAGGCTATCCAATTTCATGCGCTCGGTGATGTCGCGCAAGATCCATTGAAGTTGGGTCACGCCTTCCACATTGATGCTGTGAACATACACTTCGATACTAATCGGTTCACGCCTTTTGCCTTGCAAGGTGGATTCGTAGGAAATGGTCTTGCCTTCCTGAATTTTGGAGAGGTCTTCCCCGAGCGCTTTATAGTCCGCTTGGTGGAAGTAGTGTACGTTCATTTGGGTCAGCGTTTGGCGGTCAAACCCGCTCAGTAACTCAGCCTGGCGGTTGGCCTCGATGATCTGCCCCTCCAGGTCAGTGATCAGGATGGGGTCAATGCTGTCTTGGAACAGTTCCAGATAGCGGCCGCGGGCGGCCTGCATTTGCTCGAAGAGCTGCGCATGATCAATGGCGGTGCCCGCCAGATTGCCAATGCCTTCCAGCACCGGCAGATCTTCGCTGTCAAAGGCACCATCTATTGGGTTCAACGCTTCAAGCACCCCGATGACTTTGTTATGGGCGCGGATGGGAGCGCAGGCGATGGCGCGGGTGCTGAAGCCGGTAGCTTCGTCGACCTTGGTATAAAAACGTGGGTCGTTCTGGGCATCCTTCACAATTACGCCTTCGCCGCTCTGGGCCACCCAACCAGCCACACCCTTCCCCACGCGGACACGCACTCCCAGTACTTGCTTGCTTTGTTTTCCGGTAGCGGCGCGGAAGACCAGCTCTTTCCCCTCGGATTCTATCAAAGCCAGGGATACGGCTTCCACCTTTAGGGCTCGGGTGGTCTGTTCCAAGATGGTCTGGAGCACCTCGTCGAGCTGTAAGCTGGCGCCGATGGCGCGAGCGGAATCGGCGATGGCAGTCATGATGGCTGCCCGTCGCTGGCTTTCGGCGTAATAGCGTGCATTGAGCACGGCAAACGCCGCCTGATCTGAAATGGTTTGCAGTAGGTTGAGGTGCGCTTCGTTAAAAAATCCGGGATCGGGGTGCGCCAGGGTCATCACACCCACCAGCTTGTCACGCACGATCAAAGGGGCGCTGACCACAGACTTGGGGCCGGCTTTGGTCTCCTCGCCCCGCAGGGGACGTTGCCAGCGGGGGTCCTTGCTTGTATCTGGGATCAGCGCGGGCTGACGATGCTCCCGCACCCAACCTGCCAAACCTTGCTCTAAAGTAAATTTCAGCTGCTCGTTGGTCTCATGAATGACCTTATTTTTGACCACAATAATGGAATCGAGGGCAGATCCTTGGTCATCTAACACAATAATTGACCCGCTGCTGCCGCTGACGTTCTGCAAGGATAGCTTGATGACGCGTTCCAAGACCACGCGTAACTCCAGCGCGGCAGCTAGTTCGCGGCTGATGTGATACAGCAGGTCGAGGGTGGCTTGGGTGCGCCCTCCCTCACGTAAAGCTTGGGTAGCCATGATTGTGAATTTAAGCGCGCGGCGAGGAGAGGAACGCCGTTCCAAACGAGTATAGCATAGCTATCACCCCGAAGATTTGAGCAGGTTATCTATAGATTGGGAAGGTCGAGCAGCAACACTTCCATAGCCAGGCGGGCGTTCACGTTGGTTGTGAGCTGTTCCAGGGTACGCTCGAGGGCGCTTACCCAGCGGCGCGCGGTTTGGGGGGTCAAGCGCAGCCCCAGGGTGTTTAGCTGCTCTTCGCGATCGGGGTTGGCGGAAGCCGCCCTGGAGTCCGCCGAGCGCAAAAGGACATCCCGCCAGAACGAAAGCCAAACCAGCAGCAGGGTACGCAACCTTTCACGGTCTTTGCTGGCTTGATCGGCAAAGGCAAATCGCTCCAGGCGATTGGCCGTGAGTAGCTGCTGGCAAGCATCTAACCATTCATCCCGCTGCTGCAGGGTCTCGGGCTGGCTGTGCAGATGCACGGCCAAACCCGGCCGCCCACCGCTCAGGCTGGCCAGCAAGGTAGCTTGTTTAGGCTCGAAGCCGAGGTGCGCGCTGAGTTCGCCCGCCAGCTGTGCAACCGGCGCAGGGCGCAGGCGAATCACTTCGCACCGCGAGACAATTGTCTCAGGCAAACTATCCACATCCGGGGCGGTTAGGCAAAGAAGCACCGAAGAGCTGGGCTCTTCCAAGGTTTTCAGTAAGGCGTTGGCGGCTTCTTCGCTGGCCTGTTCGAAGTTAAGCAGCAACGCCACCTGGGAACGCGCCTCCAGGGGCGTGCGTGACAAGGCTCGACTCAATTCCCTCACCGCGCCCACCCTGATCTCGCGGTCACCTTCCTGCCGCTGCAGCAACAAGAGGTCTGCATGCTGCATGCTGGCAAACCCGCGGCAGGCTCGGCAGTCCCCACAGAACTCACCGGGGGCGGGCGGATTGGTGCAGTTCTGCGCCTGGGCCAGGCGCAAGGCCAGAGTGCGCCGGCCAACGCCGGCGGGACCGGTAAATAAGTAAGCATGCCTCAGCTGACCAGCAGCCAACTGCCCTCTCAGCAGATCCACTGCCCAATGATGGGTGAGTAGATTCCAGGATGCGGCCATCAGGGAGTCTTAAAACCTACTTTATCATCATAAAAACTGAGCACATGTTTGTCTCCATTGGTGATGGTAAAGCTGCCGTTGATCGGTCCTTTCTTACCGATCCAGGCCTGGTAGGTATAGGTCGCCTCATGTACGATGATGGTCATGCTGCTACTGAATTCATATTCCTGATAAACCGGGGAAGTAATAATAAAACGGATGGTTTCCCCGCTGCGGTTATCGAGAAATAAAGGCGCGTTGAGATCCGTTTTATCCGCCTTGGCGGTGGCAAAATCTACGGAGTTCATTTGGCCAAAGGGCGTCCAGGTTGGCAGGTGGGTCGGCTCAATAGTTGGCGAAGGCGGGATCGTCTCACTCGGCCTTTCCGTGGCTGTGGAGCTGAGCACCAGCGTAGCACTTGGCGCTATCGTACTGCTGGGAGCGACGATGTGCTCCTGGGTGAAGCGTTGAGCGACAAGCACGCGCGCGGTGGCCTCTATTTGTTCGGGGCTCAACGTTGTGGGACCGCATGCCGAGACGAAAGCAGTGATTACGAGCAACGCAGTGAAGTTTTTTCCAAGCCACATGGTTGAGATTATACATTCCGATAAAAATAAAACCTGGGCTTCAGATTCCGGAGCCCAGGTTTTGGTTCAAATACTAACGAATTCTACTTCTTCTTTTTCTTCGGCTTGGCCTTGCTCTTGGCTTTTGCCTTTGCTTTCGCTTTCGGTTTGGCCTTTGTCTTCGCCTTGGCCTTTGGTTTGGCTTTCGCTTTTGTCTTTGCTTTGGCCTTCGGCTTTGCCTTTGGTTTCGCCTTGGTTACCGGTTTGGGTTGCGCGGCTGGTTTGGGTGCAGGGGCGGGCGTCGCCTTAGGCGCCAGCGTCGGTGTGGAGCTGATCCACGAAGGTTGTGCCGGGACTTCTTCTTCAATGATGAAGACTTCATCGCCTTCGCGCACGCGGTCTTTGACCAGGATAGCCACATCATCGCCTGGCCAGGCGCTGTCCACCTCCCGATGGTCGATCTGCATGGAGGTGACCTTTTCATTGAAGTCGGTTGTGGCCCCTAAAATATGGACCTCATCCCCGAGTTTTAGCCGGGACGTCAGTTTTAGCACGGCTGCGCTGGGTCCGGCAAAGAAGTGAGTAATTTCGCCTATTTTGCGTTCCATCTTGACCTCCGGAATTCTCCGTCTCCTCAGACACTATATACAGGCAAGGTGCTGCGCGTCAATAGGCTTCTATTGTACACCGCAAGCCATACAGTACAATCCTCGCATGCTCGAACTGGCTGCCGGCCTTAATCCCCAGCAACAGCAGGCGCTGACCGTTGGTTTAGGCCCGGTTTTGGTGCTCGCAGGTCCCGGTTCCGGAAAAACCAGGGTGCTGACTCACCGTATCGCTTATCTCATCAGCCAGCTTGGGGTCCAGCCCTATCACATCCTTGCGGTAACTTTCACAAATAAAGCCGCCCGAGAAATGGCCAACCGGGTGGAGACCCTGCTAAACGGCAAACCCCGGGGCCTGAGCCTGGGCACCTTCCATTCGGTCTGTGCCCGCCTTTTACGGGTAGAGGCTGCTTCCCTTCCGTTTACCGAAAATTTTGTCATCTACGACAGTGATGACCAACTTGGCCTGGTGCGCAATGCCCTGCGCGAGTTCAATATCGATACCAAATTACACTCCCCGCTAGGCGTGCACGGCCGCATTTCGCAGGCGAAGAACGAACTGCTGCTGCCAGAGGACCTGCCCATCAACAGTTATCGTGACGAAGTCGTCTCGCGCGTCTACCAGCGCTACCAGCAAATGCTGCTTGCCAGCAACGCGCTGGACTTCGACGACTTGTTGCTGTGGACGGCTAAGTTGTTGGAGGACAACGTTGAAGTGCGCAACAAATATGCCCAGCGCTTCGAGCACGTGCTAGTCGATGAGTTCCAGGACACCAACCAGGCGCAATACGCGCTGCTGAAGCATCTGGCTTCTTTTCACCACAACCTCTACGTCGTGGGTGATACCGATCAGTCCATCTATCGCTGGCGGGGAGCCGACTATCGCAATGTGATGCGCTTTGCGCGGGATTATAAGGATGCTCAGGTTATCTTGCTGGAACAAAATTACCGCTCCACTCAGCGCATCCTGGATGCCGCCATGGCGGTCATCGTACGCAACCCTTACCGCACACCCAAGCAGCTTTTTACCGAGCGCGGGCAGGGCGAGAAGATCAGGCTTCATCTAACCCTCAACGAGCAGGAAGCCGGGCGCTACATCGTGGAGCAGATCGCCTCGGCAGTGGCGGCCGAAAAAGCCAAGCCCGGCGATTTTGCCGTGATGTATCGCGTCAACGCCCAATCCCGCCTGATCGAGGAAGCTTTCCTGCAAGCCAACCTGCCTTATAAGCTGGTTGGCGCCCAACGCTTCTACGGTCGTCGCGAAGTGAAAGATGTGCTGAGCTATTTGCGCCTGGCTTACAACCCCAGCGATGAAGCCAGCCTGGGGCGCGTGATCAATGTGCCGTCACGGCGCATCGGCATCAAGGCGCAGGCCGCCCTGCGCACGCTGGCGCTGGCGAATAAGACCACCCCGGGATTGCTGATCATGCAGTTGGGCGCCCAGCCGCAAAACCCGCTGTTCGCTAGCCTGCCCGCGGTCAGCGTGCAGGCCATGGCTTCGTTAGGCGCCCTGGTGGCAAAATGGCATGCCCTGGCGGCTAAGGCTGAAACCATGGAATTGATGGACCGTATCCTGGCCGACGTGAATTATCACGACTACTTGCTCGCCGAAGGCCCGGAGGAGGAAGGCGTGGACCGCTGGGACAACGTGCAGGAACTGCGCCGCCTGGCGTCAGAATACAAAGGCCGCACGATCGGCGAATTCCTGGAAACTATTGCGCTGATCTCCGACCAGGACACCATGGACGAGGCCGCCGAAGTGCCTACGCTGCTGACTTTGCACACAGCCAAAGGCTTGGAATTTCCCGTAGTGTTTATCACCGGACTGGACGAGGGCATGTTGCCTCACTCTCGTTCGTTTGACGACCCGGAAGAAATGGCCGAGGAACGCCGCTTGTTCTATGTGGGCATCACTCGCGCCAAGAACGAACTCATCCTGATTCACAACATCTATCGCACCAACTATGGTTATGCCGAAGCCGTGCTGCCCTCGCGTTTTTTGGAAGACCTGCCGGATGAGCTTATCGAAGGCGGCAACCAGTCGCGCCGGGAGCAACCCCTGCGCCCCGATCGCTGGGAACTGCGACCGGAGAAAGCCGTGCCGGCTACCGTGCAGAAATTCAAGCCGGGCATGAACGTGCTTCACCCCACCTGGGGGGAAGGCATGGTGCTCAACAGCCGCATTCAAGACGACGATGAAGTAGTGGATATCTTTTTCGAAGATGTGGGGCTAAAAAAGGTGCTGGCGGCTTTTGCCAAACTGCAAGCAGTTAAGAAAAACGAGGACTGATCGATGAAATGCTTTGTCACCGGGGGAGCGGGATATATTGGCTCGGCCGTGGCGGCCGAGCTGCTGTCGCAGGGCCACCAGATCACCGTCTACGATTCGCTGGTCACCGGCCACCGCGCCGCCGTCCCTGAGGGCGCAAAGTTCTTGCGCGGCGACCTCCTAGATAGCGCCGCGCTGGGCGCCGCGCTGGGCGAGAAGAAGTTCGACGCCGTCCTGCACTTCGCTGCTTTTATCGAAGCCGGCGAGAGCATGCTCGACCCGGGAAAATATTTTCGCAACAACCTGGAAGCTTCCGTCCAACTCGTCGAGATGGTGCACCAGGCTGGCATCCCGCGCTTTGTGTTTTCGTCCAGCGCAGCGGTCTATCTCACCAGCGAAGAAGCCTTACACGAAGATTCGCCTCTGGGTCCGCAAAACACTTACGGCCATACAAAGCTGATGATCGAGCAGGTCCTCAGCAGTTACCAGCAGATCCATGGGCTGCGTTACGCCTCACTGCGATACTTCAACGCGTCCGGTGCCCTGCCCAACCGCGGCGAAGCGCACCAACCCGAGAGCCACTTGATCCCATTAACGTTGCGCGTGGCCCTCGGCCAGCGCGAAAGCGTGGCCATCTTCGGCTCGGATTACCCCACGCCGGATGGCACTTGTATCCGAGACTATATCCACCTGGCTGACCTGGTGTCGGCGCACGTGCTGGCTTTGAATGAACTGGATCAGCACGACAAGCTGATCTACAACATCGGCAGCGGACGCGGCTATTCAGTCCTGGAGGTTATCGAGATGGCCAGGCGGGTGACCGGCCACTCCATTCCCTCCCTGGAAACGCCGCGGCGCTTGGGGGACCCAGCCCGTCTCGTGGCTTCGCCTGCCCGCATCCAAAAGGACTTGGGCTGGGAAGCCAGACATTCGAGCCTGGAAGAGATCATCACCACGGCTTGGGACTGGCACAGCAAACATCCCGAGGGCTACACCGAATCAAAATGAAGATCTACTTTGCGTGCGCCATTGTGGGCGGCCGCCAGGATGAGGTCGCCTACCAGCGCTTCGTTGCCGCGCTGCTGGCCGACGGGCACGAAGTGCCCACGGCCATGAACGCCGGCCCGGGCTGGGCGGAAATGGAAGGTTCCCCTAACCCCAACAAGGTTTACCGACGTGATACTGGTTGGATCGATGAGAGCCGCGCGCTGGTGGCAGAGGTCAGCACGCCCTCGCATGGAGTAGGCTATGAGATCAGTTACGCGTTGGAACGCGGCAAGCCCGTGCTATGCCTCTATCGGCGCGGGGCGCGGGTCTCAAAAATGCTGACCGGCAATACGATGCCTGGCATACAAATAGTGGAATATGGGGATATTGATGAAGGGATCGGGATGATACGAACGTTTATTGAACAGACTGGAGATTAAAAAACATCTCGTCAAGGTCAAATTGACCTCTTATTCTTCAACCACTGGCAGTACCACGGTAAACATAGAACCCTCTCCCGCTTTCGAATCCACCCAGATGCGGCCGCGATGGTTATCCACAATAGTCTTAACGATAGCCAGCCCTAATCCGGTCCCCTGGGTCTCCTTGTCCACATTGCTGGCTCTATAGAACTTCTCGAAGATGTGGCCTTGTTCCTCCAGGGGGATGCCTGGGCCATTGTCGGCCACGCGCAAGATGAGCTGGTTTTGCTCCTCGCTCAGAGTCACGCGGATCTTGCCACCCGGTTGGGTGTACTTGATGGCATTGCTGAGCAGATTGTCCGCTAATTGGCTCAACTGTGTTCGGCTGCCAAGTACCGCCCGATAGTTCCCGGTTTTGCCCAGATGCAGCGTCTGGCCCCTCTCCTGTACCAGGGGCTGTAAGGCGGTCATGGCATTCACCACGACTAATTTCATATTCACCGGGGTCAGTTCGTCCAGGGAACCCACTTCCACGCGGCCCAACTTCAATAAGTCGTCGATCAGACCAGTGGTGGCGTGCACGCTGTTCTTTACCCGCTGTATGAATTCTTCCTGCTGCGGGGTAACCTTGCCGGCGCGTTCGATTAATTCCACGTACCCAAGGATGGCAGTAAGCGGTGAACGTAGATCGTGCGAAACAGTATTGACAAAATCCCCTTTCAGCTTATCCAATTCTTTGAGATAACTAATATCGTGCAGGCTGGCCACGGTGCCCATATCCGGTACCCGTGAAACGCGAACATAAAAAACGCGCCCAGCTTGGTTTTGCACCTCGTGCCGGTATCCATCCGTCTTCTGATCCTTTAGCGCTTCCAGAAAAGCAGGGTTGCTGAATACCTGTTCGACTGGCTTGCCGGAAAAATTTTCGTCACCCAACCCAAAGGTTTGCCGCAAAGCCTGGTTGGCCATCATTACCCGATTTTGCATATCGAGCACCAGCACCCCATCATTCACCTGGCGCAAAATGACTTCCATTTCAGTGAGGCGGCGGTTCAGCGGGACGGTGATCTTGCCAGTCTCGCGCTTAAGCCAGCCCTCAAAAAGCTTCCTGCGGGTGGCTGCCCGGCTGGCGGCCGCTAACACTGCTTCCGGCTCCAGAGGCAAGGCCAACACATCAACCACCCCTTCCTGGATGGCTTGCAAAAGCCTGGTTGGGGATATTTTTTGGGTGATCAACACCACCGGCAGCGTGGGGTGGGCCGTCATCAACTCCTGGATGAGGTCCACGCTTTCGCCACCTGGCAAGGTATCGGAAAGAAAGAGAAGATCGGGCAGCCTGCCAACCCGGAGCGCGGCGCGCAAACCGGCCGCGTCATAGACTTGGCTTACCCCATATCCAGCCGGCGCCAGGATTTCTGTTGCCGCCTGCCTGGCGAGCGTGGGATTGGCAAGTGCGAGCAGCAATCGCTTTGGCACGCCACGGAATCATAGCACGGTTGAGCTGTTAGAGTTCTATTAATCCCTTGGGTGTGTCATTGACTCAGAGTGGTTCGCCCATACAATTAATCTCGAGCCTCCTATGGAATATAAGGATTATTACAAAGTGTTAGGGGTGGGCCGGCAAGCCAGCCAGGTTGAGATAAAAAAAGCCTACCGCAAACTGGCTTTACAACATCACCCCGATCGCAATCCCAATAACAAAGAAGCTGAGAGTAAATTCAAAGAGATCAACGAGGCCTACCAGGTACTCAGCGATCCCGAGAAGCGCGGCCATTACGACCGCCTCGGCAGCGAATACGCGCAATGGCAACAGCAGGGAGCCCCTGCCGGAGGCTTCAACTGGAGCCAGTGGTCAACGGGTCGGCCAGGTAACGTGCGCGTGGAATATTCCGGGGATATGGAAGACCTTTTCGGGCAGGGAGGCGGCTTTTCCGAATTCTTCCAGCAGATCTTCGGCGGCCTGGGCGGCTTTGGTGAGGCCCGCTCCGGCGCTGCCCGCCAGCCCGCCTATGAGCAGCCGGTGACCATCAGCCTGCAGGAGGCCTATCAGGGCGGCACGCGCTTGATGCAGGTGGATGGGAAGCGCCTGGAAGTCAAAATCCCCGCGGGCGTGCGCCCCGGCTCCCGCATCCGCATGGCGGGCGCTGGCCCCGCAGGCCGCGGCGGCCAGGGCAGCGATATCTACCTGGTGGTCGACATAGCAGAAGACCCGCGTTTCACACTCTCCGGCGAAGATTTACACACCGAAGTGGAGACCGATCTGTACACCGCCGTCTTGGGCGGCGAACTGCGCGTGCCAACTCTAGATGGAGATGTTATCCTCAAGGTCCCCGCAGGCACTCAACCAGGGCAGTCTATCCGTATAAAAGGAAAGGGCTTACCCAAATTGGGTAATACCAAAGTGCGCGGTGACCTGTTCGCAAAGATCAAAGTGCGCATACCCAAGAATCTCACCCCTGAACAACGTGACTTATTCGAGAAATTGGCCGCCCAGTCCAAAACTTGAACACCGCAATAAGAAGGATCGAGATGAAAAAAACAAAAATTCGCCCCATGCTTTTAGCAGCTGGCGTGCTGGCACTTAGCGCACTAGCCTGCCAATTCGCGTTTAACCCGTTCGGTGTCGGATCGCCTACAGATTTGCAATCGCTGGAAGCGACGCCGGCGTCCATTCAGGTCTCTCAAGACCTGGTCTCCGAACAGCAAGCGCTGATCTCTTTGTATCAAGCCGCCAGCCCGGGAGTAGTGTCTATCACGGTCAGCTCAGACACAGGCAGCCAGCAAGGATCGGGGTTTGTTTACGATACTGAGGGTCACATCGTCACCAATTACCACGTGGTGCAAGGTGGTGATTATATTGAAGTGGCCTTTCCATCGGGCCTAAAGACGGTCGGTGAAGTGATCGGGGAAGACCAGGACTCTGATCTGGCCGTGATCAAGGTCGATGTGCCCGAATCTGAACTGCATCCGCAAACCTTGGGCGATTCAGATGCCTTGCAAGTAGGCCAATATGTGGTTGCCATCGGCAATCCCTTTGGGCTGCACGGCAGCATGAGCACCGGCATCGTCTCCAGCCTCGGTCGCTCGTTGGAATCATTGAACGAGGCGGAAGGTGGCGATTATTTTAGCGCTGGAGATCTGATCCAAACCGATGCGGCCATCAATCCCGGCAATTCCGGCGGCCCGCTGCTCAACTTGCAAGGCGAAGTGGTCGGCGTAAACCGCGCCATTCGCACTTATAGCACTGCCCAGGATGGCAACGCGCTGAATTCCGGCATTGGTTTTGCTGTGTCCAGCAACATGGTCAAACGCGTGGTTCCCACCCTGATCGCTGAAGGGCATTACGATTACCCCTACCTTGGCATTACCAGCCGTTCAGACCTAAGCCTTGCAGATGCTCAGGAATTAGGCCTTGACCGAACCGATGGCGCCCTCATCACCCGAGTTTCCGAGAATGGGCCTGCCGACAAAGCGGGACTGCAAGCAGGTGATTTCATCATCGCTATCGACGGCTTCCCGGTCAAGAGCTTCGACGAAATGATCTCCTACCTGTTCAAACACAAAATCCCTGAGGAGACCGTTGAATTGACCATCATTCGAGATAGGGAAGAGCTGATTATCGATCTAGTGCTCGGGGCACGGCCATAAGCCAACCAGTTTGATTAGAAATATAAAAAAAGCCGCCCTGTGGCGGCTTTTTTAGTGTACTCTATACCTAATCTGGGCGCCTCGCCGCCACTCCGAAATTAAACCTGAACACCTAAGCGCCACAAGACCATTCTTCGATAGTAGCTCGAAGAGCCGAATCGCACCCAGGGCAAAACCGAAGGTGATTCGCTATGGAAAACAGGACTCGTCTCAGCGCTTACCTGGTCATCAATATCCTGGTGATCAGCGCCCTGACCTGCCAATTAGGCTCATTGGGAGGCCAAGCTCCTCAAACTCCCAGCGCCACCATCACCGCCAACGCAGCCGATGCAGTCATGCCGGGCATCGTCATTTCGTCCGACCTGTCTCAGCAACAGGACGCGTTCGTTTCGCTGTACCAGGCGGTGAGCCAGGGGGTGGTTTCCCTGCAGTTAGTCACTCCCATTGGGCCCAAGCAAGGGTCGGGCTTTGTGATCGACACTGAAGGGCACATTGTCACCAATTATCACGTGATTGAACGGGCCACCTATATTGAAGTCGTCTTCCAGGATGGGTCCAGGGCAGAAGGCAGCCTGATCGGCACCGATCAGGATTCCGACCTGGCGGTGGTGGATGTGGATGTGCCGGCAGAGCAACTGGTGCCCCTGGTGCTGGGCGATTCCGACCAGGTACAGGTGGGCCAATTGGTGATCGCCATAGGCAACCCCTTCGGGTTGGGCGGCAGCATGAGCACCGGCATCGTGTCCAACCTGGCGCGCACGCTGCCTTCGCTTAGCAGCGTCCCGGAGGGCGGAGAGGATATCTTTGCCGTGGGCGATCTGATCCAAACCGATGCAGCCATCAACCCCGGCAATTCGGGTGGCCCGCTGCTCAACCTAAACGGAGAGGTAATCGGCGTAAACCGCGCCATCCGCACTTTCTATTTCAGCATCGACAACAACACTCTCAGCACCGGTATCGGCTTCGCCATTTCTTCTAACGTGGTGAAGCGCATCGTGCCCGAACTGGTCGCCAACGGCCATTACGAATATCCTTATCTCGGCATTGCCAGCCTCACCGAGCTGGACCTAACCACCGCTACTGAGTTCGGCCTGGACCGCACGATCGGCGCCTATGTACGCAAGGTGATCGCCGGCGGGCCCGCCGAACAAGCCGGATTGCTGGAAGGCGACCTAATCATCGGCGTGGATGGCCGGGACGTGAGTTCATCCACCGATCTGGCGGCCTACCTGCTGGCCAATACCGGCCCGGGGGACACGATCAACTTAACCGTGTTGCGCCAGGGCGAGGAAGTGGCCCTGGACCTGATGTTGGGCGTCAGGCCGGTTGACTGCGATTGCTGAAAAGAGCCGCCCGAAGACGGGCGGCTCTTTTGTCGACTTAATTACTCCCCTACCGGCGGCGCATCTCCACCGCCATAATCCAGCACCTGGCGATGCTGGGCGCCGCTCCTGGACGGACCCACGATGCCCTTGGCTTCCATTTGCTCGATGATGCGCGCCGCTCGCGTGTAACCGATGCCCATGCGCCGCTGCAACATGGAGATGGAAGCCTGGTTGCGACGGCGCACTAAGTCCACAGCGTCATTGAACAAGGGATCCTGATCGGCTTCATCCTGGATCTGCTCGATCTCATCCCAGATCGGGATCTGTTTGAGCGGCACACCTTCCGGCGGGGCATCCGCGGCGTGGAAGCGGGCCGGCTCGGCGGCGCTGCCGGCAAAGGCGCGCCAGTGGCTAGCGATGCGCAAGATCTCACTTTCGGCCAGGTACACGCCCTGCAGGCGCACCGGGGCCGGCGCGTCGGGCGGCTGGAACAGCATGTCGCCGCGGCCGAGTAGGCGCTCGGCGCCGGGTTGGTCGAGAATTACGCGGCTGTCCGTGCCGGAGGCCACTGCAAAAGCGATGCGCGCCGGAAAGTTGGCTTTGATCAAACCGGTAACCACATCCACGGAGGGGCGCTGGGTAGAGATGACCAGATGGATGCCGGTGGCGCGGGCCAACTGGGCCATGCGGGTCAGCAGGCGCTCGGTCTGGTCGGGGGCCACCATCATCAAATCGGCTAATTCATCGATGATCACCACCAAATAGGGCAGGATGTCCCCGCCATCCTGGGCGAGGTGCACATTGTAGTCACTGATATGACGCGCCCCCACCTTGGCAAATTTGTGATAGCGCTTATCCATCTCGTGCGTGATCCATTGCAGGATACCCACCACGCGGTCAATTTCCACCACCACCGGGGTGAGCAGGTGCGGCACCCCGTTGTAACCGGTGAGCTCTACGCGCTTGGGGTCAATCATGATCAGGCGCAGCGTCTCCGGTGTGTTATTGAGCAAAAGGCAACAGATCAAGGCGTTCACACACACCGACTTGCCAGAGCCGGTGGCGCCGGCAATCAGTAAATGCGGCATGGCGGAAAGATCGGCGGCCACGGCATGGCCGGCCACATCCTCGCCCAGGGCGAAGCGCAATGGATTGGTCAGGCGGCGGAAGGCTTCGCTCTCCATCACATCGCGCATGGCCACCCGGCCGATCTGTTCGTTGGGCACCTCAATGCCTACATAGCCTTTGCCCGGCACGGGAGCTTGCACGCGGATGCGCGAGGCGGCCAGCGCCAGCGCCAGGTCATCGGCCAGGGCGGCGATCTTACCCACGCGCACGCGGG
>Ga0209321_10001160_pt1 | contig 17947 bp, 15 predicted proteins | sample Rifsed16ft4_FD_184012 | JGI IMG/M metagenome (GOLD analysis project Ga0209321, IMG submission 184012) | Soil microbial communities from Rifle, Colorado, USA - sediment 16ft 4 - CSP-I_5_4 (version 2) | ecosystem: Environmental > Terrestrial > Deep subsurface > Rock core/Sediment | place: Rifle...
GAGCGGGGGAAGCTGAACTGGCGGCTCGAGTGGCCCGCCCTGTGGAAGGTCCTCAAGGTCGACGTCGAGCCGTTCGGCAAGGACCACGCGACGCCCGGCGGGTCGCGGGACTCGTGCAAGGAGTTCGCCCGCACCTTGCTCGGCATCGAGCCGCCCTACGGGATCGCGTACGAGTGGGTCGCGTACGCGGAGAAGGGGGTGGACCTCGGGGACATGGACTCCTCCGACTTCAAGGGGTTCTGGCCCGGGGACTGGCTCGCGGTCGGGGACGCGGAGGTCCTCCGGTACATCTACCTCGTGAACCCGATCACCCGCCGGATCGTCCTGGACCTGGGGAAGGTCGACCTGTACCACGACGCGCACGACGCCGCGGAGCGCGCGTACTTCGCGGGCGAGCGGACCGCGGACGAGGACACCCAGGCCCGGAGCTACGAGCTCGCCCAGCTTGGACCCCTACCGAAGGCGCTCCCGTTCCAGCTGAGCTACCGCCACGCGGCGTTCCTCCATCAGATCTCCCCCGCCGCGAACCGGGTCGAATGGTGCCTCAAGCGGCTGAAGGACACCGGGATCCTCACCCGCAAGCTCACGGACTGGGAGGTGGACCGCGTCCGGCGGCGGATCGAGCAGGGCGGGCTCTGGGTCGAGCGGCACGCGCCGGAGAACAAGGTCGTCCTCCTCGAGCGGCTGGACCCGGTCGTGCGGTCCCAGCTGGACGAGAAGGACCGCGAGTCCCTGCGGGTCTTCGCGGACGCGGCCCAGGTGGCGGAGTGGCGGGAGGACGCGATCAAGGAGTCGATGGTCGCGCTCACGAGGGGCGGGAAGCTGCCCGTCGACACCCCGCGGTTCTTCCGGGACCTCTACCTCGTCCTCCTGGGGAAGGAGAAGGGCCCGAGGGCCGCCCCGTTCCTCGCGGTGCTCGACAAGGCGTTCGTCGTCGCGAGGTTGCGCGAGGCGGCGTCCTGAGGTCGTCCCACCCGCCCCGTGCGCGGCCTCCCGTACCGCGGGGTGGCACGCTGCCCGCGAAGGCGAAGCCTAATCCGGACCGCGGAAATGGGCCCCGGCGACATGGAGCCGATCATCGCGGGGCGGGACCTCCGGAAATCGTGGGGTTCCACGCTCGTCCTCGAGCACGCGGACTTCCTCCTCCACGCCGGGGAGAAGGTCGCCCTCGTCGGCCCGAACGGCTCCGGGAAGTCCACGCTGTTCCGGCTCCTCGCGGGGGAGACGACACCGGACCTGGGCGACCTCGTGCTCAAGCCCGGGCTCCGGTACGGGTACCTGCCGCAGGTCCCGAACGTCCCGCCCACGACGCCCGTGCGCGACGTCTTGACCGCCCCCAGCCCGGAGGCGCGGCGGATCGAGGCGGAACTCGCGGACCTGGAGGCGTGGATGGCCCGCCCGGACGCCTGGGACGCCCCCGACGCGTCCGCCCGCATGGCCCGCTACGAGGCCCTCCACGTGGACCTCGGCGCGGCCCGCAGCCAGAGCATGATCGCGAACGACCCGATCCTGAACGACCTCGGCGTGGGCGAGGAGCTGCTCGACCAGACGTTCGACTCGCTCTCCGGCGGGGAGAAGTCCAAGGTCCTCACCGCGCGTGCCCTCGCGAACGCGAAGGAGAAGGACGTCCTCCTCCTGGACGAGCCGACGAACCACATGGACATCGACACGATCGAGACAATCGAGGAGTTCCTCCTGGGGATCGACGCCGCGGTCCTCCTCGCGAGCCACGACAAGGTCCTCCTCGACGCGATCGCGGAGAAGGTCCTCGAGCTGGACCGGTTCCGGATCCTCGAATACACGGGCGGCTACACGGACTACCGCGTGCAGCGGGACGCGCTCCAACGCGCCCGGGAGGCGCAGCGCGCCCGCCACCGGAAGGAGATGAAGCGCCAGCTCGCGATCATCGAGGAGTTCAAGGCCCGCAAGGTGTACGAGCAGGTGCTCTCCCGGAAGCTCCGGGTCGAGAAGATGCGGCGGGAGACGCCCGAGCCACCGCCGAGCGAGGCCCGGGCGTTCCGCCTCGCGTTCAAGACGGGCGGCTCCGGGCACGGAATCGTGCGGGTGGAGGGCGTGGCGAAGTCCCACGGCGGCCGCCTGCTGTTCGCGGAGGTCGACCTCGAGCTGGGGAAAGGGGACAAGATCGGGCTCGTCGGCCCGAACGGCGCGGGGAAGACGACCCTCCTGGAGATCCTCATCGGGCGCCAGGAGCCGGACGCGGGCTCCGTGCACCGCGGGCGGAGCCTGAACGTGGGCTACTTCGCCCAGGAGGCGGAGGAGCTGGACTTCTCCCGCACGCTCCTAGAGGAGATCCGGAGCATCCGGCACCCGCCCCCGCCCGAGGGGTGGGCCCGCGGCCTCCTCGGCCGCTTCTGGTTCCGCGGGGACTCGGTGTACGGCCGCGTCGGGGACCTCAGTGGCGGGGAGCGCGCGCGCCTCTCCCTCGCGAAGTTCATCGCGCAGGAGTACGACCTCCTCGTTCTCGACGAGCCGACGAACCACCTCGACATCGAGAGCCAGGAAATTGTGGCCGCGGCCCTCAAGGGGTACCCGGGGCTTCTGCTCGTCGTCAGCCACAACCGCAGTTTCCTGAACGACGTGTGCAACAAGATCGCGGTGATCGCCCACCAGCGCCTGGCGGTGTTCCAGGGGACGTTCAAGGATTCGTGGGCCGCGGCGAAAATGGCGGAGTTCATGGCGACGAAGGAGAAGCCGCGCTACCGCGTGCACCGCGTGGTCAAGGACTGGGAGACCGGGACGGCCTACCGCGGCGGGGACGTCATCACCCTCACGGGCGCGGAGACCCAGGCGTTCCTCCGCCTCGTGCGCTGGGCGGAGGCGACCGGGCGCGTGGAGCGCCTCGAGGCCTGAGGGCTCCCGCGCTACGATTTCTTCCTCGCCGCCTCCATCGCCTCCCAGGCGCTGTCCGGGAGGTCCACGAGGTCGTTGAACTCCCCCGCCCCGCGGAGCCACTGCCCGCCGTCGATCACGACGCACTCCCCGTTCACGTACTCCGACTGGGGGCTGATCAGGTAAACGGCGAGGTCCGCGAGCTCCTGGGGCTTCCCGAACCGGTGCATCGGGTGGCGGGCGAGGGCCTTCTCATCGAACGCCTCCGTCATCAGGCGGGACCAGGCGCCCTCCGTCGGGAATGGGCCGGGGGCGATCGCGTTCAGCCGGATCCGGTGGCGCGCCCACTCCACCGCCAAGGAGCGGGTCATCGCGAGCACGCCCGCCTTCGCGCATGCGCTCGGGACGACGAACGCGGACCCCGCGCCGGACGAGGCGTACGTCGTCACGATGTTCAACACGGTGCCCGGCCGCTTCCCCGCGATCCACCGCCGCCCTAGGGCGAGCGTGCAGTGGAACGTGCCGTCCAGGACGATTCCGACGACCGCCTTCCAGCCATTGAGCGAGAGCCTCTCCGTGCGGGCGAGGAAGTTCCCCGCCGCGTTGTTCACGAGCGTGTCCACGGGGCCGATCTCCATCTCCGCGGCGTCCACCGCCTTCTCGACCGCCGCGAAGTCGCGCACGTCCGCGGTCGCGTAGCCTGCCGTCCCACCCTTGGACCGGATCAGTCCCACGGTCTCGCGGAGCGGCGGCTCCCGCCGTGCGACGAGGAACGCCTTCGCCCCGAGTTCCGTGAACCGGACCGCCATCGCGCGCCCGAGTCCCGTCCCGCCGCCTGTGATCAGGATTCCCCGCCCTTTCAGCAGGTCCTTCTCGAACATCCTCGTCCTCCGCTCGGCCCGCCATCGATCCTCCCGCCATAACGGTTCCCCCGCCCGTCTCCAGCGAAGAAACGTTAATAGGGCGTGGTCGCTAGGCCGCGCCACAGCCCCGTGGTCTAGCGGTCAAGGATCCGAGGCTCTGGATCCGCCGGAGAGACGGCGCGAGGAGAGACCTCGTGGCGGCAGTTCGAATCTGCCCGGGGCTATGCGCCCTCCACGGGCCTGCTCGAAAGCACTAAGACCCCCATCGGGCTTCGCGGGGACGGAGCCCCGTGGTGTAGCGGCTAGCATAAGAGACTCTGGATCTCTTGGCGTCGGTTCGAATCCGGCCGGGGCTGTCTCCCGCCCGGGGCCCGGTGAGACGACGTGGCGACCGAGGGACCGTCCCGCGACTTCATCCGGCGGATCATCGACGAGCACGACCGCTCGGGCCGCTTCGGCGGGCGGGTCCACACCCGCTTCCCCCCGGAGCCGAACGGGTACCTCCACATCGGCCACGCGAAGTCGATCTGCCTGAACTTCGGCATCGCGGAGGAGTACGGCGGGCTCTGCAACCTCCGCTTCGACGACACGAACCCCCTGAAGGAGGAGGAGACGTACGTCCGGGCGATCATCGACGACGTGAAGTGGCTCGGGTTCGACTGGGGCGACCGGCTGTTCTTCGCCTCGGACTACTTCGAGCGGATGTACGGGTGCGCGGTCCAGCTCGTGAAGGCGGGGAAGGCGTACGTGGACGACCTGTCCGCGGACGCGATCCGCGAGCACCGGGGCACGCTCACGACGCCGGGGCGGGAGAGCCCGCACCGGAACCGGTCCGTCGAGGAGAACCTCGACCTGCTCCATCGGATGCGGGCGGGCGAGTTCGCCGACGGCGAGAGGGTCCTCCGCGCGAAGATTGACATGGCCCACCCGAACCTGAACCTGCGGGACCCCGTGATGTACCGTATCCTGCACGCGCGGCATCACAACACGGGGGACGCGTGGTGCATCTACCCGACGTACGACTGGGCCCACGGCCTCGAGGACTCGATTGAGGGCATCACGCACTCGATCTGCACCCTGGAGTTCGAGGACCATCGTCCCCTGTACGACTGGTTCCTCGACGCCCTCAGCGTCCACCACCCGCAGCAGATCGAGTTCGCTCGCCTCGAGATGACGTACACCGTGATGAGCAAGCGGACTCTCCTCCAGCTCGTGGAGGGCGGGCTCGTGCGGGGATGGGACGATCCCCGCCTTCCGACGATCCGCGGCCTCCGGAGGCGGGGCGTCTCCCCCTCCGCGGTTCGCGCGTTCTGCGACCGCATCGGCGTCGCGAAGGTCCACAGCACCGTGGACGTCGAGTTCCTCGAGCACTGCGTGCGGGAGGAGCTGAACCGGACGTCCCCGCGGTTCATGGGCGTGCTCCGCCCGCTGCGGGTCGTCTTGGAAAACCTGCCCGAGAATCACAGGGATGAGTTTGAGGCGGTGAACAACCCGGAGGACCCCGCTGCGGGAACGCGCAAAGTCCCCTTCTCCCGAGTCCTGTCCATCGAGCGGGAGGACTTCATGGAGCACCCGCCGGAGAAGTACTACCGCCTTGCCCCGGGGCGGGAGGTGCGGTTCCGGTCCGCGTACCTTGTCACCTGCATGGAGGCGGTGAAGGAGGACGGGAGAGTCTTGGAGCTCCGATGCACCGTGGATCCGAAGACCCGAGGCGGGGACGCGCCCGATGGGCGGAAGGTCAAGTCCACAATCCACTGGGTCTCCGCCGCGCACGCCGTCGACGCGGAGGTCCGGCTCTACGAGACGCTGTTCACCGTGCCCGACCCGATGGGCCAGGGCGGGGACTTCACGACCTTCCTCAACCCTGCCTCGATGGAGATCGTGGCGGGATGCAAGGTGGAGCCCGCCGTGCGGGCCCTGAAGCCCTTCGACCGCTTCCAGTTCGAGCGGGTCGGGTACTTCTGCGTCGACCCGGACACGACCGCGGACCGCCTCGTGCTGAACCGGACCGCGACCCTCCGGGACGAGTGGGCCGAAATCCAGAGGCGCCGGACGGTGGGGTCGAAGGTCGCGGGCCGCCCCTGAGCGGAGCACGCTACACGAGGAGATCGAGCGCCCGCGGGACGCACACGAATCGCGTCGGGTCGTACCCAACGAGCTCCCCGTCGAGGTCGAGGAGGGCCCGTTCGGTCGAGACGGTGAGGACCTCCCGCCCCTGCGTGGACGCGACGAAATCCAGGGAGAGGTGGGTCCCCCGCCGGAGGTCGCCGAGATGCCGCCGGACGGTCTTGAAGTCGATGTCCCCGATCACGACGACGTCGAGGAGGCCGTCGTCGAGCTCGGCATGCGGGGCGGGCAGAAGGCCGCCGCCGAAGTACCGACCGTTGGCGACGACGACGTTGTTCGCGACGAGCTCCCGCTCGGGGCCGCCGTCGACGCTGTACCGCACGCGCTTGTTCGCGTACTTCGGCATGACGCTGAGGATCGCGAGGAGGAAGCTCATCCTCCCGCCGAGGACCTTCGTCGTGCGGTTCACCTTCTCGACGACCGCGCCACCGGAGCCGAACTCCGCGATGTTCACGAAGTACCGGGATGCGCGTCGGCCGTCTAGGCCCGTGTAGTCGACGCGGCCCACGTCGATCGCGCGGCGCTCGTTCCTCCGGAGGCGGGCGACAACCTGGACGGGGTCCGGGGTCCAGCGCAGCGTCTTCGAGAAATCCGTCCCGGTCCCGAGCTGTCCGACCCCGAGGGCAGTGGCGGGGCAAGTCTCCGGTGGGCCGTGGAAGAAGCCGTTCACGACCTCGTTCACCGTGCCGTCGCCCCCGACCGCGAGGACCGTGTCCGCGTGCGCCGCGACCGCCTCCCGGGTGAGGCGGGCTGCGTCCATGGGCCCCGACGTGTACCGGAGGTCGGCCCCCAGCCCCGCTTCCGAGAGGAGTCTCGCGATGCGCGCCGAGTACCGCCGCGCGCGGCCGTTCGCGGCCCGCGGGTTCGCGATGATGACGATCGCGGGCTCACCCATGGCTCGGCTCCCCCCGCCATCGATCCATCGCCTCGACCCAGGACCGGTAGCGAGCCATCTCGGACGCCCGGCCCTCCGCGTCCCACCCCAGCTCCTCCCCCATCAGCTCCGCGACCATGGGCGCGACGTGGAGGCCGTGGTCCCGCATCAAGTATGCCAGACCGGAGCGGCGGACCATCACGTCGTCGAGGTGGAGCGCCATCTCATGGCGGGCATTGTACCGGATCTCGAGTTCGGTGACGGACTGGCCCGGTACGAGGGGACGTAAGATCCCCGGTCGACGCAGGCCCTCGTCGAGCGCCATCCCCGCTGCGGTGATCTCCGCGAGGCGGGCGGCGGTCTCCTCCGAGGCCCCGGCGGCGACGATCCGCGCGACCGCCTCCGCGGCGGGCGGGTCCGCGAGGCGCATCGTGCGGGTGTCGACGCGGGACTTGGAGCGGGGCTCGGCCTCAAGCCGCCGGAACTCCTCCCGCGTCATCAGGCGTCCCTCGCGGGCCTTCTCCATGGCGGGTCGCGCCTCGATTCGCATGAGCACCTCCCCCGCCATCGCCCGCGCGGTCGTCAGCTTCCCGCCCATCACTGTGATCAGGCCGTCCGCGTCCTCGTGGATCTCGTGCTTCCTTGAGATGTCCGACTCCCGCGCCTCGCCCGTGTCCACGAGCGGCCGGAGCCCCGCGTACGTGCTCACGATGTCCCTGGGTGCGAGACCCGCCCCCGGGAACCCCGCGTTCACCGCCTCGAGGAGGTAGTCGACGTCCGCTCGGTCCGCCTCGACGCGGTCCTTGTCTCCGCGATAGTCCGTGTCCGTCGTGCCGATCATGGAGAGCGGGCCCCACGGCAGCACGAACACCGTTCGGCGGTCCTTCGTCGTCAGGACGACCGCGCGCTCGTGTCCGATCCGCTCCCTTGGGACGAAGAGATGGATGCCCTTCGTGGGCCGGAGCCGGACGCGCTCCGCCGTGGACTGGAACCCCTCCGACCACGCGCCGCTCGCGTTCACGACCGCCGAGGCCCGCACGTCAATCGTCCGTCCCGTCTCGAGGTCCTCGACCCTCGCGCCCCGGAGCGCTGTCCATTCACGGACGAGGAGCGTCGAGCGAGGAAGCCCACGGGACGGGTCCAGGGCGGGCACGGTCCCCGCCGTCGGCTCCCGCAATAACTGTGAGACCCGCGCATAGTTCGCGACGAGGGCGCCCGCCTTCGCGGCGGCCTTCACGACCTCCATCACGAGGCGGGCGTCGTGGGCGTACGCATCCGAGTACAGGGCCGCTCGCACGAGGCCGTTCGGGTCGAGGCGGGGCTCGACCTGCAGCGCCTCGTCGCGCGAGACCCACCGCCGCCCCGGGAGGACCTTCTCCCTCGAGAGGGCGTCGTACAGCCACAGCCCGAACCGCAGCTGCCACCCCTTTGGCCCGCGGCGGCGGTACACGGGGATGAGGAACGTCAGGGGCTTCACGAGCCGCGGGGCGATCCGGAGGAGCACGTCACGCTCCCGCGCGGCCTGCCGCACGATCCCGATGCGGAACTGCTGGAGGTACCGCAGCCCGCCGTGGATGAGGCGGGAGGTCTTCCCGCTCGTCCCGCTCGCGAAGTCCCCCTTCTCGACGAGCCCCGTGCGGTGCCCGCGCAGCGCCGCGGTCAGGGCGATCCACGCGCCGACGATTCCACCGCCAATCACGAGGACATCGAGCGTCGTGCGCTCCATCGCCTCGAGGTTCGCGGCCCGGGTCCGAGCGGAGAGCTCCTCCATCACCCGCCCACCGGGAACAGCTTCCCTGGGTTCATGATCCCCTTCGGGTCCATCGTCCTCTTCAGGTCGCGCATCAGTCGCCACGCATCGTCGCCGAGCGCCTCCCGCAGGTACCCCGCGTGCTCCGTTCCGATGCCGTGGTGGTGGCTCAGGTGCCCGCCGTGGTCCAGAATCGCCCGGGTGACGGCCCTCTTCACCGCGTCGTACTGCGCGAGCTCCTCCCCCCGCTTCTGGCGGGCGAGGAACGTGTAGTAGAGGGACGCGCCCTCCGGATACACGTGCGAGACGTGGCACCCCACGAGGCCCTGCACGCCCGTGCCCCAGATCCCCTTCAAGAGGGCCTCGCGGGCGGCCCCGTACAGCCGTTCGAGGTTCGACCACACCGTGGCGGTCTCCACCGTGTCGACCAGGATGCGATGGTCGATGAGGGAGTCCCGCAGGTACGGCGCGTCGTACCGCTCCTGGAACCACCGCGCCGCGGGCCCGGCGCCGACCGCGACGCCCGCCCCGCAGTATCTCCTCCCAATCGCGAGGTGCTCGCGCACTATGTCCCGGGCGCCCTCGTAGCCGACGAGGAGCAGGCTCCTCTGCTCGGGGGAGAAGCCGCGGGCCCGGAGCAGGCTCGCTCCGATTCCCTTCGCCCCGCCCGCCGCGGCGACGTTGAACCGGGTCTCATCCTCGTCCATGAGGTACGCCATGTCTGGGGGAACGCCGTCCTGCGCCATCCCGCGGAGCGCCTCAAGGCCATCCCGGAACCCGCGGAACAGGAAGGACTCGAACTCCCGCGCGGCGGGCGCGCGGGCGACCCGCACCGTGGCCTGCGTGATCACGCCGAGCGTGCCCTCGGAGCCGACCGCCAGGCCGAGGAGGTCCGGCCCCATCGCGTGGCGGGGCCGCGCCCGCACGTCGTACGTGCCCGTCGGGGAGACCATGCGGAGGCTCGCCACGAGATCCTCGATCTTCCCATACCGGTTCGAGAGCGCGCCCGTGGAGCGGGCGGCGATCCATCCGCCGAGGGTGGAGAACTCGAAGCTCTGCGGGAAGTGCCCCGTCGTGAGGCGGCGGGCCTGGAGCGCCTCCTCGAGGAGGGGCCCGCGGATCCCCGCCTGGGCGGTGACGAGGAGGGAGACCTCGTCGATCGCCAGGACCCGCCGCATCCGTCGCAGGTCGAGGGTCACGTGCGGGTGCGAGGCCTCGGAGACCTCGACGCCGCCGACCACGGTCGTCCCCCCGCCGAAGGGCACGACGCGGAAGTCCCGCTCGGAGGCGAGCTCGAGGACCCTGCGCACGTCCTCGTCCGCCTCCGGGAACAGGACGATGTCCGGCGGGACGGGGGCCGGTCCGAGGCGGAGCCGGAGGAGGTCGCGGTACGACTTCCCCGCGGCGTGCGTGAGCCGGTCGAAGTCCGAGCCCGCGACGCCCTCCTCGCCCACGATCTTCCGGAAGTCGCGCAGGTCCGCGTCCGTGAGGCGGGAGGCGGGGAGAGGGATCGTGGCGGGGTCCGGGACCCGCAGGAGCTCGGCGTCCGGGAGCTCGAGGACCTGCTTCAGGAACGCCAGGAGAGCGGGCCGCGACTCGAGCGGGATCGACCGGTCGTCGAACCCCCAGCCCCACCACTTCGCGGGACGGGCCGCCATCGGGCGCGCGATTCCCTGCCACGGGATTAAGGTGCCGCCCGCGGCGGGAAATGATTAAGGGATGGCCCCGCATCGGGACGCAACCGGGTGGGGACCGCGTGATTGACCGCCAGCGGGTTCTGAAGGTTCTCGAGGCGTACGACGAGGACGCGGTCTCTGTCGGGACGATCGCGTCCCACTCCGCCCTCGACGTGTGCGACGGGGCCGCGGAGGAAGGCCTCCGGACGATCGCGGTCTGCCAGCGCGGCCGCGAGGCGCCGTACGCGCGGTACTTCAAAGCGGCCCGCGGCCCGGATGGCCGGCTCCGCCGCGGCATGGTGGACGAGGCCCTCGTGCTCGGGAAGTTCTCGGAGGTCCTCTCGCCCAAGGTCCAGGAGACGCTGCGGTCCCGAAACACGATCTTCGTCCCGAACCGGTCCTTCAGCTCGTACTGCGGCCTCGACGCGATCGAGGACGAGTTCCTCGTCCCGCTCTTCGGGAGCCGCAACCTCCTGCGGTCCGAGGAGCGATCGGAGAAGAAGAGCTACTACTGGCTCCTCGAGAAGGCGAAGCTCCCGTTCCCGGAGCGGATCGAGGCTCCAGCGGACATCGACGCCCTCGCGATCGTGAAGCTCCCGCACAAGACGAAGAAGCTCGAACGCGGGTTCTTCACCGCGGCGAGCGCGAAGGAGTACCGTGAGAAGTCCGCGGCCCTCCTGAAGGCGGGCGTGATCTCGAAGGCGGACCTCGCTGCGGCCCGCATCGAGCGCTACGTGATCGGGCCCGTGTTCAACTTCGACTTCTTCTACTCCCCCCTGGAGCGGGCCGGGGAGAAGCTCGAGCTCCTCGGGATCGACTGGCGCTTCGAGACGAGCCTCGACGGCCACGTCCGGCTCCCCGCGGACCAGCAGCTCACGCTCAATGACGCCCAGCGGATCCCCGGGTACATCGTGATCGGCCACAACTCCGCCACCCTTCGGGAGAGCGCGCTGAACGAGATCTTTGGGATCGCGGAGCGGTACGTGCGGGCCACGCAGGAGCACTACCCGCCTGGAATCGTCGGCCCCTTCACCCTCCAGACGTGCGTGGACAAGGAGGAGGACTTCTACATCTACGACGTCGCGCCCCGCATCGGCGGCGGGACGAACATCCACATGTCCGTCGGCCATCCGTACGGGAACTCCCTGTGGCGCCGGCCGATGAGCACGGGCCGCCGGGTCGCGGTCGAGATCAAGCGGGCGGCAAATGAGGGCCGCCTCGACGAGATCGTGACATAGCCCGTTCTGAACCTTAATATCCGAGGAGCTTATCCGCGTCCCCGTCAGAAGGGATCCGGGCCGTGGCCCTCGACGTCCTCATGGTGCTCCCCGTCGGCCTCATCGCCGTCGGGTTCGTCGTGCTCAACCAGGGGGCAAAGTTCCTCACGGACAACGCCGTGGGCATCGCGACGCGCCTGGGCCGCAGCCGGTTCGTCGTCGGGGCCCTCCTCGTGTCCACCCTCGCCGCGATCCCCGAGGTCCTCGTGAGCGGCCTCGCGCTCGAGGAGGGGAGCCCCGGGATCGCCCTCGGCAACGCGCTCGCCTCGAACGTCGTGACCCTCGCGTTCGTGATCGGCCTGTCCGCCGTGATCGTGCCGATCCGTTCCACGCGGGAAATCGTGCTCCGGGACGCCGTTTTCCTCGCGACCGTCAGCGTGGTCGCGGCCGCGCTGCTCCTCGACGGGAACCTGAGCGCGCTCGACGGGCTCGCCCTCGCGGCCCTCTTCGTGCCGTACACGGTGAACCTGCTGATCGCCCAGAAGCGGGTGCAGCCCTCCGAGATCGACGCGGAGCTCAGGGAGATGAAGATCGAGCTTGAGATGACGGGCTGGGTCTTCGGCCGGAAGGTCGAGATCCGGGCGGGCCTGCCCTGGTTGCTCTTCGGGATCTCGTGGGCGGTGATGGGGGCCCAGTTCATCGTCCTGGGCGCGATCCAGCTCGCCCAGACCTCCGGCGTGAGCGAGTGGGTCGTCGGGATCACCGTGGTCGCCCTGGGCACGTCCCTGCCGGACATCGCCGCCGCGTACCACGCGACCCGGAAGGGCTACTCGGACCTCGCGCTCGGGGAGGGGCTGGGGGCGTGCGTCGTGACCGCCCTCCTCACCCTGGGCCTGATGGGGATGCTCCGCCCCACGGCGTACTCGACGACCCTCATGGCCCCCGCCCTCGGCGCGCTCGTCGCGGGGAGCTTCCTCCTCCTCGCGTTCATGCTCGGGGGCTGGCGGCTCTCCCGCCGCGCGGGGCTCGCGCTGATCGGGTTGTACTTCGTGATGGTCGCGGTGAACCTCGCGTTCTTCACACTCGGGGTTCAGTAGATCGCGCCGCAGCGGACGCAGGTGAGCTTCCCGTCACCGCGCTGGACGAGCTGCCCGCCGCATGCGGTGCAGAACTTCATCTGGGGCACCAGCTGGCCCGATTCGTCCCACCGGTGCTGGGGCCACCCGCCGCCGGGCGCCTGCGGGGCCTGTCCGGGCCATCCGCCCGCCGCGGGTGCCTGCTGGGGCGTCCCCTGCGGCGTCATCGTGGCCTGCGTCGACGGCTGGGGCTGGGCGGGCGCGGGCTGTCCCCACGCCCCCGCGGGCGGCGGGGTCGGGTGGGGCGGGATGTACTGCATCTGGCGGAACTGCTCCTCGATGTACGCGTTCGCGTCGACCCGCGTCACCGTCGTCCGGGCGATCCGGTCCAGGTACCGCTGCCGCGGGTCCCCCTGGGTCACGATCCCGAGGATCCAGTCGAAGAGGACGAAGACGACGTGGATCTTGGACAGGTTCCGGATCAGGGCCTTCTCCACGTTCATCGGCCCGTCGATCGCGACGACCTTGAGGTTCATCACCTTCTTGCCGATCGTCGCCCCGCCGGAGGTCGCCTCGAGGAGGGTGCTGTACAGGATGAACAGGACCCCCCAGAAGAAGGGCCACGCGACCCATCCCCAGTTGAAGATCGCGAACGGGATGCTCAGGACGAACAGGACGATGCCGAGGAGCAGGGCGTCGATGAAGATCGCCACGACGCGCTTGATCCAGTGCTCCTGCAGGGCCGAGTTGCTGCCGATCAGGTCCAAACCCGTGGGCATACCCATCGTCCTCCTGACTCGGGCGGCGTATCGCCTCCCCGCTATAAAAGTATAGGGGGTTTAAAAATCAGGGCCGAATAAAATTCACGCGGGGGGGCCTTCCTCCGGGGATAGCTCCTCCTCCGCCCGCTCGGACCGCCGAAGGAATACCGGGGGCACCTCGGCCGTGAGGTAGACGGTCTTCCCCGCCTTCTTGATCACGACCCCCGAGGCCCGCGCGGACTTCACGTCGATCTCCAGGATCACGGGGACTTGGATCCGCACCCGGCCCGCCTCGAGGGCCGCGCCGAACGTCCCGCTCAGGTGGACCATCTTGCGATCCGAGGGCCGCAGGCCCGCTTGCAGGACCACGTTCAGCTCCTCCTCGCTCGTCGGGTAGAACAGGACGTCGGGAATGTTCTCCGTCGGCAGGTCGAGGTCCACGTCGAGGCTGTGCCCGTACGTGGCCCGGATCTTCCCGTCCCGGAACTCGTACCGGCCCTTCGGGTCCGTCTGGATCAGGCCGAGGATGTGGTTCGTCTTCAGGAACCGGAACCGCCGGTTCCGGGTCTGGAGAGCGGTGATGAAGTCCTGCAGGTCGACCCAGCCGTTCGCGTCCATCTCGAGCCCGTACCGCTCGGGGAAGTGGCGGAGGACGCCCGCCATCGTGCGGCCCACGGACTCGACCTCCTCGTCCTTGAGCAGGAAGTGCGTCTGGTCCCCGCACATGGGGCACAGCTCGTCGCCTCGGTAGTACCCGTGAGAACGGCATTCCCGCAGCAGGGGGAACCCTCCCGGCCGCCTCGTATCCGACCCGGCGTTAATAACTTTGCTTCACGGGAGGGGCCCGGGGGACAGGAGCTCGAGGTCCTCCTCGCGGACGATCCGAAGGCCGTGGGCGGGGAACACATCCTCGAGCCGGCGGAGCGCCCCCTTCTCGATCCCCTTCCGGTGGAAGTACACGAGGCTCGCCCCGGGCGTCCGGGCGACGAGCTGCTCGACCATCCCGTCGTCGAGGTGGGGGACCGCGTGGCCCGACACGAGGTGGCCGAACGCGACGTCCCGCGCGAGGGCGAGGTCCGTGAGGCGGGGGACGTAGTGCCCGCCTCCGACCCCGATCGCCACGGGCCCCGTGGCGGGCCGCAGGTCGATGAGGGCCCGCATCAGCGCCTCCGCCGCGCGGGGGTCCCGCCACTCCGCCTCCGTGCTCCCCGCCTCGATGAAGAACGCGGGCGTCTCCAGGTAGGGCCCGTGGTGGGTCGCCTCGAACGTGACCGCGTAGCCGAGCCCCGCGGCCTCGCGCCGCACGGCGCGCAGGGCCGCGGTCATCGCGTGGGGGGCCGCGGGGACGAGCGTGCCCGGGCGCCCGCCGTAGTCCGCGGCCCCCGGGTTCCCGAGGGGATGGACGGTGAGGCTCGGGGTCCGGCTCTCGCTCCGGTGCTTCGAGAGGAACACGACGATGTCCGGCCTGCGCCCCAGGGCGGCCTCCGCCTCGCGGTCGACGTGGTCGTGGGTGAGGTGGAGGTCCGGGATCGTGACGAGCCACAGGTCGCCGCGCCGCAGCGCAGGTCCCGGTCCGAACCGGCCCGCCTCCTCCCAGTCCCCGAGCCGGAGCAGCGCGTCCCGCTGACCCACGCTCGCCTCGTCCGGCGCGGACGCGACCAGGAGCCACATCGGCGGCGCGGGATGGGGGCCGCGTATATTTATTGTCCCTGCTCGATGAAGGTCGCCGCGCGTCCCGCCGCGACCGCCCGCAAACCTTATGGCGGCGGCGCGGTTCGGCGGCCCGAGCGTCCTCCCGTGACGGAAGTCCTCTTCCTCACATCGGTCCAAGGCCAGGGCACGGAGCGGGTCCGGTCCGTCTCCGAGAAGCTGAAGAAGCGCCTCCCGGACGTCACCGTCCGGGTGCTCGAGGGCCCCGCGAGCCGGGACGCCATGGCGGGGCACAAGGTGAAGTTCGGGCCCGCGATCGTGATCGACGGGCGGCTCGAGTACGTCGGGATCCCGCGCCTCTCGATGCTCGTCGACCGGGTCCTCCAGGTGCGAGAGCGCCGCCCGAACCCGCGGACGGCGGGGGAGAAGCCCGCCGCCGTTCCCGCGAAGCCCGCCGCACCGCCCGCACCGGAGACCCCGGGCGCCGCGTGACCGCTCCCCCACGTGGATTCGGCACAACGTTCTTATCGCGCGCCCGCGTTCCTAGACCCCGAGAAACCAGTGAAGCCGTCCCCGCCACGCCGCCACTTTTCGCCGTCGTGCGCGCCGATGCGGGGGACACAATCGAGCCTTCCAGAAACTATAAGACGGCCCGCGGCAATTTCTTCCGCGGGTTTCAGCCGCCCGCGTCCCCGCGCACGGGAGGCGAGGGTGGTCGAGGGGTATCCGAGATGACCGTCGAGGACGACTTCGAGGACATGCGGAAGACGATCAACCGGATGCTCAAGGACGCCTTCGAGGGGAAGCTCGGCGTGTTCCGCGAGCCCTTCGTGTACGGGTTCACGATGCGGAACCGCGAGGCGCGGGGCGACGGGACGTTCCAGGCCGTCGAGGGCCAGGAGATCCGGAGCCGCGACCCGCTCGTCGACGTGGCCCTCACGCCCGCCGCGATGTTCATCACCGCGGAGATGCCGGGGGCGGGGGACGGCGAGGTGAACGTGCGCGCGGAGGGCCGGCGCCTCGTGATCGAGGGGGATGGGGAGCGCCGGTACTACACGACCGTCGACCTGCCCCTGGACGTCGACCCGGGCTCCCTCGAGTTCACGTTCCGGAACGGCGTGCTCGACGCAACGCTAAAGAGAGGGAAGCCCGTTCCCAGCTATTGAGCCGGTGGGGCGGAGGAGGATCCCTCTCCGGGGGCGGAGGTGACGCCCACGACCTCTCTCGATCGAGTCGACCACAAGCTTCGGCGGTTGCGAGCGATCGAGTCCTCGTACCGCCACTGGATCAAGGGCGCCCAGGAGGAGATGCGCGAGGCGACCGTGGACCGGGACCGGGCCCAGAGGCGGTTCGAAAAGATCAAGGTGAAGTACACCCGCAAGATCGACAAGCTCCAGCCCAAGATCCGCTCCCTCACGTTGCGGCGGGCGGAGCTGAAGGGGTAGAGTTCTTCTAGCCGCGGACGGTTGGACGGGCGATGGCGGAGAGCCTCGCGGACCTCGCCGCCCGCATCCGCGGGTGCACCCTGTGCCGGCTTCACGAGGGCCGGACCCGCGCCGTCCCGGGGGAGGGCCCGGAGCGGGCGACCCTGTTCCTCGTCGGCGAGGGGCCCGGGCGGAACGAGGACGAGAAGGGCCTCCCCTTCGTCGGCACCGCGGGCCGGATCCTCGACGCGGCCCTCGCGAAGGCGGGGATCGCCCGGGGTGAGGCCTTCGTGACGAACGCGGTGAAGTGCCGCCCGCCGGACAACCGGAAGCCCCGGGCGGACGAGGTCGCCGCGTGCCGGCCGTACCTGCTCGCGCAGCTCGACGCGGTGCGGCCGGGGGCGATCGTCACCCTCGGGGACACCGCACTGAAGGCGCTCCTCGGGGCGGGGATGGACCTGCCCGCCGCTCGGCGACGGCGCCGCCTCCTCCATGGCGAGGTCCCCGTGATCGCGACGTACCATCCCGCGGCGGCGCTGTACAACCGTGGCCTCGTGGCCACGATTGCGAAAGACCTGGGTCGCGCCTCGCGGGCCGCGCGCGCCCCCGCGCGGATCCGGAGCGGCCGGCCCCGGCCCTCGAAGCCCACCCGCCCTGCGGTCTCGAGCGGGTGCGCGATCCTGAACGCGGAGGGGCGCGTCCTGCTCCTCCGGCGGGCGGACGAGGGCGTGTGGTGCCTCCCGAAGGGCACCCTGGAGCCGGGGGAGACGGAGCGCGCGGCCGCGGTGCGGGAAGTGCGGGAGGAGACGGGCCTCGAGGTCCGGATCGTCGCGCCCCTCGCGGAGGTGCGGTACGGCTTCTACTCGCCGGAGGACGACATGAACGTGGACAAGCGGGTCGTGTACTTCCTCGCGGAGCGGACCGGGGGCCGGCTCGCCCTCGAGCCCGGCTTCGACGACGCGCGCTGGTGCACCCGCACCGAGGCCCTACGCCTCCTGCACTACGAGAACGACCGCGAGGTCGTGGCCGCCTCGTTCCGGGCCTCGGAGGGGCCTACCGGAAGAACGCGCGGACGCGGTCGAGGGGCCAGCAGTTGACGACGTCGTCGGGCCCGAGCCACCCCCGCCGCGCCGTGCCGACGCCGAACCGCATGAAGTCGAGCTGGCCCCGGGCGTGGCTGTCCGTGTCGATCGCCAGGAGGCACCCCCTCTCCTTCGCGAGCCGCGCCTGCGCCCCGTTCAGGTCCATCCGGTTCGGATACGCGTTCACCTCGAGGGCGGTGCCGGTGCGCGCCGCCGCGTCCATCACCGGCCCGAGGTCGATTGCGATCGGGTCGCGGCTCCCGATGAGCCGCGTCGTGGGGTGCGCGTAGATGTTGACGTACGGGTTCTCAATCGCCCGCACGACCCGCTCCGTCTGCTCCTCCGCAGGGAGCGTGAACTTCGAGTGGACGGACGCAATCGTGAAGTCGAGCTCCCTCAGCACGTCGTCCGGGTAGTCGAGGACCCCGCCATCGAGGATGTCGCACTCCGTCCCCGCGAGGAGCGTGATCGCGCCCCCGAGCTCCTTGTTCAGGGCCCGGATCCGGGCGCGGTGCATCCGGAGGGCCTCCGGGTCGAGCCCGCTCGCCACGACGAGGGACGGGGAGGGGTCCGAGATCCCGACGTACTCGTAGCCCC
>Ga0209321_10001162_pt1 | contig 17935 bp, 19 predicted proteins | sample Rifsed16ft4_FD_184012 | JGI IMG/M metagenome (GOLD analysis project Ga0209321, IMG submission 184012) | Soil microbial communities from Rifle, Colorado, USA - sediment 16ft 4 - CSP-I_5_4 (version 2) | ecosystem: Environmental > Terrestrial > Deep subsurface > Rock core/Sediment | place: Rifle...
CCTTGAACCCCGCCGCGTCGGATGGTCCCGATTCACCTTGATGCCGACGAGTTCCGGACCGACGCCCTTCGTGCGCCTGGTCGACCTGACGCACGTCCTGGCGTCGACGACGAAGCGGCTCGAGAAGCGCGCCGCCTTGGCCTCGTTCCTGCGGTCCCTGCGCCGGGAGGAGGTCGCACCCGCCGTGTACCTCGTCATTGGGCGCGTCTTCGCCGAGGCGGACGCCCGGGCCCTGAACGTCGGGTGGGCGACCCTGAAGAAGGCCCTCCAGGGGACGCGGCAGTCGACCCTCGTGCGGGAGCCGCTCGCGATCCTCGACGTATCCGGGGCGTTCGCGCAGATCGCGGAGGTGCACGGCCCGGACTCGACGAAGATCCGCCGGCGCATCCTCGAATCCCTCCTCGGTCGCGCGTCGGACGACGAGCGGGACGTGATCCTCCGGAACGTCTTCGGGGAGATGCGGATCGGCGTGAACGAGGGCGTCATGCTCGAAGGGATCGCGGACGCGGCAAACGTCGACGCGGACGTTGTCCGGACGGCGAACATGTTCCTCGGGGACCTCGGCCTTGTCGCGGAGATCGCCCTGTTCGAAGAGGCGGAGGGCCTGCGATCTCGCGGCCTGCACCTCCTCGCGCCGATGAAGCCCATGCTCGCGGAGATGGCTGAGGACCTTGACGGGGTCATCGCGGAGCATGGCGGCCAGACGGCGATTGAGCACAAGCTGGACGGCGCCCGAATCCAGATCCACCGTGTCGATGACCGGGTGCGGGTCTTCAGCCGCAGGCTCACGGACGTAACGGGGAGTCTCCCGGAAATCGTGGCGATCGCGCGGTCCCTTCAGGCACGGGCGTTCCTCCTCGAAGGCGAGGTCGTCGCGACGGACCACGAAGGAAAACCGCTGCCGTTCCAGGACTTGATGCGTCGCTTCCGCCGCGTGCATGACATCGACGCGGCCCGGGAGGAGATCCCCCTGAAGCTCTACCTGTTCGACCTCCTGCACCTCGACGGGCGCACGCTGATCGACGAGCCGTATCGCGTGCGACGGGAGCTCCTGGAGCGGCTCGTGCCCCGGGACCTACTGACCGCGCGGCGGATCGTGCGGACGAAGGAAGAGATCGAGTCGTTCCTGCAGGAGGCCCTGGAGGCGGGCCACGAGGGCCTCATGGCGAAGCACCTCGACGCCCCGTACTCCGTCGGCAAGCGGGGGAAGAAGTGGTTCAAGATCAAGCCCGCGGACCATCTCGACCTGGCGATCGTTGCGGCGGAGTGGGGCTCCGGTCGTCGAGAGGGCTGGCTGTCAAACTATTGGCTCGCGGTGCGGGACGACCGGACGGGCGAGTTCCAGATGATCGGGAAGACGTTCAAGGGCCTCACGGATGCGGAATTCGAGGCGATGACGGAGCGCCTGCGCGGCCTTGCGACGTCGGAGGAGCGGTGGGGATTCCACGTCCGCCCCGCGGTCGTGGTCGAGGTCGCGTACAACGAGATCCAGAGGAGCCCGCACTACCCGAGCGGTTTTGCGCTCCGCTTCGCCCGCATCGTGCGGATCCGGGACGACAAGGCGCCGGTAGATGTTGACACGTATGCGCGGCTCAAGGACCTGTACGCGAAACAGTTCGAGAGGAAGGGACGAGGGCCGGGCGACCTCTGAGCAGTTTCACACACCCCACGGGAACGAGGATGAGACCCCCTGCGTATACCTCTACTTAGAGGTATGAAACATGGAGCTTGGCTGTGGGGCCCGGGTCCGCGATTTCGGCGGACGCCGGTACGTCTACTTCTGGCAATACGAGCGGCAGGGCGGGCGATCCGTTCGCAGGGAGGACTATGTAGGCCGCTTCGGGGCTCCGAAAACCAAGGGGGCGCTTCTCCGGCGTATGGCCGCATACAACCGCAGGGCGGAGCAGGAGATCGCCCGTCGGTGGGCACGTATCGGGCGGTTCGTCTCCGCCGCGATTCATACCTCTACTTGGAGGTATACTGCTCACTCGACGTCCCGCACGGCAATCGCCTCCCGCGTCCGCGCGCTCTGCCCCGTGGCCGTGAGGTAGATCCCCGCGAGGGCGAGGACGCCGCCGACCGCAACCGCCGCCCCGGGCACCTGGTCCAGGAGGACCCACGCGAGGAGGCTCGATCCGATCGGTTCGCCGACGAGGCTCAGGCTCACGACGGGCGCGGTGACCCAACGGAGGGACCAGTTGTACAGGGTGTGCCCACCGATCTGCGGGATTACAGCCATCGCGAGGAACAGGAGGATTTCGCGGCCCGCGTCGCCGACGGGGACGAGGCTGTCTCCCAGGGCGATTGTCAGGATGAGCAGCGTGCCTGTCGCGGTCACATACACGACGAACGCGTACGCGATCAAGGGCACCCGTTGACGCAGCCGCCGCCCCGCGAGGAAGTAGAAGCCCGCCGCGATCCCGCCGAGGAACGCGAGCAAGTTCCCCACGACGGTCGCGCTCGCGGCCCGGGAATCCGTGAAGGCGATCACGACGACGCCGCTGAACCCGAGGCCGATCCCGAGGGCCATCCAGGCGTTCAATCGCTCCTTCATGACGAAGTGGGACAGGAGCCCGACGAGGAGCGGGTGGGATGTGACCAGGATCACGGAGCTCGCGACGCTCACCTTGACCGCCTCGATCTTCAGGGATCCGATCCAGAGAGCGAAGTGGAACGCCAGGATGACGCCGATCCCGGCCATGAGGGCGAGGTCGCGCCGCGGGATCGCGCGCAGCGGCTTGCGCGGATCGAGGAGGGCGAAGGGTGCGAGGATCAGCGAGGCGAGGGCAAGGCGGTACAGGGCGATTGTGATGAAGGGCGACGTGCTCCATGTGATGAAAATCGCGCTGAAGCTCACCGACACGACGGCGAGGGCGATCGCCGCGTACGGGCCGCCGCGCATGCGACCGGGACACCCGCACCGGCCTATGTAACGCATGCGGCCCCCGCAAAGCTCTATGGTCGTCTGCGCATTCGCTCGCCGACGGTGGACGCATGCGCTTGGCCGACGTGAAGAAGATCGCCGTGATTGGCGCGGGAACGATGGGCGCGGGGATCGCGCAGACGTGTGCGGCTGCGGGATTCCGGGTCGCGATGAGGGACATCGAGCCGCGCTTCGTCGAAGGCGGCTTCCAACGGATCCGCGAGCCGCTCATGAAGCGCGTCGAGAAGGGGAAGATGGCCCAGGCCGACGTGGACGCGATCCTGTCGAACATCCAGGGGACCGTGGACCTGCGGGAGGCCCTCGACGGCGCGGGCGTCGTGATCGAGGCGATCCTCGAGAAGATGGACCTGAAGCGCGCCCTGTACGCGGAGATGGACGGCCTCTGCGCGCCCGGGGTCGTGTTCGCGTCGAACACGTCGTCCCTGAGCATCACGGAGATGGCGAATGCGACAAAGCGCGCGGACCGCGTCGTCGGTCTACACTTCTTCAACCCCGCGCCGGTCATGAAGCTCGTCGAGGTGGTCCGCGGCTCGGAGACGAGCGACGAGACCGTGCAGCTGATCATGGACCTGTCCGCGAGGCTGGGCAAGGAGCCCGTCGAGGTCCGGGAGAGCCCCGGGTTCGTCGTGAACCGCCTGCTCGTGCCGATGATGAACGAGGCGTTCAACCTCCTGATGGAAGGCGTCGCGACCGCGGAGGACATCGACAAGGCGATGAAGCTCGGGACGAACATGCCGATGGGGCCGTTCGAGCTCGCGGACTACACGGGGCTGGATATCGGGCTCGACGTGATGGAGGTCCTGTACCGCGAGACGGGCGACCCGAAGTTCCGGCCCTCGCCGCTCCTGCGGAAGTACGTGCGCGCGGGCCGCCTCGGACGAAAGACGGGCCGCGGCGTGTACGACTACGCGAAGGCGTAGCCCGCTCAGGGCGGCGGGCCCGGAGGGCCGCCCGACGGCCCGGGCTCCAGCGGCGCGCCCGGCGGTACCGGCATCGGCATCGGCGGCTTGCGGCGAATCATGAGGAACGCGACGACCGCGAAGACCCCGATCAGGACGAACACGATCCAGAGGTACCACGGCAAGCCGAGGATCGTGTCGGCGCCGGCCGTCCCGGAAGGCGGCGTGTAGCTGTACGACCGGAGCTCCATCGAGCTCGTCTCCGCGCCCGTGGAGTTGTACGACTTCTCCTCGACGGAGTTGCCCGTCTCGTCGGACCAGTAGCTCTTCGAGTAGTTCCCGTCCGGCGCCGTCTGCCGGAGCGGCGTCGCGGTGAACGTCCCCGCCGCCACGACGACCGTCTCGTCCGCCCCGACGAGGGCCGTGGCGGTCACCAGGGATGTATCCGTCCCCGGCGGGAAGCCCGGGATCTCCGTCACCACGGTCATCGTGCTCGCGACGTCCCACGTCTTCCCTGCGGTCAGGGGCCACTGGATCGACAGGGGCGGCTCGTTCGTGATCGCGATGGAGGACGTGAACCCCAAGACCGTGATGGAGAAGTTCAGCTTGGCGAGCGCAAGATCCGTCGTCCGGAACCACGCGTTTCCGTGGATCTCGTACGGCGTCCCGAGGAGGGTCACGTTGAACGTCAGGTTCGTGCGATGCGTCGAGTACGTCGCCGCGCCGACGGACAGGGAGTCCTGCCCGACGACGTCGAGGCGCAGGGTCCCCGCCTCGCCCGACGGGGAGATGGCCCCAAGGATGTCGTATTCCCAGTAGTCGCCGACGGACCACGTCGGCCGGGCCGCGTCCGCGCGGGCGGGCTGCGCGGCAAGGAGGAGCGCGCTGACGACCACGATTACCAATCCGAGCGGGAGAAGTCGACGGTACGAAGGCATCCCTCGGCCTCGAGTATCCATCCGGACCTCCGGAGAAATACTTTTCCTCGGTGTTCCACGACCCTGCGTGCGTGCACATCCGTACCGAAGGTTCATCGACGTCCATCCCCTTCCCAGGCGTCGAGACCATGCCCGACCTCGTGAAGGTGGAGATGGAGGATCGCCTCGCGATCGTGACGATCAACCGGCCGGACGCGCGGAACGCCCTCAACTTGATCGTCCTGCGGGAGCTCGCGATGACGTTCGAGCACGTTTCGATGGCCCAGGACATCGGCGCGATCATCCTGACCGGGGCGGGGGACAAGGCCTTCGTCGCGGGAGCGGACATCAGGGAGATGGCGAACCTGTCCGGGCTCGAGATGCGCGGCTTCTCCGAGATCGGCCGCCGACTCGGGGACGCGATGGCGGCGTGCAACAAACCGATCATCGCCGCGATCAACGGCTACGCCCTCGGCGGCGGATGTGAGCTCGCCCTCGCGTGCGACATCCGCATCGCGTCCGACCAGGCAAAGATTGGACAGCCGGAGGTGAACATCGGGATCATCCCGGGGTTCGGCGGGAGCCAGCGCTTGCCGCGCCTCGTCGGGCCGGGATGGGCGGCGGAGATGATCTTCACGGGGGACGCGATCGATGCGACGACCGCGGAGAGGATCGGGCTCGTGAACCGCGTCGTGCCGGCGGACCGCCTCCTCGACGAGGCGAAGGCCCTCGCCCGGAGGATCCTCGAGAAGAGCCCCGCCGCGATCGCCCTCGCGAAGGCCTGCCTGAGGGCTGCTCAGGAGATGCCCCTGTCCGCGGGCCTGGATTTCGAGACCGCCACGTTCGGCGTCGTCGGCTCCACGCAGGACAAGGCGGAGGGCATGAAGGCCTTCATCGAGAAGCGGAAGCCCGCCTGGACCGGCTCGTGATTCGCGGGTTCAGTAGGACTCGAACTCCTCTTGGAGGTCGATGACGACCTGCTCGAGGACCTCTTCGAAGGAGGAGCTGCGGTATTCCCGCATCCCGCCGAGCTCGCTCTGAATGCGGGCGATGAAGCTGTTCGAACTCTTCAGGAACTCGACGTTCACAAGGCTTTCTTCCATCCGCATCCGCTCCTGAGGGACCGGCGGGGCGTGCCCGTTCTAAACCGGGCGTAACAGAGGTTCCTATTTAAGAGTTGCCGGTTCGTTATGCGCCGCGCGTCTCACGTCGGCTCGAGGGACGCGTGCCCGCGCCTCGTTGCGCCGCTCCTGAGAACCTTTATCTACGTCCGCCCTCTTCGCACGCTCCCCTCTTAGCTGGAACGCGGAGTGAAACGTTGGGCAACATCCGGCCGACCTACATCAAGCGCGTCGCGATTGAACTCGCGAAGCTCTATCCGAACGAATTCACGGACGATTTCGATCACAACAAGCGCAAGGTGTCGGAGCTCTCGGACGTCCGGAGCATCTTGATGCGCAACCGGATCGCCGGGTACATCACCCGATACCGCAAACGATCGGTCGCCTGAACCTCCGTTCCGTCTTGCGCCTCCGGTCCGAGGGCGATCGGACGCGGCTTCCCATGTCCTACGCTGTCGAGATACGCGACCTGACCCGGGTCTTCTCCGGAAAGAAGAAGATCCGCCTCCGCCGCAAGGCCACCCCGAACGGGAGTGAGGATAGCCAGGGGCCGGTCACCGCCCTCGATCGCGCGAGCCTGCAGATTCGGGACGGGGAGCTGTTCGGCCTATTGGGCCCGAACGGCGCCGGCAAGACGACCCTGATCAAGATCCTCGCGACGCTCCTCCTGCCGACCTCGGGTCAGGCCCTTGTCGCCGGACACGACGTCGCGAAGGACCCGTTCCCGATCCGCCAGCGGATCAACATGGTGTCCGGCGGCGAGACGTCCGGGTACGGACTCCTGACCGTGCGCGAAAATATCTGGATGTTCTCCCAGTTCTACGGAGTGCCGTCCAAGGTTGCGAAGGCCCGCATCGATGAACTCATGCACATCTTCGGCCTGTGGGACAAACGGGACGCGAAGGTCCGCATGATCTCGTCGGGGCAGAGGCAGAAGATGAACATGATCCGCGGGTTCGTCACGGACCCGGACATCCTCTTCCTCGACGAGCCCACCCTCGGCCTCGACGTGAACGCGGCGCGCGTCATCCGGGACTACGTGATGAACTGGGTCAAGAAGCGGAGAGGGAAGACGGTCCTCCTGACGACGCACTACATGATGGAGGCCGACGAGATGTGCGACCGGATCGCGATCATCGACAAGGGGCGCATCCTCGCGTGCGACACGCCGGAGAACCTGAAGCGCATGATTCGCCACGACACGACGTTCCGGCTTGAGGTCGACACCCTCCGGGAGACGTCCGCCTTCTCCGGATTGCGGGGCGTCAAGAACTTCTCCCACAAGGACGATCTCGCGAAGGGCCGGACGAACCTGACGTTCATCCTGGAGGATGAGGGACCCGTGGCGGACATCCTGAGCACGATCACGACGCAGGGCGCGAAGGTCCACTCCCTCCAGAAGTCGGAGCCGACCCTGGAGGACGTCTTCATCAGCATGGTCGGGAGGGGTCTCGAGTGAGCACGCCGAGCGTCCGCCGGACGGACCTCCGGGCGCGGATCTCCCTGAACCTCCATGCGGTCGTGGGCCGGGCGTACCCGCGCGTGATCGGCGCGAACCGCGAGCCGTCTTGGATCTTCTTCGAGGCCTTCCTTCCGCTCCTCGGCATCGCCGCGTACGTGTTCGTCTACCAGGCGTTCGGCGACCGCGCGATCGCCGCGATCCTGGGCGGCGCCTGCGCGGACCACGCGTGCGTCGACGCGGCGGAGCAGGCCGTGTACCTCGCGGTCGCTAAGGCGAACACGAACGCGCTCATCGCATCCGTCGTCCTGGGCGGTACGATGGTCGCCTTCTGGCTGAACGTCCTGTGGTCGATGGCAAGCCAGCTGTACTGGGAGAAGGAGATCGGGAACCTGCAGCTCTACATGATGGCCCCGATGAACCGCATGGCGCTCCTCGGCGGCATGGCGGTCGGCGGGATGTTCATGACGTCCCTCCGCGCCGTCTCGACGCTCGTCGCCGGCGTCGTCGTCTTCGGCGTCGTCTTCAAGGTCGTCGACGTCTTCCTGCTTCTCGCCGTCTTCTTCGTCGCCCTGACGGCCCTGTACGGCCTGGGCATGATGTTCGCCTCCCTGTACCTCCTGTGGGGCCGGGAGGCCTGGAACCTGTCCGCCCTCATGGAGGAGCCGATATTCTTCTCGAGCGGCTTCTACTTCCCCGTCGCAGGGCTGTTCCGCGTGCCGGGATGGGGGCCGATTGTCGCGATTGCGGGGTCCTTCGTCCCCGCGACATTCGGACTCGACGCGCTCCGCCAGCTCACTCTCGGCACGACGGCCTTCGGCGGCCAATTCTGGATCTTCGACGCGAAGACGGAGCTGTACATCCTGCTCGCCATGGCGGTCGTCTTCTTGATCCTCGCAAGGTACAGCCTCGCGTACCTAGAGATGCTCGCGAAGCGAGAGGGGAAGCTGACGTCACGGCATCAGTGAACACGTACTGGCGGACCTTCAAGACGGCCGCGTGGCTCGGCTGGGAGATGGACTCGAATTGGACGGAGCCATGGCTCTTCATGGTCTACTCCGTGGTGAAGCCCGTGGCGGGCGCCTTCATCCTCGTGCTGATGTACACGGTCTTCGCGATCCTCTTCGGGCGCGCAGACCTCTCCGCTTTCTCCTACATGTACGTGGGGAACTCGTTCTTCATCTTCGTCGCCTCGACGCTGTTCGGGACGTTCCAGGTGATCCAGGCGGACCGGGAGTGGTACCAGACGATCCGCTACGTGTACATCTCGCCCATCTCCTATTACGTATACATCCTGGGCCGAGCGGCGTCGAAGATCGCCGTGGCCGCGTTCGCGGTCCTGATCACCCTCCTGTTCGGCGTCCTGTTCCTCGATGTCCAGATTCACCTCTCCCTCGTGAGCCTCCCGATGTTCCTCGTGAGCCTCGTGCTGGGCCTCGCGGTCCTCCTCGCGATCGGCATCTGCCTCGGGGGGATCTCGTTCCTCACGGCGAAGCACACGCACGGCCTCGCGGAGGGGATCCCCGGCCTCTTCTACGTCTTCTGCGGGGTCCTGTTCCCCCTGTCCGTCCTTCCGGACTGGGGCCAAGCCGTCGGTCGTGCGATTCCGCTCACGTACTGGTTCGACATCACCCGACGGCTCATCTCGCCGAGCCTGGACATCGACACGACGCTCCAGGGGTACGACGACCTGGGGATCCTGATGCTCCTGCTCGTCTCATCGCTCGCGTTCTTCGTCCTGAGCATCCTGATCTTCAAGATGGGCGAGTACTTCGCCCGGAAGGCGGGCAAGATCGACATGACGACCTCCTACTGAGATCGTGCGCGCGCCTTCCGCCGGGCCGCCTGTTCCCGCCGATACGGTCGCCGCTGGACCGCGCCGCACGCGCCGCACGTGACGATGATCCGCCCTTCGTCCACGCGGACGCGGGCGTTCCGGGAGGGCACGAGGTACGCGCGGCACGACTTGCAGAACGACCGCCGGAAGTTTGCAGGGGTGCGAACGTTGTACCGCATGCCGATCTTCCGCGCGAGCTCGACGTAGCGGCGCGCCCGCTCCGGATGTTCCTGCATCGCTTCGGATTCCGCGAGCCGGAAGAGAGTCGTCATCCGTTCGAGGGCGATCCGTCGCTCCATCCCCCGGTGGCGGCGCTTCGGCACGGGACCGTGGACGCGTATGCGGCCATAAAACCCTTGGCGCCCGACGAACCTTTAACTATCGCGGCCCTCTTTCGTCAAGGGACTTCGATGCGGGATCGGGTGAAGCGGATCTTCCGCAACGTGGACGACGGCCTCGACCTGATTGTTTTCCTCAACTCCGTCGAGCCGCACATCGACATGTCGTTCTTCTACGCGACGGGCCTGACGGACGGCCTGTTCGAAGGCTGCGCCGCGTGGCTCACGCCCGACGGCGGCTGCCAGATCACAACGTCCGCCCTTGAGGAGGAGGCGGCGAAGAAGAGCGGCCTCCCGCTTCGCGTGTTCCAGACGCGGGACGAGTCGACGGAGCACATGCGAGATCTCCTTCGCGGTCATCGGAGGATCGGCGTAAATGCGAGCGAGCTGACACACGCCGCCTTCGAGCGGCTCCGGAAGCTCGCGCCGAAGTCCGCGCGCTTCGCCGACGTCTCCGACTCGGTCGTCAACGCGCGTCTCGTGAAGGACGCGAAGGAGCTCGAGTTCATCCAGAGGGCCTGCGACATCGCGTCCCAGTCCTTCCAGGACCTCCTGCCGTTCATCCAGCCCGGGGTCACGGAGGCGGAGGTCGCCGCGGAGCTCGTCTACCGGATGCAGAGGAACGGGGCGACAGGCCCGTCGTTCCGCACGATCGTCGGCTCGGGCCCGAACAGCGCTGTGCCGCACTACACGGCGGGACCGCGGAAGATTCAGGGGGGCGACATGATCGTCATCGACTTCGGGGCGCTGTACCGCATGTACTGCTCCGACGTCACGCGGACGGTCGTCGTCGGGAAGGCCTCCGACGAGCAGCGAGCGATGCACAGCACGGTCGCGCGCGCCCAGGCGGCCGCCCTCGCGAAGATGAGGCCCGGTGTGCGCGGCAAGGCGGTCGATGCGGCCGCGAGGCGCTTGATCGACGGCACGAAGTACAAGGGCCGGTTCATCCACGGCCTCGGGCATTCGATCGGCCTGGCGGTGCACGACGGCGGCGCCCTGAACCCGTCGACCGACGTCGTCCTGCGGCCGAACATGGTGTTCACGAACGAGCCGGGCGTGTACGTGCCGGGCTTCGGTGGCGTCCGGATCGAGGACGACGTGCTGATTGGCCGGCGCGGGCCGACGTACATGAGCACGGCGCCGCGCGACCTGATCGAGCTGTGACACGCCCGCGTCTACGAAGCGGCCGACGCGCCGCGTTGCTCCCCGGCGAGGAGGCTCATCCGCACGACGTTGACGAACCGCCCGTCCTTGTACACGTCCTCGCGGTGCACGCCCTCCCGCTGGAAGCCTAGCCTCTCGTAGGTTCGAAGCGCCCGCTGGTTGTACTCGAGGACCTTGAGGGAGACCTTGTGAACCTGCAGGACGCCGAACGCATATCGCAGCGCGACGTCCATCGCCTCCGTCCCGAACCCGCGGTCCCAGTAGTCTGGCTCGCCGATCACGATCCCGATCTCTGCCTTGCGGTGCGTCCGGTCGATCCGGTGGAGTCCAAGGTTGCCGACGTGGGTCCCGTCGACTTCGATCGCGAAGATCTGCTCGTCCGCCCGGCGCTCGTAATCCCGGAACCACCGCTCCTCCCCGGCCAGGGTCACCGGGCGACTCCGCCCGAGGAAGTGGATGACCTGCGGATCGGAGAACCACTTCACGCATCGGCGAAGGTCGGATGCCGCGAGGGGCCGGAGGACGACGCGCGTCCCGCGAAGGACCCGACGCGCCTCGAGCATGCTCCCGAGACAGCGGGCCGTTACAAGAGCTTTTCCCGCATCAGCGGAGATCCCACGTCCTGCGGATCTCTGCAACGCCTCCGTCGTCGTCGCGGACCGTGAGCACGACGACGTACGTCCCCGGACCACGATATCCGTGGACCGCGGTCGCATACGGATGGAACGGCGCGATCCCGCCCTGGCTCTCGGGTCCGTCCGGCCCGATTCCGTCGTTGAAGTACGTCCTCGTGTCCGTCGCCCCGTCGCCGAAGTCCCACTCCGTCGTCAGGTCGTCGCTCCCCGCGTCGTAGAGGCCCGCGCGGAACGTGATGCCCTCTCGGAGGAAGAACGCCGTCAGGTCATCGTAGGTCCACACCCAGGTGGACGGGTGCTGCGTGTTGAAGTTGTGCGCGATGCGGAGGTCGCGTCCGTCCGGGAAGAGGATGTGCAGCCACACCGGGTTGTCGCCCGGAGGTCGCCCGTTCACGCGATCGTCTAGGGGAGTGTACTCGATCGTGAGGGCAGCGACCTCGTCGAGGCTCCAGGTTAGGACATCTGTCTCCGCGGCCTGGGCGCTCGGAGATCCGGGCTCCCGGATGACCTCCAAGCTCGCGAGAGTTTCCGCCCCGATCGTCATCGTCAGGCGGACGTCATGCCAGCGCTCCCCAGCCACCTCGAGGCGGAAGGCCGCCTGGACGAACGCCAGGAGGGAGCGGATCTCCGGCGCGGCGTTATCGATCCGCACGGAAGCGAAGTCCCTCGAGACATGTGTGCCGTCCGTCACCTCGACCGCCGCAACGCCGACGAAGTCGTCCGTGTACCGCGCGTCCGCGATTGGGTCCGATGACCAGTCCGTGTCGAAGGTCCCGTCGTTCGTGAAGTCCCATCGGTACTGGAGCGGGTCCCCCTGCGGATCCGTCGACCCGATGGCGCTCAGGACGATCGTGTCCCCTTCGATCCCTTCGTACGGTCCGCCCGCGTCGGCGATTGGCGCGCCCGCGAGGACGGCGTCGACGAGGGCCGGCGCGCTGTGCGCATCCGCCTCGCCGTCGGCATTCATGTCGGAGCGCGCGCGCGGCAGCTCCACGCGGCCCGGCGAGAGCTGCGGCGATACGAGGACATACGACCGCGTGACCGTCTCGTAGTCCGTCGGGAACGTCGGGTCATCCGAATCGCTCTCGAGGGCCGCCGGCAGATCGACGGCCCAGCGGATCGTCATCGAGCCGTCGTCGTGGACTGCGACCTCGTCCGGCATCGTCGAGTAGCTCCCCTCCTCCACCGCCCACCCGGCAGGAATGTCGTCCTCGAGGACCCCGTCGGTCACGTTCACGTCGACCGCGATGCCGTCCTCGAACGTGTAGATCGCGAGGTTCGTCGCGGCGAGCGTCACGGGGATCCGCTGGCCCAGGGACGCATCGATTGCCGTCCACAAGGGATCCTTCCCGACGACGACGGTCGCGTGCTCCCGCATGTACCGCCAGAAGTCCGCCTGCGTGTTCGCGTCCGGGCCGTCGTAGTACTCGTCGGCCAGGAGAGGCCGCAAGGCGAACGGGAGCGTCTCGCCCCCCACACGGAACTCGACGTCCGCTTGGGTGAACTGGAACTCCTCGGAGCACCACCAGGGAGGTCCGTCGAGGAATCCGCGGAGCACCTCCTCTCCAAACGAGAAGAGCACGGAACCGCCCGCGGGGATCGTGTGCACGGGTAGGACCGCGTCCTGCGTCGTGCCTGCCGGATCGGGAGGTGCCCGCGCCGGATGCGGATTCATCAGGAGCGCTTCCTCCGGGATGACGACGGGCACGTCGGCTGCGTTGTCCACGCGGACACCGACCGGCGCGGTGACCATGTGGTCCCCCCGCTCGTACGTCACGTCGACCATCGTCACGCGCACGAGCCCGCGCGCAGCACCCTCCCAGAAGCTCATCCCTTCGTCCTGGTGCGGGTGCGCGGTCGGGCGGATGAGGCTCACGGAACCGGCCGCGGCGAGGGCCCCCACGAGGAGGATCGCTGCAACGCTCATGGAGGAAAAGTGCTTCATCCCGGCTCCGTTTCCGTTGATTCCGAAAGATATGATTCAAACTTGCTTAAGGGTGCCGACATAATTCTCAGATGTTTCGCGGGGTGATTTTCAGCGGTGATATTTTGCAAGGAAGGCCCTGCGCGCGACGCCGGATTCCTCCGTGGGACGGGGTACGATGCCTTGAAGTCCGCCCGGCCGTTCCCACGCGCGTGCTCGTCTACGACCCCCGATTTCTCGAGCACGTCTCCTCGCCCCTCCACGTGGAGCGGCCGGAGCGCCTCAGGGCGATCGTGGACCGCCTGAAGGCCGAGCGGCTGTTCTCGGAGGTCGCGAAGCCCGCGCCCGCGTCGATTTCGGACGTCGAGAGGGTCCACCGGAAGACGTACATCGAGTACTTCCGGACCCTGACCGAGGGCTTCCTGGATCCGGAGACGGCGGTCCATCCGGAGACGTTCGACATCGCGCTCCTGGCGGCCGGGGCGACCCTGCAGGCCGCGCGTACGGCGATCCGGGAGGGGCGGCCGGTGATCGCCCTCGTCCGACCTCCGGGCCATCATGCGGGACCCGACTACGGCGGCGGGTTCTGCTACCTGAACAACGTGGCCGCCGCGGCGGCGGAACAAGTCGCCGAGGGTCGGCGCGTTGCGATCCTGGACTATGACGCGCACCACGGGAACGGCACGAGCGAGATCTTCTCGGACGAGGCGTCCGTCCTCTACATCTCGACGCACCAGTACGGGATCTATCCGGGGACGGGCCCCGCGGCGGACGTCGGTAAGGGCGACGGCCGCGGGTTCACCGTGAACATCCCGTTCACCGCGGGTTGCGGGGATTCGTCGTACTTCATCGCCTACGACACGCTAATCGAACCGATCCTACGGGAATTCAGGCCCGAGGCGATCCTCATGAGCCTCGGGATCGACGCCCACTACCGGGACCCGCTCACGTCCCTCGCGCTGTCCTCGCCCGGGTACGTGGAGCTCGTTGCGCGGAGCGCGGCTGCTGCGTCGAGCCTTTGCAACGGGCGCCTCGTCGTGGCCCTTGAGGGCGGCTACCACCTGGATGCGGTCGCGGAGGTCGTGGCGGGGATTGCCGCCCGGTTCCAGGGCCGCTCCCTCGAGTTCCGGCTCAAAGACGTGCTCGACGACAAGGGCCGAGGACGCGGGGCCATCGAGGCGACGATGGCGGTCCACCGGACCTTCTGGAACCTACGTTGACCGGCCCCGCTTCCTCTCCGTGACCTTGCGCTCCTTCTCCTTGACGATCCGCTTGTACAGGGTCTCGAGGAGGTCGCTCAGCGCGAGGTGCAGATCCCAGTCGAAATGGTGCGCGTAGTAGATCCGGTGCGAGGTCGTGAAGCGGGCCCGGAGGGAATACTTCCAGCGGTCCCCTTCCGGCTTGTACTTCTGCACGTGGATTGTCAGGGTTCGCGGCCGCACGAGCTGCGCGATCCGCCGCATCTCCTTCTGGATCACGTCGTACATCATGTCGTATTCGTCGCGCGGGTCGTCCTCGAGCCCGCCGATCTCGACGAAGAGCTGCTCCCGCTCTCGCAACCCGGCGACGAACTGCATGAGGTCCTGTGTCGTGATGATCCCGACGGGCTCGTCCTTGTCCGTGACGATGATCGAGGAGATGCGGTTCTTCACCATCAGCTCCCCCGCGCGATGGACCGTGGCCTCGGGCCCAATCGTCACGGGCGGGTACCGCATGACGCCCTTCACCTCGAGGGTCACCTTCTCCCCGCGCCCCACGCGGTCCCCGTACTGCTCCCGCACCTTCGGCTTCGAGAACAGGTTCACGACGTCCTTCAGTCCGAGGACGCCCTTCAGACGCCGGTTCTTGTCGACGACAGGAATCGACCGCTCGCCGAGGGACCGCATGATCTGGACCGCGTGCTCGACCGTGTCGTCCTCCGCAACGCACTGCGGGTTCGGCGTCATGAACTCGCTCGCCTTGAGGCCCTCGAGGCTCTTCGCCTGGACGAGGGCGCGCACGAGGTCCGAGCGGGACAGGATCCCGGCGAGGCGCTTGTCCTTGATTACCGGAATCGCGCGGAAGCCGCTCGAGATCATCCGCTCGGCAACCTCCGGGAGGCTCATGGTTGGCGTGACGTCCGGGGCGGCCTGAAGGACCGTCGACACCTTCGTCGCGGGCGCGATGTTCTTTCGCCGCATCAGCTCGCGCATCGTCACAACGCCGACGAGCTTCTTCCCGTCAAGGACCGGCAACTCGTGGACGTCGTGGGTCTTCATCTTCCCGCGCGCGTCCGCGATCGTCTCATCGGGCGTTGCGGTCACAAGGTCCGTCGACATGAAGTCGGAGACCGTCCAATCCTGGACCTTGTCCCGTTTCATGGAGAACCCTGCCACAGGGAGGAGCGCATATCGGCCCGCGCTATAATAAGGTTCTTTTGCGCGCCCCCTTTCCCTCGCGACCATGCGGGTCCGCGCGGTCGTGATCTTCCGAGGGCGCGTCCAGGGTGTGTACTTCCGGGCGCACTGCGCGGAGAGGGCGCAGTCCCTCGGACTCGACGGATACGTCCGGAACCTGACGGACGGGAGCGTCGAGGCCATCTTCGAGGGAGACAGAGCCGCGATCGAGAAGTGCATCGAGTGGAACAAGATCTCGCAGCCGTATGCGCGCGTCTCGGGCGTCGAGGTCTCGTGGGCCGAGGCGCAGGGAGAGGTCGAAGGGTTCCACGTGCGGCACTGAGGAGGCCGCAATTCTTATCTGCGTCGTTCCGTTGGTGATGCGATGGCCAGCCCCGTTGATGCAGCGTTTCGGCGAGGTCTTGCTCGAATCCTGACGGGAATTTCGCTTCTGCTCTTCGCGATCGTGCTCGCCCTGGTCGGGCTGCCTTTCCCCATGAGTGGCGGCACGGCCACCGCCGCAATTGTCATCCTGATCCTCGCCCTGATCGGGTTGATCATGGCCCTCACCGGTTACGGGGAGATTACCGAGGTTTCGCCCCCCGGCGCGCGCTAGGGGCGCAGGTCGATCCTGTACGTCCGCTCGGGCAGGTCCGCATGGATTGTCCATGCTTGCTCTTCGGTCAGTAGCCCTTTCTCGATCCACGCCTTCGTCTTCCTCGGGACCGTCGCGGGTCCCAGGACCGCGCCGGGCCGCTGCGGATCGTCGATGTAGTCCGTCTCCAGGAGGAACCGCGGGCCGCCCTTGAGCGCCTCGACGACGAGGTCCTCCTTCGCCAGGATGGACGGCACGAGCCCGTGGTTGTCCTCGGGCCGCGTAAGCGGCGTCGAATGGTGTTTCACGACGCGATTCCGGTCGAGTCCGGCCCGTGACGCGATTCCGGCGAACTCCGCGAACGTCTCCGGCGTCGGGTCCTCCGTGTGCAGGATGACTGCGCATCCCAGGCGTTTCGCGGCTTCCATGGCGTACGCGAGGAGGTCGTTGCATGCGCGGATGATCTCCGGGCCGACGGGGAAGTGCGGCCGCCCGATCTCGCCGAAAGCGATCGCGCGTCCCTGCGCGATGTGTCGCGCCGCCATGTCGACCGCCTTCTGCATCTCGCCGATCGCGCCCTCGAGACCGTGGACCTCCTTGAGATGCAGGAACTCGACGGGATACGGCCCCAGGGCGACGAACACCTTGAGGGACGTCGCGGTCCGCACCCCGTCCGCCATGTCGAGCGTCTTCCGGTACGCGCGCTCGTAATCCTCCGCGCGGTTCACCGGGATGTCGTCGTACGGGGTGTGCGTGAGGAGGAGCGCCGTCCCGCCGGCCTTCTCGAAGACCTTCGCGGCCTCGACCCCCTGGAACTCCGGGCGCAGGTGAATGTGGTTGTCGAAGATCGGCAGCGCGCGGACCACGGTCGCTTCCCCCGAGCGCCCGACCTATCCGAGGGAGGACGATAATCTCTTCGCACGTACCTCACGCGCGGGTCGTTACGGTCAGCGCAGCAGCCCGGCCGCCTTCAGTTCCTGCGTGATCTTCTCCACGGCCTGCTCGACGTCCTGCGGCTTCCGTGCGCCCGTGCACACGAGCTTCCCGCTCCCGAACAGGAGGACGACGACCTTCGGCACGTCGATCCGGTACACGAGGCCCGGGAACTGCTCCGGCTCGTACTCGACCTTCTCGAGGCCGAGGGAGATCGCGATCGCGTTCAGGTTGATCTGCGCGCCGAGGTCGGACGAGGCGACGATGTTCTGGACCTCGATCACCGGGTTCTTCTTGATTGGGATGCCCGCGGCCTCGATCTGCTTCGCGACCAGGTCGATGGCCGTCTTGACGTGCTCGAGGCTCTTCGCGCCCGTGCACACGACCTTGCCGCTTCGGAACAGGAGGGTCGCCGTCTTCGGCTCCTTGAGGCGATAGATCAGCCCGGGGAACTGCTCCGGTTCGTACTCCGCCCCGCCGAGGGCGCGGGCGATGGCCTTGAGGTCGAGCTCTTCCCCGAGGGAGGTCGAAGCGACGACGTTCTCGATTTTGAACTTGGCCAAGGAAACACCTCCGAGGGCCGGGGGCGTCGGTCCCGGCGCGGTCGGCTCACAAGGGACTTGAGTAGTGCCTTATATAGTTGGGTCAGCCGCGCGGTCTTCCGTCGGAGGCAGACCTTTTCCCCGGTCGGGGAGACGGGGGACGGGACGGTGCGGCTGCGGGACGGGATGGTCGCGACCGTGGACGGGCCACGCGGCGTAGTCGGGGGCGCGGGTTGAGGACCGCGGAGGCAC
>Ga0209321_10001171_pt1 | contig 17867 bp, 14 predicted proteins | sample Rifsed16ft4_FD_184012 | JGI IMG/M metagenome (GOLD analysis project Ga0209321, IMG submission 184012) | Soil microbial communities from Rifle, Colorado, USA - sediment 16ft 4 - CSP-I_5_4 (version 2) | ecosystem: Environmental > Terrestrial > Deep subsurface > Rock core/Sediment | place: Rifle...
ATTGTCAATGGCAAGGCAAGTACCCACGCCTATATCAGCGTCACAGTATTTCTTGAAACATTCTACCAAAGGACTTAACGTTCCGGATAGTAAAATAATCAAATAACCTGCATCTTTTAACCTGCTTATTTCTTGTAATGCGGTTACTGAAATATGTGAGGAAATTTGTCTTTTAAAACACTCTTTTATCTCAGAAACGACCTGTTCGTACTCTTTATCTTTGAGATAATATTTGTTTTTTCTAAGGTATAATCCTTTTAACTGTAAAAGATTGCTGATAAAGACATTTGCGAATCGCAATAAGTCTTTTGTAGTAACAATTCCTTTGTTTAGAAGATAACGGAAAAAAACTCTTTCTGAAGAAATATTTCTGAGTATTGTTCCATCAATGTCAAAAATGGCTGCCTTTATCACATAGTGAATTTTACTAGGTATAGGGATGTCTTTTCAACAAAAAACTTGTTAAAAAAGTAACATATTATGTATACAATTGGTTGATTAGTTTCTAATATTTTATAAAATCATAAGTACCGATAAATAAAATATTTATTCTCCCACCTGTTGTATAGAATATAAATATGTATACAAAATATTGTATTTTTTCTTGACAAAGATTTTTTTTGTGTTATATTTATGAGCCGTGTTAGATATACAATATGTTGTAAGCAGGGTATGTTAAATTTTATCAGGGAAAGGGGGTGATAGAAAGGCTTGTCCCCATGTAAATGGGGAACGGTTTGTAAAGTCTTGTCCTCATGAAAATGGGGAGAAATGTTTTTAAATCAAATTCATTTGTAAGTATTCATGAAATTATCCTGCTTGATTTTAATATTTCAAAAAAGTTCTTGTCCTCATGAAGATGGGGATTGGTTAAGTAAGGGGTAAGGAATAGTAAGCACACATAATAATAAGGAGATATGAAGAGATGACAACCGTAATGCTGGAAAGACCTTTGGTGTCGGAGAGGATAGGTAGTAAAGACGATATACAGTATTTTATTGAAGAAAAGCTGAGTGCCTTTGATTCGGCAATTGAAGGACATGAGTTTTTAGAGATAGATGGTGATCTTCCGGGGAATACGCCCAAAGAGGATTGTTTAAAGATAATTAACCACAAGTTGGAATGTGCATATGCCATAGATGTTGATTCAGTGATTCGGCAAGATTTAGAATCGGTTATCCATGCCCTTGAAACGGGAATCTTTACGCGTCTTAATGGAGTCACCCGAATTGTTGGATATTACAGCAGGGTATCCAACTGGAATAAGTCGAAAATCGGCGAATTACATGATAGACATATGGGAAGATATTCAGTTAGGTAAATATAAACACTTGTCCTCGTGGAAATGGGGAAAGGTAAATTTCTCCCAATGACCCCTTTGTTGTGAGCCATTGCAGTGTTTTATATGCTGCAATGGCTTTCTTTTTTTTGTAACAGTTCACCCCCACCTAAACATCCCCCTTCAAGGGGGGAGGAATACAAGGGGACAATGTGTATTCCCCATCCCCGGTGGGAGGGGTTAGGGGAGGGGGGTGAATTGATACAAATTTAGTTTGTACCAGGAATAGGGGGAGGCATTCTAACCGTAAGTACAGGACATGGGGCTTTACGTACGATCTTTTCTGCCACACTGCCCAACATGACGTGAGAAATTCCTGTTCTGCCGTGTGTACCGATTACAATAAGATCTACGTTAATTTCCGTAGCTGCATTAATAATTTCATTAAAAGGCACACCATTTACTACAATTGTTTCTACCTCTAAAACATCAGTAGTTCCCTCTGGCAGGCTTTTCATCAAATCCGCACGAATTTTAGATTCATCAATCTCGTTGAGTTTATACGGGCTGAATTTATACATTTCCGTATCATATAAGCGAGAATCGATTACATGCATGAGATATAACTTTGCCTCGTCCTTTAACGCCAAAGAAATGGCATATTTTAAGGCAAGATACGAGCATTCAGAATGATCCACAGGACATAATATCTTCTTTAATGTAACCATACAACCTCCAGTTGTTCATTTTGAGTTTTATCCAAATATACGTTCAGGAATTCCAAACTGGTAGCGCAACCGTCCCGGTTGCACAAAAAAGTAAAGTAAGGATGGGTTAAGCGAAGCGAACCCATCGGTACTTTTTGTTGGGTGCGCTCCGCTTCACCCAGTAAATATTCGGTAAACACGTCTTACACATGTCATTCCCGCATGTTTCCACGTTCCCCGTCTTCACGAGGACAAGCTTAGCGGGAATCCAGGCGTGCGCTGATGGGCGGTGGATTCCCGATAAAAGCATTCGGGAATGACAAACTTGTCGTCACGGAAGTGAGGAATGGGCAGTGCATATCGTCTTTACCGAATGTTTACTTCACCCAACCTACGTCTCTAGAACTAAGATATTTTAGATTTACAATTTATGATTTTAAATTGTAAATCTAAAATCGTAAATCGTAATTTCTTGTTACATGCCAATGCCGTCTATGGTCGTATTACATTCTGGGCACTTCAAATCGACAATATTGTTTTCAATAATTTGATATCCATATCTTTTGATGAGGACTTTCTTGCATGTATAACAATACGTATTTTCTCCTCCCTCGCCGGGTACGTTACCTTCATAGACATAGCGTAAACCTACCTCAAGACCTATTTCGCGCGCCATTCTAAGCGTATCCACAGGAGTTGGCGGTTTTTCAATTAACCGATATCTTGGGTAAAAACGGCTTACATGCCAGGGAATTTCAGGTCCTACACTCTTTATAAATTCTGCAATCTGTCTTAGTTCTGACTCTGAATCGTTAATTTCAGGAATGACCAGCGTGGTAATTTCTATCCAGATGCCCATCTCTTTGTAAGAGCGAATGCAGTCGAGTACATTTTCCAAACGTGCGCCGCATAGTTTTTTATAAGTTTCATCGGAAAAGCTTTTTAAATCCACATTAGCGGCATGGAGGAACGGTTTTATAGTAGTAAGCGCCTCACGTGTTGTATATCCATTCGTTACAAATACATTCTTAAGAGATTTTTGGGTGGCTATTTTTGCTATTTCATAGGCATATTCAAAAAAAATGGTAGGTTCCGTATAGGTATAAGCAATACTCTTACAAGAGTGGCTCAAGGCATCTTCAACGATCTTTTCCGGGGCAACGTCTCTGCCTACAATTTGGCCAATACCCTTCGGCAGTTGTGATATTTCATAGTTTTGACAGTTCAGGCATCTGAAGTTGCATCCCACCGTTGCAACTGAAAAGGAGGTGGTTCCAGGGTAAAAGTGATAAAGGGGTTTTTTTTCAATAGGGTCGATATTCTCTGAAATGAGTTTTCTGTAAACGAGGGAATATAGTACGCCACCATGGTTTTCACGAACCCGGCAAATGCCCTTTTTGCCATCCTCAATTACACAGTGATGACGGCAAAGATTACACTTTACCCGTTTATCGTCGAGCTTTTCAAAAAACATTGCTTCTTTCATAAATTTTATTTACGAGTGTTTTCAGGCCATTTCCCATGTAAGGTTGGGTGAAGCGAAGCGCACCCAACAAATTTTATATTGATGGGTCTGCTTCGCTTGACCCATTCTACTTACTTACTATAAGACTTCATTTTTCGTAACAGTTCAGCCCCTCACTTTGAACTCAGTAGAGGAACCCACCCCTGTCCCCTCCCAAGAGGGGAATACACAAAGTCCCCTCTTGGGAGGGGATTAAAGGGGTGCGTGAACTATTACCATTTTTCAAAGATTATGTTATTTATGTTTAATCTTACAGTTTTTTGTTTATCTTGGCAAGTGTTTTGTCTTACCCAAAGATACAGAATTTACTTGACAGAAATATTAATTTGATTATAATAATTCATACTGTACGTATTTATATTTTTTAAATATTGTACATTACGACAAAGGTAAACCCTAAGTGATTAGGGGGCGCAAAGTGAATAGGGTCTTTGAATTTCAATAAAGACGGCATCACTACCGAATAATGTATGGAAAATAAAGCTATAGACAATTTAAAGATAGCCTTGCTCACGAGAATGAACGTTCTTTTGGTAAGGCTTTTTGTTTTTAATGGGCAAAAAACATGATATAGTTTAAACGAAAGCAGTTTGCGTGGTTTAAAGAAATTGTTAAAATAACCTCGGCGCATTTACCAAAAGGAGGTGGTCGGAAAATGTTATATAATTTTATTAAGGTTGGACTAACTTAACAATTTTATAAGGAGGGTTTAGCTATGAAGTTGAAGAAAAAAAGTAGTTTCGGTTTTACGTTAATTGAGTTATTGGTTGTAATTGCCATTATCGGCATCCTTGCGGGCATTTTGTTGCCTGCATTAGGCAGGGCGCGCGAATCGGCACGCAGGACGCAATGTACATCTAACCTCAAGCAAATCGGCTTGGCGCTGAATATGTATGCCAATGATAATAGTGAAAATTTCCCTACAGGTGGTGCTGCTAGTTCTATTGCCAGCACAAGTACCGATGCAGCGATGGAATTAGAGTCACTTGGGAAGCTTTTTGATGCATATATTACTGATAGAAAAGTCTTTAGATGCACGAGTGATACTGCTGTTACGGAAGCAAACGTTTTAACATTAACAACAACACCTACTTCTTTCATTGCATCCACATGCAGTTATGGGTATGATGATAACCATACGGCGTCAATGGATCCTGGGGTGGCGATAGCTGCGGATGCTCTGGGTACTAGCACTACACTTTCTGACAATCACAATCAAAAAGGCCAAAACGTGCTTTACTTAGACGGTCACGTGGAGTGGAAAAGTACACAGACATGTGGTTATTACGATGGTTCGGCTTATGATAATATTTGGTATGGAGTAGGTGGAACTATTACTGGTCGTACAGTTAGTACGGTTGGAACTGATACAGCGATCTTGCAATAATAAAACATTTTAATTCTTAAACTTAAAAAAGGGTAATATTCTTTTAAGGATATTACCCTTTTTAGTTTTTATGTAATTGCTCAGCTATTAGCAGAAAAGTGCATCTGAGCAATCTACACCACATAGGCTCACAAAATATGATTCTCAAGGTGTCATTCCCGAATGTTTTTATCGGGAATCCATTTCCCCGCTTATAGCTTGTCCCTACACGCATTAAGCAGGGAGTTGATATGATTATGGATTCCCGCTTAAATCTGCGGGAATGACAGCTTTCGACGGGAATTAAACATTCTGAAAACCCCAATTTATGAGCCTTCAAAGCCAGGTAGGTTGGGTTGAGAGGCGAAACCCAACGTGAATATTTACAGCATTTATGGGAACGTTGGGTTTCGTTCCTCAACCCAACCTTACAGAACTTCAAAGTATATATTCAATAATAATTTGTAATTGCCAACTGCTTACAATACCTCATTCATACTCCCACTCCGGTAGCCTTCCATATCGATAGTGACGTATTTGTAACCAATTTCTTTGAATTTTTTGACAATTTCAGTACGTTTGCCGTCTTGTAAGAGCAGGGTGATATCTTCGGGTAATACCTCGATTCGCGCAATAGTATCGTGGTGTCTGACGCGGAATTGTTTTAGTCCAATACTTCTTAAGTAATTTTCCGCTGCAGCTACGATGGTCAATTTCTCCTCTGTGATGGATTGCCCGTAAGGAAATCTGGAGGACATGCAGGCATATGAAGGTTTGTCCCAGTTGGAAAGATTGAGGTACTTCGATATTTCACGTATGTCTACTTTTCTCAATCCACTTTCTTTCAAGGGACTGCGAACCTCAAGTTCCTTAGCGGCATCGAGTCCGGGTCTGTATTCACCTGTATCGTCGAGATTAGCGCCATCTGCAACATTTTTATACCCCTTTTCCCTGGCAATTTCTTTGAGCTTTCCAAATAATTCCGATTTACAGAAGTAACATCGATTGGGGGGATTTTCGGCAAATCCCTTGATCCCGAGCTCGCTGGTATCGATGGTTATATGTGGAATGCCGATTTCTTTTGCTATCTTCAATGCCTCTTCATATTCATAAGCAGGGTAAGTCTCTGATCGTGCAGTAACGGCCAGGGCTTTATCTCCGAGGACGTCATAACACACCTTTGCCACGAGAGAGCTATCCACGCCCCCTGAAAAGGCTATTACAACGCTTTTTAAGGCTTTTATATTATCTCTTAATTTTTTAAGTTTTTCTTGTGTATCCATAAGTCTTTCTTTGCGCTCTTTGCGTCCCACATTTCCATGAGGGCAGGCATTTGTGGTGAATTATTACGACAAATCGAGCATTTTTTGAATAGCTACCCGTGCCTTTGCTGCCATATCATCTGGTACTTTAACCTGGTAAACCATGTCCTCCAAAGACCACAATACCTTTTCTAAACTAATGAGTTTCATATTAGAGCAATCGGCAAGTTGCGTAATTGCATAAAAAACTTTTCGTGGATTCTCTTTTCTTAAACGATGTAGTATGCCAGTCTCAGTACCGATAATAAATTCTCTTGCATCCGTTTCCTTACAATATTTGGCAATACCAGTCGTACTGGCAACGTGATCTGCTAATGCAATCACATCCGGTGTGCATTCCGGGTGGACAACAATCCTGGCTTCAGGATGTGCTGCCTTTATCTTGATAATATGTTCTGCCAGGATCCTATGATGGGTAGGACAATATCCTTCCCAAAGTATCATGGGTCTGTTCAGTTTGGACGATACATAACCTCCCAGGCTTTTATCAGGGACAAAGAGTATTTCATGTTCTTTGGGAATCGAAGAGACGATTTTCATTGCATTGGAAGAAGTACAACATATATCGCTCTCCGCTTTTATAGCAGCCGTGCTATTTACATAACAAACAACTCGGGCATTGGGATGTTCTTTTTTCTTTATCTTGAGCTGTTTAAGCGTTATCATATTTGCCATAGGGCAGCCTGCGTGTTCGTCGGGTAATAATACCAGCTTGTCCGGGCAGAGGATTGAAGCAGTTTCTGCCATAAAATGTACACCGCAGAACACGATTATATCTGCTTTCGCCTTTGCCGCTTGCTGAGAAAGTCCCAAGGAATCACCAGTAAAATCTGCAATATCCTGCACCTCTCCCCTTTGATAGTTGTGTGCAAGGATTACAGCGTTTCTTTTGGTCTTCAATTCCTTTATTTTTTCGATTATTGCAGTCATCGTGTTTGATTGCTTACCTTATAAAAGTAATGGATATTAATTGTAAAATATTAATGGTTAAATCATAACAGAGCATATGTTGTTTTTAAATACCTTTTTTAAATTGTGGGTGTAAATCAATAATTGTAGACATTTCAAAGTCATTTTCCCTTGACAATAAAAACTGTTTTTGATAGCATCCTTAAACCTAAGTATGATATTTTTAAAGATTTCGGGTGAAATGTACGTATTGCTTAGCAGAAAATACTTAGGGCGATTAGCTCAGCTGGCTAGAGCGCTTGCTCGACAAGCAAGAGGTCATAGGTTCGAGTCCTATATCGCCCACCATTAGTTTATGATGCGCTTAACTTTAAAAATCAAAATATATTAACTCTGAATTTTACTTGAGTTGTTTTAAGGAGTAACGAAAAAGTTTTCTAAATATGGTTAAGGTTACGTTACCTGACGGGACGAAAAAGGAGTACAAAGACAACATAACTATCGGGGAAGTCGCAAGCAATATAGGTAACCGTTTGGGTGAGATGGCGCTGGCTGGAAAGGCTAGCGGCGTACTCGTAGACCTCAGTTTTCCTATCAAAGAAGACATTTCTCTGTCTGTTATCACGGAAGATACGGAAGAAGGTTTAGAAATCCTTCGCCACAGCACAGCACACATTATGGCACAGGCGGTCAACAGGCTTTTCCCAGGGGCAAAACTCGGCATCGGTCCTACCATTGAAAATGGATTTTATTACGATTTTGGCCTCCAGCATAGTTTGTCTGACGAAGATTTAAAGAAGATTGAAGAAGAAATGGCTAAGATTATCTGTGAGGACATTCCCTTTAAAAGAATGGAACTACCTCGTGATCTAGCCACAAAGAAGATGGAAGCCCTTGGTCAGTCCTTCAAGGTAGAACTTATTAAGGATATCGAGGACGATACTGTATCTTTTTATACACAAGGAGATTTTGTAGACCTATGTCGTGGTCCACACATTTATCGGACGAGCAAGGTCAAGGCATTCAAACTCCTGAGCGTGGCTGGCGCTTATTGGCGTGGGAAGGAAACGAATCCCATGTTGCAGCGTATTTACGGTACGGCATTTTTCACACAAAAAGAGCTTGATAAATATTTAAAGTTTCTTGAAGAGGCTGAAAAACGTGATCATCGAAAGATAGGAAGAGATCTAGACCTTTTCAGTTTTCACGAAGATGGCGGGCCTGGGCTAACCTTTTGGCATCCAAAGGGTGCCAGAATGCGCAACATTATCGAGAATTTCTGGCGGGAAGAGCATTTCAAAAGGGGTTACGATATTGTTTACAGTCCACATATTGCGAAGATCAATTTGTGGAAAACCAGCGGCCATTGGAATTTTTATCGCGAGAGCATGTACTCACCTATTGAGGTCGATGGGCAGGAATATATCTTAAAACCCATGAATTGTCCTTTTGCTGTGCTTATGTATAAAACTAAGCTTCATAGTTACCGTGATCTGCCATTGCGGTGGGGGGAGTTGGGAACTGTCTATCGATATGAGAAGTCGGGTGTATTGCATGGATTACTGCGTGTGCGTGGATTTACACAGGATGATGCCCATATTTTCTGTACCCCCGATCAATTAGAAAATGAAATTTTGGGCGTGATTGAACTTGCTCAATTTATGTTGTCGAGTTTCGGGTTTAATGAATATGAGATAGAATTGAGTGTGCGAGGTAAGGGTGAAAAGGAAAAATACATAGGTCGGGACGAAGTTTGGGATCATGCCGAAAATGCCTTAAGAATTGCCCTCGATAAAAAAGGACTAAAATACACACGGATGGAAGGAGAGGCGAAATTTTACGGTCCAGCTATTGATATCAAGGTCAAAGACGCCATAGGCCGTGGATGGCAGGGACCAACTATTCAGGTAGACTTTAATCTGCCAGAGAGGTTTGACGTTAAATATGTCGGTCCGGATGGTAATCATCATCGCGTAGTGATGGTACATCGTACAGTTCTTGGGGCAATGGAACGATTTGTTGGGTGCTTGATAGAACACTATGCAGGTGATTTCCCCTTGTGGATTGCACCAATTCAAATGAGGATATTACCCATTACAGATGCACACATTGATTATGCAAAAAAATTGCAAGCCCAGTTGCTTTTAAAGAATTTTAGGGTAGAATGTGACACGGGCAGTTCCAAGATCAATTATAAGATACGTGAAGGCATACTGGAAAAAATTCCCTATTTACTCATCGTTGGAGACAAAGAGATGCAAAGTGATTCTGTTGCCGTTAGAAGCAGGAAAAGGGGAGAGGAAGGGATGATTTCAATTGAGAAATTTATAAATAATGTTGAAACTGAAATCCGGGAAAAAAGGTAATTTTCACTTTATAGGAGGAAAATATACATTTCACAAGAATTGAGAATTAACGAACGTATCCGTTCCTCTACGGTACGACTGATAGACGAGAACGGTGTGCAGGTCGGAGTGATTAGCAAAGAAGAGGCTATAGCAAAGGCAAAAGGCGTCGAATCGGATCTGGTCGAGGTAGCTCCCGATGCAAGCCCGCCTGTTTGCAGAATTATGAACTACGGTAAGTTTAAGTATAAACAAAAGAAAAAGACGCATCAAAAGCAACACGTAGTTCAGTTAAAAGAATTAAGATTAAGGCCAAAGACTGGCGAGCATGACATTCAAACAAAAATACGTCAGGCTCGAAAATTTTTAGAAAACAAAGACCGCGTGCTTATTAACATGATGTTTAAGGGGCGCGAACGGGCTCATGCTGAACTGGGCGATGAAATTTTAAAACAAATTGCTGCTGCATTAGAGGACATTGCCAAGGTAGAGAAGGACAAGATATCAGATGAACGCAGGATGGGAATAATCCTGTCTCCCAAATAAACATAAATTTATTGGAGATTTGTAGATGCCAAAATTAAAAACACACAAAGGGCTTAAAAAAAGGATAAAGATTGGCGCTAAAGGTAAGATCAAGAGATCAAGGGCTGGAAAAGGCCATCTTCTGTCCGGAAAATCAGGAAGACGCAAGGCGCATATGAGGAAGAAAGCAGGAGTTTCTCCGGCTTTTAGTAAAATTATGAAAAGAGCTTTAAATTTGTCTTAATAATACTTATTTGAATTTTTTTAAAAAGAGAGTTGTTATATGCCAAGAGCGACAAAAGGTTGTGCAAGAAAAAGGTCCAGAAAAAGATTACTAAACAAGACGGAAGGTTACTGGGGTGGAAGAGGGAACTTGTACCGCAAGGCCATGGAAACTTACATCCGTGCCATGGTGTTTTCATTCAGAGACAGAAAGGCGCGGAAGAGGAAATTCAGGGAATTGTGGATTTCCAGAATCAGTGCGGCAGTCAGAGAGCGTGGCATTTCATACAGCCGCTTTATTCGGGGATTGGTCAATGCCAATGTGGATTTAAACCGGAAGATGTTGGCTGAGATGGCGGTGAATGATAAACCTGCTTTTGACAGGTTAGTTGAGCAGGTAAAATCAGTAGTTTGAAAATTGTGTTGTGAATCATAAGATTTTATAAACTACACAGATTATTACTCTGTCATTTGATTTTAGGCACGTCTTCGTGGTATCGAACCATGAAGGTACGTGCCTACATTTTTTATAGGCTTTTTTAGATACTCATCTGCATGTTAGAAAAATTAGAAGAAGTAAAAAGAAACATACAAAGCGAAATTAAGTCAGTTACTGCGCTGAAAGATGCCGAACAGCTTAAAATAAAATACCTGGGAAGGAAGGGTATTATTCATGATTTCATGAAACTGATACCATCTTTGCCCGCAGGACAACGCGCTGCAATCGGACTGCGGATTAATTCTCTTAAGACCGAGGTTGCAAATATCGTAGAAGAGTTAATAAAGAAGTTTTCTGTAGAAATAACTTCAAAAGCTAAACACGAAATATTCGATATAACGTTACCGGGCAAACGTCCTCTTGTAGGGAAAAAGCATCCGCTTACTCAAACAATTGATGATATCAAAGAAGTCTTCGCCCGGTTGGGTTTTGATGTGGTCTATGGGCCGGAAGTGGAGTCTGAATATTATAACTTTGAAGCATTAAACATCCCTGCCGACCATCCCTCCAGAACCGATTTTGATACTTTTTATATAAAGAACGACATACTCCTCAGAAGTCAGACGTCCACTGTTCAAATTCGCGTCATGGAAAAGCAAAAACCTCCCATTCGAATTATTGCCCCTGGGAGGGTGTATAGGCCTGATACTGTGGATGCCAGACACTCATTTATGTTTCATCAGGTGGAAGGATTACTCGTAGATGAAGGGATAAGTTTTGCAGATTTGAGGGGGGTACTGAATCAGTTTATTAAAACCTATTTTGGCCAGGACGTTCAAATGCGTTTTAGGCCTTCCTTTTTCCCCTTTACAGAGCCCAGCGCCGAGGTGGATATCTCGTGTTCTCTCTGTAAAGGCAAAGGATGCAGCGTGTGTTCTTATAGTGGATGGGTGGAGATATTAGGGGCAGGAATGGTTGACCCTAATGTATTCAATGCCGTACATTACGATGCTGAAAAATACACGGGCTTTGCATTTGGGATGGGCGTTGAAAGGATTACAATGTTAAAGTATGATATCAATGATATTCGCCTTTTCTATGAAAATGACATACGGTTTTTATCGCAATTCCCCGTTTGCACGAGGACAGGTTTAAATGAAGATCAGCTATAACTGGTTAAAGGAATATGTCAATTTTTACTTATCGCCGCAGGAGTTGGCGGATAAGTTAACGAATGCAGGACTCGTGGTTGCCAATATTCAATCTGTAGAAGAAGATTTCTGTTTGGATATAGAGGTGACTTCCAACCGTCCCGATTGCTTGGGAATTATTGGCATTGCACGTGAAGTGGTTGCAGTAGTAGGGGCGAGTGTTCAATTGCCAGAAACAAATTATATAAGCATAGACCCCCGATCTGAGTCGAGGACAGGTATAGAGGTACCAAAATTAATAAGTATTGCTGTTGAAGAACCAATACTGTGTCCACACTATACGGCACGAGTAGTAAGGCATATAACCGTAAAGCCGTCTCCGGAATGGATGCAAAAAAGGTTGAAATGTATTGGTATTCGACCGATAAACAACATAGTCGACATCACGAATTATGTGATGATGGAGACGGGACAACCATTCCATGCCTTTGATTTGGATAAGTTGTCAGATCAAAAAATAATTGTTAGAAGGGCAAGGAGCGGAGAAGAAATAGTTGCTATCAATGGAGCCAGGCGGGCGCTTTTCCATGACATGCTAGTCATTGCGGACGGTAAAAGACCGGTTGCCATTGCAGGCATCATGGGAGGTAAGGATACAGAAGTATCTGAGTCAACAAGGCATATTCTTTTGGAATGCGCGCAATTTGAGCCCAGGCAGGTGCGTCGTACATCAAAAGCAACAGGCATTGCCTCGGATTCGTCATATCGTTTTGAAAGAGCCGTTGATCCTGAAGGAGTTGAACTGGCATCGAAAAGGGCAGTAAAACTTATCAAAGACCTTGCAGAAGGAGAAGTTGCTCACGGTGTTATTGATATAAGATCGGGAAAGTACGAAAAGAAAAGAATTACGCTCCGAATTGAAAGACTCAACAAAGTATTGGGATTAGAAATAAAAAGAACCATTGCCAGTGATATCTTAAAGAGACTGCAATTTAATATTTTAAATGAAGTAGATACCTTTATTGACGTTGAAGTACCAAGCTATCGGGGAGATGTCTATCGTGAGATTGACCTGATTGAAGAGATTGCCAGGATTTATGGTTATAATAATATTCCCACAAAAACCTCTATTAGTGTACGGGGCAGCGTAAAGAGTAAATGTGAAATTGTTGAGGATTCTGTTCGTCAATTTTTAATAGGCATTGGTTTTTATGAAGCTAAAACCTTCAGCATCGTTGATACTTCTCCCTTGCAGACCGTGAATTTGTGGTCAGATAGGGTGGGTGTCGATATTGCTAATCCGCTAAGACAGGAAGAAAGCCGTTTGCGGACGTGTCTATTACCCAGCCTCATACGCACCAAGACATATAATATGAATCATGGTGTGGAACAGGTGAGAATCTTTGAGATAGCTAAAGTTTATCTCGCAGGCGAAAAATTACCACAAGAAAAGACCTGTTTGTCCATCCTGGCAGATGTAGATTATTTGACGTTAAAGGGGATAGTCGAGTCGCTGCTGTTGAATCTTGGCATTACCTCAAAGTGTGAATGGATGAAAATAGGTGTTATTGAATCAAAATTGTTTATAAGTGAAAAAGCCGCAACGATTCAACTAGGTGGTGAAAGATTTGGGTATTTAGGAGAAGCCAAAGAATTGGAATTAAAAACATCACCTTGTATGGTTGAGTTGGATATGGATTTGTTGGTAAAAATGTCGAGCTTTTCAAAAAAATATCAAACCCTGTCTCAATATCCTCCTGTTTTACGTGATCTTGCAATTATTGTTGACGAGGAGGTGACATGGGCGTCTATTGAAAAATGTATTGCAACTACGAATCCCCGATCGAAGTCGAGGACAAGTGTATCTTATTTGACAGGTATAAATTTCTTCGATATATATCGTGGGAAACAGATACCTTCGGGAAAGAAAGGCATCGCTTTTAACCTTTGTTTTCAAGCGCAAGACCGCACGTTAAAAAGTGAAGAGGTAGATATTGCTCTACAAAAGATACTTAATGATCTTCAAGAAACACTTGGTGTTGAGTTGCGAAAACAATAAGAGATAAAGGACAAAGGATTTACAATCTCCCCATTGATTCGTCTGCCCGCAAGATATTACGCAAGCTGAATCTAAATCATATCTGGCTATAGATGCGCGGAGTCTAACTTCACTTCTTATTTTAAGCGATTTGAAAGTACCACCAGGAAATAAACTGGAGGCATTAAAGGGCAAATACAAAGGGAAATATAGTATAAGAGTTAATGACCAGTACAGGGTTGTATTTAGATTTGAAGGTTCGAACGCTTATGAGGTTGAAATTACTGATTACCATTGAAAGGGGTTAAAACTATGACGGATTTAAAGAGAAGACCGACACATCCCGGTGAGATTTTAAAGAAAGACTTTTTAGAGTCTTTAGGAATAACTCAATCACAGTTAGCAAAAGAACTCAATACGACATTCAGGACAATAAATGAAATAGTGAATGAGAAAAGAAACATCAGTCCTGAGATGACCGTAAAACTAGCAAGGTATTTTGGCACATCAGAAGAACTTTGGTTAAATCTCCAGAATCAGTATGACCTTTACAGGGTGAAAGAGAAATACCTGAATTCTTTAAAGAGCATAAGACCTTTGAAAACTAAAACCAAAGAATTAAGTGTAAAGTAACCTGCAGGGCTTTCTCAAACAGGTACGGCATAAGTACGACATAAGGGAAGCGAAATTTTGGTAAGCTGTGAATATCAAAAGACCTATGTAGTTTTACTATTTAAGACACATTAAAATACTGCAAACGGTTTTTGCATCTCGTATAAGCCCTTTCTTTACCATATCAAAAGCCTCGCTTAATTTCATCCGCACGATACCCTTGATTGATTCGTCTGCCTGGTGATTTGTTTGCGTCTTGACGAGATTCGTTGCCTTGAAGAGGTGCATTGTCTCACTTAAGATGCCAGGAGAAGGATAAAGAATTATGAGGGGTTCAAGTGTAACTGCTTTATAGCCTATCTCTTCCTCCAATTCACGTCTTGCACATAAATCGAATGTTTCACCCTTATCAAGCGTACCGGCAGGAATTTCATAAATAAGTTCTTTCACGGCGTGTCTGTATTGCTGGATAAGGATAATCTCATCTTCTGTTATAAAGGGAATAATGGCGGCAGAACCCGGGTGTTCAATAACCTCCCTCAAGACCTTTCTTCCATTATCCAGGACAATTTCATCTTTTCTGACGTTTATTTTTTTACCAGAGTAGATAATCATAAAAACACCTTATACGAGTAATTTAATTAATTTCACGCCAGGATACTATTTCATAGCTCGATGGATTTCCTACGGACATATTCTTCAGGGCTTCATCATAGTGAAAATCTGCGCTTGAAGCTATGTTTATATATTTCCCTCTGACTGCACCATATAGATCCACACTTGAACTTATATTAATTGCTGCTTGTGGAGCGTGTATAGCAGCATAAACATCTGAACTAGAAGTAAGTGTAATCTTATAATCGCTATTATTAGAGGAAATTGCAGAAGACCAAAGGAAGAAATTTGCCGGTTTTTTATCATTAGCAGCATTTACTTTACCGGATGAACCTATACTTATTGTACCTGTAACATAAGCAGTTAGTTTTGCGCCACTGGCAAGTACAAGATCGGAACTGCTATTAAAACTAAAATTCCCATTTACGTATAGCGTAACATTTCCCGTTACAGTCAGTTGAGAACTCGAAGCAACACTTAAACTGCTGAAATAATATTTCTTGCTTTGACCAGAGACGCCGAGTGTATAACTGCTGCTGCTACTTAGCGAAAAAGATTGAGTAAAAGTATTATAATATAAAGGGCTTAATTCCCCATTATTATCTGATGCTATCGGTGTTACATTGTCATTAAAAAAGGTGGGAGTATCTAAAGGATCACAGTCCGAGGTGAGCACACCGCCGTAGCCAGCATATCCGGTATAATATTGAGTGACCGTTCCAGAAACAGAAGATCCGCTGTTGATGATTACCGTGCCTCCTGCGGTTGCGTTTCCAAAAATTCTGGAGCTACTGGACATTGTGATAGTTCCAACTGTAATGGCATTTCCATCAATCCGGGAACTGCTACTCATTGTTATATTTCCAGTTGCATTTGCATTTTGATAAATTCTTGCGCTGCTAACCATGGAAAGGTTTCCGGCTGTATTAACGTTTCCCAAAACCTTCGAACTACTATTCATAGTAAGGTTTCCGGTTGCATTAGCATCTCCGTTAACCTGTGCGCTGCTATTCATAGTGAGGCTTCCGGTCGCATTGGCGTCTCCTTTAATAACTGAACTGCTTGCTATAGTGACAGGTGCTCCAGTATTTGTGGTACTAATGTTCCCGTTGTCACCTGGTGTTTGACTTGCATAACTTCCAATTTGAGAATCATAACTATCTGTATCAATAGAGCTTGTTGCAAGAACGCCATCGCATCCAAGCAACGAATCATGAAAAATAGAATCAGCCGTTAAAGAAAGCACTGTTTCTAATGTTTTTTTTGATGAAGAACTCGTACCATTAGAGGTAATTATATAAAGCGGGTTGCCGTTTGAATCATTTACCACAGTTCCGCTGCCTACTTTATGCATAAGGGTAAAGCTATTATTAAAGCCATTAGACGAATAGGTTGATGAACTATTCCAGTTCGGGTCTGTCTTTGCGTTATCAACTATGGTACCATTTAATAAACGGTTAATTCCATCCTGTATCCCAGCCTCGGCTATATAAAATGACTGCACACTGGTCTTGTAATTGCCGCTTATTTTAATATCAGTGGTAGTTGTGATGACAGCCGTAGTTCCCGCCAGTGTTAAAATGGCTATTAACGCGAGGACAACAATGAGGATCATTCCCTTTTCGTCTCCGTATCCCACGATAATACTTAATAATTTTGGTTGTCGTTGTACATTCATACGATATTACCTATACAATTATTTTAATTGTATAGGAATTTTCATTTTATTTAAGCGGTTTTTGTGGTGGCACGGATTATTCCCCTCCCCGACTGTAATCGAGGACAGGTCTTGGGAGGAGACTCTACAATTCCCCTCTTGGGAGGGGTTAAGGGGTGGGTTCCTTTCCCTGTTCCCCGTTTTCACGAGGACAAGTTTCACGAGGACAAGGGTCGAGAAATCTCAGTGAACCCCGTTAGAAAGTTTGGAAGAGGCTTCAAACCCCTCCCACACTGTATTTTCTCAAAACTCTGCCCTTTCGGACGGAGGCTCCTTTCTAACGGGATGAATATTTCACGAATTACCGCCTTACCCACCCCTAAATCGTTCGGCTGAGCTCACGACGAAGTCCCCTCCCAAGAGGGGACTTTCTAAATTCAGTCCTTCTGTTCCCTGACTTCAGCAGTTTTGTAATCAGTAAACCTCTTTCCATTTAATTACCTTTAATGGTTGATTTTCCAGAGCATCTACAATATTACAGCTATTATAATATGCATTTATGCCGCCATTTATGGTTGAAGTTTGAACAGAGAGAATTGCCCCATAAATATTTACCCCTCCACCTCCTCCATTTAGCTCGACGTCAGCGGTTGATAAGATTAATCCATGCCAGATAAAGCCACCCCCAAGTTTTAAATCACCTTTTACTAATAAAATTCCATAACCAGTTACACCATTTAAGCTCAACCCTTGATTATTAGGGGGATTCGATGTGTCCGAGTAACAGATAACATAATTGCTTGCATTCCCATAGGTGCCATTGGTTTGGTCGCTGGTTATTGTTATTGTAGCATCATTTTTCAGTGCATTAATATACCCCATAATATCCACATCTATTGGACCAGTTTGCGGCGATGATGGAACCCCAGTTAATGTAGGGCTGCCACTTATACTTACCGATCCAGGAGGGCTTAAAACATAAGCTGGTGGAAGTGATGGATTCGTACTACAGTTGTCATTTCCATCAACAGTTGCAGATGAACCATTTATCTCTACAGAATATTTTGAATATAAAGGACTCAATATGGGAGGTCCAGAGTCGTGAACCACTTCAATTTCAATTATTTTTAAACTGCCCCCACTGTTCCCATATAC
>Ga0209321_10001172_pt1 | contig 17864 bp, 17 predicted proteins | sample Rifsed16ft4_FD_184012 | JGI IMG/M metagenome (GOLD analysis project Ga0209321, IMG submission 184012) | Soil microbial communities from Rifle, Colorado, USA - sediment 16ft 4 - CSP-I_5_4 (version 2) | ecosystem: Environmental > Terrestrial > Deep subsurface > Rock core/Sediment | place: Rifle...
AGTGGATACTTCGTTCAGATCACGATCTAGCTCAGCATCCGCGGTCTGCGGGATCTCGAACCGGGTCTTGATGCGCCGCGTCAGATCATCGACCATGGGGAAGATGCTCGACTCGCCGACGCCTTCCACCCTTTCGGTCGCCAAGACCCTCCCGCTCTCGACTTCTTGGAGCCTCACGCTGATCCGAATGTTCTCCCCTGCTTTGACGAAGCTCCCCAGCAGAACGCTCTTCACGTCTCCACGCTCGGCAACTTGCTGCACGACGTCGAATGATGTGATCCGCTCGTCCAGCCGGTTCATGTCCTTCAAGATTTGATAGAGGCGATCGGTGGTCAGGACCTCGATCTCGGGTGATTGGGAGAGGTCGGTCACCAGCATGTCGGTGAGCGCGGTGCGAAGCCAATCGAGCTCGGGCTCGCCGGTGTTGTTCTCGAAATAGAGCACGGCAAGCGAGGGCTTCGAGGGTGCGCCGGTCGGCTCGTCTCGCCACGCTGGCCGGAGGAGGAACGCCAGGGCCGCACCGAGCACCAGAACGGCTGCCGTGCCTCCTGCATACAGCCAGCCCCAACCGGAACGACGCGGCTCGGCGGCAGCGGGATACACTCCCGAAACGGCAGAGACGGTGCCCGACTCCAGGCGACGGCGCGCCGTGCGGAGATCCACCACCGCGTCTTTCATGGTCTGGTATCGCTCGGCCGGCTCTTTCGCCAGACACTTGTCGAGCACCCTTCGGATTTCGCTGGCTGCTTCTTGCGGCGCGTCCGCCCCGATGGCGCTGAGAGGCGGAGCGGGTTGTCTCATGATGGCGTGGAGCGTGTCCATCGCCGTGGCACCCTGGAAGGGCGGTTTCCCACTCAGCATCTCGTAGAGAACGATACCGAAGCTGAAGACGTCGCTCCGGTGATCCACCTTGACTCCCCGCGCCTGCTCCGGCGACATGTAGGTCACCGTTCCCATGATCTTCCCCGAATCGGTTCCCCGCTTGGTGACGGTCTCCGCCTCGCTCGAGCCTCGACCGAAGGACTCCACCAGTTTGGCCAGGCCGAAGTCGATGATCTTCGCGTGGCCGTCCTCGGTGAGCATGACGTTGCCAGGCTTGAGATCACGGTGAACGATACCCTTGTCGTGCGCCAGGGAGAGTCCTTCCGCCACCTCGATAGCCAGGTCGAGGGCCCGAGGGACGGAGAGCTGCTCCTTCCGGATCCGCTCCGCCAGCGTCTCGCCGCGGATGAGCTCCATGGCGATGAAGGTCACGCCCTCGGCTTCGTCGATCTCGTAGATCACGCCGATGTGGGGATGCTCGAGGGCGGCCGCCGCCTTGGCTTCCTGCACGAAGCGACGCTTGCGGTCTTCGTCTTCCACCAGCTCGGCCGGCAGCACCTTGAGGGCGACCTCCCGGTCGAGCTTCACGTCCAGGGCGCGGTAGATCACGCCCATACCGCCCCGGCTCAATTCTTCCAAGATCCTGTAATGGGAAAGCGTGCGCCCGATCATGGGACTTCGATCCGGAGACATTCTAAAGTGCTGGAGTGCCTGGTTCAAGGGCAGGGACTCTGAGCTGCCAGGGGCCGGTTGAGCTGGACGCCTACCCGAACTATCCTTCCCAGCGGGACATGGACATGGGCCAAGCCGCAGTCTCAGTGATCCTCCCGACCTACAACCGCAGGGAACTCCTGCCTCGTGCCTTGGCTTCCGTCTTGGGCCAGACCCGCCCGCCGGATGAGGTGATGGTGGTGGATGATGGCTCGACGGACGAAACGGAGCGCCTCGTCCGGCGAGACTTCTCCGATGTGCGGTACCTGCGCCAGGAGAATCGGGGCGTCGCGGCGGCTCGAAACCACGGTATTCAGGAGGCCCGGGGCGAATGGCTGGCCTTTCTGGACTCCGACGATGAATGGCTTCCTGGGAAGCTGGAAAAACAGATGAACGCTCTCGCCGAGAGTACCGATCTCCTTCTCTGTCACACCAATGAGGTCTGGATGCGTCTGGGTAAACGAGTCAACCCGATGAAGAAGCACGCCAAGTGCGGGGGTCGCATCTTCTCCAAGTGCCTTCCCCTCTGCACTATCTCTCCCTCGTCGGTCATCCTCCATCGACGCGTTCTCGAGAGAACGGGTCTTTTCGACGAGTCCTTGCCTGCCTGTGAGGACTACGACCTCTGGCTCCGTGTTTCCTCTCTCTTCCCGGTCCTCTACTTGGAAGAGCCTCTCCTCATCAAATACGGGGGGCACTCCGATCAGCTTTCCCGCCGCTACTGGGGTATGGACCGCTTTCGCATCCGCGCTCTGGAAAAATTGCTGACCTCCGGGACGTTGTCGCCAACGGATCGAAGGGCGGCGGCAAGAATGCTCATCGAGAAAATCGACCTGTACTTGTCCGGGGCGCGCAAACGAAAAAAATGGGAGGAGGCTGCCCTCTATCAGAAAAAGCGAGACGGCTACGCGCGCCTCCTCGACCTGAGGGTGGCCTCATGATCCGGTTGGTGGTGGCTCTTCCCGCGGAAGCCAAGCCTCTCATCTCGTACTACAGGCTCAAGCCGGCCGCGGAAGCTCGCGGCTTCAGGATCTATCAGAAGGACGAGATGGCCCTCATCGTTTCGGGAGTTGGGAAGGCGGCGGCCGCCGCCGCCACCGGCTATCTGCAGGCCTGGACCGGCAACCAACCCAACGGAGTCTGGATCAACGTGGGCATGGCCGGTCACCGGGACCTTTTGCTTGGAGAAGGGATCCTGGCCCAACAAATCACGGATCGGGCGACTGGCCGGAGCTGGTACCCTCCCCCCGTTCTCGAAGTCCCCTCCCCGCGCGCGCCGGTGCTGACGGTGGACAAAGTGGAGGAAGACTTCGAGGACGACTGGGTCTTCGAAATGGAAGCGGCGGGCTTCTACGAGTCGGCGTGCCGGTTCTCCATTTCGGAGTTGGTCCAATGCTTCAAGATCATCTCCGATAATTGGAGCGTGCCGCCGCGTTGGTTGTCGACCCGTCAGGTGGACGAGCTTCTGGAATCCCGTTTTCCGGAGATCGACGCGGTGGTGCAAGCGACGGCTGGGCTGGCGGCCGAGTTGGCCGCCCTAAGCAAAGATCATCCCGAGCTGGAGAAGCTGCTGGACCGTTGGCACTTCACCGTGTCCGAACAACGCCGCTTGCATCGGTTACTCCAACGCTGGCAAGCCTTGGCCCCCGAAAAGGAGATCTTCGACCGAGAGCTGGAGCGCCAGAAGACCGGCAAAGAGGTCCTGGGCGCCATCCAGGCCCGCATCGAATCGCTCCCGGTGAGACTCCTCTAACGTGGTCCATACTCTCTACATCGAGGACGACGTGGCGGAGCACCCTCGCACCAAGGAGATCTGCTCTCGATTCCCTGCTGCCGCGCGCATCCCTATCGGCCGCTACGGTGAGATCTTCAATCGCAACGGGCAGAGCTTCCGGCTTCAGAAGAAACGGCCCGCCCTCATTCTGGCTCGCAAGTTCGGTCGCTTGGTTCTGCCCGCGCCCGATGGCTACGGGGTGGGAGGTCGGCGCAACTTCTACTTTTCCCACATGCTGAACTGCGTCTATGACTGTCGCTACTGCTTCCTACAGGGCATGTACCGTTCAGCTCACTACGTGCTGTTCGTGAACTACGAAGATTTCCAAGAAGCCATCGAGACCAAGCTAAGCGAAGCTCCGACCAAGGAAGCGTACTTCTTCTCGGGCTACGACTGCGACAGCTTGGCCCTGGAGCCGGTCACTCGGTTTCTGGAAAGCTTCTATCCCTTCTTCGCCGAGCACCCCCAGGCATGGCTGGAGCTCCGCACCAAGAGCACGCAGATGAAGTTGCTGCTGGAGGCCAAGCCTCTGCCCAATTGCATCGTGGCCTTCAGCCTGACGCCTGCCCTCACCAGCCGCGCGCTCGAGCACAAGGTCCCACCCCTCGAGCAGCGACTCCAGGCGATGGAAGCGGTTCAGAAACGAGGGTGGAACATCGGACTCCGGTTCGACCCCATGATCTTCACCGAGGACTACCATGAGCAGTACCGGCGTCTCTTTGCCGAGGTGTTCGAACGCCTGCGGGCGGACCAGCTTCACTCGGTGAGCCTGGGTCCCTTTCGCCTGCCCAAACCCTATTTCGAAGAAGTGACGCGGCTCTATCCGGAGGAGCGCCTCTTCGCAGGACCTATGGAGGTCAGAGGGCGCATGGTCTCCTACCGCAAGGGGATGGAGCGGGAGATGATGAGCTTCTGCATCCGGGAGCTGCTGCCTTACGTTCGGGAAGAGATCTTCTTTCCCGCCGAGCTCACCAGGATCGAGGCCTCGTGACCGAAACCTCGAGAACGGTTCTGGTCAGCGGGGCGAGCGCCGGGATCGGCCGTGCCATTTGCCTGCGTCTCTTGGAAGAAGGGCATCGGGTCATCGGTCTGGCCCGCGATTTCGGCAAGTTCGCATGGAACGGCGAAGGCTTCCTTCCGGTGGAAATCGACCTGGCGGATCTGGAAGCCCTGCCCCAGCGGCTCAAGGACCTGTCTCGCCAGCATGGCGGGATCGATGCCGTCGTCTGCAACGCGGGGAGAGGTCAGTTTGGCTCTCTCGAGGAGTTCTCCTACCAACAGATCCGCTCCTTAGTGGATTTGAATTTCACCAGCCAGGCCTTCCTGGTGCGGGCCCTGCTTCCCGGAATGAAGGAGCGGGGGCGGGGCGACGTGGTCTTCATAGGATCGGAAGCCGCCCTCAGTGGGGGCCGACGGGGAGCGGTCTATTCGGCCAGCAAGTCGGCTCTCAGAGCCTTTGCACGATCCCTGCGCCAGGAGAGCTCGCGAAACGGGATACGGGTTTGCGTCGTCAATCCGGGAATGGTGAGAACTGGTTTTTTCGACGACCTGGCGTTCGCGCCTGGGAATGAAAAAGACAACGCCTTGCTGCCGGAGGAAATAGCGCAGGTCGTCGCTTTCGTGCTTTCCTCGCGGCGAGAGACCGTATTCGACGAGATCAACCTTTCGCCACTTCGGAAGGTGCTGCGGTTCAAGGACGAAAAGGAGTAACGCCAATGAGTCGCACAAACGATTTTCACTGGCACCGGCAACGGAGGCACATCGGCTTCTGCGCCCTCCCCCTGCTGTTCCTTCTCACCGGGTGCTCCCTGGAGCCCGGCTCGACGGACACGCCGGACGGCTCGGAGAATCTCCAAGCCGGCGGGTATTTGAGCCCGCTTGTCCAGCTGCAGAGGCTGCAAGGGGTGGAGGATCATCTGCACGTCGATGAAGTGCGCCTCCGCGGCGACGGCCTCCTACTCCAGTGCAGTTACACCTTCGGAGTCGTCGACGCCACCGATGCCGCGGGCATGCAGTATCTCTCGCAGAACCTCAAGCACTCCATTCCCGGCGATACGCGTAGGCCCGGCTGCATCCACTTGGCCTCGGAGGGCAATATCGTCTACACGACCCACCGGGGGAACATCAGGAATCCGACGTTCCTCTCGGGGTGGGACATCACCGACCCCGAGACACCGGTACAGCTTCCCGTCCTGCAGGAGCCCGATGTTCGCTACGAGGGCGTCGACGTCGCGAACGGCAACATCTTCGTGGGGCTGCACGAGAAGGGTCTCGGCGTCTATCGCCGCGACGAAGACGGCAACTTCCAGCGGTTCGGAACCGCCACCGGCTTCACCAACGCTTGGGGCGTGGAGGCTCGCGACGACACGGTTTTCGTCGCCGACGGGGCGGGAGGTCTGGTCATCGTCGATGCCACCGACCCTGCCCATCCAACCGTTCTCGGCCGAGCCCCGACCGGAGGCCAGGCCAGCGGCGTGGTCGTGGACGGGGACATCGCTTACGTCGCGGCGGGATCGGCCGGCCTGGTGGTGGTGGACGTCTCGGACCTTGCGAATCCCATGGTCGTCGGCACGGCCGAGATGCCCGGCTCCGCTGTCCGCGTGGACTACTCGGCGGGCCAGGTCTTCGTTGCCGCATGGAACGACGCGAGAGTCTACGACGTCTCTCTGCCGGCCACTCCTCGTTTCGTCGGTGCGGTGCGTTTGACGAAGGAGGGCAACCTCCCCGACGGTGACCGCCCGGCGCCGACCTCGCGTATCCTCGGGATAGCGGCACGGAACGACGAGGTCTTCGTCGGCAACTGGCACGTTCTCTACTCGTATCGCCTTCACTCCGAGCGGCGGGCGCCTAACATCCGGCTGCCGGAGGCCGCCTCGATGATCGACTTCGGTCCGGTGGAGATCGGGCAGAGCAACACACTCCCCTTCCAGGTCACCAATCAGGGCACCGCGCCACTCACGCTCCTCAGCAGCAGGACCTTCGGGAGTGCTTTCACCGCCGAGCCGCAGCAAGCTCGCATCGCTCCCGGCGAGACCGCCACCCTCTCCCTGACGTTCCGCCCGACCACCAAGGAAATGGAAAAGGGCTACCTGCAGATCTTGTCCGACGATCCTCAGGCGCCCCTCCGCACGGCCTATATGGTCGGCAACCAGCCCGGCCTGGGAGTCGGTATGCCCCTACCGGAGATCACCGCCGTCCTCCTCGATGGCAGCCGGTGGTCGTCCTCCGAGACACGAGGAAAGGTGGCATTGCTGGCGTACTTCGCCACCTTCTGACCGCTCTGCAGTCTGGAGTTGCCAGACATCGAAGAGCGTTTCTGGAGGAGGTACAGAGATCAAGGCCTGGTGGTGATCGCTCTCAATGCTCATGACCAGCTAGAGCAAATCGGCGAGGTGCAGGAGTTCTGCCGTACGCTGGGCGTTTCCTTCAACGTGGGGCTGGAGGAGACCGGGACCTATCGTGCCTTGACGCAGAATTTCGTGGGACCGAACCCTTTTCCGGTCGATGTCATCGTGGGGAAGGATGGAAAGATCGCCTATATCACCCGCGAGTATGACCCACCCGCCATAACCGAGGTCATCGAGAAGCTGCTCGCAGAGTGAGGCGCCGTTCCGCCGCCGGAGCGTCTCCGGTGGAAGCGGCCGGCCTAAGAGTCCTTCTTGCGTCCGACCATCCTCTCCGGTCGGACCCACTCGTCGAACTGCTCGGAGGTGACCAGGCCCAGCTCGAGCGCCGCTTCGCGCAGGGTCGTCCCCTTTTCGTGGGCCAGTTTGGCGATCTTGGCGGCCTTGTCATAACCAATGTGGGGATTGAGAGCGGTGACCAGCATGAGGGAGTTCTCGAGGTTCTGCTGTATCTTCTCTCGATTCGCTTCGATGCCCACCACGCAGTGCTTCCGAAAACCATCGCAGCCATCGGAGATCAGGCGCGCACTTTGGAGGAAGTTGTGGGCGATGAGGGGCTTGAATACGTTGAGCTCGAAATTTCCGGAGGCGCCGCCGATACCGACCGCTACATCGTTGCCCATGACCTGCGCCGCCAGCATGGTGACGGCCTCGGACTGAGTGGGATTCACCTTACCCGGCATGATGGAGCTTCCCGGTTCATTCTCAGGGATGGCGATCTCTCCGATTCCGCTGCGCGGTCCAGAAGCCAGCCAACGGACGTCGTTGGCTATCTTGGTCAGCGAAGCGGCAACCGTCTTCAAGGCTCCATGGGCATGCACCATGGCGTCATGGGAGGCGAGAGCCTCGAACTTGTTGGGAGCAGTGACGAACGGATGGCCGGTGAGCTCCGCGATCTTCTTGGCGCCTCGAACCCCGAACTCGGGGTGGGCGTTGATCCCGGTTCCCACCGCCGTCCCCCCCAGAGCCAACTCGTAGAGATGAGGAAGAGCCGCCTGCAGATGCCCGATACCATGATCGAGCTGACTGGCGTACCCTGAAAACTCCTGGCCCAGAGTGAGGGGAGTGGCATCTTGCAGGTGGGTGCGTCCGATCTTTACGATGTCACGAAAAGCATCGGATCTCTCGGCCAAGGCATCGCGCAGGGCGGTGACGGCGGGAATGACCCGCGAGCGGAACGCCTCCACCGCAGCCACGTGCATGGCGGTCGGGTAGACGTCGTTCGACGACTGGCTCATGTTCACGTCGTCGTTCGGATGCACCAGGCGTTCTTGGCCCCGTTTCCCGCCAAGAATCTCGCTGGCCCGGTTGGCGAGCACCTCGTTGGCGTTCATGTTGGTTTGGGTTCCACTCCCCGTCTGCCACACGACGAGAGGAAACTCCTCCTCGTGCCGCTCCTGTAACACTTCATCCGCCGCGGCAACAATAGCCTTCCCTTTCTTCTCATCGAGCAGGCCAAGCTCCACGTTCACCAAGGCGGCCGCCTTCTTCACCAGCACCAGAGCATGAATGAGAGCGGGAGGCATTTTTTCGGAGGAGATGTCGAAGTTCATCAGCGAACGCTGGGTCTGCGCTCCCCACAGCCGCTCCGCAGGCACTTCGACGGGACCCAGGCTGTCGCGCTCCGTTCTGGTCTTGTCGGCAGTCATGCTCTCGTTTCCCTCTTCCGGTCCAACCGGATTATACCGCCTCCAAAAGGTTGACCGTCGATCTTAGTTAGAAGGACTCGCCCCGAGCGTCCTGAGCAAGAACGCATAGACATCGGCCGCCTCCTCGATGACTTTGGCGGTAGGCTTTCCGCCGCCGTGACCGGCTTTGGTCTCCACCCGTAGCAGAATCGGATGGATTCCGGAATCGGCGGCCTGCAAGGTTGCCACGAACTTCTTGGCGTGCGCCGGCACGACCCGATCGTCGGTGTCGGCGGTCGTCACCAGAATGGGTGGATAAGTTGCCCCCGCCTTCACGTTGTGCAGGGGCGAGTAGGTATAGAGAAACCGGAAATGCTCGGGGTTGGCCTCGGCGTTTCCGTACTCGGAAACCCAATACCGCCCTACCGTCCAGTTGTGGTAGCGCAACATATCGGTCACCGGCACCGCCGCCACCACCGCCCCGAAGAGATCCGGCCGCTGCAGTAAGCAAGCCGTCACCAGGAGCCCTCCGTTCGAGCCGCCGGTGATCCCAAGACGCCCCCTCTTCGTGTATTTCTTGTCTATGAGCCACTCGGCGGCGGCGATGAAATCATCGAAGACGTTTTGTTTGCGCTCCAGCATCCCCGCCTGATGCCACTCCTCTCCGTACTCGCTCCCGCCGCGCAGGTTCGCCACCGCGTACACTCCGCCGTGCTCCAACCAGATGAGTCGAGACACCGAAAAGCTCGGCGTCATGCTGATATTGAATCCTCCGTAGCCATAGAGAAGGGTCGGATTCTCGCCGTCGAGCTGCAGCCCCTTCTTGTGGGTCAGAAACATCGACACTTTGGTGCCATCCTTAGACAGATAGAACACCTGCTTGGTTTCATATACGGAGGGATCGAAGTTGACTTCCGACTGACGGAACACCTCGAGCTCGCTCGCTGCGAAATCATAGCGATAGATCGTCGTGGGATAAACGAACGACGTGAATCCGAAGAACATCTCGGTGTCATTGGGCTCACCGGTAACTCCCGCAATCGATCCCATGGTGGGTAACTCGATCTCCCGAACGAGCTCGCCGCCGAGAGAGTACAACCGCAGCTTCTCGTGAGCGTTATGCATGTACTGGACGACGAGCTGGTGATTCACGATGGTGGCCGAGCCGATGACATCTGCACCCTCGGGCAGAATCGTCTTCCAGTCTCGGCGCTCGCTATTCTGCAGATCGATGGCGATGACACGCCCACGCGGCGCTTGCAAATCGGTGAGAAAGTAGAAGGTCGACCCCGAGCTCCCGACCGGCTGGAATTTCGCTTCCCCGACCTCGAACAAGCGGACAAAGTTTCCCTCACTCTCTACTTTGCGGAGGTAGACTCCATTTCGATCGTCGGTGCCGTGGTAGACGTAGAGGCCTAGGTACACACCATCGTCAGTGATGAAAGGCTGAAACCCCAGCTCCTTCTGGTTCGGCATCTCGAAGATCAGCGTGTCTTCTTCCTGGGGCGTACCCAACCGGTGCCAGTAAACACGACTGAAGTTGTTCTGATCTTCGGGAGGAACCGTCCCCGGCGCGGGAAAACGATTGTAGAAGAACCCGCTCTGGTCGTGCTTCCAGGCGATTCCGGCGAACTTGGCCCATCGGATGACATCCTGGTAGTCGTCGCCCGTATCGACCCGCCGGACGCGGATCTCCTGCCAGTCGCTCCCGCTTCGCGAGAGGCCATAAGCGAGTAGCGCACCGTCCTTGCTGAAGGCTCGATTGGTGATCGCTACCGTACCGTCCTCGCTCAGCCGATTGGGATCGAGGATCTCGATGGGCTCTCCTCCCAGCTCCTTCACCATGTACAGCACCGCCTGGTTTTGAAGGCCGTCGTTCTTCGAAAAAAAGTACCGATCACCCTTCTTCTCTGGAGGTTCGTACTTCGGATAGTTCCAAAGCTCGGTCAGTCGCCCTTCGATGTCCTTTCTGGCAGGAGCGGCGTCGATGTACCGGCGAGTGAGCTCGTTCTGAGCCTCGACCCAGGCCGCCGTCTCCGGCGCCTCGGGGTCCTCCATCCACCGATAAGGGTCGTGGACTCTTGTGCCGTGATAGTCCTCCACCACGTCGGACTTGCGTGCCTCGGGATACTTCCACTTCCTGGATGCATCCTGCCACGACGGGCTTTCCGAGCTCGCCATGGCCACCGCGAGCAACGCCGCCGCCAGGACCATCAGTGCCACGATTTTCATGCGCCGACCCCTTTCCACTCGATGTCGTCTCGTTATTATCCCGCTTCTCCCCAGAGGTTTCCAGAGGAGTCGGGATTGGGAGATTCGAGGTCATCTAGACGAAGTCGCTGCCCTCGCACGAAACGAGCATCCTCCAAGAGAAAAGTGGATGCTATAATTTCTTGGAGGGGGTTCCATGACCGATGGTAGTGTAGGATCCGACCCGGGTACCATTCCCTCCCGGCCGACCTTCATCTACCGAAGCCCCGTCCACCTCGACGAGCTCGACTCATTGCAGTTGCTCCACAACTCCCGTTTCATCGTTCATGTCGAGCGCGCCATGGTCGCCTTCTACCGGACTCTTGGCGAACCGTGGGGTGTCGCCTTGGATGAGAACCCGGATCAATTTCAGGTGGTGCGCGAGGTCCAGGCGAAGTTCACCGCGCCTTTCCGCGGCATGGGCGAGATGGTGATTCACATCTGGGTGGACAGGCTCGGGGAGTCGAGTTGCGTGTACGGTTTCGTCTGCACCAGCTCGGAAGGGAAGCTCGTTTACGCTCGCGGCACCAGGACGGTCGTCAAGCTTCACCCGGTCTCTCTGCAGCCCACGCCCTGGTCAGAGACCTTCACGCGGGGGCACCTGCCGCTTCTCTGAGCCGACATCCCACCCCAGTGTTGGACGATGTCGGTGAGGGTGCGCCGTCCCTGTCACCGATAGGTAGGTAATGCACGCAACACAATCCCTCTACTTCGCCAGAGAAAGGGTGATGGAATGAGTCCCGACCACAATTCCGGCTATCCCGAAGAATCACTGGATCCGCAGGACTGGGACGAGCTTCGATCCTTGGGCCGCCAGATGATCGACGACATGCTTTCCTACTTGCAGACGGTTCGGGAACGTCCGGTCTGGAGTCCCATGCCGGAAGACGTTCGGGCCGCCTTCCAGGAACCGCTCCCCCGCTCCCCGGCCAAGCCGAGTGACGTTTATCGCGACTTCCGGAAAAACGTACTCCCATACCCGACCGGAAATATCCATCCCCGGTTCTGGGGATGGGTTATCGGTACGGGAACGCCCTTCGGCATGCTGGCCGAGATGCTGGCGGCAGGAATGAATCCCAATTGCGGCGGTTTCGACCAGGCCTCCACTCTGGTGGAGAGACAAGTGATCGACTGGGCGAAGGAAATGCTCGGCTATCCGTCCCAGGCGAGCGGCTTGCTGGTCAACGGAGGGTCCATGGCTAACCTGGTCGGGCTGGCGGTGGCCCGTCATAGCAAGGCCGACGTCGACATGCGGCGGGAGGGGCTGCAAGGCATTTCGAGAAGGATGACACTTTACTCTTCGGTGGAAACTCATTCGTCGGTGTCGAAAGCAGCAGAGATACTGGGGCTGGGTAGCCAATCTCTCCGCCTGGTGAAGACGCGAGAGGATTTCTCCGTGGACATCAAGGCGCTCGCCGCCGCCATCCAGGCGGATCGAGAAGAGGGCTTGAAGCCCTTCTGCGTCGTCGGAAACGCCGGTACCATCAACACGGGTGCCATCGACGATCTCGATGGGTTGGCCGATCTCTGCCAGAAAGAAGACCTCTGGTTTCACGTGGACGGCGCTTTCGGCGCCCTCGCCGCCCTTTCGCCCCGCCTTCGGGAACTGGTCAAAGGAATGGAGCGTGCCGACTCGGTGGCTTTCGATCTCCACAAGTGGATGTACATACCCTACGACGTGGGCTGCACGCTGGTGCGGAGCGAGCCCGTTCATCGCGGAACGTTCTCCCTCGTCCCCGCCTACCTGGCACGAACGAAGCGGGGGACGTCCGCCGGACCCACTCCGTTCAACGAGTACGGTATCGAGCTCTCCAGGAGTTTCAAGGCTTTGAAAGTCTGGATGTCATTGAAAGAGCATGGTGTGGACAAGTATGGCCGGCTCATCGAGCAGAACGTCGATCAAGCGCAGTACGTCGCCGAGCGGGTGGAAACAAGCAGAGAGCTGGAGCTCATCGCTCCCGTGCCCCTCAACGTCGTCTGCTTCCGATTCTTCTCACCGGAGCTCGACGAGCCGGCGCTCGACCGGCTCAACGAGGAGCTTCTCCTTCGATTACAGGAACGAGGCGCGGCGGTGCTCAATTCCACCAAGCTGCATGGGAAGTACTGCCTCCGCGCCGCCATCACCAACCATCGGACGAGACGAGAGGACCTCGACTTATTGATTCAAGAAGTGATCGCGCTGGGTAAGGGGATCCTGGACGAGGGCTTCATTGGGAATCCGCGCTAGGCTGGGGGATGGAATGGAACGTCTTATGACGATTGGAGAACCATGGCGCGGCTAATCGGTCTTATCGGCATCGTGATGATCTCTTTCTCCGCGATTTTCGTGCGGTTGGCCGACGTCTCCCCGACCACCGCCGCATTCTTCCGGGCGGCCTATGCCGTCCCGGCGCTCTTCGTGATCGCCAGATTGTTGCGCCGCCAGGACCGGCGGGACTCCCGGGCTCACTGGATGGCCTTGGGGAGCGGGTTGCTACTAGCCGCAGACCTCCTTTGCTGGCATCGGGCCATCGAGTCGATTGGAGCCGGTCTGGGAACGGTGCTGGGCAACACCCAGATCGTTTTCGTGGGGATAGCGGCTTGGCTGCTCCACAAGGAGCGGCCTAGTCGATCCGCGCTGGTCATCATTCCACTCGTGTTCCTGGGAGTCGCATTGGTTTCGGGCCTGGGCCGTCCCGGGGCGTACGGCGACGACCCTCTGGCCGGCGTGTTCTACGGCGTGCTCACCGGGTTCTTTTTTGGGGCGTTCCTTCTGGTCTTTCGCGCTTCGAATCGAGAGCTGGCGCCGGTTGCCGGTCCTCTTTTCGAAGCAACCTGCGGTGTCGTCGTCGGAACGCTGGCTTTCGGAGTCTTCGACCCCCGTTTTTCGCTTGCTCCTTCCTGGCCCGCGCACGGTTGGTTGGTCGCCCTGGCACTGGGGTCCCAGGTGACGGGGTGGCTTTTCATCGCCCATGCCTTGCCCCGCCTGGCCGCGCTCGAGACCTCGGTGCAGCTCCTGGTGCAACCGATGCTGGCGGTGCTCTGGGGCAGGCTGATCTTCGCGGAGTATCTCTCCGGCCTTCAGTGGATGGGCGTTGCGTTCATTCTGGGCGGGGTCGGCCTCCTCTCCGTCCGGGGCACCATCGACAGCCCCTTGCCGAAGGGGGCAATGACCGGAGTGACCGCCGATGTCGAAGCCTAGGGGGTCCCGTTCGTCTAAGAATGGGGGACGGAAAGCGAGGCTGCGATGGAGCGTGAGAGAATAGACCTTCCGGTCATGGCCCACAAAACCGACTTCCCCGATGTCTACAAGGGAAAATCGACTCGGGACCTCATCACGGTGTACAAGGCGGGGCCCACCCGACTGGGTGGGGTTCTGGCCGGCCTATCGGACGAAGAGCTGGAGGCACAGCCGCACCAAGGTAAATGGTCCATTCAGGAGATCGCGCAGCACCTCGCCGATGCCGAGATCATGGGGGCCACCCGCCTGAGGCAGGCCTTGGCCGAGCCCGGAACGTCATTCGCCGTGTACGATCAAGCGGCCTGGGCGCGTACTCTCCGCTACGGGAGTCGTGATCGCAACGCGATGGTGGCGGCTCTATGGCTCTTCTCCGCCCTGCGGAGCAGCGGAACGCGGCTCTTTAACGGTGCCCGCGAAGAAGACTGGAAGAAGTGGGGCAGCCACGCCGACTGGGGACGGCTCACCGTCCGGCAGCTCCTCGAGCTCTACGCCGATCACGGCGAGCGCCACATCGAACAGATCGTCGAGCTGAGGCTCCTGCTCGGAACCCCGGTGAAAGTGCCGCGCCTCTTGCCGACGAGACTATACTAGCGGCGTGCTCAAAAACACGTCTGCACGCCGCGCGAGCGGAGCGAGCCCGGCCCTGATGGGCCGACGACACCCGGCGCCGAGCGCAGCGCGAGCGCGCACTGATCCAGCAATGACCGATCTCGCTTCCCACTACCTGGCCAACGTCGAGCAGCAGCTCCGAAAGCTGAAGGAGCTCGGAGAGAAAGCGTTCGGCCAGCTATCTGACGAGGCTCGCTTCCATGCGGTCTTGGACGAGGAGTCGAACAGCATTGCGGTGCTCATCCGTCATCTGAGCGGCAACATGATCTCGCGGTGGACGGACTTCCTCACCACCGACGGAGAAAAAGCGAGCCGCCAACGGGATACCGAGTTCGCCCCAGACGTCGAAATGACTCCCGACCAGCTTCGGGAAGCATGGAACAAGGGATGGGAATGTCTCTTTGAGGCGCTAGCCGCGATCGCTCCAGCGGATCTGCAGAAGAGCATCTCCATCCGCGGAGTCGAGCATTCCGTGCTGGAAGCGATCCAACGCTCGCTCGTGCACTACTCCGAGCACGTAGGGCAGATCGTTTTCCTCGCCAAGCACCTCGAGGCCAAAGAGTGGAAGCCCTTGTCCATCCCCCGAGGACAATCCGAAAGGTTCTTCCGGCCGAAGTGACTAGGCGGTCTGCGCGGCTTGCTTGGCTCCCTTTCCAGCCAAAGCCACCGCGATTCCTCCGAACAGGCTCCCGAACACGACGGTAGTGGCGATCCATGCAGTCATTTGCGGTATCAGACCGATCGCGACCCACTTGACGAAGGGCGCCATCTCCGGCATGCCAGGCGGGCCGAGCTCATAGTGCGTTCCCCAGTTACCGTAAATGGCGAAGAGCATGACGATGGCCACCGGTATGCGAACCGCGAACGCGTAGCAGAGGAGCGTCTTGAAGAGGGCAGGCCACGACTTGCTCATCACGTAGAGCGCGGCCAGGGAGCCCAGCACGCCCGAGGCGGCCTGAAGAACGAACGATTGCCCGATGAGATACATGGCGACAATCACCACCGCGGCGACCAACACCGCTAGCAGAGACGCGCTGGCGGTTCTCCATCCGCTGGTGGGTCCATGGCCCATCCTCCCGAGCTTGAGCGCGAAGTAGATGCCGAAGATGGGGATCAACCAGGAAATGCCGACGATCGCGCCCCCGCCTCCCGCTTCGCGGCCGAACAAGAGCGGTGACCATCTATTGAGCTCGCCCACCAGTCGAAGAAGAGTAACGCCCAAACTGATGAGGGCGGGAACCAGAACGAGCTGTCTCAGATTAAGGGTATTAACGCTGGATGACGTCATAGCAAACCCCCTTTGAAAGGACGTGTAGTCTACCCTTCCTCGGCCGGCGAGGCTATCGTTTTCCATGTCACCAAAGGATGTCAACGTCCGAGCTCGGCGATGGGACGGTGACGTAGGAAAAAACCTGGATGACGAATGGAGCGCCATCTGTTATACGGAGGATGGAAGATGACAGGAGGTGACGCCTTGTCCACAGACGCTCCTTTGCCAACACTTCCCTTCAGGGAATGGGAAGAGACGAAGACCACGCTTCATCTATTCACGCAAATCGTGGGGAAAGTCCGGCTGGCCCTCCATCCCAAGCTCAACCATTGGTGGCACGCGCCGCTGTATGTCTCCGCACGCGGGCTGACGACCAGCGCCATTCCGTACCGTGCGACGAATTTCGAGGTGGACCTCGACCTCATCGATCATCAGCTCGTCCTTCGTTCCAGCGAAGGCGAAGTCCTCAAGGTGGGCCTGGCAGGTCGCAGCGTCGGCCAATTCTACCGAGAGCTCTTTTTTTCCCTGGGCAGCCTGGGCATCGATGCTCCCATCCGTGCCAAGCCTTTTGATCCGGACAGGGTGAAGAGCAAAGAACCCTTTGCCACCGACGAAACCCACGCCGCCTATGACGGAGAGTCGGCCCATCGCTTCTGGCGCGCCCTGGTATCGATCGACGGCATCTTCAAGAGATTTCGCGGGCGCTTCATCGGAAAGTCGAGTCCGGTCCATTTCTTCTGGCACAGCTTCGACCTGGCGGTAACTCGATTCTCCGGCCGGCCGGCACCGGTGAGGGAAGACGCCGATCCGGTGACCAAGGAAGCCTATTCGCATGAGGTGATCAGCGCCGGCTTCTGGCCGGGTGACGACAACCTGCCGGAGCCTGCCTTCTATAGCTACGTCAACCCCTCGCCGCCCGGTCTCGAGCAGGAACCCCTCCGACCGAAGGCGGCCTGGTGGCAGAACCAGAACGGAAGCTCGATGGCGCTCTACCGTTACCAGGACTTTCGCACCGCACCGGATCCGAGCGCCGATCTCCTGGAGTTCATGCAAAGCGCCTACGAAGCGGGTGCCAAGCTCTCCCAATGGCCGCGGGAACAGCTGGAACGGAGGAGCTGATGACCGAGTGGTGAAGAAAATCATCGCCCCTTTCGGAGAGCCGCTATAATATTCGGCGTGAAGCGGACCCTTCCCACGCTCCTGCTTTGCTCCCTGCTCGGCGCTTGTGCTGGCCGCGCCCCGCGTCCCACCGCTCCCCCGAGTACGCCCGCACCGCCCCCCACGCCCGGCACCATCCAGCAGGGACTGGCGTCCTGGTATGGGCTGGAGGAAAAAGGCCGCGCCACCGCCAGCGGCGAACCGATGGACCCGGAGCGATTCACTGCCGCGCATCTCACCTTTCCCTTCGGCACGCTCCTCCTTGTAACGGATGAGGAGACGGGCCGTAGCGTGATGGTGGTGGTCAACGATCGGGGGCCCTTCGTGGGCGAACGCATTCTCGATCTGTCTTACGGGGCTGCCAAGGCGCTGGAAATAGTCCAAAGAGGGGTGGCGCCGGTCCGCATCGAAGTGATTCAAGTCGACCGCAGTCAACTCGCTACCCGCTGGAGAGTCCAGGTCGGCTCCTTCCAGGAGGAGCGTCTTGCCGAAGAGCTGGCGCAGGAGGTTCGCCAAGGCGGGTACGCTCCCGTCGAGGTGTCGATGTTCCGCCGCGCCGACCTACTCTTCTATCGCGTTTGGGTGGGAGAGTTCACTGAGCGCGCCGAGGCCGAGGAGTTGGCTCGCAAGCTGCTCCGTGACGGACGAGAGACGGTGGTGATGCAGACGCCTTTCGCCTCCGCCCGCTGACTGCAGCCCTTTACAGAGAACGAGCTAGCCCTCACTCTTCCACGGATCGCCGTGAAGGATTTCGATGACCCGCGATGAAACGACCAGAGTCGCTTCGTCGATGTCCCAGGTGAATCCCGGCGAGACGAGCTTTTGTCCTGGCGAGACGGTTGAGAGCGAGCCTGGCGGCAGCGGCGGAAACGCCCAGCGCCGCCTGGGCTTCGCCGGAGGAAAAGTGATGACGTCGTTCAGATGACCAGATTCCGATTTCATGGACGCAAAGTATCGATTTTCGATACTTTACGCGAACGATAAGCGGGGCCTGGCTTGCCAGCATCGCCTCAGAAAT
>Ga0209321_10001173_pt1 | contig 17852 bp, 22 predicted proteins | sample Rifsed16ft4_FD_184012 | JGI IMG/M metagenome (GOLD analysis project Ga0209321, IMG submission 184012) | Soil microbial communities from Rifle, Colorado, USA - sediment 16ft 4 - CSP-I_5_4 (version 2) | ecosystem: Environmental > Terrestrial > Deep subsurface > Rock core/Sediment | place: Rifle...
AGTCGAAGTGGCCGTCGCGGACAAGATCGCGGACCTCGCGGACGTGTACGTCCGCCATGGGATCCCCCTCGCGTACCGCCGGATCTCGCAGCTCGACGAGTCCGAACGGAGGGACCCGCGGGCGTACGTCCTCCCGCCGGGCTGGTTGCGGCCGCCCCTCGACGAGAGCGTGTCGTGGCTCGGATCCGTCGGCCTGAGGTCCGCCTACGTGAGCGGATGGTGCGCCTTCTTCGACTTCACCCGGCGGTACGGTCTCGACGCGCAGTTCCCCCTGAGCGACCACGGAGACTTCGAGGACGTGATGGACTTCGTCGCCGCGTGCCGTCCGCGCCGCGTCTACACGGCCTTCAGCAACGCGAAGGACTTCGCGAAGGCCGTCGAGCGTCGCCTCAAGATCCGATCGGACGCCCTCCTCACGAGGTGATCCCACGGAGACGCGGCAGGAAGGCAACGCCGTCGTCGTCAAGCTGTCGGATGGCGAGGACCTCTTCCCGAGCCTCGAGGCCGCCGCGCAGACGCATCGCATCGAGAGCGGCGCGGTCCTCTGGGGCATCGGGATGATCCAGGACTTCGAGATCGGATTCTTCGGCCCGGACGGGTACGAGAAGTCGACGTTCGCGGAGCGGCACGAGCTCCTCGCGCTCCACGGGAGCATCGCGATGCGGGCGGACCCGAAGCTCCACCTCCACGTCGCGGCAGGGAGGCGGGACCATTCCGTCCTCGGGGGCCACCTGTTCCGCGCGAAGGCGGCCGTCGTGAACGAGATCCACCTGAACCGCTTCGACGCGATCCGCTTCAACCGGCGCCTCAACGAGGCGACGGGCCTGCGGGAGCTCATCCTCGAGTGACGGCGAGGGGCATCCGAGGCACGCGGATGAGGTGGACCTGGACCGCATAGACGCCGAGGGCGATCGCGGAGAAGGTCGCGGCGACGTACATCGGGGCGACATAGTCGAGGGCCGCGAGGAAGCCGCCGAGGATCGGACCGACGATCGAGGCGATCGACAGGACGCTGTTGAAAAGCCCGCCCGCCGTCGCGACCTCCGGGTTCGTCTCCGTGAGGAACTTCAGGGAGCCGACGTAGAGGGTCGCCCACGCGAACCCGAGGACGACTTGGGTCAGGAGGATCTGGAGGAAATCGACCGCGAGGGCCAGCAGGAGGAACGTCGCGATCGAGGCAAGCAGGCCCATGACGACCAGGTGCACGCTCCGGTACCGGTCGATCCGCTGCATGACGATGAACTGGACGAACGGATTCAGGGCGTAGATGATCCCGACCTGGAGGTCGTCGAATCCCCGAACCTCGACGAGGAAGATCGGCAGGATGACCCACACCATGTTCGCCCCCGTGTGCCGGATGAAGATCATCAGGTAGATCGGGATGTTCCGGTGGATCACGTTCGCAGGGAAGAAGGGGATCCGCAGGTTCCCACGGCCCTTCAGGGGCGCCGCCGCGGCCCCGAGGAACGCGAGGAACCACACGCCCGAGGAGATCGCGAAGACCTGCCAGAACAGCCCGGGATAGATCTGGGCGACGATCCCCGCGAGGAGGTTCCCGAGGGCCCAGCCCAGGGAGCCGTACGAGGCGAACTTCCCGACGAGCTTGTCGGCCGTCGTCGCGTACGCGAGGAGGGCCGCGGGATACATCCCGATGCAGAAGCCCAGGAAGGCGCGGCTCAGGATCAGGGTGATCGGGTCGAAGGCGAGGGGCTGGGTGAGGGCCGCGACGGCCGACAGAAGGAGTCCAAGGCGGAGGACCCTGCGCGCGCCCTCCACGTCTGCCCGACGCCCGAAGACGAGATTCGAGAAGAGCACGAAGGCATTGAAGAAGGCGACGATGAGACCGATCTGCTCCGCCGAGGCGCCCAGACCGCGCGCGTAGATCGGGATGAAGAGCCCGGAGGCCGACGCGGCCGCGTTCCCGAGGAAATTGATGTGCCGCGGCCGCATGCCGCGCGCATGTGGACCCGCGAATTAAAGGTGAGGCCTACCAGCCCGCGCGCTCGAGTTCCCGCTCGTCCTTCGTCTTCTTCCGGAACTGCCGGTAGTGGTCCTTGCACAGGACGATCCGCCGCGGCTCTCCCACGAGGGAGAGCTCCGGGAGGGCCTCCTTCACCTTCCGCGTGGAGAGGGAGCGCCTCCCTTCCTTGCCGCATCCGGTGACGCCGCACACCTCGTCTGCGGGCATCGGCCTGCGAACGTCACGGCGATATAAAGACTTCGACGGCTCACGCCGCCCGCCGCCGGAACATGACGGCGGCCGCGAGGGACACGACCGCGAGGGCCGCGACCATCGCGGCCTGGGACCCGGGGCCGAGGTACTCGGGCGGTGGCGGCGGAGGCACGCTCTGGACCTCGAGGTCGACGGAGGACAACGTGGGCACGTAGACCGCGAGGACCGTGCCGGGGAGCGGCAGGATGGAGTACATCGGCTTGTCCCGCTTCGCCTCGGGCGCGTAGAAGAGGGACAGGGTATCGGTGACGGGCGTCACGTCCACGCCGTTCGCGCGGACCTGGAGGCGGCTTTCGTTCGCGAGGGGCATCGTGTCGTTGTCGAACCCGAGCAGCACGACCGCCGCATCGGCGTGCGACGAATCGACGCGGACGGAGGCCTTCCGTGGCGCGACCTCGACGGGCGTCGTCGTGACGTCGATCCGGTAGTGCGCTCGGTTCGCCATCCATCCGCCGCTCGGACGCGCGACGAGATCGACCTCCGCGACGACCGCACCCGTCCCGATCGCATCGAAGATCGCCTTCCACTCCGCCTTCTGCGAGCTTTGCGCGGGCACCATCCGGAACAGGAGAAGATCGAAGCTCGACATCGTCGCGACGACCTTCGTGCCCTCGACGACGAACGACCCTCGACCGAGCAGGAACCGCGCCTGCTCTCCCTCGAGGGTGTACGTGAGCCGGGATGCCGGCCAGGATCCCGGGGTGTTGGCCTGGGAGAGGTTCGTCGCGGTCGGGGGCAGGTCGATCCACACGGTCCGCGAGACGCCTTCCGTGCGCACCTCCAGGAGGCCCGTCGGATCGTCGTGTGCGATCACGTCCACGAGATAGCCTGGCGCCTCGAAGATCGGGCCCTGGGCGGACGGTCGATCCGTCGGGATGAAGGCCTCGATCCTCAGCGTCGGGAGGAACGTGATGGGCGGCCAGGCCTGCCTCGCGAGCAACGTGGTGACCGTCCCGCCGTACGTCTCATCGTACCCGAACTGCACGTAGGATCCGACGACCTGGCCCTCGTGGTACGTGAAGGAGGCGAAGAGGCCCGTCGCCCAGTCGACCGACGGTTCCGACGTCGGAACGGCGAAAGGACCGGCGCCGAGGCCCTCGAGGGAAATGGGAAGGAGGGCGGACGGCGCATGAGAGGGGGCAGTTCCGCCGAAGGCCACGGGCAGCAACGAAAAAACCGTGAGTGCCGCCGCGGCCTTCGCGAGAAATGCGCAGGCGCCTGAACCGTCCTCCATCCCCGGAAAATGGACACTCCGCGCTTATGGCGGTTTTGGTATGAGCCGAAAACTCGTTAGGACGTCTATCGAACATAGACGCGCACTTGGCGCATGTCGACTCCTTCGACTGCCGTACGAAAAGTATCTTTATGATGAAGGAGCATGGGACCGGACGCATGGGACCGCTGGACGTGTTCCTGCGCGTGTCCATCGCCGGATTCTCGGCGATCCTGGCGACGGTCTCCGTCCAATCGTACGTCCGCCATCGGGAGAGACGATTCCTCCTGCTGAGCGCGGCGTTCCTCCTGTTCCTGGGGCAGGGGGCCTGGCTCCTCGTCGAGATGGCGACCGCACGCGCGTCGACCGTGGGCTCCGAGTGGCTCGCCCTGAACCTCGCGGTCCTCGTGTCCCTGTACCTCGCTCTCTTGCGGTGATGCCATGACGGAAGGCCTTGAACTCGAAAGCCGGCGACGCATCTACGACTACCTCACGGCGAACCCGGGCGTGCACCTGCGGCGGATCGGCCAGGCGCTCGGGATGTCGACGGGCATGCTCTCGTACCACCTGGGGTACCTCGAGCGGAACGGCCTCCTCAAATCGGAGGAGGACGGACACCGGAAGCGGTACTTCATCGCCCGCGCGTTCGTCGAGGTCCAGCGTCGCATCCTCGCGGTCCTCCGCCAGGACGTCCCGCGGAAGATCATGATCGAGCTCCTCATGCACGGGGACCGGACGTTCGCGGAACTGCAGATGACGGTCGGCGTGTCGAAATCCACGCTGTCGTACCATCTCCAGAAGCTCATGCACCGCGACCTCCTCGTCCGGACGAAGCGGGAGCGGGAGAGCGTCTTCTCGATCAAAGACTTCGAAGAGGTCCGGAGGCTCCTCCTGGCGAATCAGACGAGCTTCCACGACGACGCGGTCGACCGCTTCGCGGACCTCTGGACGAAGATGCGCGCCTGAACGAGCGGGCGCGCGCATGAGCGCTGGTTCATGATGCATCCCGTTGGCTAGCCTGCTTTCGTGAACTCCCTCGCGAGGGAGGTCGCGTAACACCCGCGGGACAGTTCCAGGGTGAGGAAGAGATCCGTTCCTTCCACGCGCGTCTCGAGCTGACGAAGCGGCGCGAGAATCTCGCGCCGGATCCCTTTCGACGAAATCCGCGGGATCTCCACGATAATGAAATCCTCCGGGCGAAGGCCCTCCGAGGAGACGATCTCCTTCTCGATCTGGCCGGGCTCGCCCGCGGCGAACTCCGGCTCGGAGCCGAACAGGATGCCGCTGACCCACGCCTTCCCCTCGCGGCATCGGTCCGCGACCCGATCGAGGTTGTCGCACGTCACGTCGATCGTCCGGGACCGGTCCGGGAGGCCTGTCTTGTCCGCGGGGAGGACGAGATCTCCCGCAACGGGTTCGTGGATCGGAAGGCCTCGATGCATCCGCTCGCTCAGGACGCGGTTGAACAGGAACGACTGGTAGCCGTGGACGAACATCATGAGGAGGTTGAACGGCAGCTGCCGCAACGCGCCCACCGGGTCGTCCGGATGGACGGCAAGATGGTTCAGGATCGCCTTCTCAAAGGTGAAGGACTTCGGATAGGTCCGCAGGGCCGAACGGATGTCCCCCGTGTCGCGGAGGGCCGCCCTCGCATCGAAGGACTCCTCTCCCTCGCCTTCGATCGGGTTCGCCACGTAGGCGTCAACCGCCGCCCGAAAGTCCCCACGGACGATATGTCTCCCCACGACGTGCGTGATCGGCCGCACGGATCCGAACCGCTGGACCCCGAAGAAGTTCGGGAATCCCCGGGCCACGCGAAGCTGCCGCGCGGTCTCCTCGACCGCGATCTCGGCCTCCTTCGGAGGCACGGTGAGATTCCGGACGACGATGCGAAATCGGTTGCCGACGAGATCCCCGATCTCGAGCGGACGGTCCGACTGAAACGGGTCCAAAACCTCGACGTCGCGGAGATTCAGGGATGTCAGGGCGTCTGGCGGGACGTTCTCGAACGACATGAGCTGGGTCGTCACCGCACGCTTGTCCTTCGTGCCCGCGAAACCGATCCGCCGACGGCTGATCCGGAGGGAACGTGCGAGCGCCCGCACGAGGCGGTTCGTCTCCCATGCTCGAAGCCGCAAGGTCGCGATCGTATACGCCCCCTCGACGGCGGGAGGCGGCGGTTGGGAAATCTCTTCGACGATGAAGTCCTCCGGCGAAGACTTCAGGACGCCGCCCACCCCGGGCGTCGACGTCAGGTAGCCTTCGATCCCGACGTCGGATTCCATGGTCTTACGTGAACTCCTTTTCGAGGAGCTGCTTCGTCGACGCGAATTCCCCCGCGAGGCCCTCCGCGACCCGTTTCAATGCGGCCTGGGGACTGCCTTTCTTCACGCGGATCGTGAGGGTGGGCTTGTCGAGCTGCGGATGGCCCGTGTAGTACAGGGCGTCCTCCACGTCCGGATCCTTCAGGAGGGCTGTGATCAATGGATAGAGGACCGTGTCGTCGGGGTTCGAGATCTCGATCTGCAAGGAATCTTTCTGCTTCTCGAGGATGCGGAGTTGCATGGGAGGGTGCGGAGCGGGTACCGCGATTTAAGGTTTTGCGGGTTCCCGCGGCCGGCCTAGGTGCGATTGGAAAGACTCCCCGCAGCCGCGAGGGAGCGAAGGGACCTTGACCTCGGCGACCGATACGGCACAGGGTGAACGCCACCATGGTGCAGAAGGTCATCGACGTCGTGGGCACGTCCCCGGAGAGCTTCGCGAGAGCTGCGGAGGCCGCGATCGCGGCCGCGGCCGAGACCGTCCGCGGGATGAAGTGGGCACGGGTCTCGGAGCTCGAGATGGAGCTCGACGGAAAGGCAATCAAGACGTACCGCACGACCGTGAAGATCTACTTCGACGTCGAACGCTGACGCGCCTGACGGCCCGGGGTTCCGTCGGCATCCGCGGGAATCTTAATAGGGCCAAGGCCTTCGCGGAGCCGCCATGCCTCCCGATGCGCCAACGCCGGAGTCGTTCGAGGACGAGGCAACGGGCCTCCTCGAGTCCCTCCATCGCGCGCGGAGGCGGATCGAGGGGATCCCGGGCGTCCTGGACGGCACCCTCGACCGGCTCCGGGACCGGATCGACCGCCTCATTCGGGAAAGCGAGGTCGACAACTGGCGGCAGGTGAGGATCTTCACGCGTGACGTCGACGCGATCGCGGCAGACCTCGCGAAGGCGGCGAAGGACGAGCGGCTCGCGCCGCGGCTCGTAGCGGTCCTCGATGCCTCTCTGCGGAAGGCGAGGAAGCGAGACTTCTGGGGCGCGCGGAAGGTGTGGCGGAAGCTCGACCGGATCGCGGAGCAGACCGCCGAGGTTCGTCGGCTCCAGACCGCATACCGGGAGGGATACCGGGGAGTCGAGTCCCGCATCCGCGCGCTTCGGCAACAGGTCGAGCGGCTCGAGAAGGTCCCGAAGCCGCCGGCGTCCCCGGAGGACGCTCGGACTTTCAATGTCCAGGTGGACACGTTCAACGCATCCACGACGAACGCCTACCTGGACTTCCTCGCGCGATCCCGGGCCGACGCGGCGATTCCCCTCCTGCTCGAAGTCGCACAAGGGGCGGGAATCGGGATCCCGGCTCCGCCGCCCAGGTCCGATCCGGAGCCCCTCCTGCGCCTCCTTCAGAACGCGGAGCCGCAGAAGGAGGACTTCCGCACGCGCTCCTTCTACGGGCTGCTCGAGCTCCCGGGCTATTCGGACGCGAAGCTCACGCACCTCTTCGGCGACTCTCGCATGATTCGCGGCGCCCTCGAGGGCGCATGGCCCTGGCTCAAGGCGATCCGGGACGATGAGCGGCGGTCCCTCCTGATCGCATGGAGCGAGGACGCGACGATCCTGCGACGGCGCGTTCCCGCGCTCGTCGCGTTCCTGGAGAGACTCGGGAACGCTCCCGATGCGATCGAGCAAGGGGCGGACCTCGCCGCGGCTCTCTCGGACGGTCGGTTCGAGCGGCTCCAGTCCGCCGTGCGGCTCTACACAACCCACGGATCCGACGCGGAGCGCCGATGGCGCGGCGAGCTGGAAAAGGACGTCGAGGGCATGCGGAAAGAGGCGTCCGTCCTCGCGGCCGTCCTGAGGAAGTTCCCGGATCCCGCGAAGGTCGAGTCGGGCGAGGCGTGAGGCTTCTTAACGTCCTGCCCGTTCCCCGGCCGACCCATGGCCTCGGAGGAATGGCTCGCCTTCGCGCTCGCGACCGCCGCCCTGTGGGGCGTCAGCACGTTCGCCTCGAAGCCCGCGACGGACCGCCTCGGCATTCGTCGGATGCTCGGGCTCGTCGCCGTCGGCGAGGGGGCCCTCTACGCGATCCTGTTCCTCGTGATCCGCGAGCCCGCCGCAGTCGACGGCCGCCTCCTGTTGATCGGATTCCTCGCAGGGATCAGCGGGATCCTCGGGTACATCTTCTACTACGAGGGCATCCAGACGGGGACCGTCGGGCTCCTCGGGACCGTGACGGCGGCGTATCCCGCCCCGACCGTGCTCCTGTCCCTCGCGTTTCTCGGAGAGACCTTGCGCGGCGAGCAGGCCACGGGAATCGCCCTCGTCCTTGCCTGTGTCGTCCTCCTCTCCTGGGAGCCCAAGGCCTCGCGGAAGAACCCGAGGCGGGCCGTCGTCATGGCGTTCCTCGCCTTCCTGGCCTGGGGCCTCTGGGGCTACTTCGCGAAGGTCGCCGTGGATGGCCTGGGCGAGGGGAACCTCTTCGGCATCTACGCGGCCTCGAACGCCGTCGTGATCGCGGGATACCTGCTCCTCACGCGTCGCCGGGTGAACCTCGTGCCGAAGGACCCGCGGGCGTGGCCTCTCGGCCTCGCGACGATGGCCCTCGGCGCGGGCGGCGTGGTCGCCCTCACCCTCGCGTATGCGCGCGGCCCCGCGTCCCTCGTGACCTCCGTCACGGGTTCGTATCCCGTCGTCTCGACGATCGCGGCGGCCCTCGCCCTCGGCGAGCGGTTCCGATGGCGGGAGGCGGCCGCCCTCTCCCTCTTCGCGCTCGGCATCTCCCTGATCGCCCTGTGAGTTCTCACGCGCTGGTCCCGCAAGGCGCCGGGTCTGCTTTGGCACCACCCGTCCGGCGTCGGCGATTCATTTTGGGGAAATCTTCATCCCGTTCGTGCAGGCTCGGCGCAGCGAGGGGGTCACGTGAAAGCCATCGACAGGATCCTGTTCGTCGTCCTCGTCATCGCGGGTGCCTACATGCTCCTCTTCCACACGGATCCGTTCCCGGCGAACCACGAGGCGATCGGGCTCGGGCAGGTCCACATCCTCCACGACATCGTCGGAGTCGTCCTGATCGGAATCGCGATCGTCGTCTGGCGGCGATCCCGGGCCGCGGAGCCGAAGATCCAGGCGTGAGCTCGCGGTCGCGGCGCAACAAACGCCTTTAGCCGCGGGACCTTTCCAGGGCGGGGTTCGTGACCGCGTGGTGGACTTCCTCGCCCGCCCGACCTTCGACACGATCCTCCTGGGCAGCCTCTACACGATGATGGCCCTGGGCCTCACCCTGACGTACAAGGTCACGAAGATCCCGAACTTCGCCCACGCCGAGTATGTGACGATCGGCGCATACGCGACCGTCGCGATGGTGAACCGCCTCGGCTTCACGGGCGTCGGCGGGATCCTCGCGATCGCCGTGTCGTTCCTCGCATCCGCGGGCGTCGCCCTCGGGGTCGACGAGCTCGTCTTCAAGCCCCTCTTCCGACGAGGCGCCTCGCCCCTCCACATGCTCGTCGCCTCGATCGGCGCGGGCCTCATGCTCCGCTACCTCGTGTTCATCGGAGCGGACCTCGCGGACCTGCTGAGCGTGAAGGCGAACCTCTCCGCGCAGACCGTCTGGGTCCTCGGGAACGGGAGCGTGTCGAGCCTCCACCTGACGATCGTCCCCACGGTCGCGGGGATCGTGATCGTCCTGCACCTGCTCTTCGTCGGCACGCGGGTGGGCAAGGGCATGCGCGCGATGGCGAGCAACTTCGACCTCGCCCGGGTCTCGGGGATCAACACGACGTTCATCCGCCGCCTCACGTGGCTCCTCGCGGGAGGCCTCGCGGGCGTCGCGGGCGGATTCTGGGCGATCCACAATCCCATCACCCCGGAACTGGGATGGCGCTCCCTCCTGTGGATCTTCGCGGCGTCGATCCTCGCCGGGCTCACGAGCTTCTACGGGACCATCGCGGGGGGCTACATCGTCGCCGCTGCGGAGAACTTCGGCATCTTCTTCCTAAACCGCGCGTTCGACGTCGACGTGGCGTACAAGCCCCTCGTCGTCCTCGCGATCATCGTGGCCGTGTTCCTCATCCGGCCCACCGGGTTCGCCGGGCTCACGGTGCGGGACGTGCTCTCGGGCCTTCGGTCCATCCCGTCGCGGGTCCTCGAGCGGGCCCGGAAGCTCCGGGCGTCGAGGGGGTGAGAGCATCGCGGACCTCCTCTTCCTGTTCACGTCCATCGCGACGATCTTCGGAATTTACGCGATCCTTGCGATCAGCCTAAACCTGGAGTTCGGGTACGCGGGGCAGCCGAACCTCGGGAAGGTGTTCTTCTATTCGATCGGCGCGTACGTCGCCGGGATCCTGATCGCGAACGTCCTCTCGGTCCTCGCCGGATGGACGGGGGAACCGTTCGGCGCGCCCGCCGCCCGCGCGCGATTCGAGTATGCGGTCGCGAACCCTGGCGTGATCCTGGGCCTCTTCCTCGGGGCCCTCGTCCTCGGGGGCTTCGCGGGCGGAGCCTTCGGACTCCTCGCCTCGTTCCCGGCCCTGCGGCTGCGCGGGGACTTCCTCGCGATCACGCTCATCGCCGTGGGCGAGGTCTCCCGGGTCTTCGTCCATGCGTACGAGCCTCTGGCGGGAGGCGCGATCGGGATCCTCGGGGTTCCCAACCCCTTCGTCTGGATCTCCGGACCCGACATCCCCGTGACGGCCCAGCGCCTCGCCTACACGGCCGTCGTGCTCGGGATCATGGTCCTCTGCCTCCTTTACGCGGAACGGCTTTCGAACGCGCCGTTCGGGCGGCTCCTGAAGTCCGTCCGCGACGACGAGCTCGTGGCCGACGTCCTGGGGAAGCGCACGCGGCGCGTGAAAGGGACCGTCCTCATGATCGGGAACGCGATGGCGGGCGTGGCCGGCGTCCTCTATGCGTTCCACGCGCAGAGCATCGTCGCGGGGGACTACATCCCGCAGGTCACGTTCCTCGTCCTCGCGATGGTCCTCCTGGGCGGCGCCGCGAACCATCGCGGGGCCCTCCTCGGAGCCTTCGTGCTCACGATCGTGGACCGGTTCACGCAGCCGCCGGTCCTGGCGATCGCGGGGATCTTCTGGGATTCCCCGATCGACCTGAACTACCTGCGGTACATCGCGATCGGACTTCTCCTGATCCTCGTCCTCATGTTTCGCCCGAAAGGGCTCATCCCGGAGGGACCCGTCCGCACGCCGAAACCCAGGGACGGGCGGTCCGCGGGCGCCGCGGCCGCGAGAGAGGGACCCTCCTTGACACCGTGATGCCCGCAGGGCGTCACCTTTTAGCCGGGTCCCGCCTATCTGGCGCGCATGGCAGAGGCGGGGGGAACTGCGAAAAGCAGTTCGAAGATTCTCTTGGCGGTCCTCGTAGCCCTCGTCGTCGTCTTCGCCGGCACGACGGCGTACTTCGCGCTGCGGCCGACGGGCACGGGCGGCGGGACCGTCACGTATGTGATCGGCGTGGAGATTGCGGTGAGCGGCCCCTATGCGGCGGACGGCCCGCTGCGACGCGACGGCGCGTTCCTCGCGATCGACCAGATGAACGCGCAGCTCCAGGCGGCCGGGTCCAACATCCGGTTCGAACGGATACACGTCGATTCCGCCGGGACCGCTTCCGGGGCGATCGCCCAGTTCGAGGCCCTCGTGGCCGCAGGCGTCCAGGTCGTCGTGGGGCCCCTGTCGAGCGCGGAGGTCGGCGCAATCGCGCCCCTCGCGGACACGAACCGCGTCGTGTCGATTAGCCCTTCCGCGACGGCGCCGCGACTCGCCCTCGACGACTTCGTCTTCCGCGTCGCGCCCAACGACGCGTTCCAGGCCCGCGCCGTGACGACCCTCCTGGACGAACTCGGGGTGTCGAACGTCGCGATCATGGCCCGAGACGACGACTACGGGCGCGGGATCGCGAACCTCACGGAGAACATTGTCGAGACGGAGTATGGTGGCGCGGTCGAGAGGGTCATGTACTCGACCTCGACGCCGGACTACTCCGCCGACATCGGGGTGCTGAGCGACCGGGTCGACACCTTCGGCACGGGAGCGGACACCGCCGTGCTGCTCGTCGCCTTCGAGGACGACGGAATCGCGATTCTGAACCTCGCGCGACAGGATGCGACCCTGAGCGCGGTCCGTTGGTTCGGATCGGAGAGCGTCCGAAGGCCCAGGTTCATCGACGCGTCCGCGCCGCAGGAGGTCAAGGACTTCCTCGTGGACCGAAACCTCACGGGCTTCTTCCCGTCCGCCGCGTCCTCGCCCGTCGTGGACAAGTTCGAGACGGACTACCAGGCCGCCTTCGGACGCGCGCCTTCCCCGTACGCGTACTACTCGTACGACGCCGCGATGCTCGCGATGCTGTCGATCCTCCGTGCCGGCGTGTACGACGGAGACGCGATCCGCTCCGTCCTCCCGGAGGTCGGGCGGACGTACGTCGGGGCCAGCGGCCACAAGATCTTCGACCAGTACGGGGACTATGCCGCGGCAGACTACCGGATCTGGCACGTGACCCTCGACGGGACGACGTACGCGTTCACGGAGACCGGCACCTGGCTCTACGCGACGGACACGATCGCCTGGGACTAGGCGCCGCCCGGCCGGGCGAGGGAGATCCCGCCGTGGAACCAATCCTACGCCTCGACGGCGTGCGAAAGCACTTCGGCGGGATCCGTGCGGTCGACGAGCTGAGCGCCCAGGTCCAGGAAGGAGAGCTCGTCGGCCTGATCGGCCCGAACGGGAGCGGGAAGACGACCCTCTTCCACGTGATCACGGGCGTCCACAAGCCCGATGCCGGGGCGATCGAGTTTCGCGGGGAGCGGATCGACGGCCTGGAGCCGCACGAGATCTTCGCCCGTGGCGTCGTACGGTGCTTCCAGAACCCCCGCCTCTTCGGCGGCCTGACGGTCCTCGAGAACGCGCTCGTGCCGCCGCGCGGGCAGGTCGGGGAGAACCCTTTGCACGCGCCGTTCCCGCGACGGTGGGCGGACCAGGAACTACAACTCGCGGCGAAGGCCTTGCAGACCCTGGCGGCGCAGCAGCTCGCGGGCGTCGCGGGGCACTGGTCCACGGAGATCTCCGGCGGCCAGATGAAGCTCCTCGAGGTTACGCGCGCGCTCATGGGGGAACCGAGGCTCCTCCTCCTCGACGAGCCCACGGCGGGCGTCGCCCCCAAGCTGGCGGGAGAGATCTTCGAGGGGATCGTGCGGCTTCAGAAGGATCTCGGGCTCACGTTCGTCGTGATCGAACATCGACTCGAGGTCCTCTTCGACTACGTGGAGCGGGTCCTCGTGATGCACCAGGGCCGGATCATCTACTCCGGCCACCCGGACGACGCCGTGAAGGATGCGAACGTCGTCGATGCATACCTCGGAGCGTGAGCACTTGCCCGACGTCGCACTCGATGCGGTGGACATCGTCGGCGGGTACGGGAAGGCCGTCGTCGTCCAGGGAGTGAGCGCGCACCTCGCCTCCGGGGAGATCGTCGCCCTCGTCGGTCCGAATGGGAGCGGGAAGAGCACGTTCCTCAAGGCGATCCTCGGCCTCGCGACCCTGTTCGGCGGCCGGGTCGAGTTCGACGGGGCAGACGTGACGCACCTCACGCCCGAGCAGAAAGCGCGGAGGGGCATCGGTTACGTCCCCCAGGTCGACAACACGTTCGGGGACCTGACGGTCCGGGAGAACCTCGAGATGGGCGCGTACGCCGTAAAGGATCGGGCACAGGTCGAGGAAGACCTCGCGCGGGTGTTCGCCCTCTTCCGGATCCTCGCCGAGCGAAAGGCGCAGCGAGCGATGACCCTGAGCGGCGGGGAGCGGCAGATGCTCGCGATCGGGCGGGCGCTCATGGCGAGGCCGCGGGTCCTCCTCCTCGACGAACCGACGGCGGCCCTCGCGCCGCGGATGGTCGAAGAGCTGTTCCGGAGGATCGCGCAAATCCGGGATGCCGGGGTGCCGATCCTCCTCGTCGAGCAGCACGCGAAGCGGGCGCTCGAGGTCGCGGACCGCGGGTACGTCCTCGTCGCGGGCGAGAAGGCGATGGAAGGCCGCGGCGCGGAAATCCTCGCGAACGAGGACCTCAAGTCGATCTTCCTGGGCCGCAAGTGAGCACTTTCGCCCTCCCCTCCCCACGTGGAGGTCAAGAGCCTCCCGGAGGATGTGCACGGACCCATGGCCTACGACGATCTGAAGGAGTTCGAGGGGGAGACGTACACCGGCATGAAGGTCGGCGGGGAACACACCTGGTCCTACCCGAACGGCCTCTGGCACGAACGGAAGGTCGCCCCCGACCGCTGGGAGTTCGCGTTCACATCGAAGAAGATCCGAGACCGGAGCGCTCCCGTCGGATCGGGCGTGGCGCTCGACACGCAGTTCCACTGGTACCTCCTCGCGCACCAGTGGGTCCGAAAGATCGACGCGGACAGCTACAGCACGTTCATGTCCGGACTCAAGTACAAGGTCGCGCACAAGCGGCCCGGGTGGCGGGAATGGAGCAGTGGATTCGCGGGCCGGATCTCAGAGCGCGAGGCGGTCGTCGCGATCCTCGAGGACGCGCTCGCGCGGATCGGCGGTAGTCGGGAGGGCCCTGCCGAGAAGGCTGCGTTCGCCTTGACGTTGGCCGAGGTCAATCCTTAACCGGGGCGGCTGCCTGCACGGCCCGCGACCCATGCTGGAGTTCACGATCTCCGATCCGACGAAGGACTCGAAGGCCTCCGCCCCGCTGCGGGTGACGTGGTACACGGACCCGCACAACGTGTGGTGCTGGGGGTTCGAGCCGATGATGCGTCGCCTCGAAGTCGTCTATCCCGACGCCGTGGAGGTGGAGATCCGGATGGGCGGGCTCTTCGAAGACTTCACGCCCGTGCGGGAGCAGTGGGCGCGCATGTCCGGCGGCCGCTGGACGGAGTCCGTGCGGGCGTTCTTCGACGCCGTTGCGGCGCATCACCGGATGCCCATGGCCGCGGACCTCATGCTCGCGGCGGCGGACGACTTCACGTCGACATGGCCAGCGTGCATCGCCGCGAAGGCTGCGGAGCTCCAAGGACCGGAAAAGGGCCGGCGCTACCTTCGAGCCCTGCGTGAGGCATGGTGCCTCGACGGACGCGGGATCCATCGGACCACGGTCCAGACGGACGTCGCTCGGGAAACGGACCTCGATGTCGATGCGTTCGCGAACGCTCTCGAGGATGGCCGCGCGGAAGTCGCGTTCCGCGAGGACCGCCAGGTGTGCGAGCGCCTCGGGGTCACGGGCTTCCCGACGTTCGAGATCCAACGGGGCGACGCATCCGCGCGGATCAACGGCTGGCAGCCCTGGGAGGTCTTCGAGGACGTCATGCGACAGGTGGCCCCTGGGCTCGTCGCGAAGACGCTCTCGCCCACGGAGGCGTCCGTGGTGGACCTCATGCGCCGTTACGCGCGATGCGCGACCCGCGAGATCGCGGCGATCCTCGGAGTCCCGGACGACGATGCGGAGATCTTCCTCGAGGAACTCGAGGGGACCGGACAAATCGAGCGGAAGGTCGTGGGGCACGGCCTCGTCTGGCAGCGAGTGCGGTAGGCGTCCCCGCCTTCGCGGGCCGCGGCTTTCCCGCGGCGACCCGCTCGGACGGGTCGTGAGGCGGACGGCGGACGGGGAGCGGGAACTCGGCAACGGGCCGGCGATGGAACCCGCGGTCCGCTACAGAGTCCGCTACCCTCTCGTTCCCTTCGCGCTCGGTCCGTCGGGCGGGACCTCGGGCCGGACACGCCATTCCGCCGACAGGCGCTCCCCTAGGACCCTGACGCGCTCCATGTCCCCGTTCCAGTTGCGCAGCACATTGGCATAGTCCGCCTCGATGCGGCGGACGACATTCTCAACCCGACGCTCGAGGCGGTTCGACTCCCGCCCCCGATAGACGAGATAGAGGAGGAGCCACTGGCCGCGGCCGAAGGCCACATGGTGTCGATCCGCCAGCTCGATGCTCCGTACGTCCCCCGCGCCCATGCGGTGGAAGGAATCGTCCATGAAGTTGTGGATGGCCGTGAACATGGAAGCGATGAGGTCGGGGTCCTTGTCCGCGGGCGCCCGGGAAAGGTGGACGAGGGGCGTGCCGCCGTCGTACGTCAGATAGACGTGCTCGACGACCCGACGGAGGGGATTCGACAGGAGCGCCATGGCCCCTCCGTTCCACGTCCCAGTGGCCGCAAAGCCCTTCGCAGGCGGTTATCGTCCATGATACGAAACGCGAACGCCTGGCCGAGAACCGTCGCGCGACTCGCAACGTTCTTGCGGGAGCCGGACATTCCAAACGGCCCGCAGGAGCGCACCGGATGGTCGTCAGCCCGTGGCAATCGCATCAGCGCCCGGATTCGAATCGGGAGTTTGTCGGCCTCGTCTCCTACCTGCCGCTCAAGGGCTGGAGGGGTTTCATCCGGTTCCAGCGATACGTTCGCCGGATCCGCAGGCAGCTCGAGACCGCGGAGGGGCTCGTCGGATACTCCCTCCTCGCGCGGTTCCTCGAGAGGCGATTCTGGACCCTCTCCGCCTGGGACGATGAGACGTCCCTCATGGCCTTCGTCCTGTCGGAGCCCCATCGCACGGCGATGAAGGATCTGCAGCCCGTCATGGGACCCACGAAGTTCGTCCGCTGGCGGGTCCGGGGGTCCGAGGTGCCCCTCTCCTGGGACGAGGGCCTCCGCCGCGTGGAGTCGACCTCGACGTAGGTCCTCCCACCTCCAATCCGCAGAAGTGCGCGGCCGCGTCCGACGGTCTAGTCGTGGGGCTGTCGGGCCGGGTGGAAGTGCAACCTTTATCGCGTCTTCGAACCATCCCTTGCCTAGAGGCGGTGGGGATCAGCGTGGAGGCACGAGGGAAGCGGCCGAAGACGGGTCGGCGACGCCTCGCCGTGATGGCGCTTGGGATCGTGTTCATCCTCCTGGGAGCAGGGGTCTTCCTGTTCTCCTCCGCGATCAACGACCGCGTCCGCACGTACATCCAGCCGAACGAGGATCCGGCGGACCCCATGGCGTTTCAGCAGACGTGGTACACGTCGTACGCGGTCTTCGGCTTCGCCCTCGCCCTCATCGGCGTGGGCACGGGACTCGTCCGTAGCGCATTCCACACGTCCGTCCAGGGCTTCATGTCGGGCGGATCCGCGATGGGCATGGGACCCTCGGAGGAGTTCCTCAAGTCCCTGTCGACCGGCGGGGCGCTCCACAGCCAGCTCTCGAGCGCGGACGCGGAACGCGTGGCGGCTTCCGAGAAGACCGTCGTGAAGGTCAAGTGCCGGAACTGCGGGAACCTCGAGTCGGAGGATGGGGCGTTCTGCCGCAAGTGCGGACAGGCCCTGTGATCTCCGGATCTTCTCGACCCTCTAGGCCTTCTGCCGGAACTCATTTTGCTGGAAAACGAACATCGCCGCCACGAGGAATGCGACGGACAGCAAGACGAGGATCGCGGCCGCGAGGCCCGCGCTCACGTCCGTCGGAAATCCGGTGAGCGGCCCGATTTCGATCGTCCCCTTCAGGATCGACCGGAGATAGTAAATGATGCTGAGCTTCGGGACATTCCCGGGGATCGATCCGACGACGGACTCCCACAGGAACCCGATCATGAGGCCGACCGCGAGGGGCTTCCGCAACAGGACGGAAATGAAGAGGAATAGGGCGCCGTAGGCCGCACTCCCGAGCACGGTGACGGCCAGGAATCCCGTGAGGACGTCGGCATCGGAGCCGATCGGGACGCCCGAATAGGCTTCCGTGATCACGTACGCGAGGACGACGGACGGGATGAGGAGGATGAGGACCGTCCCAAGGTACCCGACGTACTTCGACACGACGATCGCGGGCTTGCCGATCGGCCGCGTCAGGAGATACGGCAGCGTGTTGTCGTCGATCTCCTCCCGGATCAAGGCGGTGGCATTCACGAGGGTCACGAAGATGAGTACGACCTGGAGGAACAGGGGGACCATGAGGACCTGGAACAGGAGGATGTCGAAGGTCCGCACGCGGGCGAGGGCGAGGGACCCCGCGAGGAGGACCGGGACGACCGCGAAAAGCGCCATCGCGATCACACGCCGTGTCGAGAGGAGGTACCGCACGGTCAGGACGGTCACGACCCAGCTCTTGCCCAACGTCTGCGCGAAGGCCATCCTCTCACCCGACCAGATAGCGG
>Ga0209321_10001180_pt1 | contig 17802 bp, 15 predicted proteins | sample Rifsed16ft4_FD_184012 | JGI IMG/M metagenome (GOLD analysis project Ga0209321, IMG submission 184012) | Soil microbial communities from Rifle, Colorado, USA - sediment 16ft 4 - CSP-I_5_4 (version 2) | ecosystem: Environmental > Terrestrial > Deep subsurface > Rock core/Sediment | place: Rifle...
CGCCGAGACCGACATTCGCAAAGGTGAAGGAGACGAGGAAGACGAGGAACGAAATCAAGAGCAGAAGAAGCGGGTCTCCAAAGGCGGCCACGGGCGCGGGAGATGCGAGTCTGGGATAAACATAGCGTCGAACCCACGGGGTCGATTCCAAGAGGACGCTCTTTCGACGCGCGTCTCACCTCCAAACCCGAACGAAGTGGACCGGCTGGGATTTGAACCCAGGACCTCCTGCTTGCAAAGCAGGCGATCTTCCACTGATCTACCGGCCCGCAGCGACGGGTAGGCCCGTCGCCCCTAAAGGCTTGACCCGCTCAGGCCTCAACGCCTCGTAAGGGAAGCGGTGACAAGCACTCCACCGCCGAATTCCGCTTCGTCGAGTATCTTGACCTTCCTGGGGACGAAGCGGTAGAAACGATACGTTCTCAGGTCTCTGGCCAGGGGCTTCTCCCTCTCGCTCGTGCCCGCCATCCACTTCGCATACAATCGAAACCGCTTGCGGTAGAGGCGTTCCGCCTGCGCGGCCTCCCGCTTATTCGCCTCGCGGCAGACCCCGAAGAGCTGCAGTCCCCGGTCCGAGCCGCCCCACCGCTGGGTCGAGCGGGAGATGGCTATCGCCATCGAGGGGTTCACGGCCAAATTCTCGCAGTGCGTGGAGCCGGGGTCCGAGAGAAAGTACAGTTCTAAGTCATCGGAGTAGCAGAAGTAGGTCGTGTTGATGTGGGCCCGCTTCCCCGCCGCGATGGTGGACATCGAGCAGAGCACGTTTTCCATGAGGATCCGGAGCGCGCTCCTCCGAACTCGCCCTGAGAATTTCTCCGTCAAAACCCTGAGGGGCATGGCGTCACGCCGCCCCACGATAGGCTCTTCAAGATTTGAACCCAGGACCTGAGCGCTCGATCACGCCACGACGCGCTCACGATCGGAGCACGATCTCGATGTTCACGCCGTCCGGGACCTGAATCCTCATCAGGGCCCGCAATGCGCGCTCGTCTGCGTCGAGATCGATGAGACGCTTGTGGATTCGCATCTCCCACCGGTCCCACGTCTCGGATCCCTCGCCGTCGGGCGACTTCCGCACGGGCACGAGGAGCCGCTTCGTCGGAAGCGGAATCGGTCCGCTCATCGCGACGCCCGTCCGCTCCGATATCGTCTTGATCTGCTGACAGACGTTATCGACTTTCTTCGGGTCCGTGCCGCTCAGGGAAATCCGCGCCCTCTGAGCCATTCACGACCACCAAGAGAAGTGGAGAAAAGGGGAAGGGAGTTCAGCGCTTTTCCACATCGATACACATTCCCGCCGCGACCGTCTGACCCATGTCGCGAATGGCGAACCGACCGAGCTGCGGGAAGTCCTTGGCCTTCTCGATGACCATGGGCTTCGTCGGCCGGATCTTCACGATCGCGGCGTCGCCGGTCTTGATGTGGTCGGGTTTCTCCTGCTTCGTGGCGCCCGTCCGTGGGTCGAGGCTCCTCTGGATCTCCTCGAAGGTGCACGCGACCTGCGCGGTGTGCGCGTGGAATACGGGCGTGTAACCGACCGTGATCACGCTCGGGTGGTTCAGCACCATGATCTGGGCGATGAACGTCTTCGCGACCGTCGGCGGGCTGTCCGTCGTCCCCGCCACGTCGCCGCGACGTAGGTCTTTCTTGTCGAGGCCGCGCACGTTGAACCCGACGTTATCACCCGGGACCGCCTCGAGGATCGCCTCGTGGTGCATCTCGATCGATTTGATCTCGCCGACCTTGTCCGCGGGCTGGAAGTGGACCTTCATGTTCGGCTTGAGGATGCCCGTCTCAATGCGCCCGACGGGGACGACGCCAATCCCCGTGATGCTGTAGACGTCCTGGATCGGGAGGCGGAGCGGCTTGTCGACCGGCTTCGAGGGAACCTCGAGGTCGTCCAGCGAGTGGACGAGGCTCTTCCCCTTCCACCAGCCGATCTTCGAGCTCCCCTTCACGACATTTTCGCCCTTGTACGCGCTGAGCGGGATGAACGGGATCCTATCGACCTTGTACCCGACGCTCTTCAGGAGGCCCGACACCTCATTCTTGATCTCGGTGTACCGCGCTTCCGAGTACTCCGGCTTCGTCGCATCCATCTTGTTCACAGCGACGATGAGCTGCTCGACGCCAAGCGTCCGCGCGAGGAAGATGTGCTCCTTCGTCTGCGCCTGTACGCCCTCGGCCGCGCTCACGACGAGGACCGCGGCATCCGCCTGAGACGTGCCCGTGATCATGTTCTTCACGAAGTCCCGGTGACCCGGCGCGTCGATGATCGTGAAGTAGTACTTGTCCGTGTCAAAGCGCTTGTGCGCGACGTCGATCGTGAGCCCGCGCTCCCGTTCCTCCTTCACCTGGTCCATCACGAAGGCGAACTCGAACGTCGCCTTGCCAAGCTGCTCCGCGAGCTTCTTCAGGTTCTCGAGCTCGTGCGCGTCGATGCTTCCCGTGTCGTACAGGACCCGGCCGACGGTCGTCGACTTCCCGTGGTCGACGTGGCCGATGAACACTAGGTTGAGATGAGGCTTTGCGGGCATGGTTTCCCCTTGTGTAGGGGCGAGTTATCTGCACCTCATATATATGCCTTTGCGGCTCCGCGTCTCCGAGAAGTTCTCACGCGGCGTAGTACCCTTCGTTGTACGGCTCCGGCGCGAGACCTTTGCGCTCGCGGATCTTGCGGACGACCTCGGTCAGGAGGTCCGGCGGTACGGCCTGGAACCCTGAGTTCTCCGTGGACCACAACACGCGGCCCTGCGTTGCGCTGCGAATCGACGTCGCGAACCCGAACATCTCCGCGACCGGCGCCTTCGCCGCGATAACCGTGAGCTCGCCCTCCTGCGTGATGTCCTCGATCACGCCGCGGCGGCTCTGGATGTTCCCGATCGCGGAGCCCATGACGTCCTGCGGGACGTTCATGAACACCTTCTGGATCGGTTCGAGGAGGGTCCGCTCGCCCTGACACATCGCCCCATAGATCGCGGACCGGGCGGCGGGAATCACCTGCGCGGGCCCGCGGTGAACGGAGTCCTCGTGGAGCTTCGCATCGAAGAGGCGGACCTTCACGCCCATGCACTTCTCGTTCACGAGCGGGCCGCGGGCCATCGCCTCGATGTACGCCTCCTTGATCAGCTCCATCGTCTCGTGGAGATACTGGATCCCCTTCGTCATGTCGAGGAGCACATTCGTGTCCTGGATCCAAGCGACGTTCTTCGCCTCGTCCCGCGACATCCCAAGCTCCTCGAGCTGCTTCGCGAGGGCTTTCGAATCCTTGATCCGCTGGCCGCTCGGGATCGCGCCGTCGTGGATCGCCTGGACGATCTTCTCCTGGAGGGGCTCGACCTCCATGTAAAACCGGTTGTGCTTGTTCGGGGACTTTCCCTCGAACGGTCCGCCCTTGCCGGCGACGCACTCCCGGTACACGACGATCGGCTCGCTCGCCGTGATCGGCACCTTGTGCTCGATCACGATCCGATACTGCGTGATCTCGAGGTGAAGCTCGCCCATCCCACTCATCAGGTGTTCGCCCGTCTCCTGGTTGATCTCGACCTCGATCGACGGGTCCGCCTTCGCAATCGTCCGGAGGACGTCGACGAGCTTCGGAAGATCCGCGGTCGACTTCGCCTCGATCGCGACGGTAACGACGGGCTCCGAGTAGTGGACGATCCGCTCGAACGGTGCGATGTCCTTCATGCTGCTCACCGTCGAGCCCGCAATCGCGTCCTTCAGGCCGACGACTGCGACGACGTTCCCTGCATCGATCTCCTCGACAGGGATCCGGTCTGGCCCGACGATCATCGCGACCATCTGGACCCGCTGCGGGTTCGGCATGCCGCTGACCCACAGCTCCTGGCCGCGCCTGATCCGGCCGCAGAACAGGCGGCCCGCCGCGACCTCGCCCGCGTGCGGGTCGATGATGATCTTCGTGGCCATGAACATCACGGGCCCGTCCTCGCGGACGTCGAGCATGCCATTCCCGACCTCACTCTCCGGGTCGCCCTTCCAGATGATCGGGATCCGGATCCGCTGTGCCTCGCTCGGGCTCGGAAGGTGGCGGATGACCATGTTCAAGACGACCTGGTGGAGGGGCGCCTTCTTCGACAACTCCTTCATCGTCCCGTCCTGGCAGTGCTTGTAGACATCCTTGAACGTGATCCCGGTCTTCTTCATGTATAGGGCGCTAATCGCCCACTTGTGGACCGCGCTACCGAACGCGACGTTCCCGACATCGACATTCAGGGACCACTTCTCGCGGAGGTCGTCGGGGAGGAGTTTCCGGATCCGAGTGTTCACCTCCGTGATGATCTTGACGAACCGCTGTTGCATCGCTTCCGGCGTGATCTTGAGCTCGTTCACGAGCCGGTCGACCTTGTTGATGAAGAGGACGGGCTTCACGCGCTCCTTCAACGCCTGACGGATCACGGTCTCCGTCTGGGGCATCACACCTTCGACCGCGTCGACAAGGATGATGACGCCGTCGATCGCCCGCATCGCGCGGGTGACGTCGCCGCCGAAGTCGACGTGGCCCGGTGTGTCGATGAGGTTGATGAGGTACTGCTCGCCCTCGAACTCGTGGACCATGGAGGCAATCGCCGCGTTGATCGTGATCCCACGAGCCTGTTCCTGCTCGTCGAAGTCCAGGAAAAGCTGCTCTCCCGCGAGCTCCTCCGAGATCATTCCCGCGCCGGCGATCAGGGAATCACTCAAGGTCGTCTTCCCGTGGTCGATATGTGCGGCGGTTCCAATGTTCCGGATGAAGTCCTTCTTATGGACGAGGTCCTGCGCCCGTTTGATGTTGTCCTCTTTGCGCCCCATGGCCTCTCACCGAGCTACCCGAGCAGACGTGTATAAAGGTTCTGCCGCGCGGACTATCGCGCGGAAACGGCGATGCGCTCGAGCTCTTCCTTCTTCGCGATCGCCGCACTCTCCATCTCGCCCCGCGACGCCTTGAGAATCTCGTCCGCGAGGCATTCCTCGATCGGTTTCGGCGACTTGAAGGACGCCATCACGGCGCCCTGACACGTGTTCCGCAGGGCCAAGTCGAGCCGCCGGGACGGGGAGACGTCGACCGCACGGGGAACGGAGATGCCACCGAATCGGAGGCGCGTGATTTCCTCCCGCGGCGCCGCCCTCTCGAGGGCGTTCACAAACACCTGGACGGGGTTCTGCTTCGTCCGCTGCTCGATGATCTCGAACGCGCGGCGCACGACGCGGTACGCCTTCGATTTCTTCCCCGTGAAATCCTCCGTCCGCATCATGCCGTTGATGAGCCGCTCGACGATGCTCGCCTTCGCCTTTCCGAACGGCTTGTTCGCCCATCGACCGCCCGTGTGGGGGATCACGATCGGCGTGAGATTGATGTACCGCGCGAGCCCCGGGTCGTGGACCTGGACCTCCGAGAGGTCGTACTTCTCGAAGAGGCGGAGCTCGTACGTGTACTTCTTCTTCGGCTTCCGCGGCTCCCTTTTCGGCTTTGCAGGAACTGCCTCTGCGGGCGCGCCGTCGTCCGCAGGAATCGCGGGCGTTTCGGCCGCCTCTCTCGGTGGCGGGGCCGGCGTCTCCTCCGGGGACCCACTCTCTTCGAACATCGCCTCACCGGACGGGCTTCTCCTTCCGCCCCTTCACGAGCTCCTCGAGGGAGACGTTGTTGACCTGGATCACCTTGTACCGCACGCCGGGGATGTCGCCGTACGAGCGGCCCATCCGTCCGCCGATTCCTTCGACGAGGACCTCGTCGTGCTCGTCAATGAAATTGATCGCGCCATCGCCGGGCGCGAACGCCGTGATCTGGCGGCCGTTCTTGATGAGCTGAACCTTCACGCACTTCCGCAGCGCGGAGTTCGGCTGTTTCGCCTCGATCGCGACCTTCTCGAGGACGATTCCCCGACCCTGGGGAGCGCCTTCGAGCGGGTCCGACTTCTCCTTGAGATGGAGGACGCGGCGCTTGTAGTACCGGTCGGACCAGCGGTACTGCTGGCGGTCCTCGACCAGTTTCCGTGCAGCTTTGAGACCTCGGCCCATGGGTCGCCCTCGTCAGGAAGGAATCTGTCCTAAATTTTACAATCTATATAAGGCTGGCGGGCCGCGCCGGACGCTCAGACGTACTGATACACGTTCGCCGGGAGCGCGCCCCGCTTGATTTCCTCCTCGATCTGCTCGAGCATCAAGATCCGTTTGTACGTCGGTGGGTGCGTCGAGAAAAGCTCGTTCGCCCGTCGCCAGGGGTTCCGCCGCTCGTCCTCAAGGGCCTTCTGGAGCTCGTACGCATCAATCTGGCCATCCCGGTCAATGTCGTACCGTCTCATCCGGTCCGCGAGGACCGCGTAGTCGTCCTTCGCCTTCACAGGGTCTCCGATGAAGAACGCACGGAGGCCGGATGGCTCGGAGCCGCGACGGGCGAGGGAGAGTCCGTACGAGATCTTCGTGAGCGCGGAGGCGAGGGGGTGCGGGTCCCGGGTCGCGGCTGCGCTGTACGCGTCCGCGTAGTACTCCCGCGTGCGGGAGAGGTACAGGACGAGGAGCTGCGTGACGAGGTAGACCGCGTACGAGAGGATCGCGACCGCGACGGCGACGAGGATCGCCTGGCCCTGGTTCTTCCCGCGGGAGCGGCCTGCGCCGCGGAGAAGCTCGAACCCGCCCCGCGCGAGGATGTACGCGAGGAGCGGGACCGCGGAGACCCACGTCATGATGATCACGTCGCGATGGCGGAGGTGGCCGATCTCGTGGGCGAGGACCCCGCGGATTTCCCCTTGGTTCAACCGCTCGAGCAGCCCGGCGGTCACGACGAGCTCGGAGGAGCGGACCGTCCGACCGAAGACGAACGCGTTCGGCGAGGCGTCGCGGCTCAACCACGTGCGAGGCATCGGAACTCCGGCCTGTTGCGTGAGGGCCTCGAGTGTATCATAGAGCCATGGATTCGTCTCGCGCGTCATCTGCTGGCGGGGGCCAATCGCCCACCGCACAATCCACGGAGAGAGGAGCCACTGGATCAAGAGGAAGAGGAGCGCAAGTCCCGCGACGATCCAGAGCGCGCTCGGGAACGCCCGCGTCGCGAGCACGAAATCGACGACCACGAGGATGAAGAGCAGGAGGAACGAGAGGAACCCGAACACGAGGACGACCGTGGCGAGGCTCCCGGTGCGGAGCGCCCGGAGGGATCCCATGGCAAGCGCCATATACGGCCGGACCATGAGACTTCCGCGGAATGCCTGAACTCGTCGACTCCCTGAGCTGCCCGAAGTGCGGCGGCCCCCTCAAGCTCGAGGTCGGCGAAGTCATCGTGACGTGCGAGTACTGCGGGACCGCGTCGCGGATCATCGGGGATCGGCCGTTCCTGGTCCGCCACGGGATGCTTGCGCACCGCCTCGACCGCGCGGGCGCGGAGGCCGCGATCGCGGGATGGATGGAGGGCGGCTTCCTGAAGCCGGACGACCTCCGCGAGTCGTCGCACCTCGAATCCCTCGAGTGCGTGTACGTGCCGTTCTACGTGTTCGAAGTCGACGCGACGACGTCGTACGGGGGCGTGCTGACGCGGACGGGGACGAACGAGCGCCGGTCCGGAACGGTCCCGCGGAACGTCTTCTGGAAGATCCTTGCTCGGCGCAGCGGAGAGTTTCCCGTGCGGGAATACAAGATCCCCCTTGCACACAAGGTCCCGTTCGACACCGCGAGCATGGTCCCGGGGTCGCGCTTTCTGAACGCGGAGGTCGACGAGGACGAGGCGATGCGGGTCGCCCGGGAGCAGGTCGGGGCCCACGAACGGGAGCTTCTGAAGGACCTTGTCGATGTGATCGAGGACGCTCGGACGGAGGTCGTCGTCAAGGACGCGGAGTTCCTCCACGCGCCCCTGTGGTTCGGCGCGTATGCGTATCGGGACCGGACGTATCGGATCATCCTCGATGCCGCGTCCGGCGAAGTCGTGCGCGGGGACATCCCGCCACCGAGCGGCGGGTTTGGAGAATTCCTGCGCGAGGCGGGACGCGGGCTATTTCGCCGGTGATCACGAGGCTACTCGAACGCTTCTTCCTCGTAGTCCCCGATGATCGCCCCGCAGTTCGGGCACTCGTCTGCGTCCCACTCGAGTTCGTACCCGCATTCCGGGCAACGGGCCGTGAGGAACCCCGTCGCGTATCATCTCGGGTCGAAACATAAAGGAATCGCGCCGCACCGGTCGGGCTCCTTCACGGGACCCATTCGTCGACGAGCTTCGACTGTCCCGGCTTCCGAGGCTTCGGGGGCTTCGGTGCGCGACTCGCGACCTGCTCCCGGAGTCGCGCAAGGCGTTCCTCCGGCTTCGCGGCGACGAACACCTCGCCCGTCGGCTCTCCCACGAAGATCCGCTGTCGGAGAGCGCGCCGCAGGGACTCGAGCTCCTCGTGCATCTTCCGCTCCTTCCGACGGGCGGAGAAGAAGTACGCCTCGTCCCGTGTGTCCCGCGTCACGAGGACGAACACGCGTCCCGCTCGGACGCGCCCCGTGCGGCCGCGGCGCTGGATCGTCCGGATCTCGGACGGGATCGGCTCGTAGAACACGACGAGGTCCGTGGCGGGGATGTCGAGGCCCTCCTCCCCGACGGACGTGCACACGAGGACGTTGTGGTCTCCAGCCTTGAACCGCTCGATCGCCTCGACCTGCTCCTTCTGCTTGAGCCCGACATCCTCCCCGCGGGTCGCCTGCCCGACGAACCTCACGGGCCTCACACCGGGGAGGGTCGCGAGCTCGCGGACGATGAGCTCGGACGTGTCCCGATAGTGCGTGAAGACGATCACGCGCGACTCAGGGTTCCGGAGGAACTGCTCGCGGACGATCCTTAGGACTTCCTTCACCTTCGGGTGCTCGCCCGAGGTCTTCCCCGCGATCGCTCGGGCCTCGACGACGGCGGGATGCCGGAGGAACTGCCGGCCCGCGCGGCTCCGCACGTTCGACTCCGCGCGGTCGAGGTAGGACCGGAACACCTCCATCCCCTGCGTCTCGACGAGCTCGATCGCGTGATTCACCTTCATCGCAATCGCTTGCGCGGTCGCCGCGGTGTACACCGCGCCGTGGCGCTCGCCGGAATCGAGGCGGGATCGAATCTCCTGTCTCGCACGGAGAAGGTCCTTTGTCGTCGGCCGGGGGATCCCCGCGAGGAAGCCGCAGGCTTTGATCCGTTCGACCTGCTCCTCGAGGACCTTCTCGAGGCCCGCGCGGATCTCGCGGGACACCTCCGTGGCCTCCACGACGATCCGCTGCACGTCGATGTCGTGGACGTATGGAAGCACGTCCGGGTCGTCCTCCGTTCGGATCTCGACCGCGGCGATTCCGAGGTTCGTGCAGACCTCGAGGATCTTGTCGACCTCGCTCCCCGGAGACGCCGTCATCCCGAGGATGTGGCCGTCCCGAACGTCCCGGTACGCGCGGCCGACGTCGACGTACGCGTAGTTCCCAACGGCCCGGTGGGCTTCGTCGAAGACGATGAGGGACACGTCGTCGAGGCCGAAGCGGCCTTCCCGGAGATCGTTGCGGATCACCTGCGGCGTGCTCACGATGATCTTGTTCTCCCGCCACAAGAGCTCGCGTTCCTCCGGTGGCGTCGCCTCGCCTGTGAGGAGGGCGATCCGGTCCACGACAAGCATGTCCCTGAACCGGGCCGCGTGCTGCTCGACGAGGGGCTTCGTCGGCGCGAGGACGAGGATTCTCCCGCCGCGCCGCTGGAGGACCTCCGCAATGACCCGCGCCGCGATCACGGTCTTGCCCATCCCCGTCGGGAGGACGACGAGCGTGGATTTCCCGAGGCACGTCGCGGCAACGTTCCGCTGGTATTCCCGGTCCTCGATTTTCCCGCGCCGGATGAGCGGGTGGTCGACGAACACGCGACGTGAACCCGAGGGGCGGGAATGAACCTATCGGACGGCCCCGCGAAACTTGCGCGCCTTCGCGCGGTCCACGATGATGACGATCACGAGGAGGCCGAAGCCGATCACGAGAAGAAGCGGCAGATATCGCTGAATCTGTCCGAGACCCAGGGGGTCGTTGATCATCGCGATCGCGGTGAACGAGGCCTGTTGCGTTCCGTCTGCCATCGACACAGTCGCGACGGGGATCTCCGCGACGCTGCCGCGGAGGACGCCCGCAGGAGAGCGGACCTGGAGCTGGAGCGTCGCCTCTCCGTTCGGGCTGAGGGACACGCGAACCCGATCCAGGGGCAGTGTCGCACTCGCGTTCACGACCATCTGCGCGGTCCATCCGTCCGGGAGAACCGCGGAGACGCGGAGCGTGTCGTCGAAGTCGCCGACGTTGACGACCTTGAACGTGAACGTCGCGGCCGCGCCGGGTTCAATCGTCCGCTCCGTCACGACGGGGACGATTCCGACGCCGCGGGAGAAGTTTGTCGGCGTGAGGAAGACATCGTCGATCCACCAGCCGCCCGCCTGGGGCATGATCTTCGCGGTGATGTTGAACCGAAATCGCAGGCTCGCACCCACGCTCGGGATGAGGGATGCGAGACTGCTGCTCGTCACGTTCCACCGAAGGTCGCGCCCCTGGGCGTGGGCGACGGCGACCCACGGGCCGCCGTTCACGGAGACCTCCGTGTAGCCATGGTCCGTATCTGAGGGATTGATGAAGAGTGGGGTCTCCGAGCGCCCCCACAGGTCGTACCGCTCATAGTAGATCAGGTACAAGGGGCCGGCCGGGACGCTGATCGGGCCCGATTCGAGGTAGTGGTATTCAGGGATAAGCGGGTTTGGGATCGTCGTTTGGAAGAAGCCGAACCGCCACGAACTCGTTGGGCTGTGGGAGCTCCCGTACGGGTCTGCGTCGTCGACGATCTCCCACCGGTAGAGGTCGTTGCCTGTCTGATTCGGGGTCAACCACTGCGCCGAGCCAGACTCGATGTTGTCGCGGAAGAGGAACTCATGAGCGGAGAAGTGGGAGAGCCGCTCGTTGTTTTCCGGGATCTCGTCAGCGCCGAGGTCGACGCGGACGGAAACGATGTAACGCCCCACGTTCGTCGGCGTGAAGGTCCAGGAGAGGTTCGTAAACGCACCGCCGGGAAGGGAGGTAATCACCTTGCGTGCGCCCGCTACGGTCCGCTCGGAACTTGCATTCATGGTGTCGTACCACACCCGAAGCGTGACGTTCACGCCCGTTTGGTTCCGCGCCCCCTGGTTCCCGACGTTCGCGACGATCATCGTTGACGCGGCCACGGGGACGGCGACCTCATTGCGGATCCGGACGATCGCGAGGTCGTCGTCGACATCCTTCGAGAGATCCGCGCGCATCGTCGCCCCCGAGGGCGAGACGTTCCGGACCTTCCATCCCGTCCGGAGATTACCGTAACCGTTCGAGTTCGGGATCGTCTCGGGACCGAAGCCCGTGGGGCTGTCCGCCCATGCGTCCGTCGGATCCTCGGGGTTCTCGCCCTGCGCCTCGTCCGCCTCCTCGAGATCGACGAGCCGGCGGCTATCGTTGTCGTTGTCCACCATCGAATCGTCCACGTGCCAGATCAGAACGCCGCTCCCGGGTAGCGCAGCGTCGAATCCGATCGGCTGGCGGTTCTCGACGAGGAAGTACTCGTCGCCGTTACCGGTCTGCTTGATCGTGAGACGGAACACGGTTCCTACGGTCTCGACAGCCGGGATCTCCCAGTCCAGGAGAGGTGCCGTGACCTCAATCGGGGTGAGCCATCCGAGGTTTGCCTTCGCCCACGCACCGAAGTGGGCGGGAGAGGTTCCCTGCCGATTCGGCGGGATCGCGTTCCACGATCCCGTTCCCATCACGTCCCACTCCCCGACGCCGAGGCTAGAACCGTCCGTGTCGTAGAGATCCGGGAGCCCGAGATCGTGCCCGAACTCGTGGGCGACAACGCCGATCGACGAGTCCTCGCTGATCATGATGTATCCATAGATCTGCACGCCGTCCGCGACGAGGCGCTGGTCGCCAGGGACTGTCGGGTTACCGTCGACCACAGCCCACCGGTGGGACCAGATCAGAGTCTCGCTGGTCGGGGTGCTCTCCTGCGCACCACCCGCGTGGACGATCACGATGTGGTCGACGACGCCGTCGCCGTCCCGGTCGAATTGGGAGAAGTCCACAAACGGGTCCGCGCGGCTTACGGCCTCAACGACGAGCCGATAAATCGGCCCGTTCCGGTCGTCGACGCCGCTGCTCGTGTCCTCGCCGTAATACTCCATCGTCCGGGTGGTGGGGACCCAATTCTCGACGCTTCCCTGAATCCCGAACAGGCCGTAGGAGTTCTCGCGGTAGAACCCGTTCACGCTCGGGCCGCTCGGGTCGTTAAACATCGTGTCGAAGTACGGAGGATCGCGACCTGACGCATGATTGCGATTCGAGAACTCGATCGGAATGACAACGATCTCGTCAGTGCCCACGACCATCGTCCGCGGCGGTTGCCCCCGGGCCGAAGCTCCGGAGGCAGGCAGCGGTATCGGACCTGCCGTCCCGGGCTCCGCAATCATGAGATGCTGCGGGACGCGCTTCTGGATCGCGCCCTCTGGCGTCCCGGGGGTGTCGGGGAGGACGGAGAGGACCGGAACGAAGAGGACCGCGGCACCGAGGAAAACGGCGAGAAGCCTGGCGGATGAGCCCACGACGGCTCATTACGAGAGCGTCGTTATTTAAGGATTCATCCAAAATTCCGAGGTGCGATAACGAAGAGGGAGTCGTTTGGCGTCCCGAACTGAGGCGATCGCTGATCGCCCACGGATGGCGACACACCCCGGTTACGACCGGTAGGCCGGGACGCCCGACGTCGGGACATTGCTCACGGACCCCTCGAAACCGCAGTGCTCGCATGACACCTGAATTCGAGCGGAGAGGTAGAACCAGTTCCACGTGAGCGCGCCGCACTTCGGACACCGTTCCGGATGGATAGGCATCGGGGGAACTCAACCGGCGGCGGATATGAATCTACCGCGTTCCTGTCAGAGCCACGCCCTGCGGTTGGGGTAGTAGACCGGCTTTCGGTCGGGATGGCGTGCCTTGAACGCGAGGTACCGCCGATGCCACTGCGTGTACCTCGCGTCCGACGACCCGAGAGGTCGGTGGGGCATGTCGATGAGGGCGCGCTCGATCGCCCATTCGTTCCTCTCGCTGAGTCGCCATTCGATTCCCCGGAGGCTTCGGAGGTCAACAGTTCCGTATCCGTTGATGCGGCCCGTCCTGTCGATGTACGCGTCGAAGTAGCTCCAAACGAGGTCGCGGAGCGAGCGGAACACGGGCCTGCGGCCGAAAAGCCCCGGGTCCCGGGACTTCGCGACGGAGCCCCATCTGCCGTCTCGCCGGAAGACGAACACGACGTGGTCGAGGTCGTCGATGGATTCCATGTCGAGGAGGAGCGGCGGATACCCGTGTTGCTCCATGATCGTCGCCGCGGCCAGGGCAGCCTCGAGGCAGTGCGCGGTCCCGAGGCGGGCGACGACCCGGAACGTTCGGAGGGTCTCGCCTCGCTCCTCGTAGTTGTATGGAAGCCCGCGGAGCCAGCGCTGAACGCCCGCCGGCGTTCGAAGCCGCTGGACTAACGCCCATTCCCGCGCGGTGAACGCGTGCCTCCGAGGAGAGGTCGGGAACGGTTCCGCGCTCGCACCGCGACGCATCCGGGGCGAGACGATGGCGTCCTCGCCTTTCAAGGTGAGCGTCCGTGCGAAAAAGGTTAGTGCCCGTGCGTGTTTGACCCCGTCTCTAGGGAGCGACTCGTGACGTTCGCAGATCGGCTTCGAAACTTCCCGATCGTGCTCGAGGTCGTCCCGCCGCACCGACGGGCGAGCGAGAAGGTCGTCCAGAGCCTCGTTCAGCGGGTGCAGGCGGCCGTACAGGCGGCGCCACGGATCGATGCCGTGAACCTTCCGGAAGTCCTCGACGAGAACCACGCGGGCCGGCCGTTCTATCGGAACCTCGACCCGCGAATCTTCGCGCAGCGGTTGAAAGACGGAAGCCAGGTCGAGACGATCGTGAACAGGGTCGTCGTGCACCTTTCGGGGGAGGCCGATCTCAGGGAGTACCTGAAGGACTCGGTCGGCGCGTACGACCTCCGGAACTTCGTCTTCGTCGGCGGGACGAGCAGCCGGATCCCCTATCCGGGCCCGGACGTCGTCCGAGCGAACGCGATTCTGCGGGAGGTCGCGCACGGCCGGGCGGACGTCGCATGCGGGAACATCTTGATCCCAGAACGCGTGAGGGAGGTCGACCGGCTCCTCGAGAAGACCCGAGCGGGCTGCGGGTTCTTCACGACGCAAGTCCTGTTCGAGCCGGAGCCTGTGGGGTCCGTATTGATGGAGTATGGCGAGGGATGCGCGGCGGAAGGCCTGGAGCCCGCCACGGTCCTCCTGAGCTTCGCGCCCGTCGCGGACTACGAGGACGTGGAGTTCCTCGTGTGGCTTGGCGCCACGATCACGGCCGAGACGGAAGAGGCCCTGCTCGCGAACCGCGGCCGAGAGGCGGGGCGGGCGTCCCTTGACGTCGCTCGGTCCATCTGGGGGCGCGTCAGGGACGTGATGGCCGCGGCCCCTCATCCCGTGCCGCTCGGCGTGAACATCGAGGAAATCTCGGTCCACAACTTCGACCTCGCGGTCCGGATGGCACAGGAGTTTCCCGCCTGGCGCGACGCGATGTAATTCCGCGAGAATGCTCGTTGCCGAGAGTGATTGCTCCCGGCGGGTAGCGTACTAGTGCGAGTTGTGAATCCGCCGCCGTCAAGCACCGCTGGGCACCATTCAGTTTCGAAGGGTTCTGACTTGCTTGTCGCGACTCTCAACTCGCTCGTAGCGTTCTTCGGCTTCTGAGTCAGCCGCGGCCTCAGGCGCGGGCGAGGACGGTCCGATCAGCTCGCGGCCAGCGAGCGTGCCGTCGACCGCCAAAACCTGGCTGCAAATACGAAATGGAAGATGATGACTCCCGCAACGATGTAGACCAAAAGGAGCGGGAATGCGAACGGCGGATCGACCGCGGACAGGGGCGTGAAGATGGCGACGACGACCCCCGAGAAGAGGGCCCAGCCCGCGACCCATCTTGGCAGGACTTTCGTTCTCCACGCTGCGCCGCCGACGAGCAGCCAGCCGATCGTCGCGAGAACGTCCCCCGCCAAGAAGAGCCCGCTGATGACGGCATACAGGGCGAGGAAGGAGGTGCGGATCACAGCTTGCGTGGCGGGATCCGTCGTCGCGGCGTATTCGACCGCCAAGTCGTGGACGCCTGTCATCCGGAGGAGACCACCGAGGAAGCCGAGAAGATGGCCGGCGCCCGCGAGAAAAATGAACGTCGAAAGAATCGGGCTACGGCTTCGGAAGATGCGGCTGAAGGCCACGAGGCTCACCCCTATCGTGAACCATCCGAACGCATCGAAAATCATCGCGATTTGGTATGCCGCAGGAGCTCGTGCGGCGCCCAGCAGCTCGCTGTAGAGCGGCCCCTGGGCATTGTCCGCATCCTGGAAGCCCACCCCGCCGAGGAAGATGACAATCAGCAGGGTGGCGTTCAGAGAGACGAACGGAGCGAAGCGGCTCAGGAAGCGGAGCCAGGATTGGCCCTCGGATCCCAGGTTCATAGGTAGCCTCGGGGTCCCGTCAGTTCCGTACGGCGGTTTCAATCCTTGTCCAATCGGGTTGTACCGATTCGACGGAATCCGCGAGCCATTCTTCGAATCGTTCCGGATAGACCACGTCTCGGACAAGGACTACGCGAAGAGGCCCGACTCCCGGCAGCTGTTCCGCCTTCCATCGACGCTCCTCGACCTCGGCTATGTTCGACAAAGGCACCATGACGGTCGGAATCTGCCCCGATCCGAACGGTCCGATCACCCGGTCCGGGAACGCGGCGGCCAACCCCGACGCGGCCCGGCCGCTCATCGCCACGTAGTGGACGAGGATCCAACCTTGGACTCGAGACGGCCGGAAGCGCGGCACCATTGCTCCCACGCCCTGTCGAATGAGCTTCGCGGCCCGCCGCTCGACCGTATGCGTCGGGAGCCCGAGCTCCCGTGCGACCGCGGCCATGGAACGTGACGGATTCCGGCGGAGTGCGAGGATCAGGCGGATGTCATCGGGAGAGAGGCGCGCGGTGTCGCCCGGCTCCGGGGCGAACCGGCTGGACACATATCCCTCCAGGACCTCCTTCGCCCCGAGCGCGAGGCGAATTGTTTCCGCGTCCTGGCTCGGGACGCGATCCGTCATGTGCCACAGGTGAACAAACACGTCGTCCATGCAGAGGACTGCCGAGGAGACGAAGGGGAAAGCCTCTAGGACGTCCGTCAAGCTGTCTCCGTCGGAAGGACGGGCGCCGTGGAAGAGATAGCCCGAACGAATCAGGCCGATCGGACGAGGGCGCGGCTCGAAGACCATGCCCTCGAGGACCCCACCGCGCCGCAACGCAGCGAGTCGCAACTGAACCGTATTCCGGTGGATCCCGATGCAGTCCGCGAGTTCGCGGAGGGAGATTCGCAATGGCCCGAGGGGCAGGTTGCTCGCATCCCAACGATAGAGATCCTGCAGGATCTTCCAGTCGATGCGGTCCAACTCCACGGGCCCATGATGCCTGAGAGGGCCGATGAAGCTTCTGGGGCGCCCGCACGATCCCACTGAGAATGGCGGACCATCCTCCATAGATGAGAAGACTCCCGGTGCCTAAACGACCGTGCTGTCCCGCAGGACCGCCCCCCGCCAGTTCGGATAGTTCAGCCGTTGTCGACCTTTGAACGTTTCGAGATGAGCCCGCCAGTGGTCTACAATTGTCCCAGAGTCGTATGTCGAGATTGTGGGATGCGGTTCAATCGGTACAGTCAGGTTCCCGATCGCGCGCCACAAAGATCGGCAGCTGACAGACGCCAAGTCGCGTCAGCTGCTCGTCTGAAAGTATCCATGCTGTGCCGCTCTAAGCGCAACGGCTTACCCGGTACAGCCAAGTAAGGGGTAGGTCATGGCCGCCCCCCGGGGGTAGGAATTGGCGACTGCCATAGCGGATATGAGACCCGGGGTGCGTGGCGTGCGATTGGCGTTCCTGATCGTGGCTTGGGTCGTCCTCATTGCAATCCTGGTTCAGGTGTTCTTCGCCGGTTTGGCGCTCTTCGACGACGGCTCCTTCTGGGCGACCCATCGGGACTTTGGATACTTTCTTTTCTTTCCGGCGCTGGCCCTCCTGGTCTTAGTTTTTTTCGGTCGCTTCCCGCGCAGAATGATCGGTGTGACGGGCTTGCTCTTTGTCCTGTACATGCTTCAGACCTCGCTTCCATCTCTACGAGCCTCGGCGCCTCTCGTGGCCGCCTATCATCCTGTGAATGCATTCATCGTATTCGCGCTCGCGGGGATCGTGGCCTGGCGTAGCCGGGCCTTCGTGCCCACGCCCCTAGGGACGGCAAAGGCCGTGGGTCCAGTTGCCCCACTGCCGGCCAAGCCATAGGCTCCTGCTTTTCATCCTTTGGGAGGGGTGTCGCCGGCACGAACCTCCGATTGGGGAGCGGCTATTAGCGGAAGCCGGATGTATCCGGGAGTGAGCCAAGATTCTGACGACTAAGAATGCACGTCGCGACGTTTCGATTACCGTGACGTCGGTAAGCTTCTTCATCACCGGTCTCGGCGGGCTGGCCATCCTTTGGGCCGTGATGTACTTCGTCTTATACGGGACCAGGTCAAGGCCGAGGGCGTCGAGGGCTCCGCTCCGAGAGGCAGAGGCAGGATATTTTGTCGCTACCGAAGGGTTAAGTTGTACAATCCATCTGAAATCGGCAGGACGGTACTCAGGACAGTCTAGGTGGGGAAAACGATGGCAAGCGCGGAGCGTAAGGAGTTCAAGTCTCCAGACGAGGCACGGACGTTC
>Ga0209321_10001181_pt1 | contig 17795 bp, 22 predicted proteins | sample Rifsed16ft4_FD_184012 | JGI IMG/M metagenome (GOLD analysis project Ga0209321, IMG submission 184012) | Soil microbial communities from Rifle, Colorado, USA - sediment 16ft 4 - CSP-I_5_4 (version 2) | ecosystem: Environmental > Terrestrial > Deep subsurface > Rock core/Sediment | place: Rifle...
GGAAGCCGGCACTGTCACGATCACGCTTGGCCGCCGGGTCGACGTGCTGACGCTAAGTCTCAGGGCGGGGGAGGGAATCGACTTCGCCTGGTCCTCCGCGCAAGGGCCCGTGAGGTTCCGCGTCGAGCGCAGCAGCGACGGCGCGGACATCTTCACCCAGTCCGGCCAGATCGGGCAGGGGACCGTGCCGATTCCCTCCGACGACAGGTATGTGTTCTCGTTCCAGAACGAAAACCTCTTCTCCGTCACGCTGACCTGGTCGATCACCCGGCGCCCCGACATCGTGCCATGGCTCATCGTCGGCTTCGCCGTAGTCCTCGTCATCCTCGGGGTCCTCGCAATCCTGAGCGAGCGGCGTCGTCGGATGGGATGGGCTAACCTGCCTCCGCAGTCGCCGATGCCGCCGTCCCGCTAGCACGCGCCGCTCACTTGTACTTCTTCAGCGCCGCGCTATCTTCGGCAAAGACTTCCTGGAAGTACGCGAGGACCGCCTTCTTCGTCGCTGCGTCGTCCATGCCTTCCGCACGGAAGTCCCCGACGACCTCGACCTTCGTCCGGTTTCCCATCGCCGTGTACGAGTGCGTGTGCCGGGAGCCCTTCATCGGGCCGGACAGGTATTCAAAGTCGAAACCTTTGGGCCGATTGAACACGAACTTCCATGTTTCCTTGTGTGTCCCCTTCCCTCCGGGGTTGTTCACTTCCGCTTGGACGGTCAACATGTTGCCCTTTTGCTCGAGCACGTTCGTCATCTTGAACGACGTATGGTTGTGCATCATGCCGTCGTCCACGTACTTCCAGACCTTGTCGATCGGCGCGTCAAAGATTCCATCATCCGTTACGCGAACCATCGAATTGACCTCGACAGCGGAGCCGCCGCGACGTCCATAAACGTATGCCCCAAACCGTCCGCTCCTCCAGGGGAAACGGAGGTCCGACCGATGCCCCTCCTAGCCCTTCGGCGGAGAGCCGCCGTCGCGGGCGCGGCATCGAAATCGGGCAGGATCGCCTTCGTATCCCGGACAGTCCGCACGCTGGACGGGCCGATTCCGACAAGCGTGTCCATCAGACCGAAGACGACGAGGATGAGGGCCATCCCGGCGCCGGGTCCGACGCCCACGAGGAAGCCGAACGTCCCTGCAAGACTCCCGCCCGCCGCCATGGCGGGTCCCCTAGACGTTGCGACCTTTCCCTCCAGGGGCGCTGGCGGGGGATCTTGCCCGGAGCACGTCTTCACCCTGACGTCGCAACTCCTGTCGTTCTTCTAAGAGAAAGGGCGTGAGCTGATTGGAGTCAAGGCTCTCGTCCGCAAAGTCCAGGAACGCAAGCGCGGCCTTCGGATCGTCCCGCAGGAGGGAGCGCGCGGCGAGGCTCGCGAGATAGTGAGATTTCTTTAGTGCGAGATCCCGACGGGAGGGCGCCATCGCCACGAGACCGCGAAGCTCTGGCCAGAACGCCTTCAAGTCGCCGCGCTTGAACAGCGGATCGATCGCCTTCACCCGTTCGACAAACGCCTGCCGGGCGCCGCGGGCCGCGCGAGATTTCTGTCGGTTCGCCATGGCCTACGCCGGATGCCAGTGCGGGGCGCCCGCGAGGGTCGTCGTCGCCACCTTCCCCGCCTTTTGGAGCTCGCGGAGTCGTGTCCCCGCGTCGCCTGGCGTGAGGCCGAAGACGCGGGCGACCTCGGACAGCGGCGCGGCACCGTGCTCCCGGAGATAGCCGGCGATGTCCGTCGGCGTCCGTTTGACGAGCTTGCCCTTCGAAAGATAATCGATCGCTTCCTCGACGATCGCGGGGTCGAACGCGTGGTCCAGGATCACGGTCCGGTTCTCCTGGTCCGTGACGAGAATGTTATAGAACCCGACGGGGAGGTGCGGGAACCCATCTCCCTGCTTCTCATAATCCGCCCGGAGCGACTCCGGATCCGCCAGGTCCGTCCGGAACGTCTTCACGTCGAGGCGCGCTTCCGCCGCCGCCTCCGCCAGGATCGCCGGCTTCGTTACGTCCTGCCCCTCGAGGAGGAACCGCCGTAGGACGGCGCGCATGAACCGCTTGCCCATCGCCTCGCCTTGGCGGTAGGCCGCCATCGCCGCGAGGGACGCGGGCATCACGCTCTTCGGGAACATCTCCCTCCGGAGGTCCGTCATCAACGGCACGCCCATCATTTCGATGCCTTCCTTGACCCAATCGACGAGACCGTCGAACGTGAGCTCGTAGTGCTTCAGGTACTCGTCGTAATCGTCGTACACGCAGAGCGTCATGACGTGGACGCCGATCTGGTCGCCGTACACGAGCTGGAGTCGGTTGAACAGGGCCTCGTAGCCCCACGACCAGAAGCATGTCGGTGCGGTTGCATGGAACACGTGGATCTTCGGCCCGTGGGCGTGTGCATCGGCCATCGTCGAATTCCTCCCCAAGTGCGCAGAGGGACCGCCAACCGGGCATACCGGATTATGGTTTCGACGATGGGGCGGATTCGGGCGGGATTCGGGTCTGTTTCCGACGTAGACCCTTTACCCACGCCGTCCTCGGCCCGGCGATGGCATCTGTCGCTTGGTTCACGAAGAAGCGGATTGCGATCCTCTCAGTCTTGGCGGTCGCCGCCATCGTCGGCGCCTGGGCGGCCGCGCCGCTGTTCATCGAGACCCGCTCCGAGCAGCCGATCCCATCCGGATTTACGGGGCCCGTGAAGCAGGGAACCTGGCAGGGTGTCGACAGCTTCCACTTCGCGGAGGGGACGGCAGTCATCTTGCAAAACAGCGACGGCGAGTACCTCCTCCGGCTCGAGAATTTCCACGTCCGAAACGGCCCGGACATCCGCTTCTTCCTCTCTGGGGATGCGACGGTTGGGCCCGGGGACATCGACCTCGGGACCGTTCCCGCCACGATGGGGAACTACAACGTTCCGATCCCGGAGGGCGTGGATATCAACAGCGTGAACTTTGCGCTCGTACACTGCGTTCCTGCGAACTTCCTGTTCGCGAGCGCCCCACTGTCGTGACGGGCACGCAGATCATCTTGTGCAGCTTGCGGAGCTCGGCTTCGCCAACCGTCTACGGGGCGGGTGAAGAGTCCCTCACCTCGTTCGACCGGGTGGCTCTCGTCGCAGGATCTCCCGTGCCCTTCGGAACACGGCGTCAAACATCCTCTCGCGGAGGAGCCCGGTGGACGTGTTTCGCTGGCTCGGGTGGTACGAGGTCAGGAGGGTCACGGGAGGCAGTTCCCAAGATCCACCATGGCGGAACTTCGGCCGCGGCCGAGGGACCTCGCGCCCAATCCCGCGCCACCCGCGGAGGAACGCGGCCATTGCGGACTCGCCGAGCGCGAGGACGACCTTCAAATCGGTGAGGAGGAGAAGCTCTCGCTCGAGGAAGGGCTGACACCGCGCGAACTCGGCCCGCGAAGGCCGGTTGTCGGGAGGGGCGCACCGAACGGCGGCGGTGATGAAGCAATCCCGGAGGACGAGGCCATCGTCACGGGCAATCGCGACGGGCTGGTTCGCGAAACCGGCGCGGTGAAGGGCCCGGAAGAGCCATTCTCCGCTGCGATCCCCGGTGAAGATCCGTCCTGTGCGATTCCCGCCATGGGCCGCGGGCGCGAGCCCGATGACGAGGAGACGAGCCTGCGGGTCGCCAAACGGCGGGACTGGACGGCCCCAGTACACCTCGTCCGCGAACGCGCGCCTCTTCTCCCGTGCAACGCGCTCTCGCCAATGGACAAGGCGGGGACATCGGCGACACGCGATGACTTCACCCGAGATCGCATCAAGGCCATCGTTGTCGTGTCGCCCCTCCATGGCGGTCCCTAACACCATGAGGCCTATGCGGGGCCGACCTTGAACGTTATTCCGAAGCTTTAATCCCCTCTCTTCCCTTGCCAAGGCGGGGAGGAAGTTATGGAGAAAACCAACATTGCCTCGAACGGTCGGTCCCCCGTGAGGATCCGGGTGCTGGGTCCTCGGGATGGCGACACCTTGGGGGCGCCTAGTACCGTCCGCGACCGGTTCATGATCGGCGGCGAGGACTCAGGCGGCGGCTTCGCGCTCGTTGAGCACCTCATGCCTCCTCGAGGCTTGGCGGCGCCTCTGCACCGCCATACCCGAGAAGACGAATACAGCTACGTGCTCGAAGGCCGGGTGGGAGCGCTGCTCGGCGAGGAGGAGGTCTTCGGCAAGGTCGGCGACCTGATCTTCAAACCCCGGGGGCAATGGCACACGTTCTGGAATGCGGGCGACGTTCCAGCACGGATCCTCGAGATTATCTCGCCTGGTGGTTTCGAGCATGCTTTCCGCGAGATGCATGCACTCGGGGACGGGCTCGATCCGGTAAGCATGGCAGCGATTGCGGCTCGTTACAGGGTGGAGGTTGACTTCGAACGCACCGCTCCGATCATTGAGCGTCATGGCCTGGCGTTCTAGACGTCGAGCTGAGTCGTCAGTTCCTGGCGTCTTGGTGATGTTCAGTCGCAAAGTTGGAGTGGGCGGAGATCCGAAGCGAGAATTACGATCGCCTCGTCAGATTCTACCGCGAGACGCTCGGCCTGCCGATCGTGTTCGAGGAGGAGGACAAGAACTATATTCAGTTCCAGGTCGGAAAGTCCGATACGTACCTCGCAATCCTGAAGACGCGGCGGAAGGACCGGAACTTCATCCCCGCCATCGAGGTGATGGACCTCGACCGCGCGATCGAGGCGTTTCGTGCGAAGGGCGTGAAGTTCGTTTCCGAGATCGATGAAGGCGAGCACGTGCGCCTCATCGACTTCGAGGACCCCGACGGGAACCTCCTCCAGTTGTTTGAATTCAAAAGGGGCGCTTCCCACTGACCCCGGGAAACAGTTAGCATCCTAACTGGCAAGGCGGCAGCGTCCAAGCGCTTCGTTTCGATCAGGTATCGTTCAGATCCGAGCCCTTGCGGCCATGGTTGCTCGGTTCCGCCAATGCGCGGTGTCGTGGACCGGCGGGCTGAGCGGGTCGGAGACAGTTAGCATGCTAACTGGGAACCGGAATTGCGCGGGATCGCCGCCGACGGCGGCGGAACTGTGCCAAGTTCGGGCCGTCGATGATGAGCCGGCCTATCCCCACGGACGCGCCCAGGCCCTCCAACCGATTCCGGAGCTCGATGGCGTCGGCGGTGGGCATGACGAGCACGGACTGGCCCACCCACACGACTCCGGGGCGGTGGATGAACCCCGGCTGCTCGTACGTCGCCGGGCGGCCCTCCCGGGTCGTCGTATTCCTCCGACCAAAGATCAGCTGGGACACGCGGACGGAAATCGCGCGGTCCCGCCCGTCAACGTCGTACGACAGGATCCAGAGGTCGTTGTCGTTCATGATAGGTCCATATGCATAGCTATATAATAGCTTTATCTCGAAGAGGTGGCCGAAAGTACACCTCGGGGCACAGTTAGCATGCTAGTCTGACTCGCTCCGCGGGCCGCAAGTCGGATTGGATCCTTGTGTGCAGGGTCTTGGGAAAACAGTTAGGATGCTAACTGGGAAGGTCGAGCCCCGCCCGCCTCACCTATAAGTAAGCCCACCCGCTTCGGAGCCCTCCGATGAAGGAGTCCCTCAGCTCCTTCGACCTCATCGCCCTCGTCGCGGAGTGGCAGGGCTTGGTCGGCGGGTACATCGACAAGGTATACCAATCCAAGGACGAGGTGATCCTGCGGATCAACGTCCCGGGGACGGCTCGGCAGGAGCTGTACTGCAAGGCGGGCCGATGGCTCGCCCTACACGAGACGGAGGACAAGCCTGAGGCGCCGCCCGCGTTCGCGACGGCGGTCCGCCGCCGAGTCGGCAACGCCCGGATCACGGCGGTCGAGCAGCGGGGCTTCGACCGTGTCGCGGTGTTCACGCTCGAGAAGGGCGAATCGTATCAGCTCGTCTTCGAGATGTTCGGGAAGGGCAACATCATCCTCACGCAGGCCGGGAACACGGTCGCAGCGCTGCGAACGCAATCGTTCCGGCACCGCCAGATCCGGGCGGGCATCGCGTACGACTTCCCGCCCCCGGGGACGAACCCTCTCGAGCTCGACCGCGAGGGGTTCCATCGCGCCGTAAGGGGCGCAAAGGGACTGGTCGTGAAGGTCCTCGCATCCGTCCTGAACTTTGGCGGGCAGTACGCGGAGGAGCTGTGCCTTCGGGCCGGCGTGCGCAAGGAGACCACCGTACAGGACCTTCGGGACGACGACCTCGACGCTCTCTTCACCGCTGTGAACAACGTGACGGTCGCCGTCGAGCAGGAGCGAAGGCCCGCGGTCGTCCTCCGCGAGGGGAAAGCCGTGGACGTCGCTCCGATCGATCTTGCCCTCCTCGCGGGGCTCGAGAGACGGGAGTATCCGACGTTCAACGAGGCGCTGCACGCATACCTGACCGCAATTCCGTCGGAGGCGCCCGCCGAAGCCGCGGTCGCCGCCCCGCTTCGCCATCGAATCGCACAGCTCGAGGAATCGCTCGAGAAGCTCCGACGCGAGGCGGTCGACACGGAGGTACGCGCGATCTTCCTCTATGGTCACTTCCCGCTCTTCGAGGAGATGCTCAAGGCGGTGCGGGAGGGACGCGACTTCGATCAGGTCCAGATCAAGGGCATCGACCGCGCGAAGGGGATCGTCAGCGTCGCAATCGGCGATTTCGACGCTCTCGAACTCGACTACAAGACGGATGTGAATGGGAACGCGCAGACGTTCTACGAGCGGCGCAGGGAGGCCCAGCGGAAGGCAGACCGCGTCGTCGAGGTAATCCGCGCGGCGCAGGAGGAGCTGCAGGCCGCGGAACGGAAGGCCGTGAAGGCCGCGAAGCGTCCGAAGATGAAGGGCACGAAGAAGTTCTGGTTCGAGGCGTACCGCTGGACGCTCTCGTCCGAGGGCTACCTGATTCTCGGCGGGCGGGACGCGAAGACGAACGATTCCCTCGTCCGGAAGCACCTGAAGGAGGGCGACCGGTACGCGCACGCGGACATCCACGGCGCGCCGAGCGTCGTCGTGAAGGACGGTTCGAAGGCGGGTGATGCAACGCTCCGGGAAGCGTGCGAGTTCGCGCTCGCATACTCGAAGGCCTGGCCCGCCGGGCTCGCGAGCGGGAGTGCGTACTGGGTTCTCCCGGAACAGGTGAGCAAGCAGGCGGAGAGCGGGGAGTTCTTGCCGCGCGGGGCGTTCGTAATCCGGGGGAAGAGGAACTACCTTCACGACATCCCCGTCGCGATCGGGGTCGGCGAGATCGAGCACGAGGGCCATCGGAAGATCATGGCGGGGCCCGTGAGCGCCGTTGCCGCCCGCGCGACTCGCCGCGTGATCCTCGCGCCCGGGGAGATGGACCATGCCCGCTTCGTCGGCCAGCTCGCGAAGGCCTTCGAGGTCCCGGAGGACGAAATCGGGAGGATCTCGCCCTCTGGTGGGTTCCGCGTGACCGCGGCCTACGAGCTCGACCTCGGCCTCGTGGCGAGCAGTTGATCCCCGCGAGCGGGGCCGGGGGCACGGGGATTCCAGCGCAAAGTTCTCATAGGACCGCTTTGTAGATTGGGACCTGCATGAATCCATCCCTCCGGACGGGCGCGTTGTTCCTGGTCCTCACGGCGATCCTCGTGGGGTTCGGCTGGGTCATCGGGTCCGTCTTCTTCGGTGACTGGGTCCTCATGGTGGCCTTGTTCCTCTTCGTCGCGGTCGCGATGAACGCGATCGCGTACTTCTTCGCGGACAAAATCGTCCTGATGACGTACCGCGCGCGGATCGTCACGGAGGCGGAGGCCCCGATGCTGTACCGGATTGTCCGCCGCGTCGCGGCGATGAGCAATCTCCCGATGCCCCGCGTCGCGATCGTCCCGTCGCCGACACCGAACGCGTTCGCGACGGGCCGGAACCCGAAGAACGCAGTCGTCGCGGTCACGGAGGGGATGTCCCGCGTCCTCGAGGAGCGGGAACTCACGGGGGTCATCGCGCACGAGCTCTCGCACATCAAGGACCGCGACATCCTCGTGATGTCGATCGCAGCGACGATCGCGGGCGCCCTCACGCTCCTCGCCCGGGTCGCCCTTTGGAGCACCCTGTTCGGTCGCGGTCGGCGGAACGTGCCCCCATGGGTGTACCTTGTCGCGATCCTCGGGCTCATCCTGGTCCCGATTGGCGTGATCGCCCTCCAGATGGCGATCTCCCGCAGCCGGGAGTACAAGGCCGACCACGTTGGGGCGAAGACCCTCGGCGCGCCGGACGCGCTCGCGGACGCCCTCGAGCAGCTCGAATACCGGAACCGCCAGAACCCGATGGCGTTTGGGAGCCCGACGTCCGCGAACTTATGGATCGTGAACCCCTTCCAGGGCGGCGCTTTCGTGAGGATGTTCTCGTCGCACCCACCGATCGAAGAGCGGGTCAAGAAGCTCCGTCAGCTCGCGAAGGGCGTCGATACGTACTAGACTGGCTCAACGAAGTCGCATCGACTCTCCGAACTGCAAATCTCACTGGACCCCTTGCGGTTCCAAGGGAGGCCTCGCGCAAGGTTCGCCGTGGCGGCTCGATCCTCGTACAATGATGGACTCAACGCGCGGCGACAACGACGGATGCGAAGAAAGGCTTAGTAACTCGAGAACCGTTCAAGCACGGGTGAAGTCGTGCCGACCAAGCTCCTCGATGACCTTGATGTTGCGATCCTTCGGCGTCTCAACCAGGACGCACGGAAGAGCTTTCGGGACATCGCGCGGGAACTCGAAGTGAGCATCAGCACGGTGAGCAACCGCGTGAAGCGGCTCGAGTCCGAGGGGATCATCCTTGGGTACGCGCCGCTCCTCGACGAGAAGAAGCTCGGGTATGACGTCCTCGCCGTGATCGGCGTCCGGATCTCGAAGGGCAAGCTCCTCGAAGTCCAGCGGAAGATCGCCCGGGAGGACAAAGTCGTCGAGGTCTACGATGTCACCGGGGAGTACGACTCTGTGATCATCGCCCGGTTCCGGAACACGAAGGAACTCGACGCGTTCATCAAGAAACTCGTCGCGATGGAGAACGTGGATCGGACCTACACGCAGGTTGTCTTGAACGTCGTGAAACAGGAGAAGCGGGCGCCGATCTGACGAGGCGCCGCTGTTACGACGCGGGATTTCCCCGGGATTCCCCTGCACAACTTTTAAGGGGTCGCGGCCGGATTGGGAGGGTAGGAGTTGGAGGGGCGGTGGCGAATCTTCTCAACTTCGATCCAATCCGAACGCTCGGATTCTCAACGGACCGAAATCTCGATTTCACGGCGAGCCGAAGCCTCGTGTTCGATCCGAACCGAGCGCTCGGCTTCCAATGGGACCGGGATCTGGGCTTCGGGAAGCGCGGCGTGCTCTTCCGAGGATTCGTGTGCGCATCGTGCGGGGCGCTGGCGAGCTCGGACACGGTGGCATGTGATGAGTGCGGGGCCGTGTTCGAGGACGGCGAAGATACGCCGCGGTTCGCGCCCGCGAGGAAGGTCCGCGCGGAAACCGAGACGACGACGTCCTCGTCTGCATCCGCGCCGGTGCGGATGCCCGCGCCACGCATCGAGTCCTCGAAGACGAAGACCGCCGCGGGGTTCTGCCCGAACTGCGGCGCCCGCGCGTGGTCGGGGGACGCATTCTGCTGGAACTGTGGGGTCCGTTTCAGCGGCGCGGGACGTTCGGCCCCACCCGCCATGGCGGCGAAGCCCGCGCCGGCTCCGGAGGCGATCCGCCTCCCTCAGAAGCGCGCGAAGAAGATCATGAAGGACGGGCAGGAGATGGGGAAGAGCCCCTCGAGATTCGCGGAGGAGAAGTGAGTCCATGGTCGACATTCTGACGGTCTACATCGGGATCACGGTCGTGTTCAGCGTCCTGCTCTTCGTTATGGCCGTCACCGGAGGGCTCTTCGACATCGGGGCGGATGTCGGCGGGGTCGACGTCGGGGGCGTGGACCTCGGTGACATCGGCCACGACGTCGCCGCGGATGCAGGGCAGTTCTCCGGCGCGGGCATCTCGCCGCTGAGTCTGCCGATCCTCTTCGCGTTCGGGGCGTTTTTTGGCGCGTTCGGCACGGTCCTCGAGTCGTTCCAATCGCTTCCATCGATCTCGGTCCCGTTCGTCGCCGCGGGGGCCTCGGCCGTCGTCACCGCGCTCGTCTACTACTTCCTCGTGCAGGTCTTCGCGAAAAGCCAGGCGACGACGACCTACGACCTGAAGGACCTCGTGGGCACGCGGGGCGAAGTCACCGTCCCGGTAAAGCCGGGCGTCCGTGGACAGGTCCTTGTTGTCACGGACGCGCGGGGTCGCACCCTGCTCTCCGCGATCTCGACCCAGGACCTCAAGACGGGAGATCGCGTCCAGATCACGGGCGTCGAGGGCAACGCCCTCGTCGTCGAGAAAGTGTGAGGGATAAGAGAGGAGGTCGGAACCATGGTGGACATAACACTCGTTGTGAGCGTGGGTGTGCTGATTGGGCTGATTGTCGTCGCGCTGATCGCGATTTACGCGGCGCGGTACAAGAAGGTCCCTCCCGACGCGGCGATGGTCCTGTACGGTCGTCGGTACAAGAGCGGGAGAGGGTACGAGGTATGGACAGGCGGCGGGAAGTTCATCGTCCCGATCGTCGAGTCGTATCGCTTCCTTCCGCTCGGGATCCGGACCCTCGACGTGGACGTGAACGAGATCGTCACGGACGTCGTGCGGAGCGGCGCGAGGGTGAACATCAAGGCCGTCGCGCAGGTTCGGGTCTCGGACGATCCGGACGTCCTTCGGACGGCGGCGAGCCAACTCCTCCACAAGTCGGACCAGGAGATCAACGAGATCGCCCTGAAGACACTCGAGGGCCACGTCCGCGGCGTGTGCGCGACCCTCACGATTGAGCAGATTAACAGCGACCGGGACGCGATTGCGTCGAAGATCCTCACGATGGCGGGCGAGGACCTGAAGAACATGGGAATCGAGATCCGGTCGTTCGTGATCAAGGAGATCGAGGACGAGCACGGATACCTCGCCGCCCTCGGCGTGAAGCGGACGGAGGAGGTCAAGCGGGACGCGCGGATCGGGAAGGCGAACGCGAACCGCGAGGCAACGGTCGCGGAGGCCGTCGCCGCGCAGCAGGGGGAGAAGGCGAACGCGGACGCGGAGGCCCAGGTCGCGGGATACCACCGGGACCGGGACGTGATCCGCTTCAAGGCGGAGACGGAGGTCGAGATGGAACGCGCGAACCGGGAGATCTCGTTCCAGATGCAGACTGCTCGGCGGACGCAAGAGCTCGTCGTCGAACAGACGAAGATCGACATCCGGCAGAAGGAGCAGGAAGTCCTCGTCCAGACGCAGGAGGTCCGTCGGCGGGAGCAGGAGCAGACCGCGGAGCGGGTTGTCCCTGCGAAGGCGATGGCCGACTCCGTCGCGGCGGAGGCGGACGGCGAGAAGCGCCGGCTCGTGATCACCGCGGAGGGTGAGAAGGAGCGCGCGATCCTTGTCGCGGAGGGCGAGAAAGAACGGCTCTCTCGCGTCGCGACGGGCGAGGCGGAACGGATCCGTCAGACGGGGACCGCGGAGGCGGACATCATCCGCTTGAAGGGTGAGGCGGAGGCGTACGCAATCCGGGCCACCGGCCTCGCGACGGCGGAAGCGATGCGGGCGAAGGCGGCCGCGTGGGAGCAGTACGGTAAGGCCGCGGTTACGCAGCTCATCGTGGAGAAGCTCCCGGAGATCGTCGCGAACGCGGCGAAGTCCCTCGAGAGGACGGAGAAGCTCATCATTATGGGCGACCGGGGTCCGTCCCAGCTCGTCGGGAGCATCGTCGATATCGCGGCGACCGCGCCCGCGCTCGTGAAGACTCTCACGGGGATGGACCTCAGCGAGCTCGCCGGGAAGCTGAAGGACATCACGAAGTAAGAGGCCACGGGAACGCCGATGGCGTTCCCCTTTTCCATTTTCGGTTCGAGGATGCGACGATGCGAGTCGAACACGTCGAGTGGTCGCTCGGGAAGGACCCGGAGGTCGTGATTGAGATCTGGTCCACCGCCGCCCTCATGGAGGGGGTGATCGCCGCACTCCTCGATCACCCGGAGGGACTCGCGAAAGCTCGCGAACTGTTCCGCCGCGGTGGGTGACCGGGTCCGGTCACTGCGCCGGACCGATGTTCATCACGACGACGTCCTTGATGGCCTTCATGCCTTGAAAAGGCAGGATGAGCCGGCCCTGCGGATCCGTCTTGAACAATCGGGCCTCGATCTCCTCGGCGGGGACGACGAGCACGTTCTCGACCTTCCCGGAGCGGGTATCGACGATGAAGTTCTCGATCCTTCCGAGGATCTGGCCGTCGTTCGTCATGACGGTCTTGCCCTTAAGCTCAGTGGCGAATTTCTTCATCCCATCACGTCCCTTCTGACGTTGTGGCATAATGCGAGAGAGGTCTATTTGAGCTTATTGCGGGCGCGCGGCCCGGGTTGACTAACGCGGAAGCACAGGGCGCCCGGGTCGGCTTTGCACGAGCGGGACGACGAACACGACGAGCGTGAGGATCGTCGCGACGAGCCAGAGCCACCAGCTGAACCCGGCGCCCCAGGAGTACGCGAAACCGCCGGCGGCGGCGCTCCCGAAGAACCCCGACACGACGACGCCCACGTCCCCCGCGGCGGCGGGAATCGAAAGGGCGGGAAGCCCGAGCGCGACGAACCCCAGGCCCATGGCCACGATGTTCGTGACCGGGACCGCATTCGTGGGAACCTTCCGAGCCCGCGCGAGGAACTCCAGGATCACGAGAACGAGGAGCAGGACGACGAAGAAGACCCCGACGAGGTACGCGGTGCCGATCGCGTCTCGCATCCGGTACTGCGTGAACGATGGACCAAAGTACGACCGGGTCGTCGTCTGATCCCACACGCCATTCCCGTATTCCTCTTCGTCGAACGTCGACCTGGCGTACGTCCACCGCGTGAGGCCTCCGAGCCCGTCGCTCTGTTCGAGGGCCCAGATCGGCTGCGTGAGGGCGATCGCGGCGAGGAGCAGGGCGAGAAGGGTCGAGAGGAGCGGCCAACCGAGGGCGGTGATGCGGCCCGCGTAGGAACGGACCTGAGAGAAGATGCTGGTGGTCACGGGAATTCGCTGCGGGCTCGGAAGCGATGATTCGCCTTATTTGTATCGACGCGAATTCGCACGAGAGCTCAGCGGAAGTATCCGAGGGCCATCTCTTCCTTCACTTTCTTGCTCACGCCCCGCTCGAGCTCGCGGCCGATCCGCTCGTAGAACTTCATCGTCTCTTCGTCGATCGAGGAGTGGACAACCTTCATCGCTTCCTGGAAGTGGGCCATCGTGACCTTTCGCGCCTTCCGGTTCTCCCGCAGGGCGAGCATCGCGGCCTCTCGGCACAGGCCCTCGATGTCCGCGCCCGTGTAGCCGTCGAGCTCGACCGCGAGCTCCTCGAGGTCGACGCCCTCGAGGGGCATCGCCTTCGTGTGGACCTTGAGGATCTCGATCCGCGCCTGGCGGTCCGGCACGGGGACGAGGATTAGCCGGTCGAAGCGGCCCGTCCGGAGGAGTGCGGGGTCGACCATGTCGGGTCGGTTCGTCGCGCCGACTACGACGACGCCCTCGAGCGTCTCGAGCCCGTCGAGGCTCGTGAGGAGCTGGTTCACGACCCGCTCCCCGACGCCGCTGTCCGTGTCGGAGCCGCGGCGGTGCGCGATCGCGTCAATCTCGTCGAGGAACACGACGCACGGAGCGACCTGCCGGGCCTTCTTGAAGATCAACCGGACCGCCTTCTCGCTCTCTCCGACCCACTTCGACATCACCTCGGGGCCCTTGATCGAGATGAAGTTCGCCTCGCTCTCCGTCGCGACGGCCTTCGCGAGGAGCGTCTTGCCGGTCCCCGGCGGGCCATACAGGAGAATCCCCCGGGGCGGGCGGATGCCCATCCGCTTGAATGCGTCCGGATCTTTCAGCGGCATCTCGATGGCCTCCCGGAGCTTTATCTTCACTTCCTCGAGGCCGCCGACCTCGTCCCACGTGACCCGCGGAACCTCGACGAGGACCTCCCGCATCGCGCTCGGCTCTGCCTCCTTCAGGGCGGACTTGAAGTCCTCCGGGGTGACCCGCATCTTCTCGAGAACCTCGGAGGGAATCGGCTTCTCGAGGTCGATGTCCGGGAGGTACCGCCGCAGTGCTTTCATCGCGGCCTCCCGCGCGAGCGCCGCGACGTCCGCGCCGACGAACCCGTGCGTGCGGTTTGCGAGGTCGTTAAGGAGCTGGTCCCGCTCGTCCTCGGAACCCTCGATCGGCATGCCGCGCGTGTGGATCATCAGGATCTCCTTGCGCCCCTCCCGGTCCGGGACGCCGATCTCAATCTCGCGGTCGAAGCGACCGGGGCGCCGCAACGCGGGGTCGATCGCCTCCTCACGGTTCGTCGCGCCAATCACGATGACCTGGCCGCGGCCGCTGAGGCCGTCCATGAGGGTGAGGAGCTGCGCGACGACGCGCCGCTCGACCTCGCCCGTGACCTCCTCCCGCCGTGGGGCGATCGAGTCGAGTTCATCGATGAACAGGATCGACGGCGCGTTCTTCTGCGCCTCCTCGAACTTCTCCCGCAGCCGCTCCTCGCTCTGCCCGTAGTACTTCGACATGATCTCCGGGCCCTGGATCGAGAGGAAGTTCGCGCCCGCCTCGTTCGCGACGGCCTTCGCGATCAGCGTCTTCCCCGTGCCGGGAGGCCCATACAGGAGGACACCTTTCGGCGGGTCGATGCCGAGGCGCTCGAACAGCTCCGCGTGCTTCAGCGGGAGCTCGATCATCTCCCGGACCTTGCGGAGCTCCTCCTTGAGCCCGCCGATGTCCTCGTATGTGACCGTCGCCGTGAGGACTTCGCCTTCGCGGACGGGCTCCTCCTTCATCTCGATGATCGTGTCGTCGACGATCTGGACGACGCCCTTCGGCATCACCTTGATGACCATGAACGGGAGCGCGCCGCCCATCAGAGCGATCCCGGGGACGATCACGACATCGCCTTTCGTGAGGGGCCGCTTCAGGAGCCCGCGCTTCACGAAGTTCTCGATCCCCTGCCCGAAACTGATCTTGTGACCCTCGGAGATGATCGGCGCGATCGTGACGCGCTCCGCGGGGAACACCTCCGCCTTGCGGACCTCGACCTTGTCCCCGATCGAGACGCCGACGTTCCGGCGGACGAGGCCGTCGATCCGGAGAATCCCTTTCCCTTCGTCCTCCTGCATCACGCGGAACAGCTTCGCGGCGGTCGACTTCTTCCCGATGATCTCGATAATCTCGCCGACGTCGACGGAGAGGGTCATCCGGGTCTTCGTGTCGACCCGGGCCCGGCCGAGGCCCACGTCGGACTGGGGCGCTTCTGCGACCTTTAAAATCATCCTTTCGGGCACAGCTGCTTTCAAGTCCGAAGGCCTTTATAAAACTGTCCACGAGAAATGCTATGGCGGGCTCGGAGGCGCGCCCGGAGCCTCGGGCGGTTGCGGCGGCGCGGGCGGTTCGTCTTCCTCGGGATGGCCCGCGTGCTCCTCGTGGTCCGCGTGCTCTTCGCGGCTCCTCTTGCTGAGCGGCCGGCGCTCGCGGACCTCCGCGGACTCGTGGACCCGAAGCTCGAGGGCCTCGACGACCCCGACGCGGCAGTGCGGACCGATGGAGACCTCCCCGCCGCGCACGTAATTCGCGGTCGTGCATTCAAGGTACACCTCCTCGCCCTCAATCCGGTCCGCGACCAACTCGCACGCGCCCCGGAAGAACCCGCCGGGCCGGCGGACGTTGATCTCGCGGGACTTGATCACGGGGATTGAAACCTCCCCGCCGAGCTCGATTCGCGTCTCATGGGCCTCGAGCATGCCGCTGACCTTCGCGGCGCCCGCGAGGTGGACCTCGTGGGCCTTCACGTCCCCTTCGACGTGAAGGCTCCCGCGGAGATGGACTTCGTGGCCCTCGATGCCCTTCCCCACGGAGAGGCTGCCGGCGCTGTGGAGCTCGTGCGCGCGGAGGGTTCCGTTCACCTTCGCGGACCCCGCGGACTTGAACTCCTGAACCGTCACGTTCCCTTCGAAGACGCACGACCCAGCGACCTTTGCGACCCGGGCCTCGAGGTCGCCGACGACGCGCCCGGATCCCGCGGTCTTGAACTCCTGCGTCCGGAGAGGGTTCCCCTTCACGACGCCGGAGCCTGCGATCTTCACGGAGCCTTCTGTCGTCTGCACGGTGCGGCCGAACTCGGAGAAGTCGATATTGCGGAGCGCGGGCTCGACAGATTCCCGGATCTTTCGCTCGATATCGGGGATGTTTCGGATCACGGGTTCGATCGCAGCGCGGATCGTCCGTTCGAGGGACCGGGCGAACGCCTCCGCCGCACGGCTCGCGTCCTCCGCGGCCCGGCTGGCGTCCTCCGTCGCGCGACCCGTCTCCTCGGCGACCCTCGCCTCCTCGGGCGGGGACTCCGGGACTTCCTCGGGCTCGTTCTCGTACCGCGCTTTGATCTCGAGGTACGTCTTCTCGGTGATCTCGCCACGGGCGAGCCGTTCCACGAGCCGTCGCAGGATTTCGGACTTCTTCATCGGAGCACCGAACCGAGTGGGGCTCGGAACTTTGTGTCCAGGTAGACGGTCACGTCCACCCGGGGCTTGACCGACTTGTTGCCGTCCATGGTGATTACACCATCGACCGGGTATTTAGGCGAGATTCAAGGGAGGGGGCGAGAGCGTCCACCGCTCGGAGGACAACATCAACCCGCGGGTTGAAGAAGGTTGATTTGGGCGGCGGGCCATCGCGCGCCGTGGCCGACGACCCTCTGGAGATTGTGAGGATTTCGGCGACCCCGACCCGCCTGCAGATCCTCAAGCTCCTCCAGCAGGGATTCGACCACCCCGAGGACCTCGCCGCGAAGATGAAGGTCCGGCGCCAGGCGATCGACAAGCACCTCGCGGAGCTGTTCGAATGGGGCCTCGTCGACCGCGCGGCGGTGTTCCCGCCCACGGGACGACCCCGCATCGTGTACCAGATGACGCAGCGAGGCAAGGATCTCGTCGACGTCCTCGAGCAGGCTGCGATGGAGTACCGGAAGACCTTCCGCGGGGACTTCGAGCGGGAGTTGGAGGCCCTCGAGGCGAAGCTCGCGGCGGGGGAGATCGCGGAGGAAATGTACTTCAAGAAACGGAATGAGATCGAGACCCGGTATCGGTGGGTCCTCCGGCCCGGAATCGATTGAGTCGCGAATCCGGACTCGTGTTCACACGCGCTGTTGCTGCTGGTGAACCGCCTCGTCGAGCGTGATGTCCCCGCGCGCGACCGCGACGGCCAGTCCCGTAGAGATCGTGACCTTGCCATCGCTCTTCACGCGACTCCGGCGCTGGATCTCGCGAACTTCCCCGGGCGTGGGCGTAATGTCGTACGGCGGCGTCGCGCGGACGCCCGCCACGAACGCGATCTTGATCGCCGCATCGATGTCCGGCGTGTCGGTGCGGTCGGTCGTCCCTGCCTCATCGACGATCTCCGCCACGAGGCCCTCGCGGGCGAGCGCGTTCAGGATTCGGTTCCGGTTCGTGCGGTCCCCGTGGCCCACGCGAATCCGGTGGCGGGTCGACGGGTAGTTCGCAATCGCCTGCCGCACGATTCGGACGACGGCCTCCGGGGAGCCCGCGAGGCGGGTGTCGAGGACGCGCCCATCGCCGACGACTGCGACGCCCGGGGCCGCGCCGGGATCGATCCCGACGAGGAGCTCCTCCCACTCCCTCTTCCCCGCGAGGACCTGGAGCGCCTTCGCGATCGCGCTATCCACGTCGTCGTCCGCGATCACGTGGGCCCGACGCACCTGGGGCGCTTCCACGCGCGACGTGATCACGGCACCGA
>Ga0209321_10001182_pt1 | contig 17795 bp, 16 predicted proteins | sample Rifsed16ft4_FD_184012 | JGI IMG/M metagenome (GOLD analysis project Ga0209321, IMG submission 184012) | Soil microbial communities from Rifle, Colorado, USA - sediment 16ft 4 - CSP-I_5_4 (version 2) | ecosystem: Environmental > Terrestrial > Deep subsurface > Rock core/Sediment | place: Rifle...
CGTCGACGACTTTATGAAAGGGGGCGTGCGAATGGCCCATGATCTGGACCTGGCAGAGGGACTTCCTTGCCAGTTCCCGAAAACGGCTCTCCGGGACATCGAGGGACAAGGTTTCCTCCTCGTCATCGGAGGTTCCGTGGGATACGCCGATGCGAATCCCGTCGATCGTGAAATCCCGTTGCCCCGGCAGGGATTGCAAATACCGTGCATTCCCGGGAAGGAGGGTTTCGCATGTCCAGTAATACATCACCCGTTTTTCTTCCCTGCGCGGTCTATCCAATGGTCTCCCCGCCAGGATTCGCAGAACCCGGTTGTCCGTATTCCCCACGATGCATAGGGTATTTCTCTTCTTCCGGAACCATTCGATCGTCTCGTTGGGAAATGTACAATAAACAACCAGATCTCCGGCGTTGATGACCCAATGGAACCGGTCCCGCTGGACAAAGGTTTCGATTGCTTGCAGCGCCGGGTAATTGGCATGGACATCACTCAAGACAAGAAATTTCTTCATGCAATGAAGTGCTGGCGATCCAGGGATTTTAAAACATAATTATAATTCGGCATGCCGATTTTGTCAAACAGAAGACGATCCGGCACCGAAAAGTTCCCGATAAACCTTCTGTTTGTGGATCGATGCATAGTCCGAAAACGTTTTCGCAAGGGCTTTTTTCGCTTTTCGCTTTTCCCTCTCCATCGTTTTGACCAGGGTGCCGATTGCCGCCACGGTTTTTTTCGACCGGGAATCGTTCCAGGGCAGCTCCCCGGCAAGGTCCTGAAGACGTTGTTGCTGTACACGGAAGTCATTGTACTCCCCGAGAAAGTCCTGCAGCTTCTTCAATTGCCCGATCAGATCGTGGATTTTCTCGCGAGGAAACAGAGAGGAGAAAAACTCCAGAAGGTATCGCAGCTCCTTGCATTCAATTCGTAAAAGATGCAGCATATCGTCTGCCATGTTTTCAAGCATTACATTACTTATTTTCAAAATACGTCTGTATTTTTTATAGATTCTTTTTTGTGCCAGCTCTCGTACGGGGAGTTCCGCATTCGGCGAGTCCGGAAAATCGTTTCCCGGACCATTCAAGAACAGATCCCAATCCTGAATGATTTTCCGATATCTCCTCGTCTCCAAATGAGGAAGGAATTCCCAGAAAACCTGTGCCCGTTTTTCCCGCAAGTAGTCAAACAACGGACCGATATCGTCACGCTGCGCGGGGGGGAGCATCGCTTTGTAGATCCCCTCGTTCTGGAGATGGACATCCAGATCCCGCAAATCGTTGGAAAGCTTCCCCATAAAAGCAAAATCCTTTTTGAACCGTCTGGTGACATCGGCAGGGAATACCTGTTTCATCTGGCGCAACGCGGAGCGGGTGCGGCGGATGGCGACCCGGTAATCGTGGAGAAATTCCGTATCCCGGTCCTCCGCAAGGTGGGCTTCGTTGATCCGGATCACCTGCAGCAGGAAGCGCAGAATGATTTTGACTGCTTCTTCCGAACGCATGCGGGGGGCGGACGGGATCGTTACCTTGGTGGAATAATCGCCCGGAGTCCTGCCGGCGGCTTTCATCGCTTCCCAATAGATATTCCCGTTATCACCCGCCGGCGGGCCGTCCTTCTCCCATCGTTTCCTCACGGTCTGAAAAGATCCTGGCGCTCCTCTCACCGGCCTCAACCGGAAAGAAGTCCAAAAGGCGGGCCTCTCGTTGTCATCGGCCAGTCGACCTTCCTCGCAAACCAGTCGGGCCACGATGTTCCCGTCCCGGCTCAGGAGGCGATACGTCGTTGATCGCGTATCCACCTCCGCGAGTTTCTCCAGGGCCCGCACGGTAACGATCGGCGCCAGTTTCTCCTTCAAGTCGCCGTCCGGGAGATCCGACGAAAACACCGGGGGAGAGGAAACTTCGACGCTGTGCAGGATCGCTCTTCCATGCAGTTTGCGTAAAACCATCTTGTTGCCGGATGCAACCAGGACGAGCGATCTCCGGAACAGGCGCCAGTCAAACGTGTCGAATAGGGAAAAACGACGGGACGTGGTTCGTTCTTTCCGGATCGAATACCGCCCGGCCAATTCGCGGATCAACGGCTGTTCATCGAACCCTTCTGGGAAAGGGGATTTCAACGTGCGGACTCATCCTGGTACCGTTTCGGATAGTCAAAAAATACCGATTCGCCTTTTCCTTTCTGCACCTTCTTCCAGTTGCTCACAGGGAAACGGATGCAGGTAACCCCGGTGGTCGGGATGTTTTGGACGGGACCCGGCTTGAGCAGCATTCCCGCGAAATCCATGAAATCCGGATTGTGTCCGAAAAGCATGACGGAGGTATTCTTGTCATCCAGTTTTTTCACCAGATCGAGCAGAACCGATGCGCCGCAATGGTACATCTTGTCGACAAACTGGATGTTCTTCCTGGGATAGCCGATCGCCTTGGCAATCAAATCGGCGGTCTTCCTGGCTCGTTTCGCGGGGCTGGACAGGATCAGGTCGGGCAGGATCTGTCGTTCCTTCAGTTTTTCCCCCATCAGGGGCGCATCCCGTCTCCCTCGTTTGTTCAAAGGTCGTTCGAAATCATCCAGGCGGGGGTTTTTCCAGCTCGATTTGGCGTGTCTGACGAGAATGATGGTCTTCATCTCCCGGACAGTCTCCTTCCTGCCGTGGGGTCAGTGTAAATTCCTCCCGGGTGCCTGTCGAACCGGCCGGCCTCCCCGGTAACCGGCTTCCCGCGCGGATCGGCGCATGGACCCCCCCCACGGTACCTTTCCACGATCTCCTCAACGTGCATGGAGGAAATTCCTTTGCCGTGGAACGCGCGGGGCAGGAATATCCGGGCTTTCGGATCGACCCGGCCGGAAACGGGGCGGAATACGCGATTCCCGATCCTTACTGCTCCATCGTGAATTCCTGCATGTCGAACCAGAAACCGCTCTGGCCGATGGAGTCGATCTCCGCTTGCAGGATCTTCATATGGAGTTCTTCCTCCTTCGCCAGGGAGAGGAACATCTCCTTCGCCTCGGTGGACTTTTCCTTGGCGGCCAGGTCGAGGTAGAACTTGTTCGCGACGATCTCGCGCTGGACGGCGATCTTGAGGATTTTCACCTCGTCGAATTTCGCGATGTCCTCCGGACGGAGATCCAGGTCCGCGTAAGCGCTCGAGTGGAACACGGCGGCCACCGCTTCGATCTCCTCCGCCTTGGGGAGCACCCAGGGCTTCCCCTTGAGGAGGCTCATGAGGTGCTTCTCGAGCTTGTTCAGGTGCCCCACCTCGTCGTCGGCCAGGTTGATCAGCACGTTCTTGGCCTTGGGGTCCTTGACAGCTTTGGCGAACTTGATGTACGCGCTGATGGCATCCTTCTCGCGGTAGATGCCCCGGTGGATGATGGCGACCGCCTCGGACGTTTTCATGCCCTACCCCCTCCCAATGGTTTCACCGGAATCGATCGGTGGAAGACAAACGTACGGGTATCTTACTCCGAGACCGGGGAGTTGACCATACCATTCCTGGCATTCGGCGGCACTGCCCCCCCGGACGGCGGCAGGATTTTTCGCCTGTCAAATATCCAGGAAGAGCCAGGGACTCTTCCTCTTCCCTTCGCGCTCGTACTGGGCGATGTCCGGCTCGTGCTTGAGAGTGAGGGCGATCTCGTCCAGCCCCTCCAGCAGGCACTCCTTGGAAAACAACGCGATATCGAACGGGCACACGGCTCCGTCCGGGCCGGTCACGGTCTGTGCGGGCAGGTCAACCGAAATCACGTCTCCCGGGGAATCCTCGATGCTGCCGATCAGGCCGCGAACCTCGCCTGCTGCGAGTCTTACCGGCAGGAGCCCGTTCTTGAGCCCGTTGTTGTAGAAAATATCCCCGAACGAGGGAGCGATTACGACGCGGATCCCGTAGTCCATCAGGGCCCAAACGGCGTGCTCCCGCGAGGAACCGCAACCGAAGTTCTCCCCCGTCACCAGGATCTTCCCGCCCCGGTACGGAGGCTTGTTGAGAGGGAAATCCGGCACTTCCCTGCCCCCCTCGTCATATCTCCAGGCGTGAAACAGGTTGTCGCCAAGCCCCGTGCGCTTGACGGTCTTGAGGAACCTGGCGGGAATGATGGCGTCGGTGTCCACGTTGCCCCGGTTCAGCGGGACCGCAATCGCGTTCAGGGAGACAAATTTCTCGATCATCCCCTAGAGCACCTCCCGCACGTCGCTGATCTTCCCGGCGACCGCCGCCGCGACTGCCATCATCGGGCTCATGAGGTGGGTCCGGCCCCCCGGACCCTGCCGGCCCTCGTAGTTCCTGTTCGAGGTGGAAGCACACCGCTCGCCGGGCTTCAGGCGGTCCGGGTTCATCCCGAGGCACATGGAGCAACCGGGGAGCCTCCACTGGAACCCCGCCTCGAGAAAGATCCGGTCGAGCCCCTCCGCTTCCGCCTGCTGTTTGACCAGCCCGGAACCCGGCACGACCATCGCCGTCACACCGTCCGCCACTTTCCGGCCGGCCGCCACCTTCGCAGCGAGCCGCAGGTCTTCGATCCGGGCGTTCGTGCAGGACCCGATGAACACCTTGTCGACCGGGATGTCGGTTAACCGCATCCCCGGTCGAAGATCCATGTACCGCATCGCCCGCTCCATCCTCTCCCGGACCCGGGGATCCGGCTGTTCGGCCGGGTCGGGAACGACGCCGGTCACGGGAAGAGCGTCCTCCGGGCTCGTTCCCCAGGTTACTTGAGGAACGATCCGGGAGGCGTCGATCGACACTTCCCGGTCGTAGGAGGTCCCGGGGTCGGAGACCAGCGTTTTCCAGTCCGCGACCGCAGACTCCCATTGGGACGCCCCCGGTGCCGCGGGCCGCCCCGAAAGATACGAGAAGGTCGTTTCGTCGGGCGCCACCATCCCGAACCGCCCCCCCCCCTCGATGGTCATGTTGCAGACCGTCAACCTCTCTTCCATCGACATTCGACGGATCGCCTCCCCCGTGTACTCGATCGCGTACCCCGAGCCCCCCCCGGACCCGATCTTCGCGATGATCGCCAGGATCACGTCCTTCGCGGAGACGCCTGCCCCGAGCATCCCCGTGACGTTGATCCGCATCTCCCTGGGCCTTGTCTGCCAAAGCGTCTGGGTGGCAAGGGCGTGCTCCACCTCCGAGGTCCCGATCCCGAAGGCGACCGCCCCGAAGGCCCCCAGGGTGGAGGTGTGGGAATCGCCGCAAACGGCCGTGACGCCGGGCAGGATCAGGCCGTTTTCCGGGCCGGTGACGTGGACGATTCCCTGGCGGATATCGTCCATGTCGAACAGAGTGATGCCCGCGGCCAGGGCGTTTTCCCGCAGCGTCTCGATCTGGATCCGGCTGTCCGGATCCTCGATCCGCGTAAGGCGGTCCGCCGAGGTGGGCACGTTGTGGTCCGGTACCGCAAGCAGGGAAAAAGGCCGCCGCACCTTCCGGCCCGCCTGCCGCATCCCCTCGAAGGCCTGGGGGCTCGTTACCTCGTGCACCAGATGCCGGTCGATGTAGAGCAGGCACATCCCGTCGGGTCGTTCCGCCACAATGTGCCGGTCCCAGATTTTTCGAATGATCGTGGACATGAGACTCCTTTGATGCAATCTATCGCAATCGGTTTTCCCGGGGCGGTATTTTTCCGCCGGGACAAGGGCAACCTTAACTGTTTGTAAAAAGGAGGAATCTCATCCCCGACGGGACGCATCTACAGCATAATTGGGCGGGGACACTCCTCAACGCTTGGGGGGGACACTCCTCAACCGTGGGCGGGGACACTCCTCTCCCGCATCCCGGAGAGGAATCAGGAATGTCCCCGGTGAGAATGTCCCCCCTGGGGATGTCCCCGGTGAGTTGCGTCGAGCGGAATGGCAGCGAGCGGTCGCCGTTTCGCGAGTGCCGAAATAGCGCAGCCGTGCAGGTTCCCCGCACGGCGAGCCACGAACGGAGCCCCCCTCCGAGGCTGCGGAGCGAAAGCCGCCCGCGAGCACCGGACACCTGGAGGGGAACTCCACAGGGCATCGGCTCGATATGAGACCGTAATCACAAGACGCAGCACTTAGGAAAGAGAAACTCCCATGACGGATCGGACCCTGAAACATCGCAGCAGCCTGCTCACCGGCACTCCGGGGGGAGCGGACTGGGCCAAGAGAGCGGCCGCGCGGGCCATGCTTCGTGCCGTCGACTTCACGGACGACGATTTCGTAAAGCCGATCGTCACGGTGGCCTGCCCTTTCACGAATGCCACCCCCTGCAACGACCACATCCGGGAATTGGGCGACATCCTGTTCCAGGAGATCGAAGGAGCCGGGGGGAAGCCCTTCCTTTTCGGCACGCCCGTCATCAGCGACGGGGAGACGATGGGGATGGAGGGGATGAAGTATTCCCTGATGTCCCGGGACCTGATCGCCGACTGCATCGAGACGATGCACGAAGGATATGCCGCCGACGGGATTCTCACGCTTTCGGGATGCGACAAGAGCATCCCGGGCGCGCTCATGCCCATTCTCCGGAACAACTCCATCGGGTTGACCCTGTACGGGGGAACGATCCTGCCGGGGAGATACAAGGGGGAGGACCTGACGATCGTGAGCGCCTTCGAGGCGGTCGGCGCCCACGGGGCGGGAAAGATGACGGACGAGGAATTGCACCAGGTGGAGTGCCACTCCTGCCCCGGCGCCGGTTCGTGCGGTGGGATGTACACGGCGAACACGATGGCGTCCATGATCGAGGCGATGGGGTTGTCCGTCCCGGGGTCCGCCTCGCACGCGGCGGTCGACCGGCAGAACCGGATCTCCCCGGAAAAGCGGAAAGACTGCGTCGACTCCGTCAAGGCGCTCCTGCTTCTTCTTCGCCGGGGAATCCGTGTCCGGGACATCGCGACGCGGGAGGCGTTCGAGAACGCCATCGCCGTGATGATGGCACTGGGCGGCTCGACAAACGGGGTCCTGCATATCCTCGCGCTGGCGCACGAGGCGCAGGTTCCGATATCGCTGGATGATTTCCAGCGGGTCGGGCAGGCCGTCCCGCTCCTGGGAAACTTCAAGCCCTTCGGGAAATACGTCATGGCCGACCTGGACCGGATCGGCGGCATCCCGATGGTCATGAAGACGCTGCTTAACGCCGGTCATCTCCACGGGGAGTGCCTGACCGTGACGGGGAAGACCGTTGCGGAAAACCTGGCGGACGCTCCGGGCCGTCCCGGCGGCCAGGACATCCTCTTCTCTCCGGATAGCCCCTACGCGCCGCCCGGGCGGCACATCACGGTCATTCGCGGAAACCTCGCCCCGGAAGGGGCGGTTTTGAAGTTGAGCGGGAAGGAACTGGACCACCACACCGGGCCGGCCCGGGTCTTCGACCGGGAAGAGGACGCGCTGGACGCGATCCTCTCCGGTGCCATCCGGAAGGGCGACGTGATCGTGATCCGCTACGAGGGGCCGAAAGGCGGGCCGGGAATGCGGGAGATGCTCTCCCCTTCCGCCGCGCTGATGGGGGCGGGGCTGGGGAAGGATGTCGCGCTGGTCACCGACGGCCGGTTCTCGGGGGGCACGCACGGGATCATGGTCGGGCATGTCGCCCCCGAGGCGCAGGCGGGAGGCCCGATCGCCATCGTCCGGGAGGGAGACCGCATCACCATCCATCCCGGAGACCGGTCGATTTCCCTCGAAGCGGGAGAAGCCGAAATCGCGGACCGCCTATCCCGGTGGAACGCTCCGGAGCCGCAATATCTGCGCGGCGTCCTGGGGAAATATGCAAAGCTCGTCGGTAGCGCCTCGAGAGGCGCGGTGACCAGTTAGAAAGGAAATCGGAGAGAATGCCGATGGCCAGACGGAAGAAAACGATCAAAGGCGCGGAGCTTTTGTGCCGGTCCCTGGTGGAAGAAGGGGTGACCTACCTGTTCGGATACACCGGCGGGGCGATCATGCCGGTCTACGACGCTTTTCCCAAATATCCGCAACTCAGGCACATCATGGTCCGCCACGAGCAGGCGGCGGCGTTCGCCGCCCAGGGAATGGCGCGGGCAACGGGCAAACCCGGTGTGTGCATCGCCACCTCCGGACCGGGGGCCACCAACCTGATGACCGGGATCGCGGACGCGCACATGGACTCCATCCCGATCGTCGCCCTCACGGGGCAGGTGGCGACCTCCGTGATCGGAACTGACGCGTTCCAGGAAAGCGACATTATCGGGATGCTCGTTCCGGTAACGAAACAGTCGTACATCCTGGACGACCCGTACGAAATTCCCAGGGTGGTGAAGGAGGCGTTCTATCTCGCCAACACGGGCCGGAAAGGGCCGGTCAACATCGACTTCCCCAAGGATATCGCGAACGCCATCGTCGAGGACAACGGCTTCGACACGACGATCCGGTATCCCGTCCCGTCGCCTCCGGGAATCGGCAAGGACCAGGTGACCCGCGCACAGGATCTGATGGACCAATCCGAAAGGCCCATCGTCTTCGTGGGGCACGGCGTCATCCAGTCGGGGGCGCAGGGAGAGGTCCGGAGGTTCCTCGAGCGGTCGAACATGCCGTTTTCGTGCACCCTGCACGGGATCAGCGCCCTCCCGGCCGATCATCCGCAATCTCTCGGGATGATGGGAATGCACGGGACGGTGGAGGCCAACCGGGCGATCGAGAAAGCCGACCTGATCATCGCGCTGGGGATGCGGTTCGACGACCGCGTGACGGGGAAGCTCGACGAATACGCCAGGAACGCAGACGTGATCCACGTGGAGCATGACCCTTCCGAGATCAACAAGAACGTCCGGGCGACCGTCGCGATGTACAGCGATCTCAAGCCCGCCGTTGTGGAGATGACGAAGGTCGTGAAGCCGAAACCGTACAAGGAATGGTACACCTACGCGGCAAAAAACCGCAAGTACTGGAATAGTATTGACCCTATAAATAGTCGAAATGGAAGGGGGAACAGTGGTAACCTTCTGATGGGAGCCGTGATCCGGAAGCTGTCGGATCTGACGGGCGGAAAGGACAACGTGGTCGCCGACGTGGGGCAGCACCAGATGTTCGCGGCGAGGTACTACCGTTTCCACCGGTTCAACACCTGGTTCAATTCCGGGGGGCTGGGGTCGATGGGGTTTTCCGTCCCGGCGGCGATGGGGGTGAAATTCGCGCGTCCCGAAGAACGCGTGTGGGTGATCGTCGGCGACGGCTCCTTCCAGATGAACATCCAGGAGCTGGGCACCATCATGGAGCAGAAGATCGACATCAAGATCCTTCTTCTGAACAACAACTTTCTCGGGATGGTCCGGCAGTGGCAGGACCTCTTCCACGGGAGCCGCTTCGTCGGGACCCCGGTGAAGAACCCCGATTTCATCGCCCTCGCGGCGGCGTACGGGATCGCGGGGGAGAGGGTTTCCGAAGGGAAGGACCTCGAGCCGGCCCTGCGCCGCGCGATGAAGCACAAAGGGGCCTACCTGCTCGAGATCGTGACGGACATGGAGGAGATGATCCTGCCCATGATCCCGGCGGGCTCCCGATTTTCCGACATGAAGGTCACCCGATGAAGCAGAAGCGATTGCACACCATTCTGGCTTTCGCCCACAACCAGCCGGGGGTCCTCTACAAGCTGCTCTCCCTGATCCGGAAGAAGCGGTACAACGTCGAGACGATCACCGTCGGCCACACCCACGTCGATGGGATCAGCCGGATGACCATCTCGTTTTCCCACGGGGAAGGGAACAAGATCGACCAGATCGTCCGGCAGATCGACAAGATCACGGAGATCCCGAAGACCGACGACGTGACCTACGCGAACGTGATCAACCGGGAACTGGTCCTTCTGAAGGTCAAGGCCTCCCCGCAGGACCGCGTGCACGTGACCGCGACCACGCAGATCTTCGGGGGAAAGGTGATCTACGTCGCCCCCGCGCACATGATCGTGGAGATCACGGGGAAGCAGGAAAATATCGACAACGCCATACGGTTGTTCGAGGAGTTCGGGATCGAAGGGATCGCCCGGACGGGGGCCACGGTCATGCACCGGGAAGAGGAAGATATGGGACTGGACCGGATAGTCCTGCCCGAAAAGCGAATGGCATTACCCGGGAACAGGCCCTGAACGCACCCCGCCGGTTCTCATGGCTCTCGGAATCGGGGTCCGGGGGAGATCCGCCCGTACCATCGTGTCGCCTGGAGATCCTATTCGATGACCGGAGCACCCTCTACCGCCGACCGAAGCCCGGCCACGTCGATGGGGAGATTCAACGCGTGCATTTTCCGATGACAATTGGGACACAGGGCGACGGTGTTTTGGATCGTGTCCCTGCCTCCCCCGGACAGGGGGTCGATGTGGTGTATCTCGAGGCAAGGAATTCCTTTGTGGTCCCGGAAGGGGGCCCTCTTTTTACATAATTCGCATCGGCCGTTCGCCCTCCGCCTTACATATTCGGCAACATACGGGTTCCGGTCGACCACCTGGACGCTCAGTGTGTGCGTCCCGGGTTTCCTGCCCACTTCTTGCGCCTTGCCGATCAACGTTTCGATCGGAAGACGAGCGGCGGCTTTCTCCTGCGCTTTCCGCTTCCCGTCCAAAATCCCTGTCGTTACGGGGGGAGGAGCCTGGCCTCCCTTCAGCCGGAGGGGAAAAACCCAGACCTTTCGAAGGCGTCCCGTCAGGTCCCTTTGATGTTCCGGAAGCGGAGGTCCCGCCAGTTCGACTTGGCCGACATAGGTATAGCTCCCCTTCTCGTATCTCTCGAACAGGAAAGCGGACACCTCATTGACCGGAAGCTCGGCAAGAGTCCTGTTCTGGCCCTGGTCGAGCTCCTGGTCGCCGACAAGCCCGATCCCCATGTAGTGGAACGTCTCGTCGCGCCAGCGGTTCACGTAGATCGATTGGGTGTAGTCGCAGATCAGGACCAGGCTGTTGGTCTGTAAGGATCTGCGCATGCCCCCCTGGGGGCTGCACCGGAAGATCCCTGTCAGTCGCTTGTTATCGACCGATTCCCCGGGACGGAGGGGGGGAGAAAATGCCATCGTGCCCGCTCCTTGACCTGCTGCACGAAGCGAAGTCCGAACGAATGCGGGGGGGGGTCATCCGGGGGCCAGGAAACGCCTCCCGGCCCTCGAATGATGCCTTTCCGTGCGAGAGCGGGTCGGTTACCGGCGGAATCCGCCGCCGCGCCCGCCTCCGCCATAGCCCCGCTTCGAGCCCGCGCTATCGCGGGGCGCCTGGGGAAGGGCCTCGGATACCTTGAGCGTCCTTCCGTCCATTTCGGAGTTGTTCAGTTTGCTGATGGCTTCGGTTGCCTCCTGCTTGGTCGAGAGCTCGATGAAACCGAACCCCTTGCTCTGGCCCGTGCTCCGGTCCGTGATGATGGTCACCGTTTCCACCGTGCCGTACCGCGAAAACACCTCTTTCAGGGATTCCTCCGTCGCGGAAAAGGGAAGATTCCCCACGTACAATTTCTTGCCCATAAGACCTCCTTTCAGGCAGCAGGGCCGCAAAAGAGGTCTTGAGTACGATTCTCGGGATCTCTTTGTCTGCGGACGTTTGCGATCTGAATCCACCCTACCACAGATCGGTGGGAGAAAAAAGACACGAACACAGGGCGCTATCCGTGCACCGTTCGCCCGAACTCCCGCAGGAAGACCATCTCCTCGGGAGAAAGCGGTCCCCTTTCGATGGCAGCCAGGTTTTCGCGAAGTTCGGCCACGTTGCGCGGCCCGGTGAGCACCACGTCTACGTGCGGGTTCGCAAGACAAAAGCGGTAGCAGTCGCCCGCCGTGGCCACCCGCCCCTTCCATCCGCGGGGCGCACGAAAAAGTCGTCGCCAGGCCGTGGCGGTGTAAGCGACCACCACGGGGCGGCGCATCGCGAGGTGCGGGAAGATGTCCTGCTCCGCTCCCGGGTGGGCGGCGTTGTAGCGGATCATGAGAAGATCGAGAATCGAGTTCCCGGCGAGCTTCCCCGCCCGCGTCCGGTTGTGGATCGAGGCCCCCACCGCTCGGATCTTCCCCTCGTCGCGCAGCTTCACCAGTTCCTCCTGCACCGGTCCGGTGAAGACGGACATCCTGCCGAGCCAGTAAAGCTGGAAGACGTCGAGGTAGTCGACGGCCAGCATTCGAAGCGCCCCCTCGGCGGCACGGCGCACCGCGCCCGGGAAGTAGCCCAGAAGCGGGCCCGCCGACACCGCGTACCGCTCCCGGTCGCGGGCGAGAGCGTCGCGAAGCGCGGGGGTGAACTCCTTCATCAGCGGGCTCCAGAAGACATACTGGATCCGCTCCAGCGCTTCACGACATCCCGCCTCGTCAAGGCCGAAGGAGCCGGACAGCCCCAGCCGGAAAAGCCGCCGGCCGAGCCTTGGCACCTCGCGGTTCGTGAAATCGTTCAGGATTTCCCAGGAAGAAATTGACAAATTATTTTCCCAATGTTTATGATTGGTTGCAAAGGATCAGGAACAAGTTCGATCCCTCACGGATTCCTGGGGGAAAAAAAAGAAGGGAAGCCAACATCCACCATCCTCCCGAATCATCCGGGATATTGTCCTTTTCCTATGCCGACGATTGAACTCCCCCATGAATGTATCGAGCCTTTCATCGAGCACCAGGGGGAGCAGCGCGGTTTCTGGCTCAGGAAACCGAGAGTCATCGGCGAAACAATCCTGATCGCCAGACAAGGAAAGCCCGTTCCGGACTCCCATGAAAACAGAAAATTGATTTTCCTCGATGTCCAAAGAGCATTCGGTACAGGCGGACACGGCACAACGGAAGGGTGCCTCCTTGCACTTGAGAAATATCTTCGGGGGGGAGAAACCGTCCTGGATGTGGGGACAGGGACGGGAATCCTCGCCATCGCGGCATACAAACTGGGAGCGGGTCATATTACCGCAGTGGATATCGACCGGACTGCCTGCCTGGAGGCAAGGAAAAATCTTGCTGTCAATGAAATCGAAAACGGAATCGATGTCAGGGAAGGCGGAATACAAACCGCGGAAGGCCAATTCGACATCATCGCCGCGAATCTCCGAACCCCCGTTTTAATTAAACTAATGGATGAACTAATCAGTAAATTAGTCAGTCGTGGTATAGCAATTTTCTCGGGGATATTGGAGAGGGAACTTCCCGCTTTCCTGTCCTTCCTGGAACCGTATCCCCTGGAAACTCTGGATATAAAAAGGATCCTCGGATGGATGACGCTGGTTGTCCGGAAAGGCGTCCGAAGCGGCCCTCCGGCGGCATACCCCAGCGCACAACACCCCCCGAACCAGCCGGTTCGGGGAGTGTCGTTCCCCACGTTTTCCTCCCTTACTTCCCGCGCGCAAACTCCTCCATGAAGGCTGCAAGCGTATCCACCCACTCGTAGGAGGCGGCGTTGTAGATGGAGGCGCGGATTCCGCCGACGGAGCGGTGCCCTTTCAGCCCCACCATGCCGCGCTTTTTGGCGTCTGCGATGAACTGTTCCTCGAGCGCCTCGGCGGGGAGCCGGAAGACCACGTTCATCACCGACCGGCTCTCCTTCTCCACCGGCGACCGGTAGAACGCGGCGTTTCGGTCGATGACGCTGTAGAGGCGCGCAGCCTTCTTCCGGTTTGCCTCCTCGACCTTGGCGAGTCCCCCCTGGGCTTTCAGACAGGCGAGGACGTTGCGAACCATGTAGACGCCGAAGGTGGGCGGAGTGTTGTAAAGCGACTTGTTCTCGGCGTGGGTGCGGAACTGGAAGATCTTGGGGATATCCTTCCTTCCCCTCTCCGCGAGCTCCTTCGAAACCACCACAACGACCAGGCCCGCCGGGCCGATGTTCTTCTGGGCGCCGGCGTAGACCAGGCCGAACTTCGTCACGTCGAAGGGACGCCAGAGAAAGTCGCTCGACATGTCGGCGACAAGCGGCACGGCGCCGGTATCGGGAAAGGCGCGGGAGCCGTCGACGTTGAACTGCACGCCGTGAATGGTCTCGTTGGAGGTGATGTGCAGGTAGGCGGCCCCCGGGACGACCTTCACCTCGGAGGGCGGGGGTACGCGGGTGTAGCTCTTCTCCTTGCCTTCGCCGGTCCCGGTGCTCTGGACCGCCACATCGGCGCCGAACATCGCCGAGACGATCTTTCCTTCTCCGAGCGCCTTCTCGCCCCAGGCGCCGGTGATGAGGTACTGGGCGGTTTTTCCCCTCTCGATGAAATTCATCGCGACCTCGGCGAACAGCGCCGTTGCGCCTCCCTGCATCAGCAGAACCTCGTAGCTTGACGGGACGCCGAGGAGCTCGCGGACGAGAGCGATGGCCTCGTCGTGAACCCCCTCGTACTCCCTGCCGCGGTGACTGTGCTCCATCACCGACATGCCGCTGCCGGCGAAGTCGAGCAGTTCGTCGCGGGCGCGCTCGAGCGCAGGGAGGGGAAGGGCGGCGGGTCCGGCGTTGAAATTGATCTTTCGGCTCATGGGGCTCCTCGTCCGGGCGCGGAGGGGATTGCCGCGGACCGCGCCGCTTCTCCGGCCGCGGGCCGGTTGATGAACGCAGCGATTGCAAGGACTCGATCGTTCTTATGGGCGGAGCACCGGATCCTGCTCCGGGGATACCCCCATTTTTCCAAGGTCGGGGGGCACCTTCAAGTCTTTTCTTCGGATCCGGAGAGCCAGCCTTTCATGATCGCGGTGGCGCAGCCCACGCCGGGACGCACTGAAATCGCCCCGGCCGGACAATTCGTCGCGCAGGACCCGCATTCCATGCAAAGGTCCTTGTCGAGGATCCGGGCTTTCCCCCGAGCCACCGCAAAGACCCGGTGCGGGCACACCTGCTCGCACATGCCGCATCCCGTACAGGCGGCCTCGGAAAACCGCAAGGAGGCGACGCCGTCAAGATACCGAAAACCTTCCATCGCGATCCCCCCTTCCGCCCGGATATCAGCGGAGGAATGCCCCCCCGACCCAGAAAATCCCGGCCAGCGCGGTGAGTGCCGCCTGTACGGGAAGGGCCTGACGCATCTCCTTCTCCACGCCTGACGGGGAAGTGAAAGGCGTCGCTCCGGTGAAGTTCATGGCGACAAACGAAGAAATCACCGGGAGTGCCAACAACAGAGCCAGGGCATGAAACGCACCCAGGGCATCCCGGTACAGCGCAGCCGAGCACACCGCCAGGATACCTCCCGCCAGGGCCCCCTTGGCCGAAAAGGCCCTCCCCGGAAGCCAGGGCAGAAGCACCGGTGTCAGCACCGCCCCTCCCAGGATCCCGCCCGCCAGCACCTCCGCCGCCGCGAGCCCCCGATGCCAGGCGGCCCCGATGGAGAAAAAACCCGGTCCGATTCCCGCCAAAAGGAACAACACGAGGGACAACCAGCCCGCCGGCTTGAATAATCCCACGAGTTCCACAGGCGCCAGGGCGAGCCGCTCCCTCAGGGGGAACAAAACCTGGCGCATCCGCGGGGTCGCCCTCATCCCGGCGGCAAGGAAGGCCTTGATATCCCGTGCGTGCACAGGCCCGTACACCACCTGGAATCCGCACCCCTTTGTTACCTGGTGTGCAGAGACCCCGGGGCCCCCCAGCTGGGGCAGAATGAGCCTGCGATGGCTCACCACCTCTTCCAGCATGGCCGCCTTCACCCTTCTCACGACTTCTTCGGTTCCAAAGGTCCCTTTCCCCGCGGCGCACCAGACGTTGACGCCGCGGGTGTCGAGGACCAGGATCCAGACGTTTAGCCCCGTAAGTTCCCGGCGAAGGGCGTCAAACGTCATCTTGTAATTGGCTGTGACCAGGATCCCCGAGAGTTGATCGGGATCGCCGACGGCGTAAAGTCCCGGGGCGACCCGGTAGCGATTGCGTCCCATCCCCCACCGCATCGACCAACGGCCCAGCACGTCGCGTGCCCCGATGGTTACCCGGGCCCGGGGAACCGGCCCGGCCGGCGTATCCACCATCCCGTCCACAAACCGGTCATGAAAGGGAGTTTCGACCCTTGACGGTTTGGAATCCCCGCAGCAAAAAGACGCATTCCCGCCCGGTCGCTCGCCACGCTCCCGAACCGGACCGGATGAGCATGGGTCCTGATCAGGCATCGGCGGATTACCGACAACTTTCCGAAAAAGCGCTCTCACCTGCGGCCATTCCCCCTTTGGTTGCCCCGGCGGACCTTCCCCCTATGATCGGTCCGCCCGGATCGCAGCGCAAGACCACTTTGAGATGGTCCCCGTTATCATGCGTTCCCAGAAAGGGTATTCGATCGAACCGAGAGTTCATCCGGGCACAAGAGCGTTACCAAGTGAACAATCGAGGACGCTCGACAATAGACCCGTCACCGAATACGTGCAGTCCGACGACTTGAAGAAGATAAGGAGGGGGGCTGCCGGGATCGGGATCGTTCGGAAATTCAGAAATATTTCCAGGCGGTGATCGCCAATCCGTTTGGTATGGGGGATATGCCAAAATGCACTCTGTCTTTCCGTTGGTCTTCTGTCTTCTCGATGACGGCGCAGCTCAAATAGGCGAGATACCAACCCAAGGCCGCCTGGGAAAAATAATGAACGTCGTCGTTGATCCGGGACAACCCCGGCAAGCTGGACAGCCCATAAAAAATCCCCTTTCCATACGGGCTCGCACTCATCTTCGCGGCGATGATGAACGGAACCCCGCCAAGGAACGCGTGGGCACTGACCCCGTGCGAACTATGGAACGGTCTCCAATCGGAATCCCCACCCGTCGGGCGGGATCCCCCGGTTGCTACTTGCAGGAACAAGACCGCCGGGGCGCCTGCAACCGTCGCCCTGATCGATTTTTGTCCCCATTCCTCCATCGTCGGGTTTCGAAGGAACAGGCCCGTCCCATAGGTGACGAGGTACACAGGCACGATAACAAGAGGAGTCCCGGGAACCTTGAAGACCTTTGCGGCGTCGTCCGTTTCCCTGCTCCGAAGATCCGTCTGATAATGATCCCGTATCCCCCGATCGATCCCGGTATTGGCGAGGATTCCGGCACCAGCGAGTCCGAAACCCAATCGGATCAGGTTTTCCCTGTCGAGATAAAAATTCTCAAAATCCGTTTTCACATCCTTCCCCGTACGGGTAACCAGCGAATCTTCCATGGCAAAACACGGATTCTTCACGGCGAGGACAAAAAGGGAAATCAGAAAGAACAGGGACGGAACGCGTTTCATGGCAGCACTGTAATGCCATTGCCTCGAATTCACAACCGGTTCCTCCAAGGCAGTTGCGGGAGGGCCCATCCCGGCACCCTTGACGAAAGCTCCTGTCCGCCTCTAAATAGGGAAAACAGGAGCGAAACGGCGTCGAGCCGGATCCCAAGAGGAGATCGTCATGCTGATGAAAGAGAAAGTGGCTCTCGAAATTCCCATGGGAGGACTTCCAGGCGAAACTCCTGGGAGAGATGAAGGCCGCCTTCTTCTGCTGCAAGGCTGTCGTCCCCTCGATGGTGGAGAGAAAGAACGGGTGCATCATCGGCATCAGCAGCGGGCTCTCCCGGGTTCCGGGTCGACACCCCGGACCCTTGACATAACCCGGGGGGAGAGGCATAAGAAAAAGAGCATGGGAACGCTTACTTTTCGAAGAAGTGAGGCCGTGAGACGAACACTGCTCGTTGCGGTTTTTCTGGTGACGATACCCGTCCTTTTGACAGGCCTTTCCGCCGCTGCCCAGGAAACCATCGGCGTGATACGGAGCTCCGAGGGCAATGCCACCGTCACCCGCGGGGAGAAGGTCATTCCGGCCGCTGCGGGGACCAAGCTTCAGGCCGGCGACACCTTGCGAACCGGCCCCGACGGGTCGCTGGGCGTCATCCTCCGGGACAATTCCACCCTCTCCCTCGGTCCGGAAAGCAGCTTCGTCATCCAGAAGTTCCTCTTTTCCCCCGCCG
>Ga0209321_10001186_pt1 | contig 17773 bp, 19 predicted proteins | sample Rifsed16ft4_FD_184012 | JGI IMG/M metagenome (GOLD analysis project Ga0209321, IMG submission 184012) | Soil microbial communities from Rifle, Colorado, USA - sediment 16ft 4 - CSP-I_5_4 (version 2) | ecosystem: Environmental > Terrestrial > Deep subsurface > Rock core/Sediment | place: Rifle...
GACATGTAAATACCGAGCGCGGTTATACTAAACTACCTTTGCTGCTTGAAATAATTTGAGTTTATGGATATCGAAAAAGTAGTAAAACAACTTAAAGTAAAATATCCCGGAAAAAATATTTTTCTCGACGACAAAGATGGATATCAGGAAATTATTTGTGAAGTTGACCCCACAAGCGATCATCCTGATTTTAGTACGGCGGTTGTTGTAGTAGGGAAGGGGAGAGCTCATTTTCACAAATACACAAAAGAAATATATGAAGTTATTAGGGGAAGGTTGTGCGTTTATCTAAAAGGTGAGAAGAATATGTTAAAAAAGGGAGAGAAAATTAAAATACCCCTTAATACACTTCATTATCCTGAGGGAGATGAAACCTGGTTTTATACTTATTCAACCCCCGGATGGACTCCTGAGGACCATATTTTAGTTTGAGGGATGTCTGCTGTCGACTTTTGCTTTAAACTTGTTAAATTCTTCTCGAGAAACTTGTTTCGAAAACTCACTTTTCAGGCCGCCTACTTCATCTTTTAACCATCGCACTTCTGTTTTTATTCCTGCAATTTCTTTTTTGAGTTCGTTTTTCACACCAAGGATTTCTTCTTTGAGTTCAGTTTTGACACTGTCAATTTCACCACTTAACATAGTTTCCAAACTATCAAACTCCGGTTTTAGCCTTTCTTCATAAAACTCAGCCAGTACATCAATTAGAACATCCTTTGTTAAAGGTTTAGTGTTAGACATAAATTTATAGTATCAAACCGTGCAAGTAGATTCTAGTACATTTAAGCTAATTAAATATATAATACTACTATGAAAGTTGCGATTGTAACCGAAAGCGGGGATGCGGATGCGATAAGAGGAATAGGTGTATATACACGGGAGCTTGTAGGTGAACTGAAAAAATTAAAAAACAAAAATTTCAGTGTGGAGTTAGTAAAAAAAGACAGTCAAAAACTTAAAACTTTCGATATTCTTCATTATCCGGATTTTAGAGTTTACTTTTCCGAGCCAAAGTTTATTGAAGGTATAAAAACAGTCGTTACAGTTCATGACGTTATTCCGCTTATTTACCCTAAGCAGTACCCTCCCGGATTAAAGGGGCAGATTAAATTGTTTAATCAAAAAAGAATACTTAAAAAAGTTGACAAAATAATTACTGTTTCGGAAACCTCAAAAAAAGATATAGTGAGTTTTCTGGGAGTTCCTTCCGACAAAATTGAAGTTACCTATGAAGCGCCAAGAGATTACTTTAATAAAGTTACCGTAAATGATAAAAAGCGCTTGAAAATAACAAAAAAATATAATTTGCCCGGTGAATTTATACTCTACGTGGGGGATGTAAATTACAACAAAAACATTCCCACACTTGTCGAAGCTTGTAGAATTTCCGGACTGCCTTTAGTAATCGTAGGAAAGCATGCTGTTGATATCGGGGTAAGAGAGCAAGGGTTGCAGTCCGTTAGAGGGCCTCGGGACTGGATCAGGTTTATACTCGGGACTCCTCATCCGGAGTTGGGGCATTACGAAAGACTAAAAGATTTATTTAGTGATAATAGGGTTTTAAGATTGGGGTACGTTGAAGATGACGATCTGGCAATTATATATAAATTAGCCTCTGTTTACTGTCAGCCCTCCTTTTATGAGGGATTTGGTCTTTCATTGCTTGAGGCTATGGCAAGCGGATGTCCGACAGTAATTAGTAAAACTCAAGCACTGGTGGAAGTTGCAGATAAAGCATCCCTAATTGCGAACCCTAAAAATGCGAAAGATATGGCCTTTAAATTTTCTGAAATATTAAAAAATGAAAACACCAAAAGAGATCTTGTTGACCGTGGCTTTGCGAGAGTCAGAAACTTCGGTTGGGAGAAAACGGCGAGAGAGACATTTACACTTTACAAAGAATTGTTACATAAATGAAAACAAGTGAATTAAAGGTTCTTCTGACAACCTTTATGGTGTGGAGGGCTATGCTTTTCTTTATTCTATTTGTGGCAGTTCTTTTTGTTCCTTTCAGGACACCTTTCTTAAGCGGAGGAATTCTAAATCATTTAGCTAACCCCCAATTTTGGTCTTGGTCGAATTTTGACGGTGTTCATTATGTCTCAATAGCATTAAAAGGTTATAGGCAATATCAGTACTTCTTTTTTCCTTTATATCCTATTTTGATAAACTTTGTCGGGTCTATGTTTGGTGAAACCAGGGCTGCTATGGTCGGAGCAGGTTTGTTTATTTCACATCTATCCTTTATTTTTGCAGTTTTAGGTTTTTATAAATTAACATTGTTAGACCATTCTAGAAAAACTGCGTTTTACAGCATCGGTTTATTGATGCTTTTTCCGACTTCGTTTTATTTCGTAAGCGTTTATACGGAAAGCCTTTTTTTAGCATTAGCTGTCTGGTCTTTTTATTTTGCAAGAAAAGAAAAGTGGTTTACGGCGTCATTATTGGCAGGGCTTTTGACGGCAACAAGGGTGGTGGGAGTAGCAATAATTCCTGCTTTGTTAATTGAGTTTCTATTCAGCTATAGAACTAAAAAAAGAAAAACAAATGTTGAAAGCTTGTATTACCTTCTTTTAGCACCAATAGGAATATTGTGCTATATGTTATTTCTAAGAGTAATAACTGGAGATTTTCTTGAGTTTTTCCACAACGTGGGTATATATGGGGACCATAGAACTGCCGGAATTGTTTTTCTCCCGCAAGTTTTTTATAGATACATATTTAAAATTCTTCCCGCATTATCTTGGAACTACTTCCCTGTAGTCTTTACGACTCTACTTGAGCTTGTTACTGCATTGGCGTTTGTGGCTATGGCTGTAGTGTCCGCTTTAAAAATGAAATTTAGCTACGCTATATATACTATTCTTGGTTTACTTATTCCTACTTTTTCTGGCAGCTTTTCTTCTATCCCCCGTTATGTACTTATTTTATTTCCATTGTTTATATTAGCTGGAACATATTTGGAGAAAGCTCCCGCTTTTATTAGAGTGTTTATTGTAACTATACTTACTGTTACACTCATAGTTGCATTATCATTATTTGCTCGGGGTTATTGGGTTTCCTGATATGAGACAAAAAGTTAAAGGTATTATGGCGCATCCGCTTTTTTCCGGAAGTGCAATTATGGTGTTCGGTTCAAACTTTGCCAACTTCTTCGCATATTTATATCATGTTGTGATCGGCAGACTTCTCGGCCCTTCACTTTATGGTGAGTTGGCGGCTACGTTATCTTTAATAGGTATGATCTCGGCATCGTTTTCATTTTTTAGTTTAGTTATAGTTAAGTTTGTTTCCTCCGCGGAAGAGGATGAAATTAACGGCTTGCTTTCCTGGTTTATGAAAATGGCGCTAATTGCCGGAATTGGAGTGGGTGGAATTATTGTAGTTGCTACTCCTTTTATAAGTAGTTTTTTTAACATTAAAAATAGTTTGGTTGTATTAACTGGTCCGATCTTTTTTTTCTCAATAATAACGCTTATCTATAGAAGCTTTCTTCAAGGTTTATTAAAATTTGTACCGGTTACTGTATTAACAATTATCGAAATGGTGGGAAGATTTGTGTTTGGTTTGCTTTTTATATTACTTGGATTATCTGTGTTCGGTGCATTGTTTGGAATATTAGTGTCAATTGTATTAGCTGTGTGGATAACTAAATATTATTATTTGAATGATTACAAAATTAAAGCGAGTAGTGTGAAGTTCAATAAAGCTGGAAAGGTAGTTAGCTATGCAATCCCAATATTTTTAACGTCTGTGGCCTCGAATTCTATTTACTCGACAGATGTGCTACTTGTTAAACGATTTTTTGATCCTTCTTCAGCCGGAATCTATGCTTCTTTATCAACTTTAGGAAAGATTATATTTTTTGGAACTTCTCCTGTTATGGCGGTAATGTTTCCCATGATCTCAAAAAAACACTCTCGTGGAGAAAGTTATAATAAAATATTAATTTTGAGTCTGTTAATGACAATTGGAATTTCATTGATGATATTGACTATTTACGCTATATTTCCTGAATTGATGATTAATATGTTATTTGGTGGTAAATATCTTTCTGCTGCCCCTTATTTGGTTTGGTTTGGATTGTTTATTACGATATTTACAATCGACTCATTATTCGTAAATTTCTATCTCTCGAGAGAGAAAACAAAAGTGGTTTATTTTGTTGTAGCCACTATGATAATGCAAGCGGTGGGTATCTGGTTTTATCATAGTTCAATATTGGAAGTTATTAGGATATCTATTGCATCAGTTTTATTCTTATTGATAAGTTTGGTATTATATTTCGCATATGATACAAAAAAAAGATAAATATAAATATTTAGTATCTGTGGTCATCCCCGCCTACAAGGCTGAGGAGTTTGTTGCTAAGAATCTGATAAAAGTGAAGGAAGTACTTGACCAGACGCGTTACGACTATGAAATTATATGTGTTGATGACGGCAATATAGACAAAACTCGGGAAAATGCCGAAAAGATAGCTAAAAAATACCCCAAACAAATACGAGTTGTGGGTTATACAGAAAACTTAGGAAAAGGTCATGCAGTAAGGTATGGGATGGCAAATGCAAAGGGAGATATTATTGGTTTTATCGATGCAGGTATGGAGCTAGATCCTAATGGTATTTCTCTTCTTCTTGAACATTTTTTATGGTACAACGCTGACATTGTAGTAGGTTCAAAAAGACATCCTGCAAGTAAAGTTGTCTATCCATGGCAAAGAATAATAATTTCGGTTGGTTATCAAATTATTGTAAGGCTTCTTTTTGGTCTAAACATAAAAGACACACAGGTGGGAATGAAATTTTTCAGAAGGGAGGTCTTAGAAAAAGTACTTCCTAGGCTATTAGTCAAAGCCTTTGCGTTTGACATTGAAATGCTGTCTGTTGCTAACCACTTAGGATATAAAAGGATATTTGAGGCTCCGGTGGAACTTAAAATGAAATTTGCAGGGGGTGTATCGACAATAGCTTCTAAGGGTTTTATAAAAACAAGTTGGAGTATGTTTTGGGACACGGCCGCGGTTTTTTATAGACTTCGTATCCTGAACTATTACGACAAAAACAATAGAAAAAACTGGATTACTCCTAAATATCTAACATTAAATAAGTAATCAGCTGAAAAAATATCTAGTTTAGCAACTAACATTATTAAATGAATACTTACTTTTATGTTGGAAAAGACAGAAATTAAGTTTATTTTTGAAGAATACTTAAATGCTGCAATAACGTAATATTTTGTTGCGATATTAAAATACAAAAGGAAATGGTTAATAAGGGCCAAGATACTGTATAGAAGTGAAAGTCTAAATTTGATCATGACAAAAATAAATAATAAGAAAAATAATAAGGTAGTTGTTGTTATGCCTGCATATAACGCTGAAAAAACTTTAAAAAAGACTCTCGACGATATTCCTAAAAATACTGTTAATGAAATAATATTAGTTGATGACGGTAGCCATGACAAAACAGTAAAGCTTGCTAAAAAACTCGGGATTAAGACATTTGTGCATCCGCAAAATAGAGGTTACGGAGGAAACCAGAAGTCCTGCTATACGTTGGCATTAAATGAGGGTGCGGATATCGTAGTTATGGTTCATCCTGACTACCAGTATGATAGTTCTTTAACGGGAGAAATAATAAGACCAATTGTGCAAGGACGATTTGATATTGTTTTGGGTTCAAGAATTAGAAGCAGAACTGAGGCCTTAGCAGGAGGAATGCCGGCTTACAAATACTTTTTCAATAGAGTTCTAACGGTAACACAAAATATTGTCTTAGGACAAAATCTTTCCGAATACCACACCGGTTTCCGGGCTTTTAATAAAAAAGTATTAAAAAACCTACCCTTTCACAAATTTTCGGACGATTTTGTCTTTGATCAGGACATATTAGTTTCAGCAATTAGAGAAGGATATAAAATCGGAGAAATACAGGTTCCCGTAAGGTATTTTCCTGACGCTTCTTCGATAAACTTTAGAAGATCAGTAAAATACGGATTGGAAATATTGAAAGATCTATTATTATTTCGTTTGGCAAAAACAAATATCTATACTTCGAAAATTTTTGTTAAAAAAAATAATTTTTAAATATCCTTTATGAAACTAGCGATACATGAGCTTTTGCATGGTTTAGTTACGGCACCGTTTGCATATTTAATTTATATAAACACAGGTTCATCTTTTTATGCCTTAACTTCTATTGTTGCAACTTATTTAATCGATGCCGATCATTTATTCGATTACTTTTTATTTTACGGAGCAAAAATTAGTCCAAAAAAGTTTTTTAAGATGGATTATTTTAAAATCTCAAAAAAGGCTTATGTTCCGCTCCACGGTTGGGAATGGTTGGCGCTTCTAGTAATTATAAATATTGGAAAAGAATGGGGTTCTGTTGAAAGGATACTGCTTATGGCGTACATTCCTCATATGGTTCTTGATACAATAAACGTAGGGAGCGTTAAGTTCTATTCGCTTATATACCGTGCATCAATTAGTTTTAAGCACATAATTACATGAATATACTAATTCTTTCTTGGAGAGGACCAGGTCATCCGTATGCAGGAGGTGCAGAGCAGGTAACGCATGAGCATGCAAAGGCTTGGATAAGCGCAGGACATGATGTAACCTTATTTACTTCAAAAACCTGGAAAACGAGTCGTAAAGAAGTAATTGACGGGGTAACTATTGTAAGACGTGGTACGGATATATTGGGGGTTCAAACAGCTGCAGTACCGTTTTATTTATTACATCGTCCGAAATTTGATCTGGTAATTGACCAATTCCACGGTATTCCCTTTTTTACACCCTTTTATATTAAGGTGAATAAACTTGCTTTTATCCATGAAGTCGCAAAAGAGGTTTGGTCTTATAATCCATGGCCGCCCCCTCTAAATCGTCTCCCAGCATATTTCGGACCCAAGATCGAACCGTTTGTATTTAAATATATCTATCGAGAAATACCATTTCTGACAGTGTCAGAGTCAACAAAAAATGACTTGATACATATGGGAATTCCGAAAACAAATATTACAGTTATTCATAACGGTGTAAATCTGGAAGTACCTAAAAAAAATGTTTCGAAAAATAAGATAAAAACTGCATTATTTCTCGGAGCGATTGCGAAAGATAAGGGAGTTTATGATGCGGTAAAAGCGTTTGCAGATATCGAGAGAAAAGACGAGGGCTGGCAATATTGGGTAGTAGGCAAAGGTGGTTTAAAAGAAATGGGAGAATTAAAAAAGTTGATTAAATCACTTGGTTTGGGAAATAAAGTAAGATATTGGGGTTTTGTGAATGACAAGAAAAAGTTTGAGTTGTTGGCGAGAGCTACAGTACTTATTAATCCATCTATTCACGAAGGTTGGGGTCTTATTAATATAGAAGCAAATGCTGTAAGTACTCCAGTTGTGGCATATGATGTGCATGGAATAAGAGATTCCGTAAAAAACGGTGTAACTGGTATTTTAGTAAAGAAAGGCGATTTCCACTCCCTGGCGCAATCAGCTATTAAATTGTCGATTGATACATCATTATATTCCGGGCTGCAAATAAATGCATATAAATGGGCGAAGAAATTCACCTGGGAGAAGGCCAAAAAAGAGAGCGTGGGGTTGATAGAATCACTTTAATACTTATTATCTCCAAGTTTTAACCTATATACATTGTTCTTGTGGTTAATCGTTATTTTAGTAAGATCTGATAATGATCTTATAATGTCATTCGGAAACTTAACCTTTGAATTTAAATCGTTTTTCCATTTAACCGGCACCTCCTTAATAGAATAACCTAATTTGTTTGCAAGAAACATGATTTCCGAATCAAATCCCCACCTGTCTATTGTTTGTCTCGAAAATATTTCTTTCGATGCTTTTTCTGAAAACATTTTAAATCCACAGGTGAAGTCACATAAATTTAGTTGCAGCACTGTTTGAGATAATTTTGTAAACACCTTACCCATTTGTTCTCGTATTAAAGGTTGATGGGCAATAAATTTAGATCCTTTTATGCGTCTGGATCCGATAATAACGTCGTGCTTGTCAATATACCTTTCAAACTTTGTAAACTCATCCGGATGTGTAGATAAATCAACATCCATAAATAATCTGTAATTACCATTTGCTTTCAACATTCCGTTCTTTATGGCAAATCCCTTACCTTTGTTTCTTCTATAAGAAATAATTTGAAGTTTATTGTTTTGATTCAAGATACGAAGTTTTTTTACTGTGTCATCCGTACTTCCGTCGTTTACAACAAGTATTTCGACAGGATATTCCTTGTTTTTAAAAGTTTTTATTATTGTTTCAAGTTTACTAATTCTATTTGACTCATTATATACAGGCACTATTACAGACAAATGGGGTTTTTTTCTAGGCATGTTCAAAACGCATTATACGAAATATAAGTAAGCAATTTCTATATGATACTACTGTGTATTGAATTATTTAAGTAGTATAATTGACAAGCTTGTATGCCAAGTTGCAAAAATTTAGTTTCTGTAATAATACCAACCTATAACGAAGCACAGGTTATTGAACGATTGCTTAAATCAATTAAGCAACAAACTTATAGTCCAATAGAAACAATTCTAGTAGACGATGGTTCCCATGACTCTACTGTTAAAATAGGTAGGAAATTTACAAAAAATGTGTTTAAAAGAAAACATGCCGAAAGAAGTGTCCAAAGAAATTACGGAGCGAAAAAATCAAAGGGACAGTACTTACTGTTTTTAGATGCAGATATGGAGCTCTCACCAAAAGTGATAGCTGATTGTGTGAAGACTGTGCAAGAAAATAAGAAAACTGGGGCAATAACAATACCGGAAGAGTCTGTCGCCAGTAGCTTTTGGGAAAGAGTTAAAGCCTATGAACGTACGTTTTATAATTTAGAAGGCGATGAACAAACTGACGCTGCGCGCTTTTTTACCAGAGAAGCCTATAAAAAAGCTTGGGGGTATGATGAAACAATCACTGGGCCTGAGGATTGGGATCTCCCTGAAAGAATAAGGAAGCTCGGCTATGAAATAAGTAGGATACAGTCAAAAATAAAACATTATGAACGAGTACAAAACCCGATTAAATTAGCAAAGAAAAAGTTTTACTATGGATTAAAATCCTACAGATATTTTGAGAAACACAACATCCCTTTAGTCGGACAAAAAACAGTTTACTTTTTAAGACCGGTGTTTTACAAAAATTGGAAAAAGTTGTTAACTAATCCAGTTTTAGCAATTTCCATGTTTACTATGTTGGGCTTTGAACAGATAGGCGGCGGTTTAGGATATTTAATAGGGAAGTATAAAAATTTATGAAAGTTCTGCAACTTACTGTTCATTATCATCCCAACGTCGGTGGTGTGGAGACACATTTATCAGATTTAGTTAACGGATTAGTTAGCAAAAACATACCCACAGTAGTGCTAGCCTATAGACCACTCGTAACAAAAACTCCATGGAATCTAATAGAAAATAAGTCAAAACTTAGGATTTTCCGAATTCCTTGGTTTCCCGGTCTATTTTATAAATTTGTAAAAAGTCCGTTATTGGAATTTCTTTATCTTTTCCCGGGACTTTTTTTCGTTACACCGTTTATCGTTCTTATTGAAAATCCGGATGTTATACACGCACACGGTATAGTTGCCGGTTTTATCGGAGTATTTTGGGGTAACGCTTTTGGGAAAAGAGTAGTAATTTCTACTCACAGTTTGTATCAGTTTCCAATAGGCGGACTTTACAGAAGCTTTGTCCGTACTATTTTTAAAAGAACGGATAAAGTTCTTACTTTGTCTAATCAGTCAAAAAAAGAAGTAATAGACCTTGGGATAGACAATGAAAAAGTTGAAACGTTTACTTATTGGATTGATTTAGACAACTTTAGACCTGTTAAAAATGCAAAAAGAAAAGTTGGTTGGAACGGCAAATTTGTAGTTCTTTTTGTTGGACGTCTGGTGCCCGAGAAGGGGATACCGGAACTTTTAGAAGCCGCTAAAACGTGGAATAAAAATATTACTTTAGCCATTGCTGGTTCTGGACCAATGGAAGAAGAAATTAGAAATTCGAAATTAGTAATTAGTAATTTGGAGTATTTGGGAAATCTTGATCAAAGTGATCTTCCTAAATACTATTCAGCTGCAGATCTCGTTATCGTTCCCTCAACGCATGAAGAAGGGTTCGGGAGAGTAATATTGGAGTCTTTAGCTTGTGGCACTCCGGTTGTAGGCAGTAAGAGAGGTGCAATTCCAGAAGCTATAGACAGCACTGTTGGCAGTTTGATAAACATTAACTCTATCTCAATAAAAAAAGAAATAGAGTCGCTAAGTATAAACACGAAAAAAAGAAGTATATTGTCACACAATGCAAGAAAATATGCAGAGAAAAGGTATTCAGTCAAAAACATTGACAATATTATCGTTTCTTACACTAATTAAATGCAAAAACAGTATTATTTTTTTATAGGAACTACTGCTGAATATATAAAACTTGCACCGGTTATCAGCAATTTTAAACATAAAAAAGTTCCGTTTAAAATAATTTCCTCGGGTCAAACAGAAATTGATTTTAAAATGCTTCAGAAATATACAGGTAAAGTTTCAGCTGATATTAAATTTTTACCAAAAACGCCTCAATCCTCTGTGTTGTATTTTGCTGGCTGGGCAATTAGAACATTGATATTCGGTCTATACGCTTTAAGGAAAGAATATAAAAAAAACGATACTAAACAGATAGTTCTAGTTCATGGGGATACGGTGTCATCACTTCTTGGGGCACTTATTGCAAAAATATACAGGTTAAGGTTGGTACATATTGAGTCGGGGCTGAGATCATTTAAGGTGTTGGAACCTTTTCCGGAGGAGTTATGCAGGTATGCTATCTCTAGCATTGCAGATATTCATTTCTGTCCAAATAAATGGAGTGTCAATAATCTAAAAAATAAAAAAGGGTTAAAAATCAACACCAATCAAAACACTCTAATAGAAACATATAATTGGGTTATAAAGGATATAGATAAAAAGAATAGAAAGGTAAAAGGTAAGTACTTTGTTTTAGTATTCCATAGACAGGAGCATGTAATTTTTGGTAAAGCCAAAGGTCGAAAAATACTTCAGGAAATATTAAAAAACATCAATACTGACATGAAATGCGTATTTATGGTGCATGACATATCCAGAGATTTTGTTGACTCAATCGGTATCAATACAAAAGATGTAATCTTTCAAAAGAGAATGAAATATAAAGATTTTTTGGAGCTGATTTATCATTCTGAATTTATGATTACAGACGGCGGAAGTAACCAGGAAGAACTCTATTATATGGGAAAACCCTGTTTAGTTTTAAGAAACGTAACAGAAAGAATTGAAGGTATTGGCAAGAACGTGGTTATCAGTAAAAACAGTGTAAAAAAGATCTCTAATTTTATACGTAATTATAAGACATATAGACGGAACAAAGTCGAAATTAATCTAAAGAATAAGCCTTCTAAGATTGTTTACAATTTCTTGAACAGTTTAAAATAACTGCATTAATTTAAGTCAACGAATGAGATGATAAATAATATTATTATTGATCAAATGCCTTTTTATTGGAGGTTGAATAATAGTCACCGTCAAAAAAATATCGTAAACGATTTTCTACCTTTTAAACTTTACTTTAAACCTAAATATAAACTTTTTTATCAAATGAAAAACAGCAAAGTAAGAGACAATTTAAATAAAGTTTATAGGCAAAAATCAAATATAGGCAATATGCAGCATGCTAACCAGTGGAGTGTAAATTATATCAGAGATTTGTTGGACTTTTTAGAAGAGGTGTTAAAAGCAAAGAGAAATATACATAAAGTACTGGAGATTGGATGTGGAAGTTGCGACTTGCTTCAGATTTTGAAGAATAAAGGATACGAAGTAATGGGTGTTGATCCGTCACCGGCTGCATTGGCGGAGGGGAAAAGGAAAAATATAAAAGTTATTCAAGATTTTTTTCCTTCGTCGAAAGTCGTGGGAAAGTATGACTTAATTTTCCATTCAGATGTTGTTGAACATGTAGATGACCCTCTTAAATTTTTACAACATCAATGGGAAATGCTCAATGAGGGAGGAGTTGTAGTGGTCGCTACTCCTGACTGCACTAATAATATCAGGTATGGAGATATTTCAATGTTGCTACATCAACATATAAGTTATTTTGACAACGAATCCCTCCAGTTAACGTTGTCCAGTTCGGGTTTTAAAGATATTAATATTGAGAAAGCAAAATACGGCAGCTCAATTTTTGCGTCTGCGGTAAAAGACAATAACTTACCCATACGAAAATCTGTTGAACTAAATGGAAGCTGGATGAAATTTATCCTTTTTAGAAACAAACACAAGAAGTTAACACAAGAGTTGGAACATTTAGTAAAAAAGATAATGGATAACAATGAGAGGTCATTGGGTTTTTATGCACCTGTGCGTGTTTTGCCATATTTGGGAAAATACGGTCTATTTAAAGGTTTTAGATTTTTTGATGACACTAATTATTGGCATAGGAAGTATTTTGATGGGATAAGGGTTCCAATTGAAAACGTTGATGATTTAAAGAGAAAGCCAGTTACGGATCTAATAATAATGACACCTGCTTTTGGAAATATAATACAGGAGAAAGTGAATGCTAATATTTCTGATACTAATATCTACAAATTAACTGACTTTTACGTGGACTAATTATAAGATAAGTACTTAATATATGTACTAGTGTTTGTTAAGCGGGAATCTGTTTTAGAGGTATTTGGTGATAGATAATTAAAACTAATAAACAAATTAGAAATACACATCGGAATTAATAAGTGTTTGTACTCTAATAATGAAGTTATACTAATGACGAAACAAAATAATGTAGCGAAGAAGACAACATTCTTTTGTTTATATATAATAACAGCAATACATGGGATAGTTAGAATCTTCCTGCCAGTGTCACTAAAAAAGGGTTTACGGGTTAAATTATAATGGGAAAAACAGTATTGGTTACAGGTGTTGGGGGTAATGTGGGACAAGGAGTTGTTCGTAATATCAAAAACAGTGGTTATGATGTGCGTGTTGTGGGTACCAATACAGAGGCAGTATCTGGCGGTAACCACCTTTGCAATAAAGTATATCAGGTGCCTTTTAGTAGTTCACCAGATTATATTTCCGATATGGTTAGAATATGCGTGAATGAAAAAGTAGATTTAATAATACCCTGTACTGATTATGAGACTTACTATTTGGCAAAAGAACACAAGTCATTACCCGTGCTTTCTTCATCTGATGCGAAAGTGTCTTATATATTTCTAAACAAATATCATACATGGATGGAATTTAGAAAATACGAAATTCCATTTGCCGAAACATTTTTGCCTTCGATGTATAATAACGAGTTTAAGGAAACTATTGTAAAACCGGCAGAGGGTAGAGGTTCTAGAGATATTCATTTGAATCCCCCAGACATGTTGAGTTTTTCTGATGATTTTATAGTACAGAAACTTTATAAGGGTGCGGAGATAACTACTGCGTTTTATGTTACCAAAAAGAAAAAGTTACTAGGGTTAATAACGCTCCGACGTACTTTATCCCAGGGTACAACAACAGCCTGTGAAGTAGTTTTTGATTATGATAAAAAGATTATGGAAATTATTACTGAGATAATTCGACATTTTAATGTAAAAGGTTCGTGCAATATCCAATCAATTGTAGTTAAGAACGGTGAAATAGTTCCCTTTGAGGTTAATGGTAGAATATCCGGAACGAACTCAATACGATCTCAATTTGGGTTTGATGATGTTAAATATACTTTGCAGGAGCACTTATATAACGAACAGCCTTTAAAACCAATAGTTAAAAAAGGGTCTGCTGTGCGTCTATATATGGATGTTATATATCCAGGTATAAATCTGAATGAAATTAAGGACAAAACAACAAAACATTATATATATTAATGAAGTATAAGTTTATTTACTTTGATGTTGCAGGTACTCTGCTTTACAAACGGAATCTGTTTAACAAAATAACGGCAGTTTTAAGCCGTCAGGGAATAAATATAGATAAGAGAGATCTCGTTATCAGACATAAATTACTTACCGAAGTTGTCAAATTTCCTAAAAAGACAGATAAGCAATTTTATGATTTCTTTAATTCTGAACTTCTTTACTCCCTTGGCATAGTTCCTTCGGAAGAACTTACAAATAGTATTTATAATAATTGTAAAAATTTAAGGTGGAATAAATTCGAAGATGTTGATGTACTTAAAAAAATTAATGTACCCATAGGGATAATATCTAATTGGGATAATACATTAACAGTAAAGGTAAAGGAAAACGTTAATTTCGATTTTAAATATATATACTGCTCAGAAGACGATGAAGCCAAACCAGACATTTCTTTTTTCAGAAAGGCTTTTGATGCAACAGGTGTAGCCTATCAAAATATCGCTTATGTGGGAGACTCAATCAAACTTGATATTGAGCCCGCAAAACGACTGGGTGCGGAAAGTATATTGTTAGACAGAGAAGTAGTATACAAAAATTATAACAGCGTTAAAATTAGGTCGTTACGAGAGCTTTTGGATTTATGAAAATACCATACAACAGACCACACTTAAACAATAAAGAACTCAAAAACATCAGTGATGCCCACTCAAGATGGTGGCTGGCAGGTGATGGTTACTATACTAAAAAATGCCATGAATGGTTTGAAAAAAAGTTTGGAGCAAATAAAGCTTTGTTAACAACTTCTTGCTCTGCGGCTATGGATATTATGACGATATTAGCCAATATTGAAAAAGGTGACGAGGTTATCATGCCTTCTTTTACGTTTTCATCGACCGCAAACTCTGTTGTGTTAAGAGGTGGCACTCCTGTTTTTGTTGATATACGACATGATACTCTAAATATTGATGAAAATTTGATTGAAGAGGCTATAACTTCAAAAACAAAAGCAATATTTGTAGTTCATTACGCTGGTGTAGGTTGCGAGATGGATACGATCAAGAGGATAGCAAAAAGACATAAGTTGTTAGTATTGGAAGATGCAGCACAAGGATTTTCGGCCAGATATAAAGGTAAACAATTAGGTACAATAGGCGATGTGGGAGCTATGAGCTTCCACGAAACAAAAAACATTACTTCAGGAGAAGGGGGTGTTCTTTTTGTAAATAAAGCTAAATATGCAGAGAGAGCAGAAATAATTAGAGAAAAAGGCACAAATAGAAGTAAATTTTATAGAGGAGAAATAGATAAATATACCTGGGTTGACATGGGATCATCGTTTCTTCCCAGCGAAATAATATCCGCTTTTCTATACGCTCAATTAACTGGTTCTAAAAAGATAATAAGAAAAAGATTATATATTTGGAAAGATTATCAGAAACGGTTAATGTATCTTGAGAAGAAAGCTTACTTAAGACTTCCCGTAACACCTGTTACAACCGAACACAACGGTCACATTTTTTATATTTTACTTGACGATCAAAAGACCAGGAATGAGTTGATGACTTATTTGAAAGGTAGGGGGATTTTGGCACCCTTTCACTATATTCCTTTACATTCTTCCCCCGCTGGCAGGAAGTTTGGAAGATATGTAGGTAGAATGGATAACACTAATAAAGTATCAAGTACACTTATTAGGCTTCCTCTTTTTTACGATTTAAAACAAAGTGAAATAGACTTTATAGTTAAGTCAATCGAAAATTTTTTCAAGTAATATATTGTGTCTAAAAATAATCCAGCAATAAGTATAGTCATAGCTACGTTCAACGGTGAGAAAACGCTGCCTGCTGTATTGGAATCAATTAAAAAACAAACTTTTCCCCAAAAAAGAATAGAGATATTAATTATAGATGGTGGTTCAAGTGATTCAACATTAGAAATTGCCAAAAAACACAGATGTAAAATAGTACATAATCAAGGAATAGAACCTGTCGGCGGTAAAATATTAGGATATAAGGAGGCTAAAGGAGATTATTTAATTTTCATTGATCAGGATGAGGTTGTAAAAAATGTTAATAGTATAAAAAATAAATATATTATTTTTAAAAATAATTCAAAAGTGAAAGCCGTAATTGGAAGCGGTTATTCAAATCCCCGTAATAGCAATTTTATTACCAGCTATATTAACGAATATGGTGATCCCTTTACTTACTTTCTTTACCGTAATTCAAAAAATGAAAAATATTTCATACAAGAACTAAGAGGGATGTTTAAGGTGTTATGTGAGGACGATGTAAGTGTAATATTTGATTTTACAAAGGATGGGTTTTTGTTTTACGAGCTTGGGGCTGCGAATTCAATGATAGATTTGAAGTATACAAAAGAAAAATATCCCCATTACAATGTTGATGTGTTTTCTCATCTTTTGCAGCACTTTATTAGTAATGGGGATTTTGTTGCAGTTTCCAAAAATGACCCAGTTGTACATTATTCCTCTACGTCTTTAGTAAATTATTCAAATAAAATACGTTGGCGTGTAAAAAACAACATTTACCACACAACCGGAATTGGCGTATCAGGGTACTTGGGCAGAGAAAAGTATCACCCTTTATATCTAAAGACAAAAAAGTATTTATTTCTCCCATATGCATACTCTTTTATTTTCCCTATAGTTGACTCTGTTTTTTTAGCATGTAATAGAAAGGATATAGGGTATTTATTGCATTTCCCTTTAACACTATTTACTGCGTTTATAATAAATTATCATATTTTATTAAAACTATTAGGATACAAACCGCAATTGAGGAATTACGATCAATCGAGAATTATCAAACAATATAACCGTTATGAACAATAAAAAAGTTAAAGAAGGATTTAAACAAAACTATTATTCCCAAAGCAAAAGCACGTCTTTTCCAAAAGCTGTAGTTGCGTATGTAGTGAATGAGATTTTGGAAACATATAAAAAAGAAAATAACAACTCTATTAAAAACATAACAGTATTGGATGTAGGGTGTGGAGAAGGTGACTATTCTGCTTTAGTCGCTAAGAGAGTGAAAAAAGTAGTTGCTGTAGAGCCTTATTTGCCAGCCTATAAAAAGGTATTAGTTAAATATAAAAACATCAACAATCTGGTTTTTAAAAATTGTATGATAGAAAATCTTAAACTGAAAACAAAATTTGATTTAGTATTAAGTTTGACCACTATAGAGCATATGCCAAAAGCGGAAATATCTTTTGAAACGATCTTTAAAATGATGAAAAAGGGCGGGCTTATATACTTAACAGCGCCGAACAAGTTCTGGCCGATAGAATGTCATTACCATTTACCTTTTTTGTCGTGGCTACCCTTAAAGTATGCGAATTTATATCTTAGATTGTCAGGTAAGGTAGATAGCTATGAAGACTGTTCATACTCAAAAACGTTTTTGGGTATGAAGAGGTTCTTTAACAAATATAATTGCGAAATTAAATTTGTACTATCAAGATCTGACAATAAGTACATAGGATGCGGAAACAATAGTAAAGGATATAAGACATTAAAGACTTTAGGGATATCACTGATATCAAGAATTCCTGCTTTTTGGATGTTTTCTAAAGGTTTTATAATGATTATTAGAAAATTATAAATTAAATGAAATATAACCTTGCAAACCGACTAATACACATCGATACTGATCTTAAGAATATATATTACTGTCCGTACGTACCGCTACTTGACGATATTATTAAAGGTGAGACGAAGTATGGAGTTAAGTTTGCAGTTAAAAACGACGTCAGTAGACCTAAAAAATTAAATCAAAAATTCGAGTATTATTGGGGTAGAGACAATGAAAAACAAATA